>Ga0307374_10012135_pt1 | contig 12132 bp, 8 predicted proteins | sample OX3MG_FD_202532 | JGI IMG/M metagenome (GOLD analysis project Ga0307374, IMG submission 202532) | Soil microbial communities from Risofladan, Vaasa, Finland - OX-3 | ecosystem: Environmental > Terrestrial > Soil > Coastal area > Acid sulfate soil | place: Finland: Risofladan, Vaasa | collected...
ATGCGCGTGATGCAGCCGGTGAGCCGCAGCATGCGCCCGGCGCAACCCAGCGCCCAACCAACCGCGAAAATTCCGTCGCCTACCGGCGCAACGGCGTAGCTTGTTGACCTCGCAGCGTACGCTTGCATAGACGCGCCCCTGCCCTTGGCTGGGCGGGGGCGCGCAATGTCATACGATATACGATAGATATACGAATCCGTCATTGACCTGATCGACACAGGAGAGAGAAGGGTGGTGGTGTCATGGACCACGAGGGCGCGCCTGTCGCTGAGCCTGCCGACGCCGATACCCCATTTCGGCAGTTTTTCGAGTTGGCCCCCGACGCAGTGATCATCGCCGAACTGACGGGGCCAATCGTGCTGGCCAATCGGCAGGCGGAGCGTTGCTTTGGCTACCGGCGTGATGAACTGATCGGCGCGGAGATCGAACTGCTGTTGCCCCGGCGGTATCGTGCGCGCCACCCGGCCCTACGTGAGGGCTACGCCCGGCAGCCGCATGTGCGCCCGATGGGGATTGGCCTGGACCTCTACGGCGTGCGTAAGGACGGATCAGAGTTTCCCGTCGAGATCAGCCTTAGCCCCGTCATGTTCTCCGGCAAGGAATGCGTGATCGCCGTGGTCCGCGACGTGACAGAACAGAAGCGATTGGCGCGCCAGGCGCGCGATGCGCTCAACACCATGCTGACGATGGCAGAAGAGCGCCGTAAACTGCTGCAATTCGTGCTGGATGAACTGCCGGGCGGCGTCTATCTGACGCGCGGCCCAGACGCGCGCCTCGTGCTGGCCAACTATGCGGCAGAGGCGGCCTGGGGCGCGCGGTGGCCCATTGGGCAGCCCATGCGCGAGTTTCTGGCGACCACCGGCGTGCAAATTCTCGACCAAGAGGGACGCCCACTGGCGGAGGCTGCGCTGGCGACCGTGCGCGCGGCGCGGACCGGCGAGGAGATCCGCCACCAGCAGGAGATCATCCGTCGGCCCGATGGGTTGACCTTGCCCATCTTGCTCAACGCGGTGGCGCTGGAGAGCCGTCTGCTCAACTGGGAACTCACCTTCGCCGATGAGCCGCCCACCCCCATCGCCGCGACCGACGCTAACCCTGCGCCTCACCTGGACACCACCAATCATCCAACGGCGTCACACGACATGGGCGCCGCGCCAGTCTACGCCTCGCTGGTTGTCCTGCAAGACATCTCGGCGGTCAAGGAGGCCGAGCGACTCAAAGACGAATTTATCGCCATCGCCGCGCACGAACTGAAGACGCCAATGGCGGCGGTGCGTGGCTACGCCGAGATGCTGGCACGCGACCTTCAACGCGATCAACGCGATGGAGAGCAGGCGCCGGCCGATGACACGATCAGGGCCGAAGCGACTATCTGGCGGCAAGAGGCGCTCGCGGTCATCGACGATGCGACGCAGCGGCTGGTGGAGCTGGTGGACGATCTGCTGGATGTGACGCGGCTGCAAGCGGGGCGGCTGGAACTGCGCCGCGAGCCACATGATCTGGTCGCGCTGGCGCGCCGTGTCACTCGCCGCATGCAGGGGACCACGACCCGCCACACGATTACCCTGCGCGCCAATGACGGGCCGGTCGTCGCCGAGATCGATGTCGCGCGCATCGAGCAGGCGCTCATCTCGCTGCTGAGCAACGCGATCAAATACAGCCCGGCGGGCGGCGAGATCGCCGTCAGCGTTGGCATGGCGACAGCGGATTCGGCGGGGACGCAGCCGGGCGCCAAATACTCAGACGGAAATGTGGACGCCCAGCCGGGCATAGGCGAGATCAGCGTGCGCGATAGCGGCGTGGGCATTCCCGATGACCAGCGCGGGCGCATCTTCGGGCGCTTCTCGCGCGCCGAGAACGCGGTCGCCCTGGGCATTGGCGGCGTTGGGCTGGGCCTCTATCTCTGCCGCGAGTTGGTCGAGCGGCATGGCGGACGCATCTGGTTTCAGCCGAACGCGACCGACGGCGTCACGTTTTTCGTGACGCTTCCACTGGCGCTCATCGAAGACCAGGAGAACGCCTAGCGCCACAGCGCCAACGACTCACCTTAAGGTGTTGGGCGCCCGCATCCCTACGGTAGCCGCCACGCATGCGCTGATGTATACTTGTAAGTGGCGTTTTGGCGATTGTCTCAGCGGAGCGTGGCGCACATACGCAACGGCTGACTGGGGATGCGCCCAACGTCCAACGTGATATTCCGTCGCTCTCATTCTCAACTCGCTGCGCCGCGTGGTAGCCACACGAAAGGGTTATGTATACATGATCGATCAGGACGCCGATCTTAGCCTGCTCTATCAGTCAGTGGACGCCGATCCCGACTGGTACAAGACCAATATTCCCTGCCAGGTGGGTTGCCCCGCGCGCACCGATGTCTCGAACTACATCGGGCTGATCTCGCAGGGGCGCTTCGACGAGGCGTATGTGCTCAACCGGCGCTCGAACGTGGTGCCGGGCGTGTTGGGGCGCACCTGCGCGCGGCCCTGCGAGCCGGTCTGCCGCCGCAACAAAGTGGACGGCGCGCCGGTCGCCATCTGCTGGCTGAAACGCGCTGCGCATGACCACCGCGAGTTTCGCCACCTGCCGGAGCGCCCCGCCAAGACGCAGGACAAGCGCGTCGCCATCGTCGGCGCCGGGTCCGCTGGCATGGGCGCCGCGCGCGACCTGGCCGAGCGCGGCTTCGACGTGACCATCTACGATATGTACCCCACGCCGGGCGGCATGATGGTCGGGGGCATCCCCGTCTGGCGGTTGCCGCGCGAGGTGACGCGCGAGGAGTGCGACGAGTATCTCGAGGCGCTGGGCATCGAGGTCAAGCTCAACACCACCGTCGGCAAAGACGTGCAGCTCACCGATCTGATGCGCGACTTCGACGCGGTGTATCTGGGCGCGGGCTGCATGCTCTCCAATCCGCTGACCGACCCTAACAACAAAGTGGTCCCCGGCTCGGAGTTGCAGGGCGTCGTCGCCGGGTTGCCCTTCCTCGAGAAGGTCAACTTTGGCGAGCCAACCTTCGTCGGCAAGCATGTGATCGTGTTGGGCGCCGGGTTCACCGCAATGGACTGCTGCCGCTCGTCGATCCGCTTCGGCGCCGACAAGGTCTACGTGCTGTATCGTCGCTCGAAAGAAGAGATGCCTTCCGACGAGTATGAGGTGGACGAGGCGATGCTGGAACACGTCGAGTTCACGTATCTTTGCTCGCCGGTCGAGATTCTCAGCGAGGACGGCATTCACGTCAGCGGCGTGAAGATGATCCGCAACCGCCTGGGCGACCCCGACGCCGGTGGCCGCCGCCGCCCGGTGCCGGTCCCCGGCACGGAGTTTGTCGTCGAGGGCGACATGGTGATCTCGGCCTTCGGCCAGTACGCCGATACCTCGTGGATTCCCGCCAAGGAACTCAACCTGGAAGTCAATCGCTGGGGCATCCCGCTGGTGGACCGCGACACCTGGATGACCAGCCACCCCGGCCTCTTTGCCGGCGGTGATTTCACCGAAGGCTCGCGCAACCTGATCTCGGCCATCGCTGACGGGCGCGACGCCGCCGCCGCCATCGCCCGCTACCTGCAAGTCGCCGACATCCCCGCCGAGCAGGCTGTCGAGATTGAACTGCCCGACTTCCGCCGGGGCATGGTGGACGACTACGAGTCGATCCCCTATCAGGTCATCCCATCGCTGCCGTTGCAGAAGCGCTATAGCATCACGACTGAGGCGGAGACGGGCTATAGCGCGGACGAGGCGATCACCCAGGCGCGGCGCTGCCTGCAATGCCAGCTCAACATCACGATTGACCCGTCGATCTGCATCCTCTGTAGCGGCTGTGTGGACATCTGCCCCTACGACTGCATCAGCATGCAGGGCCTCACCCGCGTCGTCAAGGGCGACAAGCTGCACGAACTGGCCGCCAGCGAGTGGGAGGGCGGCGCCGACATGATCATCGACGAGGAGAAGTGCATCCGCTGCGGTCTCTGCATCGTGCGCTGCCCAACCGACGCCATCTCGATGGTGCAGTTCGAGTCGCAAAGCGCCAACGACCGCTGGAACGTCTCTAAGCTGCCCATGCTCAACAACGCACGGTAGGTTGAAATAACGAGCGATGAGCGAAACGCCCTGTTCGCTCATCGCTCGTTATTGGTCTGCCCCCTTTGCGTGGCGATGAAATGGGCGTACCAGCGCCCGCTCTCCTTGAGGGCGCGTTGCTGCGTCGCCCGATCGACGGCAATCAGCCCAAAGCGTCGGCTATAGCCATCGGTCCACTCGAAGTTGTCGAACAACGTCCAGGCGGAATACCCCTGGATTGGCGCGCCTGCTTGATAGGCGGACTGCATGGCGGCGATGTGGTCCTGGAGGTAGGTAATGCGACGACTATCCCGAATGGGTTGCCCTGCTAGCATGTCTGGGTCAGTATAGGCCACCCCATTTTCCGTCACCAGGATGGCTGCGGGGTGATAGTCGTGATGGACGCGCATCACGATGTCATACAGGCCCGTCGCAAAGGTTTCCCAACCCATCTGCGAATAGGAGGCCTCGGGAACTGGCGCTACCTGGGAATACCCCGTCAGGGGGCCTGCCATCTCGCCGCCCGGCTGAACGACCAGGCGGGAATAATAGTTGACGCCGAGGAAATCGAGCGGAGTCGCAATAGCGTCCATATCATGCGCTTCCACCACTGCCAATGACGCCAACTGGCGTTGCACAGCGTCGGAATACCTGCCCGTAAAGAGCGGATCGAGCAGCCAGCGATTATACCAGAGATCGGCCTGTTGGACGGCCTGCTGAGTCGCCGGGCGTGGGTCGGCGGGATAGACCGGCGTGAGGTTCAGCGCAATGCCAATTTTCGCCGTCGGCCCACTCGCCTGCCGCAGACGTGGCGCCGCTAATCCATGCGCCAGCAGCAGGTGATGGGCGACCTGCAAAGCATGCGCGATGTCCTGGTGGAAGGGTGGATGTCGCCCCAACACATAGCTCTGGACGGCTACACTCCACGGCTCATTCAGCGTCATCCAATAGCTGACGCGGTCGCCCAGGCGACGCGCGACCTGCTCGGCAAAGTCGGCGAAGGCGTAGGCCGTGCGGCGATGCAGCCAGCCACCATAGCGATCCTGGAGGGCCAGCGGCAAGTCCCAATGATAGAGCGTCGCCTGGGGCGTAATGCCCGCCGCCAACAATGCGTCAACCAGGCGATCGTAAAAATCCAGCCCTTTGGGGTTGACTGCGCCTTCGCCGTCCGGCATGATACGTGGCCACGCGAGGGAAAAACGGTAGGCGTTGACACCCAATTGCGCCAGCAGTGCGACATCTTCGGGCATACGGTGGTAATGGTCACAGGCGACCGCCGCAGTGTGGGGCGTAAAATCGGGCGGCGGATAGGCCACGTACTGATCCCAAATGGAAGGGCCGCGCCCATCTTCCTGAAGCGCCCCTTCGATCTGAAACGCCGAGGTTGCGGCGCCCCAGAGGAACTGTTGGGGGAAGGGCGGAAGTGGCGCATGGTGGCGTCTGGCGCCTGTTGACAGGATGATAGCCGCCGACGCTGGGGTATAGCCAACCTCGGCAATGATGCTGAGAATCCGCGCGCGAGTGGCGGCGTCAACATCCGGTCGCTGATTGAGCGCGCGTGAAACAGTCGCCGTCGAGACGCCCGCTAAGCGGGCAATATCCCGAATAGTCACTTGCTGTGCCATGCGCGCCTCATCTCGATGAGAGGACTGATCCATCGTATGAGAGCATTCTATCACTCCGTCACAATCGGCGTGCGTCAGGCGTTGTAACAGGTAGGACCATGAAACACTTGCCTGGCCTGCGGCGTCCTTATCAATGAGACAACAATAGAACGATGACGCCAGCGCGCAGTGACGCGCGCTCACTCGTGCAGCCGCACAAGGGCGTTTATGGGTAGACCACACGCGAATCCGACGCGACCAGAGCCGCAGGAGCGTGGGCAAACGATGAGAGAACAGATGGGGTGTGTACGATGCGTGGCATACGGATGTGGGGCATGCCAGGAATGACGCGCCTACAGGGCGTGTGGATGTTTGCGCGGCGGTTGGCGTTGCTGGGCGCATTGCTGGTGATGGCGGGTTGCTCAGTCAGCCTGGGTGGCCATGCGTCGGCGACCCAGACACCCAGCGCGACCGTGGAGCCGACCGCGACGCCATTCGCCGCCAACGGCCCGCAGCCCTCGACGTCCGCCTCCGCCAACCAGCTCGCGCAGGAGCGTCAGGCGATGATCGAGCAGACGGCGGCGTATGACACGTCGCAGATGACGCTCGACGAGAAGCTGGGCCAGCTCTTTCTGATCGAGACCTACTACCAGACATATACCCCCGACATCGATAACATGGTGGTTGGTATGCACGCGGGCGCGACGATCATCTACGGCAAGAACATGCAGGACCCCGCGCAGCTCAAAGCCTACATCGCCAGCCTTCAGGCGCACGCCACCATACCGCTGCTCGTCACGATGGACGAGGAGGGCGGCGTGGTGGACCGGCTGGGCTTCTACAAGTTCTTCCCGCCGCTGCCTGCGGCGTCGGATATTGGCGCGTCGGGCAACCCCACCAACGCCTATAACGAGGGCGCGCAGGCGGCGCAAGAGATGCTGCAAGAGGGCATCAACACCGATCTGGCGCCGGTGGTGGACGTGCAGACCAACCCCGCCGCCGTCGAGGGAACACGGCTTTACGGCTCCGACCCCAACACCGTCACCCAATACGCAGGCGCCTTCCTCAATGGCCTGCAACGAAATGGCGTCGCGGGGACGCTCAAACACTGGCCCGGCATCGGCAGTACCGCCGCCGACCCTCACTTGACGCTGCCCACCATCACCCACGACCAGTCCACACTGAACTCGGTGGACTTCGCGCCCTTCCGCGCATTGCTGGCGGATAACCCGGCGATGATTATGGTGACGCATGTGATTGTGCCAGCCTACGACCCCAACATGCCCGCCACCCTCTCGCCGATCATGGTGCAGGGCATACTGCGCAACCAACTGGGCTACAACGGCGTCGTCATGACCGACAGCCTGTATATGCAGGGCATCGCCATCCACTATACATTGCCCCAGGCGGGCGTGCTGGCCATCGAGGCGGGCGACGACCTGCTGGAGGGCGCCTTCGACACCAACTCGATGAGCCAGATGATCCAGGCGCTCAAAGACGCTATCTCGTCGGGCGCCATCACCGTCAACCGCATCGACGAGTCGGTGCAGCGCATCCTGGCGCTGAAAATTCGCTTTGGCCTGTTGCCCCTCCGCGATCCACACCTCGGCGCACACGGTGGAACTGAGGCCACGCTGGCGCTGGTCGGCTCTACTCTTGCTACTGATGCGCGTCGCTATCTGGCGGCATAGCTGGGCGGTCGCGTACCGCCAGCTGCCAAGCTGGCGCGTGACCGACGCCGCTTTGGCAGGTTCTGGCGCGCGTGTTGTAACTGGACCTCCAAGACGCGCCGGATCGGAGTCTGGAGGTACGTCGCACGACACGCGCCAGCTTGGCAGCTGGCGGTACGCGACCGTGGCGCACACACGCGCTGATCCTGCCACACCCCCGCCACACCCGCTACGCTACGTCCCCCGCGCCTATTTGCGCCAGCGCCCTGCAAGACCGTATACTTCTGAAAAGAAAGTAGTGGCTGGAAGGCCGCGACGCTAAGGAAGCGCCGTCGGCATGGCCATCCGCCGCGCCCAGGGGCGTCGCATCGCAATGGGCCGCGACGTGAGGAGAGGGCGCAAGCGATATGAGTGTGAGTGACGCCGAGTTCCGGGCGGTGTTGGGGCGCTTCGCGTCGGGCGTGACGGTGGTGACGACCATCCGCGAGGGCAAGCCGCATGGCGTCACCGTCAACGCCTTTACCTCGCTCTCGTTGGACCCGCCACTGGTCTTGATCTGCATCGACAAGGCCTCGCACGTCCATGATATTCTGCTGCAAGCAGGTGTCTTCGCGGCGAACCTCCTGAGCGAGGAGCAACGCGATCTAGCGGCGTGCTTCGCCGGGCGTAGCGAGCGACGCTATGCGGACTTCTGCGAGGCGCGCTACCACACCGTCGCCACCGGCGCCCCCGTCTTCGATACTTCCCTGGGCTATGTGGATTGCCGCATCGTCAGCGTCTACCCGGGTGGCGACCACAGCATCGTCGTCGGGCAGGTCGAGGCGATGGGCGCCGCAGAGAAGGAGCCGCTGCTCTACTATCGCGGCAGATATGGGCGGCTCGACCCGACCGCGCCCGCCATCGCCTCCACTGCGCCCGCGCCGCGCGCCAACGGCGCCAACCATCCCCAGCGTCCCAAATCCGACACGACCGATACGCTCGCCGCCAACGGCGCCAGCGCCCCCGATGTGGTAGGGACCGATGGACGCCGCAAGTAAGCCCAGCGCATCCGCCCCATTGGCGAAAGCAGCGAAGGCGGCGAAGGCGCCAACGAACGTGACGCCGCGCGCAGCCAACATACGGGCGCGGCGCGCTATCGACGCGCCGCCGCTGATCGTCCCACCCACGCCGCTCCCACCGACCGCGCGCCGGGCGGAACGCGAACAGCAGTTGGCGACGCTGCATGCCGAGATGCGCGCCTGCGAGCGATGTGTCGTCGCGGGCTATCTGGCACAGGCGTCGGGCGTGGCGGGGTATCGCGGGCGCATCGGCGACCAGATCATGCTGATCGGGCAGGCGCCGGGGCGACTCTCGGTCGAGCGCGGTGAGCCGTTCAGCGGGCCGGGTGGCAAGACGCTGGAGCGCTGGCTGGACATGGCGGGTTTCCCGATGGGCGCGCTGCGCAGCGAGGTCTATCTCTCGGCGCTGACGAAGTGCGATCCGGGGCGCAGCCCGCGTGGCGATGGCGACCGTAAGCCCTCGCCACCAGAGCTGACACTATGCCGACCATTTGTGCTGCGCGAGCTTGAGCTGGTCCGCCCGGCGGTGATCCTGCTGGTGGGAGGCATGGCAATCACGGCGTTCATGGGGGCGCAACGCCTCGACGACGTGGTGGGCCACGTCTACATCGCCAGCGCCAATGGTCCCCAGGAATGCGCCTACGCGGGCGACGACGCACGCGATGACGCACGCGATGACATGCCCGCGACACCAACGATCAGCGACGCCGCGTACCTGCTGCCGCTGCCACACCCCTCCGGCGTCAGCCGCTGGCTGAACGACGCGACGCATCAGGCGCTGGTGGCGCGGGCGATGGCGTGGCTTGGCGCGTGGCGGACGACGAGCATTGCTGGGTAGGAAGTATGCAGGTAGTCCTACTCGCAAACCGGTGTGATCGTCTAATGATACAGGCACAATTGCTGTGCGATCATGGTGTGAGTTGAGGGGATGGCGAGCGCCCGTGAAACCAACGCTTACCTATCAAAAGCTGCGCGGTGGCTACTATACTCCCCAACCCATCGCCGATTTCCTGACAGCGTGGGCCATCGAAAGTCCACAGACGCGCGTCCTCGAACCAAGCTGCGGGGACGGCATGCTGTTGGCCGCCGCTGCGCGCCGTTTGCTCGCGCAGGGCGCATCGGCGGCAGAGGCCAGCGATCTGCTCCAGGGCGTCGAGTTTGACCCGGCAGAGGCGGCGCAGGCCGCTGCGCGCTTGCATGCGATACTCGCCGAGGATGGGGACGCTGGGCGTGATAGCTATCCTTCAGCCATCCATGTTGGCGATTTCTTTACATTTTGCAAGGCGACGATGAGTGGTCCGCAACGCTTTGATGCGATCATTGGCAACCCGCCATTTATTCGCTATCAAAACTTTCCCGAAGAGCATCGGCAGATCGCCTTCTACTTGATGCAACTGGCGCATCTGCATCCCAACCGGCTAACCAACGCCTGGGCGCCGTTTCTGGTGGCGGCGACGCACCTGCTCAGCCCGACCGGTCGTGTTGCGATGGTCATCCCCGCCGAACTGTTGCAGGTGAACTATGCGGCGGAGTTGCGCTATTTCCTGAGCCAACACTATCATGACATCACGCTGATCACCTTTAGGAAACTGGTCTTCGAGGGCATTCAGCAGGAGGTCGTCCTCTTTCTGGGCGAACGCAATGGTGGCGCGAAGACGGGCGTCCGCACGATTGAACTGGATGGCGTCGCCGACCTGGAGCGTCTGGCGCCTGCGTCCTTTGCGCATCTGCCGGTGAAAGTGATGGATCACTCAACCGAAAAGTGGACGATGTATTTCCTGAACGAGGACGAGCTGACGTTGCTACGTCGCCTCAGAGAGCATCCCCGCCTGACCCCGGCGGCGCACGCGCTGGATGTGGATGTCGGCGTCGTCACTGGCCTCAACGAGTTTTTCGTCATCAGTGAGGAGCAAGCGCGCGAATGGGGATTGGATCGCCGCTACTTGCGTCCGCTCGTGGGACGCTCAACCTATCTGGAAGGGCTTATTTTCACCGATGAGGACTGGCGTCTCATGGCGGAGAAACAGGCGCCATCGCTGCTGTTGGCGTTGCCCGATGCGCCTCTCGCCAGCCTGCCGATGGCGGAGCAAGCCTATATTGCCTATGGCGAGCGGCAAGGCTGGCATACCGGATACAAATGTCGCATTCGCAAACGCTGGTATGTCACCCCATCGGCGTGGGCCCCGCAGGCGTTTCTGCTCCGCCAGATTCACGCCTATCCCCGGCTGATCGTCAACGAGGCAGGCGCCGTCTCCACCGACACGATCCACCGTGTGCGTATGCGCCAGGGGGCGAAGCCACGGGTGGTTGCGGCGGCGTTCTTCAATGCGCTGACATTCGCGTTCTCCGAGGTGCTTGGACGTAGTTATGGGGGTGGTTTGCTCGAACTCGAGCCAAACGAGGCCGAGCGCCTCCCGCTGCCATTGATAGGGGCCGAGGCGCTAGACGCCGATCACATCGACGCCCTATTGCGCGTAGGTGACATTGGCGCCGTTCTCGACATCACCGATCGTGCGCTCTTGCAGGAAGGACTGGGCCTGAGCGCCACCGAGACGCGCATGCTGCGGCGCATCTGGGAAAAGCTACGCGACCGCCGCATCAACCGGAAGCCCGAAGCGAAATCTTCGCGCAAGGCGGCAGTATTGGTCTAGCGTGGTGTCCTCCTTACTCGGCGTGCGGCGGCAAGCCCTTGTATCGACTTATATACGCCACTTCGATCTGGGAGGGAAACCGTTCCAAGCGCAACGGCGATGATGCGGGTGGTATCGTGGCATCTATCGTTCCGTCATCCGGGTTCCAGACGACCAGCGAGATCGCCTCGGCCATATAGGGCTGGCCGTCCACCGCAGTCCGCCGCGCCAATCGCTCCAGCGTTTCAATCGTGGCACGTTGATGCGCCGCCGAGACGCATGGCGCCGGAAACACGACCATGAAAGCGACCAGCGCAAAAGGGAAACGGCTGTGAACGGTGGTCGCCTCCGTCGCCAGATCGTTGATCATATTCTGCCAGTTTTTGCCGATGCTTTCCTGGTCATTGAGTGTCTTGCTATCGAAGGCTAAGCGCACACCGTCCGGGCGATAGCCAACGTCGAAGTTTTGCGGCCTGACCCCGCCGACAATCCGCACCGGCCCCACTTCAACGCAATCCGGTTGCATCGGAATGAGCGTCGTTGCGTTCGGCGTGACGATGGGGATACCACCCAGCAACGCCGCCAGAGAATGGCCTACCGCTAGATCAAAGAGGCGCCCCAGCTCACCAGAGGAGCACGGCGGTGTGCGGCTCAACCTGCCGCCGTTCTGGCGCCAGACTGCGCCAAATTGGGCAAGCTCAGTCTGATCGATTACAATTGGCGCCATAGTGGCCAGCGTCGCCATCAGCAGATCCTTTCGGCATGTGGTTGAATCTCGCCGCCAGCATAGCACATACGTGGCTCCGATGGCCTGTCAGGGACGGCGCATGGTGGGCAGGCTGGCGCCGGTTGTGCGGCAAAGGGACAATGGATAGTAGAGTGGTGAGCGTGTCGGACGGGGGACGGATGGGTTATGAGCAACGTGCTGGCACGGAGGAAGTCGCATGCGGGGGCGTCCGGCGTTTCGGGGAAGCGTCGGCGACGTCCGTCTACGGCGAACGCCCAGCAGGCGCCGACGCGGGCGACCGTGCGACCGTCGGCTCAACCGAAACCGCGCCCCTCCACTCCGACGCCTCGACAAGCCACACGCCCCACATCGTCCACACGATCCACCACG
>Ga0307374_10012137_pt1 | contig 12131 bp, 23 predicted proteins | sample OX3MG_FD_202532 | JGI IMG/M metagenome (GOLD analysis project Ga0307374, IMG submission 202532) | Soil microbial communities from Risofladan, Vaasa, Finland - OX-3 | ecosystem: Environmental > Terrestrial > Soil > Coastal area > Acid sulfate soil | place: Finland: Risofladan, Vaasa | collected...
CTGGCGGCCCGGGCCGCCGACGGCGCCATCCAGGTGGTCAAGCAGCTCGAGTACGAGCACCCCAAGACCGCCAAGCTGGCCACCTTTCTGGACAAGGTGGAGGCCGGGCGGCGGGTGCTGCTGGTGCTGGCCGAGCATTCCGAGAACGTCGAACTCTCGGCGCGGAACATTCCCCAGCTCAAGCTGGTGCTGGCCGGCAACCTCAGCGTCCGCGATCTGCTCACCGCCGAGACCGTGCTCTTCACGCAGGCGGCGCTGGACGCGGTCGGGGAGCACATGGCATGAGGGATCCCTCGCTGGTGCTGATCCGCCCGGTGATCAGCGAGAAGTCGTATGCCGGCATGGCCCACCAGCGCTACGTCTTCCGAGTGGCCACCTATGCCAACAAGCTGGAGATCAAAGCTGCCGTCGAGTCGGCCTTCAAGGTGAAGACGGTCGCGGTCAACGTGATCACGGTCAAGGGCAAGACCCGCACCAAGATGCGCCGGGGCGGACGCACCGTGGGCCGCAGCCGGGACTGGAAGAAGGCTGTGGTCACCTTGCAGGCCGGCGAGACCATTGCCAACCTCTTTGAGGGTGTCTGAGATGCCGGTTAAGCGGTACCGGCCAACCTCGCCCGGGCGTCGCTTCATGAGTGTCAGCTCGTTTGAGGACGTGGTCAAGACCAAGCCGAAGCGGAGCCTGACGGTCTCCCTCAAGAAGCACTCCGGCCGCAACGCCACCGGCAAGATCACCGTCCGTCACCGTGGCGGGGGCCATCGGCGGATCTATCGGGTGATCGACTTCCGGCGCGACAAGCTCGACGTTCCAGGGACGGTCGCCACGATCGAGTACGACCCGAACCGGAGCGCCCGGATCGCCCTGATCCACTATCGGGACGGTGACAAGCGCTACATCCTGGCTCCCGAGGGGCTAGCCGTTGCCGACCAGATCATGGCCGGGGAGAAGAGTGACATTCGGCCGGGCAACTCCCTGCCCCTGACCAAGATCCCGCTCGGCACGACCGTGCACAACATCGAGGTCCAGCTGGGCAAGGGCGGTCAGTTGGTGCGGAGTGCCGGAGTCGGAGCTCAGCTGGTGGCCCGCGAGGGGCGTCATGCCCAGCTGCGGATGCCGTCCGGCGAGGTCCGGCTGGTCGACGTGCGCTGCAGCGCCACCATCGGCCAGGTGGGCAACTCCGATCACTCCAACGAGACCTGGGGCAAGGCCGGCAAGACCCGCTGGCGTGGATTCCGACCCGCGGTCAGGGGATCGACGATGAACCCGTTCGACCATCCCCATGGCGGCGGTGAGGGCCGTTCGGGACCCGGCGGCCATCCCCAAACCCCTTGGGGCAAGCCCGCGCTGGGCCATCGCACCCGGAACAACAAGGCCACCGATCGGATGATCGTGCGCCGGAGAAAGAAGTAGGTCATGAGTAGGTCAGTCAAGAAGGGCCCGTTCTGTGACGCACCCCTGCTGAAGAAGGTGTTGGAGATGAACCGCGCCAAGGAGAAGCGGGTGATCCGGACCTGGTCGCGGCGCAGCGACATCTTCCCCGAGATGCTGGGTCACACCATCGCGGTCCATGACGGCCGTAAGCACGTCCCGGTCTTCGTCAGCGAGGCGATGGTCGGCCACAAGCTGGGCGAGTTCGTCCCCACCCGGAAATTCCGCACGCACGGCCATCACACCGAGCGCAGCTCGTCCCTCAAGTAGGACTGGAGAAAGCAACCGATGCAGGTACAGGCGACGGCCAAGTGGGTCAGGGTCCCTCCGCGTAAGGCCCGGTTGGTGGCCCACGTGGTCGAGGGTATGCCGGTCGGTGAGGCGCTGGTGGCGCTTTCGTTCATGACCCAGTCCGCGGCTGAGGACGTGGCCAAGGTGGTTCGCTCGGCGGCTGCCAATGCGGAGAACAACTTCAGCCTGGAACGCGATCGGCTGCGACTGCTGCGGATCGAGGTGGACGGCGGCCCGACGATCAAGCGGTTCCGGCCGCGCGCGCGCGGCGCCTCCTTCTCGATCTTCAAGCGGACCTGCCACCTCAAGGCGGTGGTGGAAGATGGCCTGGAGCTGCCCAGCCGCAGTCGCAGTCGGGTCCGACCGACCCCGGCCACCACCCAGCCGCCGGCGGCTGAGGCAGAGGAGGACTAGGCAAGGGCATGGGACAGAAAGTCCACCCGAACGGGTTTCGCCTCGGCGTCTATCGGAATTGGGACGCGCGCTGGTTCGCCAGCGGCCCTGAGTACACCAAGCTGCTCCAGGAAGACCTGGCCATGCGGCAACTGATCGCGAGCCGCTTGAAGAACGCCAGCGTGGCTCGGATCGAGACCGAGCGCTCCGCCAACCAGCTGACCGTGATCATCCACACCGCCAAGCCGGGGATCGTGATCGGGCGCAGCGGAGCTTCGGTGGACGCCCTGCGGGACAACCTGGAGCGGATCTCGGGCAAGAAGGTGAGGGTGACCATCCAGGAAATCAAGACGCCGGAGCTGGACGCCCAACTCTTGGCCGAGAACGTCGCCAACCAACTGGAGAAGCGGATCGCCTTCCGGCGGGCCGTCAAACAGTCGGTCATGCGTTCGATGCGGGCCGGCGCTAAGGGAGTGCGGATTCAGGTATCCGGCCGGCTCGGGGGCGGGGACATGAGCCGCCGCGAATGGGACCGGGATGGCCGGGTGCCGTTGCACACTCTGCGGGCCGACATCGATTTCGGGCAGGCCGAGGCCAAGACCACCTTTGGGCAGATCGGCGTCAGCGCCTGGATCTACCGGGGAGATTTCACCGAACCCCAGGAGACAGCGGCCGCTGTGCCCGATGTCGCCGGTGAGCCAGTCGTAACGGTCGACGCCGCCGTGGCTGAAGCTGCCAGCGAGCCGCCCCTGGCGGTCGTCGGAGACGATGACCGGCCCCCGGTGGCCGCCTCGGTGGAGGTCGTCGCGAACGGTCTGCCGGCTCCGGACGCCGCCGGAATCGATGGGACCAAACCCAAGGCCAGGCCCAGGACGCGGGCCAAGGCGGCGACGCCCCGGGAAGCTCAGGGGGCCGTGGTCAGCAGCGCGACTGAGTCCGCTGCCGCTCCACCCAAGTCGCCGCGGCGAAGCGCCGCGAAGAGCAGCCCAGCCAAGGCCCCAGCCCGCAAGCGGGTGACCAAATCGGGCGGCGACGCCCCTCCGGAAGTGGCCTGAAATGCTCATCCCCCGTCGTCCCCGCCATCGCAAGCAGCACCGAGGTCGGATGACTGGCGCCGCTTACCGGGGCTCGTCGCTGGCCTTCGGCCCGTATGGTCTGCAGGCGCTTGAGCCCTGCTGGATGACCAACCGCCAAATCGAGGCAGCGAGAAGGGCGATGACCCGCCACGTGCGTCGAGGCGGTAAGATCTGGATCCGAGTTTTTCCGGACAAGCCGATCACGAAGAAGCCCGCCGAGACCCGCATGGGTTCTGGCAAGGGAAACCCCGAGGGCTGGGTGAGCGTGGTCCTACCGGGCCGAATTCTCTTTGAAATGGATGGTGTGGGCTTGGACACGGCCAAGGAGGCAATGCGGCTGGCGGCGCACAAGCTGCCGGTGAAGACCCGCTTCGTCGCCCGCGAGGACGCCGGGACCTCGGAGGTCAGCGCATGACCAAGCGCGCCATCGACGTGCAGCAACTGCGTGATCTCGACGACATCGGATTGGAAGAGGCGCTCCGGGACCGGCGTCAGGAACTGCTCCAGCTCCGGCTCCAGCGGGCTACCGGCCAGCTGGAGCAGCACCGGCGGATCCGGGAGGTGCGGCGAGGCATCGCCCGGGTGCACTCCCTGATCCGGGCCAGGGCGATCGAAGACCTCGCTGGAGTGGCCCCATGACCGAGCTAGCCGCGGGGCTGCGGGAGCGCCGCAAGGTGCGGGTCGGACTGGTGGTCAGCGACAAGATGGAGAAAACCGTCGTGGTCGAGGTCGAGGACCTGCGCGCCCATCCCCTCTATCGCAAGGTGCTTCGTCGCAGCCACCGCTTTCAGGCCCACGACGAGAGCAACGAGTGTCACACCGGCGATCGGGTCCGGATCATGGAGACCCGGCCCTTGAGTCGCACCAAGCGCTGGCGGGTGCTCGAAATTGTCGAGAAGGCCAGGTAACCGTTGATCCAGCAGGAGACCGTGCTCAAGGTGGCTGACAACAGCGGGGCCAGAGAGATCCTCTGCATCCGGGTGATGGGCGGCTCGGCGCGTCGGTATGCCTCGCTGGGTGATGTCATCGTGGCGGCGGTCAAGGTCGCCCAGCCCAACTCGGGCGTGAAGAAGGGCGATGTGGTGAAGGCGGTGGTGGTGCGGACTGCCAAGGAGTGTCGGCGCCCCGATGGCACGAGGATCCGCTTCGATGACAACGCGGCGGTGCTGATCAATCCCCAGAACAACCCTCGCGGCACCCGGATCTTCGGTCCGGTGGCCCGCGAGCTCCGCGACCGCAACTTTATGAAGATCGTGTCGCTGGCCCCGGAGGTGCTCTAGCGATGCGCCGTCGTCGCCACGAACCGCTGCCTCACGTGCGCGCCTTGGACATCCGCTCGGGCGACACCGTGGTGGTGATCTCGGGGGCCGAGCGGGGCAAGCGGGGGGTGGTGGAGCGGACCCTCTCCGCCGAGCAGCGCATCGTGGTCAATGGGGTGAACATCCGCAAGCGCCACCAACGGGCGGGAGCTCGCCGCGGCGGTACCACCGCGATGCAGGGCGGAGTCATCGACTTCCCCGCTCCTTTGCACTACAGCAACGTGCAATTGATCTGTCTCAACTGCGACCAGCCGACCCGCTTGGGTCGCCGCCTGGAGGGCGATCATTTCGTCGCCTACTGCAAGCGTTGTGATCAGGCTTATCTGAGGCCACCTCGGGCATGAGCACCGCCGTCAGCTTCACCCCCAGGCTGCTGGAGAGCTACCGGGAAACCGTGGTGCCCGGCTTGGTCAGCGAGTTTGGCTACCTCAACATCATGCAGGTCCCCAAGCTGCAGAAGGTGGTGGTCAACGTGGGGATCGGCGAGGCCAGCTCCAACGGCAAAGCCCTGGACGCGGCCACCCTCGATCTTCGGATCATCACCGGGCAACAGCCGTCGGTGCGCAAAGCACGCAAGTCGGTGGCCGCTTTCAAACTCCGGGAGGGAATGCCGGTCGGGCTCAAGGTGACCCTGCGCGGCACCCGCATGTATGAGTTCGTTGATCGCCTGGTCAGCATCGCGCTACCCCGGATCCGCGACTTCCGTGGGGTCGTCGCCCGGTTTGACGGGCACGGCAACCTCACCTTGGGTCTGACCGAACAGTTGGTGTTCCCGGAGATCGACTACGACAAGATCGACAAGTTGCGAGGGATGGAGATAACCATCGTCACCACCGCGAAGACGGATGCCGAGGGACGCAGCCTGCTGGCTGCGCTGGGCATGCCGTTCCGGCGCTAGGGAGGGCGGCCAATGGCCAAAAAGTCCAAGATCATGGCCAGCCGACGGGCTCCCCGCTTTCCCGTGCAGGCGCGCAGCCGCTGCAATCTCTGCGGCCGGCCACGCGGCTACATGCGCAAGTTTGGACTGTGTCGGATCTGCTTTAGAATCCGAGCCTCCCAGGGACAGATCCCCGGGATCCGCAAGTCGAGTTGGTAGAGAGGAAATGCTGAGCGACCCCATCGCCGACATGCTCACCCGGGTGCGCAACGCCAATCTGGCGGGGCACGACCGGGTGCAGATGCCGGCCAGCAAGGTGAAGGCGGAGATCGCCCGGGTACTTCAGGACGAGGGCTTTATCGAAAGCTATGGACTGTCGGAGGAAGAGGGACACCCGCAACTCTGGCTCGAGTTCAAGCGGCGCACTCCGCAGGGAAAGCCCCTGACTGGGCTGCGGCGCGTCAGCAAGCCCGGCCTCAGGGTGTATCGGGGCAGCCAGTCGATCCCGCGGGTCTTCGGGGGGCTCGGGGTGTCGGTGGTCTCTACCTCCAAGGGAATCATGACCGGGCGCGAGGCGCGGCAGCAGCACCTGGGCGGCGAAGTCCTGGCCGAGGTCTGGTAGCCAGCCGATGTCCAGAATCGGCAGAGCGCCCATTGCCGTGCCCGAAGGGGTGAACGTGACCGTGCTCGGCAACACCGTTTCGGTGGCCGGCCCGCGGGGTGAGCTGAGCTCACAGCTGCCGCCGGTGATCACCGTGCGCCAGTCGGGCGGCCAGGTTCTGGTGGAGCGCCCCACCGACTCGGCGCCGCATCGCTCCCTGCACGGGCTCACCCGGACCTTGGTTGCCAACATGGTCACCGGGGTCACGACCGGCTATCGCAAGGAGCTGGAGCTGCAGGGCGTCGGTTATCGGGCATCGCTCCAAGGTGGTGACCTCCAGCTGGCTCTCGGCTACTCACATCCGATCCGGATGACCCCGCCGGAAGGGATCAAGATCGAAGTTCCCGAGCCGACCAGGGTGGTCGTGCTCGGCAATGACAAGCAACTTGTGGGCCAGACCGCGGCCCGGATCCGGGCCACCCGCAAACCCGAGCCTTACAAGGGCAAGGGGGTGCGCTATCGCGGAGAGGTGGTGCGGCGCAAGGCGGGCAAGAGCGGTAAGGGAGCTAAGACCTAAGCCATGTCCCAAGCTGAGCGAGTTCAGGCGCGCCACCACCGGCACCAGCGGGTGCGCTCTCGAGTCGTCGGGACCGGGTCGCGCCCGAGGCTGTGCGTCTATCGCAGCCTGCGCCACGTCTATGCGCAGGTGGTGGACGATGGCACCGGGCGCACCCTGGCGGCGGCCAGCACCTCGGAGCGAACGCTCGACGCCAAGGGGGCCAATCTGGCCAGCGCCGCGGCGGTCGGCAAGGCGGTCGGAGAGCGGGCCCTGGCGGCCGGGATCAAGCAGGTGGTCTTCGACCGCGGAGGCTACCTGTACCATGGGCGAGTCCAAGCCCTAGCCGACGCGGCCCGCGAGGCCGGTCTGGAATTCTGAAGGCTGTCTAAATGAGCTTCAACATGTCGCGCCCGGACCGGGAGGCCAGAGGTGACCTCACCGAGCGGGTGGTCAGTCTCAACCGGGTCGCCAAGGTGGTCAAGGGGGGGCGCCGCTTCTCCTTCAGCGCCCTGGTGGTGGTGGGTGACGGCGCGGGTCGGGTCGGAGCCGGGCTGGGCAAGGCCGGCGAGGTTCCCGAGGCGATCCGGAAGGGGGTCGACGACGCCAAGAAGCACATGATCAGAGTGCCGATGGTGGGCCGCACCATCCCTCACGAAGTCCTGCGCAAGCAGGGGGCCGCCAAGGTTCTACTGCGTCCGGCCTCGCCCGGGACCGGGGTGATCTCGGGAGGGGCGATGCGAGCCGTGGTCGAGCTGGCGGGCATCAAGGACATCCTGACCAAGTCGCTGGGGACGGACAACCCGATCAACACCGTGCGGGCCACCATGGCGGCGCTGGGAGAGCTCCGGACGGCGGAGACAGTGGCGCGGCTGCGGGGTAGGACTCTGGCCGAGCTAGGGCTGCGGGCTTCGCAGGCGGCGGTCGGGTCCGAGGAGGCCGCCAATGAGCGCTGAGCCAGAGGCCCTGCGGGTGACCTGGGTCAAGAGCGCCATCGGGTACGGAGACGACCAGAAGCGAACCATCAGGGCACTGGGGCTGCGCCGGCTCCACCACTCCGTGGAACACCAGAACACGCCGTCGGTCCGGGGCATGGTGGGAGCGGTTCGCCACCTGGTCCGGGTGGAGCCGGTCGAGGGGGCTTCATCCAGTGCCCCCGCACGGCAGGCCCGGAGTCCGCATAAGTGAGGCTGGACGAGCTAAAGCCGCCGGCCGGAAGTAGGCGCCCTCGCAAGCGTGTCGGGCGGGGCATCTCTGCCGGTGGCGGCAAGACCGCTGGCCGAGGGCAGAAGGGCCAGGGCTCGAGGAGCTCTTGGAGTCTGCCTCGAGGGTTTGAAGGCGGCCAGATGCCGCTCACCCAGAGGGTCCCCAAACTGCGGGGCTTCTACAACCGATTCCGCGTCGAGTACCAGGTGGTCAACTGCGGCAAGCTGGCCCGATTCGAGGCCGGTTCGGTGGTGGACGGGGAGGGGCTCCGTAAGTCGGGGCTGATCCGGCACCTGAACCAGCCCACCAAGCTGCTCGCCGGGGGTGGAGTTCCACCGGCGCTGACCATCCGGGTCAACCGAGCGAGCCGGGCGGCGCTGGCGGCGATGGCCAAGGCAGGCGGCACGGTGGAGCTCTTGGACGCTCCCCAGCCGGAGCCCGACCTCGCGGCCAAGCCCTCGGCGGCCCAGCGGAAACGGGCCGTCAGCCGAGCCAAGGCGCAGGCGCAGGAGGATCAGCCGTCGGAAGGGGAGTCCGAAGCTGCTGATTCCCAGGGCGGAGGGCAGGACGGCTCGACATGAGCCTGTTCGGGGCGCTCCGCGCCGCCATGGGGGTCCCCGAGCTTCGGCGCAAGCTGTTCATCACGATCGGGCTCATCGTCGTCTTCCGGGTCTTGGCCAGCATCACCATCCCGGGCGTGAATGCCGTGGCTCTGCGGGACCTGTTCAGCACCAACGGGCTGCTGGGGCTGATCAACCTATTTTCCGGGAGCGGCTTCGCGACCAGCGGGCAAAACGCCGGGATCTCGATCGTGGCGCTGGGGCTGAATCCCTACATCAATGCCACCATCATCATGCAGTTGATGACGGTGATCTCCACCAGGGTCAAGGAGCTCTCCAAAGAGGGGGACCTGGGCCGCCGCCGGCTCACCCAGTACGCCCGCTATCTGACCGTTGGCCTGGCCCTGGTGCAGGGCTTCGGCTACACCCGGTTATTCGAGAGCTTCAATTACCAGGGGCAGTCGATTCTATCTCCGACCACCTCCTGGCCGACGATCTTGGAGATCGTGATCATTCTGGCCGGGGGCACCATCGTGATCATGTGGTTTGGTGAGCTGATCACCGAGTACGGCCTGGGCAACGGCGTCTCGATCATCATCATGGCCGGAATTCTGGGGCAGGTCCCGGGCGCGGTGCTGTCGTTCACCAATGGCGGATCGGCGGAGACCTTCACCGTCTTCATGCTGGCGGTGATCGGCATCGTGGTGGCGGCGGGGATCATCTTCGTGCAGCAGGCGACCCGCAAGATCCCAATTCAGTCGGCTCAGCGCGTGGTCGGACGGCAGGTCTATCAGGGGCGGAGCAGCTTTCTGCCACTGCGGGTGAATCAGGCCGGGGTGATCCCCATTATTTTTGCAATTTCCATCATGTTTTTCCCGACTATTTTCGGTAACTTCTTCGCCCCCGCCAGCGGGACCGGGGGGGGCCCGATCGGCACCGCCGCGATCTGGGTGCACACCAATTGGAACCCCTTCGGGCCGATTGTGTGGGTGGACATCGGTTATGAATTGGTTTACTTCGCCCTGATTATGGGTTTCACCTTCTTCTATACGGCGGTCACCTTCGACCCCGAGGACGCCGCCGACAACCTGAAGAAGAGCGCCACCTTCATCCCCGGTATCCGTCCGGGCCGCGCTACTGCCCACTACCTGGCCCGGGTGATGAGCCGGATCACGCTGGCGGGCGCCATTTTCCTGGGCCTGATCACTGTGGTGCTGCCCATTCTGGCGGCGCTGCTTACGGGCCAGCAGCCCAATCAGGGGCTGTATCTGGGCGGCACCGCGGTGCTGATCGTGGTCGGAGTGTCCCTCGACACCATGAAGCAGCTGGAGACTCAGCTCCTGATGCGGCAGTACCGAGGGTTCATCCATTGAGGGGAGGGGACGGGTTGGCTGATCTGGCCCGACACAACTTGGCGCTCTTCGGTCCACCCGGATCGGGGAAGGGGACGCAGGCGGGGTTCCTCCACCTGGAGCTCGGCCTGGAGCACATTGCCACCGGGGAGATGCTTCGGCTCGAGAGATCGCTCGGCACGGAGTTGGGGCAGACCCTGGCGGCCTATCTGGACAGCGGCAGGCTGGTGCCGGACGAGGTGATCGTGGCGATGATTCGGCACCACCTGAGCGAACCTAAGGCGGATGCCGGTTTCGTGCTCGACGGGTTTCCCCGCACGGTGGCTCAGGCCCGGGCGCTGCAGGAGATGCTGGCGACACTCGAGCGGCCACTCGATCTGGCGGTGGTTCTCGATGTCGGCGATCAGGAGTTGGTCGCACGCCTATCCCGACGGGCGGAGTTGGAAGGGAGAGGCGACGACGTCCCGGCGGTGATCGCGGAGCGGCTGCGCATCTATCGCGAGCAGACCGAGCCGGTGCTGGAGTACCTGGGTGCGGCCCTGCCGGTGGTACGGCTCGACGGTACCCAGGCGGTCGCGGAGGTGAGTCGATCCCTGCTGCGGGCAATTGTGTGATCACCCTGAAGCGCGGCGAGGAGGTGGAGCTGATGCGGCAGGCGGGCCGCCGCCTCGGCGAGGTGCTCCAACTCCTGGTTGCCATGGTGACTCCGGGCGTTACCACTACCGAGATCGACCGAGCGGCCAACCGGGAGATCCGTAAGCGGGACAGCTTTCCGGGCTTCCTGGGCTACGATGGCTTCCCCAAGCACCTGTGCATCTCGGTCAACAGCCAGGTGGTGCACGGCATCCCCGACGGCCGACGGATCGTCGAAGGAGACATTGTCAGTTTGGATTGCGGGCTGATCTACCAGGGGTGGTGGTCCGATGCCGGGCTGACCGTCGCCTGCGGCAAGGTTGACCCGGAAGCGGAGCAGCTGATCCGGGTGACCAAAGAGGCGTTGGACCTGGGGATTGCGGCCGCGGTTCCCGGCAACCATCTGGGCGACATCGGACACGCCGTCCAGACCCACGTGGAAAAGCACGGCTACTCCGTCGTCCGCGGTTACACCGGACACGGCATTGGCCGGGACATGCACGAGGCGCCCGACGTGCCGAACCACGGGATTCCCGGAAGGGGGATCGAGATTCGCCCTGGCCTATGTCTGGCGATTGAGCCCATCGTGAACGAAGGCGAGCCGGGCACGCTGATCGAGCCCGACGGCTGGACGGTGATCACCGCCGACCAGCGTCGCTCCTGCTACTTCGAGCACACCATCGCCATCGGCCCGGAAGGGGCCGAGGTTCTGACCCGTCTTCCGGAGGCGGTTTGATCGGTTTCGCCATCCTCCCCGATCAGCTATACTTTCCCGCGGGCGAAGCTCGCTCAGCTTTAGTGTGCCCATCACCATGAATGACCCGGGCGGTCTCCGGGGCAGAGTCCTTGAGCCTTTGCCGAACTCGCTCTTCCGGGTGGAGTTGGAAGGCGGGGGCAAGGTGGTGGCCCACGCGGCTGGACGGGCGCGCTTGGCGAGTGTGCGGCTCCTGCCCGGCGATCGGGTTCTGGTCGAGTTGTCGACCACGGATCCGGGGCGGGGCCGGATCTTGGCTCGTCTGGTCTGAGAAACAGTGCAGCGGAGTGGCAGATGAAGGTCCGGGCCTCGGTCAAGAGGATCTGCGACAAGTGCAAGGTGATCCGACGCGCGGGCACCGTGCGGGTCATCTGCGAGAACCCCAAGCACAAGCAGCGTCAAGGTTAGGACGGGAGGACTGATGGCTCGGATCGCCGGTGTTGACCTCCCCCGCGGTAAGCGGATTGAGATCGGGCTCACCTATGTTTACGGGATCGGGTTGACCACCAGTCACAAGTTGCTCCGAATCGCCCAGATCGACCAGAACACCAAGACCGACGACCTGAGCGAGACCCAGGTGGTTCGGATCCGGGATGTGATCTCGAAGGAGCTGCCGGGGAAGGTGGAGGGCGATCTCCGCCGGCAGGTGGCCCTGAACATCAAGCGGCTGATGGAGATCGGGACCTATCGCGGGCTGCGCCATCGCCGGGGTCTCCCGGTCCGGGGGCAGCGAACGCGCACCAACGCCAGGTCGCGCCGCGGGCCGCGGAAGACGGTGGGCGTGCGCCGGAAAAAGGGAAAATGACCGGTCACCAGCGGCTGGTGCCGGTTCACGGAATCTCGAGGAGCTGATTTGGCGAAGAAGAAGAAGGTGGTGCGGACTCGCCGCCGCGAGCGCAAGAACATCGCCGTGGGCCGGGCCCATGTGTTCAGCACCTTTAACAACACCATCGTGACTTTGACCGACCCGGTCGGCAACGTCATCGCCTGGGGCAGCGCCGGCTCATCGGGCTTCAAGGGTTCCCGCAAGAGCACCCCCTTCGCCGCTCAGGTCACCGCTGAGGCGGCCGCCAAGCGGGCGATGG
>Ga0307374_10012138_pt1 | contig 12131 bp, 8 predicted proteins | sample OX3MG_FD_202532 | JGI IMG/M metagenome (GOLD analysis project Ga0307374, IMG submission 202532) | Soil microbial communities from Risofladan, Vaasa, Finland - OX-3 | ecosystem: Environmental > Terrestrial > Soil > Coastal area > Acid sulfate soil | place: Finland: Risofladan, Vaasa | collected...
TGTGGCTACGGATCGTTTGATTCATACCAGGCGTTGGCGCCCGAGGCTCGGATCGACGCCATCTTCGTTAGTCACGCGCATCGCGATCACGTCGCGGATCTAGAGCAGTTCATGACCGCCAGCGAAATATGGCGCGAAACGCCCCGACTCATCGCTACAGAGGACACGATGTCCGTCACTGTGCCGATGCCCCAACCACTTCGCGCCGAAACGTTCGTGCTCGTGGGCGACGCCCAGGGAATCGAGCTCGCCAATTTCACGGCGGAATTCTCTACAACGACCCACAAGATGCCGACACTGGCGGTGTGTGTTTCATTCGGCGCGTGCCGTGTCGTCTATAGCGCCGACACGGGGCCCACTTGGGTGATTCCGCCACAATTCGTTGGCGCCGACGTCGCGTTGGTGGAATGCACGCTGGCCGAGCGTGAGCAAGGGGACTCACCGTACCATCTCGACGTCGCGGAAATGTCCGCGCTCGCGCGGGAACTCGCCGCCAAGAGAACCGTGATCACCCATGTGCCACCGCGAGAGAGCGGGTCACTTCGCTTGGAGAGTGCGCGGCGACACGAACCTGATCGAGCGTTCCTCCTGGCCACGACGGGCCTTACGTTGGCGTTCAACTAGGCACGGGCGTCGAAGGACACCGTGATCTCGCCCCACGTTCGTTGGGCGCTGAAGATGGTCTGCTTATTCGTTCGGGCAACGGCGTAATTCGGCGCAATCACTTTTCTTCAGTGCGTCGCGTTTGAAGCTCAAGATCTGCTGAACGCAGACGAGCGGCCATGGCCGCCAATAACTTCATTGCCACGATGGGAGATGTCTCAACTAAGCGAACGAACTCTCTGCGTTCGAACACCGTGACGGTCATGTCGGTGTCGGCGATCACCGTCGCGCTCCGACGGGCTCCGTCAAGGAGAGACATCTCGCCGAATAGATCTCCGGGTCCGAGGTTCGCTACGTCCACTTCGTCGCCGACGGTACAGTGCGCGTTGCCAGAAACAATCAAAAACGCCTCTTGGCCGATCGCGCCCTCTTTGGTCAACACTTCATTGGCCGCAATTTCTAGGGTGACGCCAAGTGCCGCCACCGACTCCAACTCCTTGCGAGAAAGTCCCGCGAACAGAGGTCGCTGAGCCAGCATCCCGATTCCCTCTGGCGGAGTGCGCATGATTCCTCCTTACTTGACTGACTTCAAAACGTGCTTTGAGCGTAGTTCCCCTGTGGCGAGGCACCGTGGCCCACGCTCTGAAAGAAAGTATCGAACCTTGTGTGACGCTCGAGATAACCAGCCACCCTCACTGAGCGAGAGAGAGCGGTCGGTCCTCAGGTCAGTCTCGGCGGCGAGGTCGGTCAACGAGCTTTTCCTTAGACAACCAATCGACGCTAACATCACGAACTATTGAATCGAATTAACTTCGCTATCAGGGGAGACCATAGTGAAAGACGGGTCGATAAAGAAAGTGTTCATGCGAGTGACCACGGAGCTCGATCAACGACGTGGCTGGGATCGACTTCCAAAACCCGTTGCGCTGTTAACGCTGATTGGCCTGCGCATGTCGTTGCGGCGACAGAATCTCTTTGACACGACGGGTGAGTCAGTGGGGTGGGGGCCCGAACTCCCCCCGTCTGGCCCACGAAGCATGGTGCGCACTCCCGATGGCACTGGGACCGATCCCCTACTCCCCGCCATGGGCAGCGCGGGCACTCGTTTTGGTAGAAACGTGCCCATCGAGAGTACCTACCCCCAAGGTGTCCTGACTCCCAACCCTCGCACGATCAGTTTGGAGCTCCTGGCCCGAAAGGAGTTCATTCCGGCCACGACGTTGAATCTCTTGGTGGCGTCGTGGCTTCAGTTCGAAGTCCACGATTGGATGAGTCACGGTACCAATGAGGTCGACGACCCTTGGGAGATCGATCTCGGTGACGACGATCCCTGGCCGGTGCACCCGATGCAGATTCGTCGAACGCAGATCGACACCACGTCTGATGGAGGGCCACCGACCTATCGCAACACCGAGACCCATTGGTGGGACGCCTCCCAGGTGTACGGCAGCAGTCCGATTATTGAAAAAATGATCCGCACCAATGTGGGGGGGCGCCTCAAACTGACGCCCAACGGCAACGTACCCTTTGACCCACCCAGCATGCCACCCATCCCCGGACTCGATATCGCGGGGGTAACGGGGAATTGGTGGCTCGGCCTGGCCATGATGCACACGCTCTTCATGCGCGAACACAACGCCATCTGCGACTTTCTGGCGTCGCTGCACCCTAAGTGGAACGACCAAGAGCTTTTCGATCACGCTCGCCTCATTAATGCCGCACTGATTGCCAAGATTCATACCGTTGAGTGGACACCCGCTCTCTTAGCCGACGCCGACTTGGAGTTGGGCATGCGGGTGAACTGGTGGGGCTTTCAAGGTGAGTGGCTCTTGAAACATCTGGGCCGTCTCACCAAGAGCGAAGAGTTCAGCGGCGTTCCGGGCTCGCAGCTCTACTATCACGGCGAGCCCTACTCAATGACCGAAGAGTTTGTCTCGGTGTATCGGATGCATCCACTGATTCCTGACGAGTACAGCTTGCGCAAGGTCATCGATGACCGAGTCATTGAAGAGATGAATTTCACGCAACTCGCTGGCGTCGAAACCCACAACGTGCTGGACGACACTCGCATTGAGATGAACGACCTGTTCTACTCCTTTGGCACGAGTCACCCGGGGGCGATTGTTCTTCACAACTATCCCAATCGCTTGCGCGAGTTTCACGAGCCCGACGGCACGATCATCGATTTGGCCGCCACCGATATCTTGCGTAACCGCGAGCGTGGTGTTCCGCGGTACAACGAGTTTCGTCGTAAGTTCCGCCTGAGGCCCGCGGCGACCTTCGAGGAGTTCAGCGCCGACCCCGGGGTGGTCGCGGATCTGCGACGAATCTACGGCGACGTGGAAGAGGTCGACCTCATGGTCGGCCTCTTCGCCGAGGCCCCGCCCGAAGGGTTCGCCTTTAGCGACACCGCCTTTCGTGTCTTTATTCTCATGGCTACCCGACGCATCAAGAGTGACCGCTTTTATACCTACGACTACCGCCCGGAGGTCTACACCAAGGAAGGGATTGAGTGGATCGAGAACAACACCATGAAGTCCGTGCTCCTGCGGCACTTTCCCAACCTGCATCGAGCCCTCGCTGAAGTGGACAATGCCTTTAAGCCGTGGCGAGTAGCGGCGGGACCGTAGGCAGTCTCTATGTGGCGCTTGCGGCGAACGTTCTGGAACGGATTCATGACGTTCAAGTTCCGTCACGCCCAACCTCTCGTGATTCCTTCGCCCACCGCCCAAGCGCGCCCGATCGTTCCGGTCTCGCTGGCCAGTAAGTTCCCCGGTATCGCGATTTCGGGCGTCGTCGTCGCCGATTTTGTTCCAAGCGACGAAGCGCAGCGCCTGCCCTTGTTGTTTTGCCGACTGCAGTCGTGGCTCTACCGGAGCTTCTCACCGATGCAACCGGGTCTGGTGCCCATCGAGGGCGATCCCGAGATCGCCTTAGCCCGGGCCTACCCCAAGAACCATCGAGCGTGTTTCGCGCCGCCGCTTCGCCCACCGGAGTTCGTTGGCGATCTTGACCTCGGACACCTCGCGGTCGCGAGTCCCTACACGGGCTATCTCGAGCGAACGGGCCCCCGCACGTTTCAATGGGACTTTCTCGAACTGAACAACTTCGAGTGTCACGCGGGTCTGCGCCCACCTGGTGCGCGCGTCGATTTCGCGCTTGACGCCCACGCGCGTCTACGGGCCACGCATATTGAGAGCGATCTTGGATCGTGCGCCCCGGAGTCGAAGGAGTGGGGGCCGGCGATGCGATTGGCCCTCTGTGGACTGACCACGCACTCGTCGCTGGTGCGACACTTCAACTGGCTCCACCTCGTCGGTGGTGGTCCTCTGTCCTTTGTCACGCGTAACTGCCTGAATCAGAATCACCCGGTTCGCCGTTTGCTCCAGCCCCACATCTACGCCACGCACTCGAGCAATCAGATGGTCACGATCGATCAGATGGGCCCAGGTGGCGACTTCGAGAACATCTTCAGTTTTACTCATAGGGGTATGTGTGCGCTCTACGAGGCGACGTGGGCCAATTTTGATCTGCAAAAGTTCAATCCGGCGGTGGACGCTCTTCGCCGCGGCGTTAATTCCCCCGACGTGGAGACGCCGGCGTTGGAGAACTATCTGTCGTTGATGGGTGTCTTTGAAGCGCACGCCCGTCGCTACCTCGCGCTGTACTTCCAAAGTGACGACGCGATCGCCAACGACGCGTCCCTCGCGCAGTGGATCGAATCGCTGAGCGCCTATCTACCTCGAGGCGTTGACGAACTTGCCGGTACACCCCTTAGCTGCGAGGGCGCGGTTCGCCTGATATCAACGTTCATCTATCTGACGACAGTCGAACACGAAGTTCTCGGCTCGGGCGTGTGGAACTATCAACTCTGGGACGATGCCCAGCCCGTTCGGGTGTACCAAAATGGCCAACGACCTCCCCTAGACGTGTATCAACGGATGGTGAACGCAAACTTCAATCTCAACGTGCGACGTACCCCGCTCATGAGTGACTTCTCCTCTTTGGCCCTCGACGCGGGCGGCGCGCAGGCCTTCCGCGATTTCCGAGCCGACCTCGCCCACCTACAGGCCTCGATGGACCACCTTCCCGGGACGTGCTGGCGAATTGCGCCAAAGAATCTAAAAGCAAATATCAACGCCTGATGAGTACGAGCACCGACACCGTCAACATCACGGTCCTCTTCACTGATCTGGTCAAGTCGACCGAACTCTCCCAGCGACTCTCCGCGCCAGACGCCGACGAGTTCCGCCGTCGCCATTTTTCTATCCTGCGTCAAGCCATCTCCAAACTGGGTGGCACCGAAGTGAAGAACTTGGGTGACGGTCTCATGGTGGTCTTCACCTCGCCGTCCGCGGCCCTGCAGAGCGCGGTGGTCATGCAACAAGGCGTGGAGCGAAACAACGCGGTGGGCGGACACGAGATCGGCCTGCGGGTGGGCTTGAGCGGGGGCGAGGTTTCACTCGAAGACGGTGACTACTTTGGCGATCCGATCATTGAAGCGGCGCGACTGTGCGCGAACGCCGAGAGCGGACAGATCCTGGCGTCGCGCCTCGTCCAGGCGATGGCCGGACGGCGAAGCCGTCACGAATTCCGAGACCTGGGCCCCACGGCGTTAAAGGGGCTCACCGAAGCCATTGAAGTCGTCGAGATCCTTTGGGAGCCCGCCGGCGACGCCGATGTACCCCTGCCCAGCCGATTGTCGGTGCGACCGCCCGTGGGCACGATTGGACGCGAGGTGGAGACCAACGAGATCGCCGGGGCGCTGAAGGAGGTCACGGGCAGTGGCGGGCGTGAACTCATCTTGATCTCGGGCGAAGCCGGAATGGGCAAGACGACATTGGTCAGCCAAGTGGCCCGCACGGCTTTTGACAGCGGTGCGCTCGTGCTCTTTGGCCACTGCGAAGAGGATCTCGCCAGTCCCTATCAACTCTTTTTTGAGGCCTTCGAACACTACGCGGCCAACGCGCCCGAAGAGCAACTGCTCGCGCACGTCGCGGTGCACGGATCGGAACTCGCGGGTCTGGCCCCCGCGCTCGCCAAGCGAATCCCGAACTTGCCGCCGTCGCGCGCTACCGATGCCGATACCGAGCGGTACTTGCTCTTCTCCGCGGCGGTGGGTCTTGTTGCGATGTTGTCCGAACGACAACTCGTGGTCCTCATCTTCGAGGACTTACAGTGGGCGGACAAAGCCAGTCTGTTGCTGTTGCGTCACTTGATCAGCGCCGACCAGGCATCGCGTCTGCTCATTCTGGGTACTTTTCGCGACAGCGAACTGTCCCAAGCCAGCGCACTGCGAGAGACCCTGGGCGTCCTTCACCAACAGCGCAGCGTTCGTCGAATAGAGCTCTCGGGTCTGAACGACCTCGGCGTGATCGCCTACATGGAAGTCGCGGCGGGACGAACGCTCGAGGAGTCCGAGATTGACTTCGCGCACGCGCTCTACCGCGAGACCGACGGGAATCCGTACTTCGTCAGCGAGGTCTTGCGCCACCTCAGTGAGACCGGCGCGATTTTTCAAGATGAGACGGGGCGCTGGCGAGTGAAAGAGAGTTTGGACCGCATGGCCCTGCCCGACAGCGTGCGCGAAGTCATCGGGGGGCGCGTCGTTCGACTGGGTGAGCGCGCAGAGCGGATTTTGGGTCTCGCCGCGGTCATTGGTCGAGACTTTGACTTAGAACTGTTGGCGAAGGTGTCGGGGAGTTCCGAAGACGAGTTGATGGATACGTTGGACGCGGCCGCCTGGGCGGCGCTCGTGCGTGAAGTGAGCGACGGTTCGAGTCGATACAGTTTCGCCCACGCGTTGATTCAGCACACGCTCTACGCCGATCTGGGCACGACTCGCCGATCTCGTGCCCATCGACAGATCGCCGTGGCCCTTGAAGAGATTCTCGAGAATCAACCTGGGGTGCGCGTGGGCGAACTCGCTCGACATTGGACGAGCGCGACCCAGCCCAGCAACCTGGTCAAGGCGGTCGACTATTCGCGTCAGGCCGCCGACGCCGCGCTGCGCGCGCTCGCACCGGGCGACGCGCTGGGCTACTACGCCCAGGCCATAGAGCTTCTCGCCCAAGGGGACACCCACGATGCGGTCCTCGAACTCGATCTCGCCATTGGGCTGGGCACAGCACAGCGACAGACCGGTGACCCGGCCTTTCGCGACACGCTGCTCGCCGCGGCCAAGAGCGCGGCCGACCTCGACGACACGGATCGCTTGGTAGAGGCGTGTCTGGCGACCAATCGAGGGTTCTTTAGCGCCATTGGCGCGATTGACGTTGAGAAGGTCGCGATCTTGGAGTTGGCCCTGGAGCGCCTTGACGCGAGTCACCCTACGCGCGCTTTGGTACTGGCCTCGCTCTGTGCGGAACTGGGCGTCGGGAGTTCATTTGAGCGACGTAAGGCGCTCGCCGAAGAGGCGCTCACTATCGCTCGACGCACGGGCGACGACGCCGTGATCGTGCGGGTCCTCAACGCCATCGCCTTTCCTCTCATGGTGCCCCAGGAGCTCGAAGCGGCTCGCGAGCGAACCGGCGAGGCGATGGAACGCGCGAATCGCGTCGGAGATCCGGTGCAGATCCTCTTCGCCCATCACTGGCGTGAGGAGTACGCGGCCTGTGTCGGCGATTTTGTGGAGATGGACCGGGTTCTCGAGGTCGTGCGGGGGCTGGTGGAACAGCTCGATCAACCAACATTGCGCTGGGTCTATCTCTTTACCAAGGCGTGGCGCTCCATCGTGGACGGCGACATCGACGTCCTCGAACGTATCGCCACCGAGTCCTACGAAGTGGGCACCGCCAGTGCGCAACCCGACGCCTTTACCATGTACGGGGGCCAACTCGTCTCGGTGTACTTTCAACGAGGCACGCTCGGGGAGTTGGTGCCGATTCTCGAGCAGTTGGTCGAGCAAGCACCAGAAGTAAGTGGGATCGTTCGAGGGGCGCTGGCCCTGGCGCACGGCGAAGCGGGCAGTACCGAAGAGCTCCGTCGATGCTTCGACGCGTTCGCGAGCGAAGGGCACGATCTGCCACTCGACGCGACGTGGCTCCTTGGCATGGCATGGTGGGCCGACGCGGCCATTTTGCTGGGTGACCCCGCGCACGCGGGCCCCATCTTTGATCAGTTCGTACCGTGGCCCGATCTCTGGCCGAGTAGCGGGGCCGAGATCGACAGTCCCATATCTCAGTACCTCGGAGGACTCGCCACTGTTCTCGGTCGCTACGACGAGGCCGTTGCGTACTTCGAACACGCGTCCGACCAATGCCAGCGGGCGGGTGCAAAATTCTTTAACGCCCGCACCAATCTTTTGTGGGGCAAGGCGCTCCTTGCGCGAGGCGCTGTGGATGACGTGGCGTCGGCGCGAGAACTCCTCACCACCGCGCGTGACGTAAGTGTGGCGAGTGGCTACGCGAGCGTGGAACGCCGCGCCCGTGAGGCACTCGACGCCATCGGTTGATGGAGTATCTGAGCGAACGGCGTTGAGACCGTGTAGTTTCAACGACGTTGCGGCGGTGTGCACGGCCGAGTTGTGGGGGACAGTGTGATGGATTCAATTACCCTTTCTGAAAGTCCGCTCGGCTATGCGCGACCGCCGGCGCTCCAAGAGCAGTTCGTGGCGGCCGCGGAGCATCTTCGAGAGGTTGACGGCTGGGCGAATCCCGAGAATCAAGGACGCCGTGAACTACGCGCCGACCTCGCGCTCGAAGGCGGGGGTGTCAAAGGTATTGGGCTCGTCGGGGCGATCCTCGTCTTGAGTGAAGCGGGCTACTCCTTTCGAGGAGTTGCGGGCACCAGCGCGGGCGCGATCGCCGCGAGTCTCGTGGCGGGCATCTCCCAATCGGGTAAGGAGATGACCGAACTCCTGAGTTATATTCGCACGCTCGATTTCTCGAACTTCATGCCCGAAGGTCACCTTCATCGGTTCTTCGACCGCGCCCTGGGTCACGCCGGCGACGTCGGCACCGATGTGGCGATCCTCACTCGTCAACAAGGTATCTATTCGGGCGACTATCTCGAAACCTGGCTTCGACCAATCTTGCACGATCAGCTGGGCATCACGTCGTTCGCCAAGCTCAAACTCTCGAGCGAGGTGGACCCGGGTCAGAGTTTGAAAGCTGGTCAGGACTACCGCTTGGTCGTGCACACTTCGGATATCACACGGGGTCAACTGGTGCGCTTGCCGTGGGATTTTCCGATGTACGGAAAGTCGCCAGACGAACAAGATCCCGTCGACGCGGTACGAGCGTCGATGTCCATCCCCTTCTTCTTTGAGCCGGTGCACGTAGAGTCCCAAGACGCGACCGTCGAACTGGCGATGCCCGGGGGCGGATCAGCGGCCATTCACTACGCGGCGGGAACGCAGACCTGGGTTGACGGAGGCATGCTGGCGAACTTTCCGATTCACGCCTTTGACCGCAATGACGGACAGGCACCTCGCTGGCCCACCATTGGCGTAAAGTTGTCGCGGCTCCAGACCGAGTTCCCGTCGACTCAAGCGTGTGACTCGGCCATCGCCGTGGCGCTGCGGAGTTTAAAGACCATGACCAATGAGTGGGATACGCACTCGATGCACTCGTCAACCGCCGCTCGAACCATCTTCGTCGATAACGCTGGCCTCACCGCTACCGATTTTGACTTGACAAAAGACCAGCAGAACACGCTGTTCTTGAACGGCGCGCAATCGGCGACGAGCTTTGTCATCGACATGGCCCGCTCGGGTGGTGTGCCGAGATAGTAAGCAGCGCCGAGGCCGTCTCTCTGAAGGAACCGGTCAACGCGAGCGAAGGCTCAACTTCGTTCAGTGGCGCGCGCTACTCCGAGGTGTCGATGATCGCGACCGAACAGGGCGCGCCGTGGGCCACGGTATTGGGCACGCTGCCCAGGACCCGTCGCACACCGCGCATGCCGCGATTTCCAACAACGACCAGGTCGGCCTTGAGTTCGGTGGCCTTTTTGATGATCGCTTCTGCCGGGTCGCCGGTGACCGAGTGCAATGTTGGTTCGATGCCTCGTTTTTTAGGAATGAATGACAAGACCTGCAGGACGGCGTCAATGTCACCGTCGTGACTGAGGTGCCGGAATTCGCTGGGCAGATGTCCATCGCGCACGACGGGGGTACTGTAAGCCGTCACAATATGTAACTCACCATTGGACATCGCGGCCATCTCCGTCGCGGCCTCCACGGCACGTCGAGCGGTCGGTGAATCGTCGGCCCCCACTACTACAACTTTGAACATGGCACTGTTCCCTTCTCGAGGTGCGACCATCGGTCCTCAGACCTGGAAACGACTAACGAAGTCGAATATCCAGACGATACTCGCCTCCGGCTTGCCGCGATGGCGAGGGCTCCACGGGCAAAGGAGGGGCTAGCGGCGTTCATAGATGTCTTCGAGCTCAAATTCGACGGAGTCAAGATTCATTGAGCACTGCGACAATCGATGACGAAACTGATATGCCGACAGGCCGATGTAAACGACCCGACGCATGAGCGCCGCCACCACGAAAGGCGATTGCTGAGAAGCGGCGGCGCCAAGCGTGTCTAAGGAGTCCAGGTGACATGATGTGGGAATGAGCGAGCAGCGCATTGAAGTTCAAAGAACTATCCCCGTCCCCGCGAGTGAGATCTTCTCGCACTTGTGCGACCCCGTCGGGCATGTTGATGAGCGCCGAGGGTGCTCCCGTGACCCAAGTGGGGGACACCTTCGTCGTGCACATGGACCGCGAAGCGCTGAACGACATTCCCCTCGGCCAGTACAGCGTCACTATCCGCATCACGGCGTTCGCAATGGACCGAGAGATCGCCTGGACGATCGAGCACCCCTTGATCGATCCACCCATGGACTACGTCTATGGATATCTTCTTGAGCCGGTCGACTTGGGAACATTGGTGACCACTTACTACGACTGGTCAAGGGTGCATGAAGCGTACCGAACTCGCATCAGCTTTCCGGTGATACCCGAAGCGGTGCTGCGTGCCACGCTGGGCATCCTTGCGCGCACTCTAAGTCGAGCTAATACGAAGTAGCGCCTCCCAAACAGCAGTTGGTCCAGCGGTCCAGCGTATGGCGATTCGCCCGCCGAAGCACTCGACGAACTCCTAGTCTCAGTTGAGGCTGGTGTTGCGAACACCCCTTGAACCCGGGGACGTACACAGTGTCCGAGTGGAGAATTTCTTCATGGGCTCACTAGAGCTGCAACAATTCTGGATGTGTTATTCGTTTGGGTATATCAGCCGTGCAGCTTGCAGGTATCTTGGACGACGGTACGAGCGTAGAAGCGTCAACGGGGAGCTGCTCACTGCAGTAGTTGCCCGCGTTGGACGCGCGAGTTTTTTCGTGACGCGGGCGTCGTCACGAGGCGACCGATAGGGGTCCCCATGGCCGCGAATGGACCGACCCAACCTCGCTTTGCGAGGAGGGCCGGCCCATATCGCTGCGGCGGCTCTAGCCGTTTGCTGGGTTCGACCCTCCGGTCTCAACGTAACTAACACAGTCACCTTGATTGTTGAAAGGCGTGCCCGTTGCATCCGTGAGCGTCTGCCAGCCCCCGGTCTTGCACTGGTTCATCGAAGTCGCAACAGTTTTCACCGTCACTTGACCTTGAAGTATGTCATTGGAGTCGTAGTTACGTCCGCCGAATTGGAATCCGTAGGTGTCACCTGGCTGGACGTTCAACGTCACGCTCCCCGAGTAGTTGAATCCCCCAGACGGAGCGGTGCAGCAGTTCTCGGGACCAGCGCTAACTAAGCCCGTGTACGTCGTGACGCTGTTGTGAATCACGTAGGCCCGCAGAAAGGCCGTCACCTGGTAGTAAGCGTGAAAGCCGGTGTAGTTCCAGTTCAACGTTACCGGACCACTCGAGGCAGTCGTCGAAAAGGTCCAGTTTTGACCTGCGTATACGGAAGTCGATCGCAAGCTATAGGTCATTTGAGCGGGCGACGTCGTCCCGTTAGAAACGACGGTGACGGTCCCTGGCCCACTTGCCGTCCAAGGCGCGGGCGGCGGCACCGCTGCACCGCCGAGGGAAGGTGTGCCTGCCAACATCAAGGTACCGAGCACGAGGGCGATCGCGAGATGTCTGCCGGCACCGTGCACTCGTGTCCGGCGGCGGGTATCGCGGAATCTCGATGTTCGATTGTCGCTGTTTAACGTGTTCATGGAGCCCCCTTTGTCTCAACCACGTGGCTCCGACTGGTGTCGGAATCGATCACGAGTGCAGACGATGATGAACATAGTTGAGATTTACACGCCGCGTCCAGGAAATATCTGTGTCATCAAGCCGGGCAGTTGGTAAACGAAACCAGGTGCGAGACTCGATCAAGAAGATTCGAGGATCACCCTGGCCTCATGCAGCGGAACAAATGCGTCCGTGCGGCTAGAAGCACTGGCGATTGAGGCATGATGTCGACATTTTGTATGTGCCCAACACGACGTTGAAGAAATCGATACGAACCCGAAAGCGGATTCGGTTTTCGTGCAACGATCGGCGCTGGCACTTGAGACCGCGACGCTACCTACTCGTCGAAATTTCGT
>Ga0307374_10012141_pt1 | contig 12131 bp, 9 predicted proteins | sample OX3MG_FD_202532 | JGI IMG/M metagenome (GOLD analysis project Ga0307374, IMG submission 202532) | Soil microbial communities from Risofladan, Vaasa, Finland - OX-3 | ecosystem: Environmental > Terrestrial > Soil > Coastal area > Acid sulfate soil | place: Finland: Risofladan, Vaasa | collected...
AGCAAATGCGAGGCGAACACGCCAACGACGACGCCGAAAATGCCGCCCAGCATACTGACGATCATCGCTTCGATCAGGAATTGCATCTGGATGTCCTGCTCGGTGGCGCCCACGGCCATGCGCACGCCAATCTCGCGTGTCCGCTCGGTTACCGAGACGAGCATGATGTTCATGATCCCAATGCCCCCAACCAGCAGCGCCACCGAAGCGATGCTCGCCAGCATCAGCGTGAATGTGTGGCTCGCTTGCTCCTGCGCTTGCAGGAACTGTGTTGGCGTACGAATGTTGAAATCGTCCGGCTCGCTGGGCCTCAGATGGTGCCGCTGGCGCAACAGGCGCGACGCGAGATCCTGCGCGGGGCCGATGGCGCTGGGACTGACCGCCGAGCAGAAAATATCGTCCAGCCAGATATGTCCGGTCAGCTTACGCTGCGCCGTCGTATATGGCATTCCGAGCGTGTCATCCTGATCCCACCCGTACGGCGTCATGCCCTTCGGCGTAAGAACTCCAATCACTTTGAATGGCAACCCGCCGATACGGATGTACTTGCCGACTGGATCTTCGCCGGCGCGGAAAAGCTGTTCAACGACTGTCCTGCCAAGAATCGTAACTTGCGCTTCGGTCGCAACGTCGCGATCCGTAAAGTTGGTTCCCGACGCCATGGGCCAGTTGCGAATAGCAAGAAAATCCGGAGCTGTCCCGCGAAAGTGCGTCCACCAATTTTTATTGCCGTTGATCACCTGAATGTGGCCGTCGGTATTCGGCGAGCAGGACTTCAACAGAGGGATTTCCGCCGGCAGCGCCCGCGCATCGCCATTGGTCAGCGACTTCGTGTTGTCGTTCCCCGTGCGAGCGCCGTTCACGGTGCGCCCGCCCGCTTCCACCCACACCATGTTGTCGCCCAGCGCGGATATCTGGTCGCGAATCTGCTGCGAGCCGCCTTCGCCTATCGCCACCGTGCAAATCACCGCGCCGATGCCGATCGTGATCCCCAGCATCGTCAGCGCGCTCCGCATTTTGTTTCGACGCAGCACGCGCAACGTGATGCGCGCCAGGTCGGCGAACGAGGTGCTATACGCTGATTTGTTCGGTGAACTCAATTGCGAAATCCTCCAATGGAATTTATTCGAAGCGCAACGCTTCAATGGGATCGAGCTGCGAGGCTTTCTGCGCTGGGTAATAGCCGAAGAAAAGTCCCACGAACAGCGCGAATGCGGCGGCGACAACGATCGCCAGCACCGGAATCTGCATCGTCCACTTAAGAGTTGCAGCGAGTAAGCGGGAAGCGAATACTCCCACGATGACTCCGCAAATTCCTCCCAGCAAGCTGACAATCACCGCTTCAATCAAAAACTGCATTTGAATGTCGCCTTGGGTGGCGCCCACGGCCATGCGCACGCCGATTTCTCGCGTTCGCTCCGTCACCGAAACGAGCATGATGTTCATGATTCCGATTCCGCCGACCAGCAGAGCTACGGACGCGATGCTCGCCAGCATCAGCGTGAACGTATGGCTCGCCTGTTCTTGCGCTTGCAGAAATTGCGTCGGCGTTCGAATGTTGAAATCATCCGGCTCGTTGGCCCGCAGATGGTGCCGCTGGCGCATCAGCCGCGAAATCTGATTTTGCGCCGGATCGATCGCCTCAGGGGAAACGGCCGAGCAAAAAATATCGTCCAGCCAGTCTGTGCCCGCCACTTTATGTTGCGCGGTCGTATACGGCATCATCAGCGTATCGTCCTGATCGCGTCCGAAACCCGACGCGCCTTTGCTCGAAAGAATTCCGATTACCTGAAAGGGAAGTCCGCCGATACGAATTGTTTTGCCAATGGGATCGGTCCCGTTGAAAACCTGGTCGGCCACTGTCTTTCCCAGAACCGCCACTTGCGCGCGAGACGTCACGTCCTGTTCGGTAAACGCCGTTCCTTCCGCGACCGGCCAATTTCGAATTGTCAAAAAGTCCGGCGCCACTCCGCGATACTGCGTCGACCAGTTTTGATTGCGATACACGATCTGCACGTGACCGTCGACGTTGGGCGAGCAATCCTTGATCAGCGAAACATTCTCCGGGATGGCGTTCGAATCTCCGTCAACCAGGGATTTCGTATTGTCGTTTCCGGTGTGCGCTCCGTTTACCGTGCGGCCGCCCGCTTCCACCCACACCATATTGTCGCCCAGCGCGGAAATCTGGTCGCGGATCTGCTGCGAGCCGCCTTCGCCTATCGCCACCGTGCAAATCACCGCGCCGATGCCGATCGTAATTCCCAGCATCGTCAGCGCCGTCCGCATCTTGTTGCGCGCCAGAACGCGGAGTGTGATTCGCGCCAAGTCGGCGAACGTTGTGCTATATGCCGAAGTCTTTGGTGCACCCAATTGCGATTCCTCTAAGGAATTAGACGTGTGGCATGGCCAGGCGGTTTTACAATTCTAGCGGTGAATGCGCGAAACGTGGACGGCAGGGAATTGCTCGCGCGGGATTTGGCGTGCGCCCGTTCTAGCGGTAAATGCGCGAACGTGTGCGCGCAGTAGCGGACGCGTGCTATTTGTGCTCGCCGTTCAGTCTCTGTGTCCCGCGAAGAGCCGCGCGATGGCTACCAGTACGATGGCTCCCACGAACGCCGCCGCGAGGCTGCCCAGAAATCCAAACGTCGTGATTCCAAGTTTCGAGAAAATCCATCCGCCGATCAGCGCTCCAACCATTCCCAGAATCGTGTCCGCAAAGCATCCAAAGCCGCGCCCGCGCGTCACGGTCCCCGCTAGCCAGCCCGCGATCAGTCCGATGATGATCCACGCCAGCAGCCCGTGGTCGTAATAAACGACGCCCATACGAACGCCTCCTCGAAACGCCGCAAATTATCTCATATCGCGGGCCTCGAAAAGAGAATCAACTAAACGCCTCGGTATTCCGCTGCGCTCTGCGCTACTTTGTGAATGCTTTTAAGACTTCAATCGGCGTAGAGAAACGACGGAGTTTCGATATTGCCGTCGTAACGGGCGCTATGACCAACTGCCTCGCTGGTGATTGATTAACGCGTCGTCTGCTCTAACCAAGAATGGTCGGCTCACGACTAGCGCTTGTTGCCTAGACAGAATTTGTACCCCAGAATTTTGTAAACCAATTTCGCCGCAAGAAAATCCGATGCGTGGTCTCCGGCCTGCGGCAGCAGCTCGACCACATCCGCCGCGACAATATTGCGCGTTTCAGCCACGGCGCGAATCAGCGCCGTCACTTGATACCAATCGAGACCACCCGGTTCGGGCGTGCCCGTCGCGGGCATGTACGCGGGATCGAATCCGTCAAGGTCCACGGTGAGGTAAACATGCTCCGATAGATCGGCCACGACGCGCGGAATCCAGCTATCCGGCGTGGCGCGCGCGATGTCTCGCGCCCAATACACTTTTGTGCGAAGCTCCGGAATCGCCTCGGCCTCCTCAATCGAAAGGGAGCGAATCGCGACTTGCACGGCGGGGCACATTTCCACCACGCGCCGCATCGCCGATGCGTGGCTTGCTCGATTTCCTTGATACGCTTCGCGCAAATCGGCGTGCGCGTCGATTTGCAGCACGGTAAGGTCCGGAAACTTTTTCGCGGCGGCGGAAACCAGCGGGGGCGTCAACGAATGCTCGCCCCCCAGCGCAATCGGGAATTTCCCATCGGTCAGAAGCGCGAGTTGCGTCGTATGAATTTCCGCGAGCACTTTTTCGAGCGCGCCTTCCGCCGTGTCGATTGCCGGAAGCGTCGCGATTCCGATTTTCGAATACGTTTCGACCGCAAGTTCTTCGTCCCATGTTTCCATGTTGCGGCTTGCGGCGATGATGGCGCCGGGACCATTGCGTGTCCCGTGCTCATACGTCGTCGTGCGTTCGAGCGGCACCGGAAAAATCACCGCGCGTGAAGTTTCGTAACGCGAATGCTCTTCCGGAATCCCGCCGAAAGTTTCCGGCGGCGTAAGCGTGTAACTTTTTGGCTCCACGATCAGGCGTCCTCGAAAATAAATATTGTCTTTCTTTTCCCGGAACGGATTACGCATTATTTTGTGCCCGCAAAAATCCTGGGAAGGTGATACATTACCCGCGAGGACGGTGAATGGCAAAGAAAAAGGGTGTGACAGAAAGAATTTTGCATGATCCGATCGCGGATCGCTTGACGCCGATTTATCCCCTCGATCTCGCGAAGGCCCGCACCGTTGATGCGCTCGTTCGCGCCATGGGCCAGACCGCGTTCACCGCGCGGCAGGTCGGCGACGCTGCGGACGTTCTCGAAGCCATGGCGCGCGATAAGGATTGTTTCGTCGTGCTCACTCTTTCGGGTGCGATGACCGTCGCAAAAATGGGACTCGTTTTTTGCGATCTGATCGATTCCGGAATCGTCAACGCGATTGTCTCGACAGGCGCGCTGATGGCTCACGGTCTGGTCGAAGCCGCTGGCAGACACCACTTCCGCTACGATCCGAAAATGGGAGACAAAGAACTTTTCTTCGCCGGATACAATCGCGTATACGATTCGCTCGAGCCGGAAATCAACCTCGATTACATCGAAGAAATCATCGAAGGCCTGCTCGAGAAGTGGGATCCGGAGGAAATTGTTTCCAGTTGGAAACTGAATCGCCGCATTGGCGAATACCTTCTGAAACACGCGCACGGGCGCGGCATTTTGAAATCCGCCGCGGAAAAAAATGTCCCAGTTTTCATTCCCGCGTTTACCGACTCCGAGATCGGCATCGATTTCGCATTGCATCGCCGCCAGCGGCGGAAAGAAGGCCGGCCGCTGCTTCGATTCGATTCGTTCGCCGATTTCGAATATTTTGCGGAGACGATGCTCTCGACGAAGCGCACGGGAATTTTCACCGTCGGCGGAGGCGTCCCGCGCAATTGGTCACAACAGTTTGGCGTGTACGCGGAACTTCTCGCGCGCCGTGGCTACGAAAAGGTGCCGCTCAAGCGCTATAACTACGGCCTGCGAATTTGCCCCGAGCCGGTGCATTGGGGCGGACTTTCCGGCAGCACATACACCGAAGCTGTATCATGGGGAAAATTTGTGCCGCCCGATGAAGGCGGAAAATTCGCGGAAGTGTTTGAGGACGCGACCGTTGCTCTGCCGCTGATTGTTGGCGCCGTGCTCGAACGCATCGGCTACTTCGATCATCGCACCGAAAAGAAAAGAGCGAAGAAAGCCTCCGCCTCGAATCACCATCACCGCATCATGCTCCACGCCTCGACACGCGCGTAAGCGCTCCCCATTTGTCGGTGTTGGATTGCATTTCGGCGGAGCCCGAATCTGCTTTCGGCGTCTTTGGCTTGTTTTAAATTGGGAGTTGCTCGGAATGTAGACGTGCAGAAATTAGACCAGCTGAATTTCTTCTTCGAGCGCGATTCCGTATTTTTCCAGCACGCGCTGCTTTACAACGGTAATCAGAAATTTCACGTCGGCCGCCGTCGCTCCGCCAAGATTCACAATGAAGTTCGGATGCTTCTGCGACACTTGCGCTCCGCCGTGCTGGGTGCCCCGTAGGCCCGTTTCTGAAATCAGATACGCCGTCGGCACCACAGGAAACGGATCGACTTTCACAACTTTCGCCACCGCGTCGCGCATTCCCTCCGGCACAAGCTTCAGATCCACATTTTTAAACGTGCTGCCGATGTTCGGATACTCCATCGGATGCCGCTCCAGCCGGTAATTGATCTTGTCTTGAATTCCCGCGGCGATGGCGGCGCGCTCGCCCTGAATCAGATCGATGGTGGCCGTCAGGATAATTTCGCGTCCGTTTTTCTCTTTGAAAATGCTCGAGCGATAGCCGAACTGGCACGGCGCATTGTCGCGCGATATCGTTTCGAGTGTTCGCACATCGAAGCTCTTGACGTTCGCCACGCGATCCTTGATTTCGCCGCGAAACGCCCCCGCGTTCCCGCGCACCGCGCCGCCCACGGTTCCCGGCAATCCGCCCGCCCACTCCAGCCCGCTCAGCGAATGCTCAATCGTGAACTTCAATAAATCCGCGACCAGCACGCCCGCGCCCACCGTCACCGCGTCTCCGCGCGCCTCGAGTTGCATCACCGCCGGCTTCAGCACCAATCCGTCGAAACCGCTGTCGCTGATCAGCAGATTCGTTCCGCCACCCAAAACGAAGAGCGGCATGTTCTGCTCGCGCGCAAATAGCACGCCCGCGCGAATTTCCTCTTCGTTCGACGCCTCGCAAAAATACCGCGCCGGCCCGCCGATGCGGTAATTGCTGTGCGGCGCCAGCGGCACGCCTTCCAGAGTTTTCACCATCGCGAGTTGAGAGTTGTTTTGCATAATGCCGCCGTAACAAAATCCTCGCCGTCGGTCCGCCGGCGCACCGCCAGAAACTTGCGCGCACCCGGAAACCAGTGCGCGCTACGCAAGTCACTAGCATAACTAGAAAAGCTCCGCTGACTAAGCGCGGATCATGCGGCGTGTGCCCAGAAATAGGATGCCGCCTGCAAAGCCTGGCAGCTCATAGATAAGCTCCATTCATTCTGATGAATTGGGTGTTGTTTTCGCAAACTGATCAGGCGTAGGCCGCATTTGCTCTTGTAGGGTCCGACTACGGTCGGGCCGCGCTGCGCGAATGCGCGGCCGTTCTCTTAACCCCTGAAATGCAGTTTTATCCTGCGCGCGCAACTCCTAGGAATATACGTTTGTTCCGTGTGTTCCAGGGGAACGTAATGCGCGGAAGGAATTACAATTGCAAACGCCGCACGATTCGCGGAGAGCTAATCGTCTTCGCCGAGCAGAATGGCCGCTGCAAGCACCGTGGTCCACAGCCCGCGCTTGTCTCCGACGGCGGACTGCGTGATGTTCATCGTGCGCACAATTTTATTTGAGATGCGGTAGACCTCTTTTTTCTCGTCCCACGATAAATCCGGATCGAATTCCACGTTCAATGTGGTCGCCAGCATTTCCGCAGCCAATTCCTCGGCGTATTCGCCCGCGATCTCCTCCGGCTCGCCAAATGAGTGATGCTCGGAAAGGTAGCCATACATCGATTTATCGCCGGGCAGCGCCACGCCCACGGACGCCGCGATCAGCCGGTGCGCCTCGCGCGTCTGATTTTCGCTGATCACCACGAACGCCACCTGCCCCGGCCGCAAATGCTTCAGGCCCTCGCTGCGCGAAATCAGTTTGCAGTGCGGAGGAAAAATCGACGACACGCGCACGATGTTGCACGCCGCGATGCCGGCATTGCGCAGCGCAAGCTCGAAGCTCGAAAGCCTCTCGCGGTGTTTTCCGACTCCCTTGGTGAGGAATATTTTCTTCGCGACGAACGCCATGAAAGGTCGGGCTGCGGTGCCTCCGGGTTAAAAAATCGGGAAGACGAGACGCGCGCAAAAAGTAACAAGAAGCGAATGAGGTGTCAATGCTTTTCGCGCTTCATAACAAAAATTAACGTTCACCGATACGACGCACCCGTGGGCGCGGTCTTCGGCGCCGCGCGTCTTTGCTCGAACGCAATCGCCTGTTTCGTGATCGCGTCGCGCGCCGCGCGGGGAACGATTCGCCAATTTTCGTCCGGCGCGGCGGGGAATTGCTTCATCTTTTGCAAATACGCGACGATCAAATCGCGAATCTCGTTGGTCGAGCGGTAAACAATTGGCAATCCCTTGAACACCGAGTATCCTCCGCCACCCGTGTTGCGGTAATTATTGATCGCCACGCGCAATTTCTGCTCCGGAGAAAGCGGTTGCCCGCGAAATATCAGATTTGTAATCCGGCTGCCCACGGGTTTCGACAGATCCATTTCGTACGAAACGCCTTCCGCCGAGTCCGCATCGTATCCGGGCAACCGCAGCGGTCTGTCCGCGCGTGGCGGCCACGCCGCATAGAAACTCGCCGCGTGTTCCAGCGCATCTTTTAATTGCGCGCCCGTCATTTCCACGCCGTACAAAGTGTTCTCATAAGGGTACACGCCGAAAATATCGCGAATCGTCACCCTGCCCGCCGCCAGATGCACGCTGGGAATAAACAATGTCGCCAGCGAGACGTCCGCGTGCGCGTCGCGCAGCTGTACGCGCTGAATCAAATCCACCAGCGGATCGGGTTCATAGCGCGCAAGCGTTCCGTCAAGCGACTTATTGAGCGTTGCAATCCGCGTGTCCAGGTACTTCTCCACTTTCGCCTGATACGGCTCGACGATTTTCACAATCGCCGGATCTTCGGGCGTATCGGGAGCGGGATGAATCGTCGTCGAATGTTTTGAGATGACTTTCCATCGCCCTGCCGCATCGCGGTGCAAAATCACGTCAGCGCGCGCCAGCGACCCGCCCCAGTTTTTTGCCTGCGCCATCAGCACGCCGTTGACGATGAGCTGCGGCATTTCCTGATGCGTGTGCCCGTAGAAAATCAAATCGATGCCGGGAACTTGTTGCGCAAGCTCCCACGCCACATTTTCCCCATTCATCGCGTAGCCGGGAAACGGCTCGCCCGTTTTCGGATTGCGATCGAGCCCGGAGTGCATAATAACGACGACCAAATCTGATTTCGCGCGCACTTCGGGAATCACGCGACGCGCCGCATCCGCAATCGGTTCGAATGTGTACCCGCGATAATGCGAGGGAATTTCCCATCGCGGCACTCCCGGCGTCACGAATCCCACGATGCCCACGCGCACGCCATCAACCTTCTTAATGATGTACGGCCGAAAATACGGCACGCCGCTCGTGTACGTTTCCTTCAGGTTCGCCGCCAGCCACGGAAAATGTGATTCGCGCTTCGCTTTCCACATCACGCGCTCGCCAAAGTTGAATTCGTGATTGCCCACTTCCATCGCGTCGTAGTGCATCGCGTTCATCACCGCGATTTCAGGATTGGGCAACGCGGTGTCTTTCACGTTGAAGTAATACGCCAGCGGAGTCCCTTCAATCGTATCTCCGCAATCGAGCAGAATCACATTCGGCGCGCTCGCGCGAATTTGCGCAATTAGCGTCGCGATCTTCGCCAGCCCCCAATTCGCGGGCCGGTTCGTCATGTCGTCCCACGCGAGCAGATGCCCGTGCGAATCCGTCGTGCTCAGCAGCGTCAGTGTGACGTCGTCAGCGCGCGCCTGCGCGTGGACGCCTGTTTCGTAAATGCGCGCGCCGCCCGCAATTAACGCGATCGCGCAGAGAAGGGAAACTGCGAATTTCGATAAACGACTCATGGGAGCAAAAGTATCTCACAACATCGCCCGCGCCGCGCGGTTCTGTAGCTCAGGTCCCACTCGCCCTGACGAAGGAGGGGTCGAACTGTCTCTATCGGGGTCGCCACAAGGCTTTCTCTTTAGCAGCTTGTTGAAAAACCTCATCACTGTCATTCCGGGGAGCCAAGACGACGAGGAATCAGAATTGGTTTGTTTTTTGCGAATTGTGCGGCTCCCGGGGCGGCATGAACGAAAACCAAAAGCGCTCTTTCCTCAGCAGTTTGAATGTACAGGTATCTAACGGGCCGTCTATTCTCGCAAAATCGGACCGATGCCTTCGCTAATCCTCGCAGAGGGGCAGCGCCGGCGCCACAAACTCGGTGATCGCGATAAGTTGCCTCAGGTCCATCGGAGAAAAATCTCGAGCCATTTTCGCGGTTTTCGCTTTGCGCGACACTTGCAGCACTCCAATCACCTTCGTTGCAATGGCAATCGGCGCGCTCATTATTTTCTGTATCGGATCGCTGCGCTCTTCCTTGATTCTCACCGCCTCAAACACGGAAGCATGGGGGACAATATTGAAATGATTGACGATTTCCGGGCGCTTGTCACGCACCGTACGCACCGCCAGCGACGAGTTGCTCGTCAGCGGAATCTGTCCCACACTTTGCAACTGCTCCGGCACGCGAAAGCGTAGAAATTTCCCATCGTCCGTCACCGAAAGGATCGCGACCTCGTCCGACTGCACGGAGAACACGCGTCCCACGGCGTCGGCAATTTTTGTCAGATGCGCCGGATCCAGTTTTGTGCCGCGCCGCATCATGCCGCTCACCAGAATTTCGACCTCCGAAACCGTTGTGCCGGACATGAGTCGAGTCTAACACGCCGCAGCGAGCCCAATTTCGCGTGTAGCCGTCTTGCAAACATGCGGCCCGCTATCTATACTGAAACGTTTTCAGGACGCGCAATTTTCGCGCAGGTCGGTTGCGCGCGAATTTCAGCGTCTTTCACAAACTGTTTCGGAGAGTGGATGCCCAGCGCGACGTCGAAACCTGACTCCAGTTATTTCTGGGACAAACTGCATTCCCTCAGCGGCATCATTCCCATTGGCGCATTCCTCGCCGAGCATTTCTGGTCCAATAGCTACGCCCTCGTCGGCCCCGCGAGTTACAACACCACCGCAGCCGGCCTCGAACAAATTCCCTGGCGCGTTCCCGTAGAATTCCTGTTCATCTGGCTGCCCATCGCGTTTCACGGCTGCTACGGCCTTTATATCTGGTGGCGCGGCAAGACGAATGTCTGGGGCCATCCCTGGATGGCCAATTGGCTCTACACGCTCCAGCGCTGGACGGGCATCATCGCTTTCGCATACATCATTTGGCATGTTTGGCTCGAGCGTTTCGTCGCGCATGGCCGCAGCACCTATGTCGGAGTCGCGCGCGACTTCGCGCATCCCGGGTACGCCGCGTTCTACGTGATCGGCGTGCTCGCGGCGTCATTTCATTTTGGCAACGGCATTTGGAATTTCTGCTGCAAGTGGGGCATCGCCGTCACGCCTCGCGCACAACGCGCCGCTGGCTGGTTCGGCGCGGTTGTCGGCGTCACGTTCGCGGCCGTGGGCCTTTTGATCGTCGCCAGCTTCGTTTACAACTGGCACCCGTTCAGCGGTTATCTCTAGGTGGTTGCTGAAGGGTTTGTGAGCTGTCATCCGCTCATCCTGAGCGTCTTTTGCGAAGGGAGCCATGAGACGACTTTTGCAGATTGCACGAACGCAGCACCTTTAGGGCGATGTATATTTAGGATTTGTCATTCCGAGGAGCCATGCGAGGAGGAATCTGCTTTTGTTTTTAGTGCTCTTGCATTCCACGTTTGCATAATCAGAATTTCATGAGAGAGCCAAAAATCATCGTCGTCGGTGGCGGCCTTGCGGGACTGATGGCCACAATCCGCGTGGCCGAGTCGGGCGTGCCTGTCCAATTATTCTCCATCGTGCCCGTCAAGCGCTCGCATTCCGTCTGCGCTCAGGGCGGCATCAACGCTGCCAAAAACCTGAAGGGCGAGGGCGACTCGACCTGGATTCACTTCGACGACACCGTTTACGGCGGCGATTTCCTCGCCAATCAGTCCCTCGTGAAAGCCATGTGCGAAGCCGCGCCGCCCATCATCGATCTCCTCGACCGCATGGGCGTCATGTTCAACCGCACGCCCGAGGGCCTGCTCGACTTTCGCCGTTTCGGCGGCACGCTCTATCACCGCACCGCATTCGCCGGCGCCACCACCGGCCAGCAACTTCTCTACGCGCTCGACGAGCAGGTCCGCCGCTTCGAATCCGAGGACAAAGTTCAGAAATTCGAGGGCTGGGCCTTTCTCTCCGCCGTCCTCGATGAAAATCGTATTTGTCGCGGCATTTGCGCCATGGATTTGAAAACCATGGAAGTCCGCACATTCCCCGCCGACGCCGTGATTTTCTGCACGGGCGGCATCGGTGCAATCTTTCGCCAAACAACGAACTCCGTCGTCTGCACAGGAACTGCCCAATCGGCTCTCTTTCAGCAAGGCGTCTATTACGCGAACGGCGAATTCATCCAGGTTCATCCCACGGCGATTCCCGGCGAAGACAAATGCCGTTTGATGAGCGAATCACTGCGCGGCGAAGGCGGCCGCGTCTGGGTCCCGCGCAAAGCCGGTGACACGCGTCCCGCTCGCTCGATTCCAGAGAAGGAACGTTTCTATTTTCTCGAAGAGTGGTACCCGAAATACGGCAACCTTGTCCCGCGCGACGTCGCCACGCGCGCCATCTACAAAATTGTCTTCGAGGAAAAGCTCAGCCTCGCGGGAATGAATGCCGTCTATCTCGACCTCACGCATCTTCCGCGCGAAATGCTCGACCGCAAACTCGAAGGCGTCCTCGAGATTTACCAGAAATTCGTCGGCCCCGATCCGCGCGAAGAGCCGATGAAAGTTTTCCCCGCGATGCATTACACCATGGGCGGCCTC
>Ga0307374_10012143_pt1 | contig 12130 bp, 9 predicted proteins | sample OX3MG_FD_202532 | JGI IMG/M metagenome (GOLD analysis project Ga0307374, IMG submission 202532) | Soil microbial communities from Risofladan, Vaasa, Finland - OX-3 | ecosystem: Environmental > Terrestrial > Soil > Coastal area > Acid sulfate soil | place: Finland: Risofladan, Vaasa | collected...
GGGGGACCGCGCTGGAGTGACGGTGGTGTTCACAGCGCACAGCCTGCCCGAACGCATCCGCACGTGGAGCGATCCCTACGAAGCCCAGCTGCAAGCAAGCGCCGAACTGGTGGCGCGCGAAGCCGGCCTTCCTGGCTTCCGTCGCGCCTGGCAGAGCGCCGGTGGTACGGGCGAGCCCTGGATCGGCCCCGACATCCTCGATTATCTGGACACGCTACACGCCGAAGGCGTACGCGACGTGCTGCAGGTGCCCATCGGGTTCGTGAGCGACCACCTCGAGGTGCTGTACGACATCGACATCGAAGCCAAGGACAAAGCCCGTGCATTGGGGATGACGCTCCATCGCACGGAACTGCCGAATGCAAAGCCGGAATTCATTCGGGTACTGGCCGGCGTGGTTACACGGTAGCAGGGTAAGGGGGAAGGGCGGCGGGGCTCACGCTGCACCGTTTGGGCGCTACCGGATCCCGTATTTCTCGAGGCGATATCTCAACGTATCCCGCGACAACCCCAGGAGCCGGGCCGCGCGCGTCTTGTTCCCGGCCGCCCGGTCCAGCGCCTGGGAGATGAACTCGCGCTCGACCTCCTCCAGATCGAATCCTGCGGCGGGCAATACGAACGACCTTCCCCGAAGGTGCTCCAGTCCCTGAAATTCCTGCGGTAGGTGTTCGGGGCGGATGAGGGCGGCGTCTTCCAGCAGCAGTATCCGCTCGAGCACGTTTTCCAACTCGCGTGCGTTGCCCGGCCAGGTGTAGCGTTCGAGCGCCTGCATCGCTTCGGGGGCGATCTCGCGAGCCGGCTGTCCGATGTCACGTGACAGCGTTTCCACGAAGTGAGTAGCCAACGGCGCGATGTCTTCCGGCCGCTCGCGGAGCGGCGGGATCGTCACCGGCAGCACGTTGAGGCGATAGAACAGGTCTTCCCGGAACTCGCCTTTGGCGACCGCCTCCTCGAGATCGCGGTTGGTGGCCGTGAGCACATGCACGTCGACTTCGATGTTGCGCGTTCCGCCCACGCGTCGGAATTCGTGCGTTTCCAGGAAGTGCAGCAGCTTGGCCTGCATGGGCTTGGGCATGTCACCGATCTCGTCCAGAAAAATTGTGCCCCGGTTGGCGATCTCGAACAACCCGCGCTTCATCTCGCGTGCATCGGTGTAGGCGCCCGCCTCGTGCCCGAACAACTCACTTTCCACCAGTTGATCGGGCAGGGACGTGCAGTTCACGCTCATGAAGGGCTGCCCGTGTCGCGGCCCGCGGGCGTGGATAGCCCGCGCGATCAATCCCTTGCCGACGCCGCTCTCGCCGCGCACCAGTACGTTCACCGTGCTGCCTTTGGCGGCGACGCGAGTGATCAGGTCGGCGATCCGGCGCAGCGCCGCGGAGCGGCCCACGAGCGTCACATCGGCGAACTGCCACCGGCAACCGTCGCGGTAGCGTTCGGCGTCGGAACGGAGTTGCCGCGTATCCAAAGCCTGCTGAATGAGGAGGATCAGCTCCGACAACACGATTGGCTTTTCCAGGAAGTGATGAGCGCCGGCGCGCACGGCTGCCACCGCTGTCTCCACCTCGCCGTACGCGGTCATCATGATCACCGGGAGCGTCGGGTCCAACGTCTTGATGCGCGCGAGGAGATCCATACCCGAGCTGTCGGGCAGGCGGAGGTCGAGCAGCACGAGATCGGCGGCCTCGCGTGTGAGGGCGGCCACCAGGGCCGCGCCGTCGGCCACCGCCTCCGTGCGTATGCCGGCGTCGGCCAGGTGCTCCGAGAGCCACAGCCGGATCAGCATTTCGTCGTCGCAGATCACGACGCGCGGTTTGTTCATTCCGATCCTACCTCGCGATGCGCGGCATCCGCACCGCCGTTCTGAAGTGGAAGTCGCAGTGTGATGATCGTGCCCCCGTTCACCCGGCTGGTGAGCGTCACGCTTCCCCCGTGCCGCTGGATGATCTGGCGCGTGATGGGAAGCCCTAGTCCCGTGCCAGTGTGGCGCGTGGTGTAGAAAGGCCGGAACACGAAGTCGATGTGCTCAGGTGGAATGCCGACGCCGGTGTCGGAGACTTCGATCTCCACGCCGTTGGCCGCGCAGCGTGTGGTCACCGTCACCCGTCCCCCGGCGGGAGTCGCCTGGAGCGCATTCATCAACACGTTCACGAGCGCCTGGTGCAGCATCTCCTCGTCGGCGAGAAGCCGCGGGAGTTGCGGATCGAGCCGTACCTCCACACGGACGCCGGCCCGCGCCGCCGCTGGCTGCACCAGTCGGATGGCGCGCTCGACCATGTAGTTGGCGCTCAGCGGCGCCAGCGTCGGAGTAGCCGGCCGGGCGAACGCCAGCAACTCCTGCAACGTCTGTTGAATGCGCGTGAGCTGGTGCCCCATCTCGTCGATGATCGGCTCGAGCACGGGGTCTCTCCCCACGCGGCGGCGCACGAGATCGAGGCCGTTGGACACGCCAACCACCGGATTCCGAATCTCGTGCGCCACGCCGCTCGCCAACTCTCCCACCGTGGCGAGCTGTGATGCCCGCTCGATCTCGCGATGGTGGAGCTCCTCCACTCGTGCCGTGGTCTCGGCCAGTGCAGCGGTCATCTCGTTGAACGCGTGTCCCAGTTCGCCAATCTCGTTCTGCTGCGGAATGGCCACGCGCACGTTCAGATCACCCTTGCCTACAAGTCGCGTGGCGCTCACCAGGCGGCCCAGTGGCGCCACGAGGTCCCATGCCACGATGCTCGCCACGGCCACGAGCACCGCCACGAAGATCGATTCGAGGATCATCGAAAGCGCACCGAGCCGGTGCAGTTCCCCGAAGGCTTCGGCCGAGGGCACTTCGGCCACGAACCGCCACGGAGAGCCGGGAATGGACTGCACCGTGCCGATCACCTCCACCCCTTCGCGGTCGGCGTATTCCAGGGTCGACCCCGACGGTGCGGTCAGGAGGGGCGTGGCCAGGGGGGCCGCGTAGTTGATTTCCTCGTGCGGATGCGAGACGAACAGCGGTCGCCCGACCGCATCCACGATGAAGCTTTCGACCCGCCCTGCCACGTGCGGCGGGACTTCCAGAAAGTCGTGGGACTCGGCTAGCGTGACCGTCGCGCCGAGGAACGCAACGGTCTCACCGCTGTGGGTAATGACCGGTACGGCGATCTTGAACGACGGCTCCGGTCCGTGGGGTCCAGTGCGGATGGTGGCCCACAGCGAGCCGTGCCGCTCGTCTGGCGGGCGATCCTTCACGATGTCGTTCGGATTGCCGGCCGCCGCGATCACCCGGCCGTCCGGGGTGAACAGGTCGATCGCGTCGAAGATCGGGATCTCGGAGTGCTTGTTGCGGAGGAACTCCTCCAGCGCCCGGGGGTCGGCCACCACGCCCATCGCGCCCGCAGGGCGTCCATCGAACCGCAACGCGCCGGCGGCCAGAAATTGATTGCCGGTGACGATCGCCTGCAGCAAGAGCAGATGGTTATCGATGCGGTCGCGTACGTGTTGCGCCTGCACTTCGGCGACGGCCGAGAGATACCGGTCGACGATCTGTTCCAGGATGTCCTTACTGCGCTGGTAGCCAATGGCATTCGTGGCCAGCAACGGTACGAGCGAAAACACGAGGAACCAGACGAGCAGCCGACGGCCGAGCCTGCCCCCGCGGCGCCGGGCCAGCCCGTCAGTCTTCGCGCGCAGCCACTCCACCAGCGACATACAGACTCCTGGCCGCGGGGCCTCTTCCTTCCCTCGCCATAAGCAAGAGCGGCGCCGCACGAGCGGGCCGATCCAACGCGGTCCCGCACAACGGGTTGGCAAAACTCCATCGTGTCAGGGCCGGGGCAATTGCCCCACGTTAAGCAAATGAAAAGAGGCTATTCAGGGGGAAATCACCCAATTGGTGTCGGGCGTTTCTCGGAAGATTCCGGGCATAAGTCCCCACGGGACAACGCGTTGGTCTCTGCCTGGGGATGCGGACCCAGAATTGCTCATGCACAGGGATGGGACATGGTCCTCGTACGACCGATATCCAACCCGTTGGAGTGGTTCCCGTGCCTGAGCATCAGAAACATTCGACTACCGAAAAGTCCGGTTCCGACTCCTCGCTGGGCCGCCGCGCATTTCTGCGCCGCGTGAGCGCCGCTGGCGCGGCGATCAGCGCGGTCATGGTCGGGGTACCGGTGCTCCGCGCTTTCGTGTCTCCCGCTCTGCAGCGTCCGAAGCCGGACGTCTGGATCAAGGTGGCCGACGATATCGCTCTGCTCGACGTTGGGACGCCGGTGCGCGTGACCTTCGTCCAGACGGTGCAGGACGCCTGGCTTGAGAGCCGCGCGTTGAACGGCGTGTGGCTGTTTACTGAAGACGGCGAGAAGTTCAAGGCCTACAACGGCCACTGCACACACCTGGGTTGCAGCTACATCTACGACAAGGTTCGGCAAGGCTTCTTCTGTCCTTGCCACCACGGTCAATTCGACGTGAAGACCGGAGCCGTACTGGCCGGGCCGCCGCCCCGGCCGCTCGACGAGTTACCAGTGGAAGTTCGCGATAGCGCCGTGTACGTGCAGTACCGCGACTATCGCCTGGGCATCCCAGACAAGATCGAGGCCTGACGCCATGCGCCGCATGTTTCGGTGGCTCGACGAACGCGTGGATCTGGCGGGCGTCCGTCGCGTCCTGCTCGATCGCAAGATGCCCGGTGGGCTCACCTGGTGGCACACCTTTGGCAGCGCCACGCTGGCGGTGTTCGCGGTACAGGTGACCACCGGGGTCGTGCTCGCCATGTACTACTCGCCGTCGCCGGACCACGCGTACGACAGCGTGCGATATCTGGGGCACAGCGTGATGAGCGGCGCGATGCTTCGCGGTCTCCATCACTGGGGTGCGTCGGCGATGGTCGTGCTGGTTCTCGCGCACATGATCCGCGTCTTCTCCATGGGCGCGTACAAGTATCCACGCGAAGTGAACTGGCTCCTCGGCGTCGGGCTGTTCTTCGTCGTCATGGGATTTGGCTTCACGGGCTACCTCCTTCCGTGGGACCAGAAGGCGTACTGGGCCACGCAGGTGGGAACGAACATCGCTGGCACCACGCCGATCATCGGCGCCACGCTGGTGAAGCTCCTGCGCGGTGGCACGCAACTCGGTGCGGCCACGCTAGCCCGCTTCTATGCGCTGCACGTGCTCGTCCTGCCGCTCTCACTCGGCTTGATCGTGATGGTGCACCTGGCACTGGTCGTGCGCCAGGGCATCGCGCCCCGGGCCGCCACGCTGGAAAAGGACGCGCCGCCCCGCACCACGGACGCGGCCTATCCCGAGTACTACCACGATCGGTACGAGAAGTCGAAGGGCGCCGGCGTACGGTTCTGGCCCGACATCATCGCCAAGGATCTGGTCGTGGCGGCCGGTGTGATCCTCGTACTCGTGCTGCTCGCGCACTTCGCCGGCGCAGGGCTCGAAGCGCCGGCCGATCCGACCGACACGGCTTACGTACCCCGACCCGAGTGGTATTTCCTCCCGTTCTATCAGTTGCTGAAGCTCGTCCCGGGTTCGCTGGAAGCGGCAGTCGCCGCTGGACTGCCGGCAGTGCTCGTGCTCGTGTTGTTGATGTTGCCGTTCTTCGATCGCCGCAGCATGCGCTCGCTGGCCCATCGTCCGATCGCGCGCTTGTCTCTGTTCGGAGTGTTGGGTGCCTCGGCATTCCTCATTGGGGCCTCGGTGCGCGACGAACCGCCCGCGGTGCCGCCAGAGGTTGGCCGTCCGCTGACCTCGGTGGAACGCGCCGGGCGAGCGCTCTTCAAGGCGCAGCAGTGCGGCAGTTGCCACGCCGTGGCCGGTGTTTCGAGTCCAGAGAGGAACGCCGATGTGCCCGACGCGCCCGATCTCACGACGATCGGGCTCATTCACTCGGCGAGTTGGATGCACAGCTTCATGGAAGAGCCGACCCGCTTCCATGCTGATTCCAAGATGCCGTCGTTCGGTCCGCCAACGCTGACCCACGAGGAGATCGAAGAGATCTCTCAGTATCTGGCCTCGCTTCGCGGCCCCAACGGCGACACGAAGCAGCCTCAATTCGTCGACACCTTCCCGGAGCCCAAGAAGCCCCAGGAGAAACCATGAAGACCAGTCTGTTGATCATATGCCTCGTGTTCACCACCGTCGCTGCGGCGTCGGTGCCTCCGACCCAGACCCCCGACGGCAAGGCGCTCTACAACGAAAATTGCCGCAAGTGCCATGGGGTGATCGGCACCCCGCCGAAAACCATGAAAGCCAAGTTTCCGAAGATCGCGACGTTCGATGCCGCGTTTGTCACTTCCCACACCCAGGATTCGATCGTGAAGGTGCTCACCAACGGCAAGAACGAGGACATGAAGTCGTTCAAGGACAAGCTCAAGCCCGACGAGATGAAGGCCGTGGCCGCCTACCTCATCGAACTCGGCTCCAAAGGTCACTGAGTCATAACGCGTTCCTCTTCCTGCTCCACTCCTTCCTCCCACCATATGGTCGCCCCCTTCGGGGGCGGCAGGGGACGTGAGATGTCATATCAGCGAATCGCGCGAACGCTCGCCGCCAGCCTGGCGCTGGCGTTCGCCGTGCCCGGTGCGCACGCGCAACAGCCCGCCGCGGCGCACCCCACGCCGGCCGGCTATGCAGGGAGCGCCTCTTGCGTGGACTGCCACAAGAAGGAATCCGCGGATTTCGGCGCGACCTCCAAGGGGCAACTGTTCCTCAGCCATCCACGCAGTGGGCATGAAGCGTTGGGCTGCGAGGTCTGTCACGGCCCCGCCCAACAGCACGTGGAATCGGGCGCCGACGAACGCGGGGGGCTGATCACCTTCAATGGCAAGCATCCGTCGCCGGTGGCCGTGCAGAACGCCCAGTGCCTGCAGTGCCACGAGAAGACGGCCCGTATGCTGTGGAAGGGCAGCGCACACGAATCGCACGACGTGGCGTGCACCGATTGCCATACGCTCATGCACACCGAATCGGAACGCGCGAATCTCAAGCGACCCACCGTGCTCGAGACCTGCGGGCGGTGCCATGCACAGGAGAAGACCAAGCAACTCCAGTTCGCGCACATGCCGGTGGGACAGGGCAAGATGGAATGTACGAGCTGCCATAACCCGCACGGCTCGAACGCCCCGAATCTCCTCATCGCGAACTCGGTGAATGAGGTCTGCTACTCGTGCCATGCCGAGAAGCGCGGTCCGTACCTGTGGGAACATGCCCCGGTGGTGGAGAACTGCGCCAATTGCCATGACCCGCACGGGTCGACCCACGACAACATGCTCAAGATGTCGCGGCCGCGGCTCTGCCAGCAGTGCCACGCCGGCACCGGGCACCCGATCCAGCCCCGCAACCCGGCGACGATCGCTGATTACCAGTTCGTGTTCAATCGCCAATGCTCCAATTGCCACGTGAACATCCACGGCTCGAACAATCCCTCTGGCCAATACTTTGTCAGGTAGCGCGATGCGCGACAGGAGAGAGACGATGCATACCAAGGCATTCACTGCCGCGTGTCTCATTGCCGCCGCGGCCGTGCTGACGCCCCTTCGCCCGGCGGTCGCCCAGGGCACGCCGTCGGATACGACCAAAGCCGCGGCCAAGGACACGACGACGCCACCGCCGCCCAAGGCGCTCACCGGCGGCGCCGAATTCGGATTTCGCGGGTTCACCAAAGGGCTCAGCCCCCAGCAGCGCGGCATGTTCGATCTGTACAAGGATGTCCCATCGGGATTCGTGGTACCGGCGATGTTTCTTGACTACGCGCCCGGCGACGGCTTCCGGAAGACCACACTCAGCGCCACCAACATCGGGCAGCTCGACCAGAGCCTGCACCTGCGCACGCAGCAGCCGGGCCTGTTCGACGTGCGCCTCGAGTGGGACCGTATTCTGCACACGTATTCTACCGACGGCAGTTCGCTGTACACCGAAACCGCGCCCGGCGTGTTGACGCTGCCCAACCCGCGCCCCGACTCGGTGGCGTTCAATAATGCGGGCTACCTACCGCCCATCCGCTCGTTCTGGGATCCCGTCAAGTTGTCGGTCGGTATCACGCCGTCGCAGCGATGGGACTTCAAGGCCGATTTCACCCGAACCACGAAGAGCGGCGATATTCCCCAAGGTATGACCTTTTCTGGAGCGTCGGGACCAGCCAGCGAATTCGCGGCGCCGATCGATCAGACAGTGAGCGATGTGAAGCTCTCGGAGAGCTATTCCGAGGATCGTTTCCAGCTCATGGCGATGTACAATCTCTCCGTCTTCCAGGAGATGATCCAGTCGGTGACGGTGGCCAATCCCCTGGTGGCAACCGACGCGGCGTCCCAGGCAGCCAACGGCCGCATGGCGCTGCCGCCGAGCAACATGGCCAATTCGGGCACGCTGATCGCGGGGGTGAACCTGCCGCTCGCCACGCGAATCACCGCCACCGGGTCGTACTCGTCGTGGCGGCAGAACGCACAGTTCATCGGGGCCACGGTCAACAGCGCCATCGTGAATCCGCTGCTGAGCCAGATCCCCGCGTCACTCGGCGCCGACGCGCGCACCACGGTGTTCAGCACCGGCGTCACGAGCCGTCCGCTCCGCACCCTGACCTTCTCGGCCAACTACCGGTCGTACGATTTCCGTGATGATGTGGACAACGGCACGATGCCGATCGTCGTCGTCGCCGATCACTCGGTGGATACGTCGGCAACACCGGTTGACCGCGACCCATTCCGGCGAACCAACGGGGACGCCAGCCTGCGCTGGCGCGTGGTCTCCCCTGTTGCGCTGACCTTCGGGTATGGCTGGAATTCGATGACCCGCGATCCCGCCGTGCGCGACGTCGCGAAAGTGAGCGAAACAACGCCGCGGGTAAGCCTCGACCTCACGGGCCTCTCGTGGGCGAGCCTGCGCACCACGTATTCAAGAGCCTGGCGCCGCGGGAACGGATACACGCAGCAGCCGTCCGGCGACAATCAGCAATTCGTCCGGTTCGACGAAGCCGACCGGAACCAGGAACAGACCAGTATCATGGCCACACTGAATCCGCTCGACGAACTGAGCCTCAGTGGATCCTGGGACATCGGCCACGATGAATACGTCAACTCGGCGTTCGGGCTGCAGAGCGATCGCAGCGCGGTCGCCTCCGGCGACCTCCAGTGGACGCCGGGCGTTCGATTCTCGGCCGGAGCATCCGTGACGCGGGAGATGTACCAGAATCGGTTGCAGTCATCGTACCGCTCGGGTACGCAGCCGGCCAATTCGACGTACATCTACGTGAACAACAATCAGGACTTCATCACGACGACTGCGCTGAATTTCACGGCCGTGCTGGTGCCGGACATGTGGGATGCGGGTGGCACGTATGAACTGTCGCGGGCCGACATCAACATCCTGACCTACAACCCGACCACGCCGATCGGCGGAACGGCCGCGCAGAACACGGCCGCGAAGGCCGCGAACTTCCCACCGGTCACCCAGAACATGCAGCCGGTGAATCTGTTCGTCCGCTACCGGTTCGCCCCGGACTGGGCGTTCACGGTGCGGTATCAGGGCGAGCTATTCAGCCAGAACAACTACGAAACCGCGACCCTGGTGCCGTCCACGGGACGATTCCTCTTCCTCGGCGACAACTACCAGAATTACGACGCACGGTTCCTGACGATCACATTCAGCTTCCACCCGGGCATCCTGCACGTCGGCCGGTCGACGCTCTAGGGAGGATACGGTAGGGGAGGACGGAAAAAACGGCGGGGGTCACACCCCGCCGTTTGCCAATTCCCGATTGCCCGCTGTACGTGCCTTGGGCCGTTACGGCCCCGCGCTCTTTGTCTGTGCGCCTCCCGTCCACCGCCTTACCGCCACCACGATCACCCCCAAGCCAGCCAGCAGCAGCAGATACGGCGCCGCATACAGCACCAGGTTGAAGCCGTGCGGCCTGGGATCGAGCAGGATCCACTCGCCGTACTTGGACACGAAGTAGGCCCTGACTTCGTTGGGTGTCTTGCCGGCCTTGAGTTGCTCCCGTACCAGGTCGCGCATCTGCTGCGCCAGCTCCGAAGGGGAATCCTGAATGGATTCGCCCTGGCAAACTGGGCAGCGGAGTTGTTCCGCGACGGCTGCCGTTCGGGCGTCGAGCACCGAATCGGCCATCGTCGGGGCCGGCGCCTGGGACGTTGCGCTCGCGGCGGGCGACTGCTGGGCCACGAGCCGCAGCGGATACGCGGCGCCCAGCGCGAGCGCCGCCGCCATGATGATCGCGCGGAAACGCGTCATGGCGTTCCCTTGGTCTTCGCAGGGGCGAGCGTCGGCGCGGCCGTGTCGGCGGATCCCCCGGGCCGCGTCCCGGCAGGGAGTGCGGCGATCAGCGAATCCACTTCGTGCGTCAAGATCGCGTCGGTTACCGGGCCCGTCTGCTTGAACGCCACGCGTCCGTTGCCGTCTATGAAATACGTCTCCGGCACGCCGTACAGCCCGTAGTCAATGGCCGTGTGGGCGTCGACGTCGTTGACGGACGGATACTCCTGGCCGCCCATCTCGTCGATCCAGCTGATCGCCGGTGCAGGGCGGTCGTTGTACAGAACGCCCAGGAAGTGCACCGGACGGTCGGCGTACCGCTTGGCGAACGCGCTCAGCGTGCGGTGCTCGTCGCGGCACGACAGGCACCACGATGCCCAGAAGTTCAGCACCACCACTTCGCCGCGCAACTTCGCCAGATGCACCGTGTCGCCCACGGGCAGTGCCATCGGCGGCTGGCCGGGTGCGAACACGGCCAGCGAGAAGTCGGGCGCCATGCGGCCCGGCAGGGGCGACGGGATGTTGTTCGGATCCTTGGTGAATCCCCAGGCGAACAGTGCGATCACCGGCACCGCGGCCAGCGACGCGATCGCCGCACGTTTCCAGTTCATGCTTCCCCCTCACGCGGTATGGGCAGCACCACGGCCGGCACGGGCACGCGCACCGCAGCCGGTGCCGTGCGGCGCCGACGCTTGGGGAACACCCCGATGATCGCGCCCAGCACCACGATGCCGCCGCCGAACCAGATCCACGGCACCAGCGGCTGCACGATGAGCTTCACGGTCGCGTGTGCGCCGTTCTGGTCGAAGGCCATCAAGTTGAAGTACAGGTCGCCGCCGATCGAGCTGATCACCTGCGGCGTGGGGACCGGCGTCGATTGCGTGGGATAGAAATTCATGCGCGGGTCGGCCGTGGCCACCACCTTGCCATTCTCCACTACTTCCATCGTGGCGCCGATCACGGCCCGCTGCGGTTCCTGCCGACCCCACACTTCCTTGAGGCGCGCCGTGTGGCCGGCCACGGTCAGAGACTCGCCGGGCTTGAGAGTGGCTTCGCGCTCGGTGCGGAAACTCTGCGATGCCGCGATCCCGAGGGCGACGAACAATATCCCGATGTGGGCGACGTAGCCGCCGTACCGCCGCCGGTTCCCCTGCACGAGGCGGACCAGCGCCGTTGCCCATCCTTCGTCGTGTGCGGCGTGTCGCGCGCTCATCCCAATCCAGTATTCACGGAAGTTGGCGAACGCTGCGTATCCCACGAATGCGAACGTCAGTACGGCGTACGGATTGCGCGCGCCCGTGACCAGCGCGATCACCGCCATGACCACCGCTCCGGCGAACGGCGGCAGCAGCTTGGCCTTCATGTCCGCCTTCGATGCCGCACCCCACGGCAGCGCCGGTCCCACCCCCATCAGGAAGATCAGCGAGACGATCAGGGGTAGCGTCATCTTGTTGAAGAATGGCTCGCCCACTGTGACCTTCAGCCCGCGCAGCGCTTCGGCGACCAGCGGGAACAACGTCCCGATGAGCACCGTGAACATGAATGCCGTGAGGAACAGGTTGTTGAGCAGGAACACCGTTTCGCGCGAGGCCGCCGATTCCAGGTGCCCCGTGGAACGCAGGCGGTCGGAATTGCCGGCCACCATCACCAGGGTCACCACCAACACGACGGCGATGAACACCAGGAAGTAGTAGCCGATGGGGCCCTGCGTGAACGAGTGCACCGACGACAGGATGCCCGACCGCGTGAGGAACGTGCCGAGAATGGTGAGCACGAACGTGCCCACCATCAGGTTCAGATTCCACAGGCGCAACATGCCCCGCCGTTCCTGCACCATGGCCGAGTGGAGGAACGCCGTCGCCACGAGCCACGGCATGAACGA
>Ga0307374_10012146_pt1 | contig 12127 bp, 13 predicted proteins | sample OX3MG_FD_202532 | JGI IMG/M metagenome (GOLD analysis project Ga0307374, IMG submission 202532) | Soil microbial communities from Risofladan, Vaasa, Finland - OX-3 | ecosystem: Environmental > Terrestrial > Soil > Coastal area > Acid sulfate soil | place: Finland: Risofladan, Vaasa | collected...
GCCAGCGCCGCCAACAACGCTACGAGCGCGTCCTCGATCTGCTGCGCCAAGGCCGGCCGCGGCGGCGCATCGCCGCAGAGCTGGGGCTGGACGTTCGCACGGTCCGGCGCTGGCTGCGCGCCGGCGGCTTTCCCGAGCGGGCCGGAGTTCGACGCGCCTCCCGCCTGGACGCTTGGACGGAGGCGGTGAAGGCGCGGGCGCAAAGCGACGGCCCCGGTGCCTCGCAGCTCTGGCGGGAACTCCACGCCCAGGGCCTCCCGGGCTGCGCCAGCAACTTCCGGCGCTGGTTCGCCCGGCATTATCCCCAGCTCGGCCGGCGGACCACCCCGGCGCCCCCGCCGCGCGCCCACCACCCCAATCCGCGTTTGCTGAGCGCCCTCTTGCTTGGCATCGTGCGCTCGCCCCGGCCCGAGGACGAGGCCTACCTGGCCCGGCTTTGCTCGGCCGCGCCCGAGATCGACACCTGCCGCGGCCTGGCGCGCCAATTTCGCGATATGCTTCGCCAGCGCGACGACCAGCCTTGGGACGCATGGATGCTCGCGCTCCAACAATCCCGTTTGTGCCGCTTCGCCGCCAGCCTTCGCAACGACGAAGCCGCCGCTCGCGCCGCCATCCAATCGCCCTGGAGCCAGGGCCCGGTCGAGGGCGCCGTTCACCGCCTCAAACTGATCAAACGCCAAATGTATGGCCGCGGCAAACTCGATCTGCTGCGCATCCGGGTTCTGCGCGCCCATTAGCCCGCCGCCGCGCGCGCCAACCCTAAAAAAGCCCCACCGCTTCACCGAATGTGAGGAAGAACCCATTTTTAACGAGCTTTGACAGACATCGTCTTCGCCGTTGACGCCAGCGCCCGATTTCGGCTATTCTGCTTGGGACAATTGAATAGCCCGATTCAGTACCCCTGAATCTTATCAAGAGTGGCTGAGGGAACAGGCCCGACGACGCCACGGCAACCGGCTCCGCAACGGCGGTGCGACAAGGTGCCAAATCCTGCCCGCAAGGGAAAGATGAGACGGGGCTGCGCGACACCAAGCCAGCCATTCCACCGTATTTTCCTCTTCCTTTTGGGAAGGGGTTTTTGATTGGGCGGAAGGAAGGGCTGTGAGCTTTGAGCTAGGTTTGCGCTGCCGCCATTGCGGCAAACAATTTCCCTCCCAACCATTGGCGGGCTGCGACGAGTGTTTCGCGCCGCTCGAGGTCTATTACGATCTCGAGGCGATTCGCCGGGCCGTCCAGCCGGCGGACCTGCGACAGCGGCCCCACACCCTCTGGCGCTACCGCGAACTGCTGCCAGTGCCGCTGACGGCGTCTCCGAACGAACGCCCGGTCGGAGGCACGCCCTTGCTGCCCGCACCGCGCCTGGCGCAAGCACTGGGAATTCGCGAACTCTATCTCAAAAACGATGCAGTCAACTTTCCAACGCTCTCGTTCAAGGACCGCGTGGTGGCGATAGCGTTGAGCAAGGCGCGCGAGTTTGGCTTCCGCATCGTTGCTTGTTCGTCCACCGGCAATCTCGCCAACGCCCTAGCTGCGGGAGCGGCGGCCGAGGGCTTGGAAGCCTACATCCTCACCCCGGCCGACCTGGAAGAAGCCAAAATTGCGGGCACCCTGATCTTCGGCGCGCGGCTCATCAAGTTCCAGGGCAACTACGACCAGGTGAACCGCCTCTGCTCGGAGCTGGCGCAGCGCTACCCTTGGGGCATCGTCAACGTCAATTTGCGGCCGTACTACGCGGAAGGCTCCAAGACGGTCGGCTATGAAATCGCCGAGCAACTGGGCTGGCGGTTGCCGGGAGCGGTGGTGTGCCCCATGGCGGGAGGGTCGCTGATCGGCAAAATTGCCACCGCCTTTTCGGAGCTGCGCGAGTTGGGGTGGGTTTCCGGACCGGCAGGGGCGCGCATGTATGGCGCCCAAGCCACCGGGTGTTCCCCGATCAGCCAAGCGGTGAAGCGCGGACAGACCGAAATCGAGCCGCAGCGCCCCCAGACACTGGCGCGCTCACTGGCCATCGGCAATCCCGCTGATGGCTTTTATGCCGCACGGACCATTCGCCAATCGGGCGGCTGGGCTGACGATGCCTCCGACTCGGAGATCACCGCCGGCATGCGGCTGTTGGCCCAAACCGAAGGAGTTTTCGGCGAGACCGCCGCTGGCGTGACCGTCGCCGTGGCGCAAAAACTGAGCCGACAGGGCCGCTTCGATCCCGAACGCCCGGTGGTGCTGGTCATCACCGGCAACGGCCTGAAGACCTTGGATGCGGTTGCCTCTCCGACTGTTCCTATCCCGATTCTGGCGCCCAAGCTGCGTAATTTCGAGGCGTATTTGGCGACGCCCGTTCCTCCGGCCGAAGCGGCCACCGCCGCTGGCCAAAACGTGGCCTAAACAGATTAGACGAGGAAAACCTTATGCCCTGCAAGGTCCATATACCAACGCCCCTGCAACGTTTCACCGACGGCGCCGACCTGGTGGCCTGCGACGCCGGCACGCTGCCCGCCTTGCTGCAAGAGCTGGGCTGCCGGTTCCCGGCATTGCAGGACCGGCTGTGCGAGCCCGACGGCCGCCCTCGCCGATTTTTCAATGTCTACGTCAACGACGAGGACATTCGGTTTCTCGGCGGAAACGCCTATCAATTTGCCAGCGGCGACGAGGTGCTGATTCTGCCCTCCATCGCCGGCGGAGCCGCAAGCCGGGGCGACTAGCAGCCCGTGGCGAATCTGTTGTTTCGCCTTTTCGGAGCGCGAGACCCGCTCTGGGCGCGGGTTTCGTATGGGGCCGTGGCGGGCGCGAGGTAGTTTCGCCATGGGCTGCTAGCCCTGGGGGGGAGTCGGACCGGGGGCAAGCTCGCGGGCGATCGCATCCAGCAGCCCATGCAGGAACTTGAGCACCTCCGGCTGGGAATACCTGCGGGCCAGGCGCAGCGCCGCCTGGGTAACGTCGGCGGCCGGGGCGGCAGGCAGCAACAGGAGTTCGGAGATCGCTAGTTTCAACAGGCTGCGATCAATCACACTAATGCGCTCCAGCCGCCAGCCAACGGCGTGGCGGCGGATCAGATCCTCGATGCGCGCCTGTTGGGCCACGGCGGCATCGAAGAGCGCCCCTGCCTGCGCCTGCACGCGGACTGACAGGGGATGGGCCTGCAGGTACCAGCTCTGAATCGTCGCCGGATCCTGGCCGCCCAACTCGCGCGCATAGAGCATCTGCAGCGCCGCCTCGCGCGCGCTCGCGGCGTGGTCGCGTGATCCGCTGGCGCTCATGCCGGGGGTGCCTCCATGTCAATCTCGTGGGTGATCGCCACGCTGGGCTGGAGCATCAAGAATACGCTGCAATATTTCGCGTGGGACAAGGCCACGGCGCGCTCGACCACGCTCCGTTCCACGCGTTCCCCGAGCACCCGATAGCGAAGGTGAATGCGGGTGTAGACCTGGGGCGGCGCGGGCGCGCGTTCGCCCTCGGCCGAAACCTCCAGATGGCGGAATGCCTGGCGGGTCTTCTTGAGTACGATGAGCACGTCGGTGGCCGAGCAGGCGCACAGACTGCGCAGCACCATCTCCATGGGGCCGGGCGCGCTGTTTAGCTCGCGATCAGAGTCCAACACCACGGCATGGCCGCTGGATCCAGCGGTCAGAAAGCGCTCCCCATCCACCCATTGGGCCGAGGCGAGGGTGGGAGGGGCGGGCGCGGAATGGGGCGATGCGGAGGTGATCATGACGCGACTTCCATTATCGGCGATTGTCCGACGCGGGTTCCGGATGAATGGTAATGCGGAACAATTGCGGCAGTCCGCGCCGGATGTCCCCTTCTAGGCGAGTGACCAGTTCGTGCACTCGTCCCACCGGCAGCGAATCGGGAAAACTGCAGTGGCAACTCATCGCGAGGTGGCCGCTCGTGCTGCGCAGTTGGATATCATGGCAGTCGAGCATCTCCGGCACGCGGCGAGCGATTTGCTCCACTTGGCGGGCGATGCGGTCTGGAGCGATCAAGTTGGCGGCGTTGACGCTCGCCAGTTCGGGCTCAATGTGGGTGACAATCTGGCGGATAGAGGGCAAGCGCAGCCGCATCTCCCCCTCCAGACGGCTGACCAGGTTGTGGGCTTCCGCCAAGGGGAGGGCCTCGCCCAATTCCAGGTGAAACTCCACATCCAGGCCCGCCTCCACATCATAGATGGAAAGATCGTGGATATTGAGGTTACGGCGCAGGGCGATCGCCTGCACCTGTTCGAAAGGCCCCTGAGGGGCGAGTCGGCGGGGCTGGGCTTCGATCACCACGTCGGCTTCCGGGAGGCGGCGTTGAATGCGGTCGGCAATTTCCTGGCGCACGGCGCCGGCGCGTTCCAGGGTTGAGGCGGGTTCGAGAGCCAGTTGCAGGTCTACAAAATAGCGGCTGCCAACGCGGCGCAGACGCAGCCGCTCCAAATCCGACACCCCTTCGACGCCCTGCAAGGCGTCGCGCAAATCACGAGTGAGGGCGGGGGATGCCTCGTCCAGCAGCACCCCAGCGGTGCGGCGACCGAGTCGCAGCGCCAGCCAGAGCATCGCCGCCGCCACCGTGCAAGCTGCAACCGCATCGGCGTGCAGCAGCCAGGGAATGTGCCAGTGCTGGGCCAGGCCCACCAGAGCCAGCCCTATGAGAACGGCGGTACTGGTCGCCAAATCGGAGGAAAAGTTTAAGGCATCGGCGGCTAGCGCATCGCTGCCATAAGCCACCGCTGTCCGCTGCAAGACGCCTGCGCGGCTCCAATCCACCACCATGGAAGTCAGCATCACGACAAAGGCCCATACATTGAGCTGGACCGAGCCGGCGGTCCCTTGCAGCCATTCACGGATGGCGCTGCCGCCAATGGCCAAAGCCGTGAGAATCAGCAGTCCGGTCTCCAAGAACGCGGAGAAATTCTCAAACTTTCCGTGGCCAAAGGGATGATTGGCGTCGGCCGGGCGGGCGGCGATGCGCAGGGAGAACCAGGTGAACACCGTGGCCAGCAAATCCAGAGCGGAGTGGGCGGCCTCGGCGAGAATGCCCAGGCTGTGGGTATGGAGGCCGACTAAAAGCTTGAACAGCAAGATGCCGACCGAAGCGGCCAGGGACATCAAGGCCACCCGTTGCTTGGCTTCTTCGCTTGCGATCAGGGCTCGGGGCATGCAGATTCCGATTGGAGAGGCGGAACCCCGCCTTTCGAAGCTTACCCTACCCCGCCCCGGTGGTGGCCTTTCCTTCATGCGCGCACAGTGCTAATGTCGGAAGTAAGGAAGATTGGGAGGTAACCGCATCCCCCATGTCGCGCCGTAAACCCGGCCTTGCCGCCAATCCGTGGACCCTTGGACCGCTAGCCGCGGCGCTCGTGGTGCTGGGCACATGCTGCCTGCTGCCCGGCATGCTCGCGCCCGCCTGGAGCCAAGGGCCGCCGGCCCAGCAGAGGACGCAGCAAGGCACCAAAGCCGCACCGGTGCATATTGCCCCGGGCAGCGCCTCCACGGTGCCGGGTGGGGTGACGCCCCAACAGTTGCCGCCGGCGGATGGCAAGACCGGTCCGCCGCCAGCGTCACCCCAATCCGGGCACGCTGGGGCGCGCCGGCTGCCGCAGGTGCCGGAGTTGACTGCCAATGTGAACCTAGTTCTGGTGCCGGTGGTGATCACCGACCCGTTGAACCGCATGGTCACCGGCCTGGAAAAGGACTTTTTCAGCATCACCGAGAACAACGTGCCGCAAAAGATCCAAACCTTCTCCAGCGAGGATGCGCCGATTTCGGTGGGGGTCGTGTTCGACTCTAGCGGCAGCATGTCCGACAAGATCCAGAAATCGCGAGAAGCCCTGATTCAATTTTTCAAAACCGCCAACCCTCAGGATGAATTTTTCCTGGTGGATTTCGCCGATGAGCCGCGCATGTTGTGTGGGTTCACCAGCAACATTGACCAAATCGAGGACAGCGTGACGTTTCTGCAGCCCCAAGGCCGCACCGCGCTGCTGGATGCGGTTTACCTATCGCTGGAAGAGATGCGGCATGCCAAGTTTGCCCGCAAGGCGCTGCTGATCATCTCCGACGGCGGCGACAATCATAGCCGCTACAGCGAGCGCGACGTCGAGCGGGTGGTGCGCGAGGCCGACGTGCAGATCTATGGCATCGGATTGTACTCGGCCTCCTACGCCCGAGCCACGCCGGAAGAGATGAACGGCCCGGCGCTGTTGGACAAGATCACCGAAGCGACCGGTGGCAAGACCTTTGAAATCAATGACATGGATGAACTCGCCGACACCGCCACCAAGATTGGCATTGAACTACGCAACCAGTACATGCTCGGCTACAGCCCCACGGATCGCACCGCCAATGGAAAGTGGCGCAAGATCCAGGTGAAGCTGCACCCTCCACCCGGGCTGCCGCCGCTGACCGTCTCCGCCCGCACCGGCTACTATGGTCCCCATCAGTGATGCGCTTAGCTAGTTCGTCGATTTGGGCCCTGCTGCTGGCCGGAATCTGCCTGCCTCTCGCCGCCCAAAGACCTGCGGCGCCCCGCCCGCAAGCGCCTTTCACCTTCCGGGCCAATGTGGGCGAGGTTCTGGTGCACGCCACCGTATTGGACAACCACCGTCGCTCTATCGAAGATCTGCCGCAATCCGACTTCTCCATCTTCGAGAACGGCGTGCCGCAGCGGATTGAGTATTTTGCCCACGAGGACGCGCCGGTTTCGGTGGGCATTCTGGTGGACAACAGTGGCAGCATGCGCGACAAGCGGCCGGAGGTGAACAAGGCCGCGCTCAATTTCGTGCGCGCCAGCAACCCCCAGGATGAAATGTTCATTGTCAACTTCAACGACGAGTACTACCTCGACGCCGATTTCACCAACCAGATCTCGAAGCTGCAGCAAGGGCTCGACCAGATCGAGTCCCGCGGCGGCACGGCCTTGTACGACGCCCTGATCGCCTCGCTCGACTACCTTAATCAGAACGCCAAGAACGATAAGCGGGTGCTTCTGGTCGTCACCGACGGAGATGACGATGCCAGTCGCTACACGCTGGAACAGACCGTGCGGCTGATGCAGGCGGAAAATCCGCCCTTGATCTATTGCATCGGCCTGATCGACTCGGACGACACGCGCTCGATGAAAAAGGATGCTGAGCGAGCGCTGAACAGTCTGGCCAACACCACCGGCGGAGTGTCATTTTTCCCCAAGAACCTGCGGCAAGTCGACGCGATCACGCGGCAGGTGGCGCAAGACATTCGCACCCAATACACCTTCGCCTACCATTCCAACCAAGCCGGCGACGGCTTTCGCGCGATCCGGGTTGAGGTGAAAGACCCGAAAATCAAGCACCTCGCCGTCCGCACCCGGAAGGGCTATTTTCACGGCGCCGCCACGCCGGGCTCACCCTCGCCGCGCCAGCCTTAGGCGGACGCGGGGATCGCGCCATAATAGGGGAGAGGGCGGTGGCCAGCATGGTGCGCGCATATTTCGACAACAATGCCAATACGCCGGTGTTGCCGGAGATCCTCGAGGCCATGTTGCCGGCGCTGCAGGGGGCTGCGGGCAATGCCAGTTCTATCCATCAACGCGGCCAGGCGGCCAAGGCGGCGATCGAGCAGGCGCGGGCGGCGGTGGCAGACCTCATAGGCGCCATGCCGACCGAGCTGGTTTTCACCAGCGGGGGCACGGAGAGCAACAATCTGGCCATCCGCGGCGTAGTGGAGGAGTGGATCAGATGCCAAACGGGGTCGGCATCCCTGCCGCACCTGATCACTTCGCGAATTGAACACCATGCCGTCCTCAATGTTTTTGAGGATTTGGAGCGGGCGGGCCACCCGGTCACCTACCTTGCCGTCGGAAGCGATGGGCGGGTAGACCGGGCCGACGTGGCGGCGGCGCTGCGTCCGGACACGGCGCTGATCTCGGTAATGATGGCCAACAACGAGACCGGGGTGGTGCAACCAGTGGCCGAGATTGGCGCCATTGCGCGGGCCGCCAAAGTGACTTTCCATGTGGATGCGGTCCAAGCGGTGGGCCGCGTAGCGGTGCGGGTGAAAGAGATTGGCTGCGACCTGCTCAGCCTGAGCGGACACAAGATCCACGCCAGCATGGGGATTGGGGCGCTTTACGTAGGCCGGCGCACGCGGCTGCGTCCGCAACTATTGGGCGGGCATCATGAGCGCGACCGGCGCGCGGGCACGGAGAACGTGCCCGGCATCATGAGCCTGGGGGCAGCGGCGCACCTAGCCCAGGCAAGCGGCGAGCCCGAGGCTAGGCGCTTGGCGGGCTTGCGAAACCGGCTGGAGGCGGGCATTTTGGCTTCAGTACCCCACTCGGGCGTCGTCGGCGCCGGACAGCCACGCGTGGCCAATACCAGCAACATGTATTTTGACGGCATCGAGGGCGAGGCTTTGGTGATCGCGCTGGATTTGCATGGCTTTTGCGTCTCCACGGGCGCGGCCTGCTCCTCCGGAGCGGTCGAGCCCTCGCATGTGCTGCTGGCCATGGGCATGACTCGCCGACGGGCACGGAGTTGCTTGCGCTTCAGCCTGGGGCGACAAAACACCGTGGATGAGGTCGAGGGTTTTCTGGAGATCTTGCCCGGCTTGGTGGAACGGTTGCGCCGCCTGTCCCCTGTGGAAGCCTCAACCCTGGTGCAGTCGGCATGAGCGAGGGCCTTCCCATCGCGGTAGCCATGTCGGGCGGAGTGGACAGCTCGACGGTGGCGGCCATGCTGCATGCCGCGGGGACGCCCATCGTGGGCCTCACCATGCAGCTCTGGAACCAGCGCCGTTTGGCAGAGGCACCGGGCATGGGGGAGAGCCGTACGGGACGGTGCTGCTCGCTGGACGACGTGCAGGATGCGCGCCGGGTGGCGGAGCGGCTGCGGATTCCCTACTACGTGGTCAACTACGAGGAGAGGTTCGAGCGCGACGTGGTCCGCAACTTCGTGGACCAGTACCTAGCCGGCCGCACCCCGATACCGTGCAGCCTTTGCAATACGGCAGTGAAGTTCGACCAATTGCTAACCACCGCCCGCCAAATTGGCGCGGAAAAAGTCGCTACCGGCCACTACGCGCGGGTTCGATTCAACCCTGACTCCAAACAGTACGAGCTGTGGCGCGGGGTGGACGAGAGCAAGGACCAGACCTTTTTCCTTTGGGGCCTCACTCAGGAGCAGCTCAGCCGAGCGGTTTTTCCGCTGGGCGAGATGTGCAAGCCCGCGGTGCGCGCGCGCGCAGCGGCCCTGGGGCTGGCGGTTGCCGACAAGCCCGACAGCAACGAGATCTGCTTCGTTCCTGGAAACGACTACGCCGCGTTCCTCGAGGCCTACGCCGCCGAGCAGGGCACGGCGCTCCCGGATACGACCGGCGATCTGGTCACCCGCGATGGGCGCACCGTGGGCGTCCATGAGGGTATCCACCGCTTCACGGTTGGACAGCGCAAGGGACTGGGCTTGGCGACGCAATCAGGCGCCGGAAGCACTGCCCTGTATGTGATCAACATTGATGCCGCGACGCGCCGGGTTACGGTAGGCGAGGAGGCGGCGTTGCACGCGCGCGAGCTTGCTGCCAGCGGCTGCCACTGGATCAGCGGCAAACCTGCCGCTGGTCCGTTCAGGGTGGAAGCACGCATTCGCAACCGCCACGTGCCGGCGCCGGCATGGGCTGAGCCCCTGCCAGGCCAGCGACTGCGGGTTTGCTTTGACGAACCCCAGCGGGCGATCACCCCGGGCCAATCGGTGGTGCTGTACCAGGGCGAGCAGGTTCTGGGCGGCGCCTGGATCGATATGCGCGCCTAGGTGCTTTGGCTGTGGCGCTCGAGCCAGGTCAGGACGCGCTGGCGCATGCGGCGGCCGTAGGCCAGGCTCCAGACAATTGCGCCGACGGTGAGCACGCCCAGCACCAGCGGCGAAATGACCAACACCATCGCAGGCGGCAGGCTGTAGATCAGGCCCATGCGGATGAGCAGTTCGCCGACGAAGACCACACCCCAGACGACGGTAACCAAGCGATTGCCGCGCCGAACCTCGGGCAGCGCCCAACTGGCGTCAAAGCGGACGCGCCGCACGGGATCGCTGCCCGCCATAAAATAACGTCCGAAATAGAACATCAGCGGCCGGCGAAGTAGCAGCGAGACGAAACAGGCGACGCCAAACGCTCCGGTCACGAACGACTCCCGCACCAATAACAGGCGCGGACTGCCGCCCAGGCTGAGAGCGGCGCCATCCACCACAATCCCCAGCAGGACCATGACGGCGATGGGATCCATCTGGCGTTGGCGCGCCAGCCCCCAGATGCTTTCGGCGACAGGAAACAGGGTGGCAAACAGCAACGCGGTGTATTCCGAGGGCGAAACGTAGCGCTTGGAGATCTGGTAGAGGACGACCGGAATGACCGTGTTGAGGCCAATGCTCCAGAAAATGCCGGCCAACAGTGCCTGCGCCGCATCGGCGGGCACCGGGGAAGGCGAATTGCCGACAGACGGGCTCGGCGATGCCAGGGGGTGATCGGCCATAGCTTCATGCTACCTTGGCCACGAGGAGATGCAGACAGCGAGAAGGCGTGAAGGCACGGCGTGTCCGGAACACGGGCGGTGCTGAACTACAGCCACTTGAGGCTGGGGCAGGCGGTACCGCCGGCGCTGCCGCGCCCGAGCGGGCATTCCTTTGCCCCGGGACGGGGGCGCGGTGGCGCGCCCGCAACTCCTCATAAACATGAATTTTCAAGGCGCCCCGGCGGTGATGCCGCCCCTGGGGGAACTGGGGCGCGGAGCGCTCCAGTGGGCGTTGAGGGTAGGATGCGGGCGCAGGGCGGATGGCGGGTGCGAAACGCCGACCGAAGTGTGACGAGTTAGGCGGCGGGGCCGGAGCGTTGGCGGTGGCTGAGGCGGTAGGCGCGGCGGGTGGCGGCCTGCTCGTAGCGGCGGCGCTCGTCGTCGGTCTCGGGCAGGACGGGGGGCACGGGCAGGCACTGGCCGTGATCGTCGAGCGCGACGAAGGTGAGGTAGGCGGAGCTGGTGTGGCGGCGGGTGCCGTCAAGCATGGACTCGGCGAAGACCTTGACGCCCACCTCCATGGAGGTGTGGAAGGCACGGTTGACGCTGGCCTTGAGCACGACCAGTTCGCCCACGTGGATGGGGTAGCGGAAGTCCATGTGGTCCACGGCGGCGGTGACGGCGATGGCGCCGGCGTGGCGGCAGGCGGCGATGGCGGCGCAGAGATCCACCAGATGCATCACCCGGCCGCCGAGGATGGCGCCGACGATATTGGCATCGTTGGGGAGCACCAGCTCGGTCATCTCGGACTGGGAGGCGCGCACGGGCTTGGGGTCGGCGCTCACGAGGAGGGGTGGCCGGGGCGCACCGGGGTTTCCTTGCGCTTCAGATAGGAGGCGAGGTAGCACTCGGCCTGTTTTTGCAGGCGGGCATCAGGGTGGGTTTTGAGCCAGCGCGACTGCAGATGGTCGTACTGCAGGGTACCGTGCTCGCCGGGGGTGTGGTCCACCTCGAAGACGTAGTAGATGAGGATGATGTCTTCCTTGTCGCGGGCGATGGAGAAGCTGATCTTGTCGGCGTGGCGCTGGACGGGGATCCATGGGCACTTCTTGGCGTAGCCGAAGTTGCACCACTCCTTGAGGGCCTCGGGCGCCGGGGCCTGGCCATCATGGCCGGGGGCGGTGCACTGGCCTTTCCAGGCATCGCCCAGCGGTAGGCGCGGACGGGCGTGCCAGGCCCACTCGGTGAACTCCGCAGTCGGAAAGAAAAAGGGGCAGGCCATAATGGTAATAGTACAGAAAGCGAAACTTCATGGTAGCAAACCGGCGTGAACAGTTGGAGGAGTTTGTGCGCAAGAACCCGGGCGAGGCGTTTGCGCGCTACGGGCTGGCGATGGAGTTGATCCGCAGCGGCGAGAGCGAGGCGGCGCTGGAGCAGTTTCGGGTGCTGCACGAGCAGCACGCCGACTACCCGGCGGGCTTTCAGCAGGCGGGGCAGTTGCTGCTGGCGCTGGGGCGGCGCGAGGAGGCAAAGGCGATCTTGCAGCGCGGCATCGCCGCGGCGGAGCGGCGCGGCGACCGGCATGCGACGGCGGAGATGCAGGGTCTCCTGGAGGAGGCCAGTTGCTAGTTGCTAGTGGGGGCGTACTTGACCTCGGAGGGGGGCATCGGGGTGA
>Ga0307374_10012147_pt1 | contig 12127 bp, 11 predicted proteins | sample OX3MG_FD_202532 | JGI IMG/M metagenome (GOLD analysis project Ga0307374, IMG submission 202532) | Soil microbial communities from Risofladan, Vaasa, Finland - OX-3 | ecosystem: Environmental > Terrestrial > Soil > Coastal area > Acid sulfate soil | place: Finland: Risofladan, Vaasa | collected...
CGTTCTTCCAGGACGATCCCGATCCGGAAAAGAGCCTGGCGTTCCTGCTGACCAACCTGAACAAGCGCGGCACCACGCTCGATCTCGGCTGTGCGGAAGGCGTTGCGCTGTTCCGCCGCCTCGCCGGCATGGTCGATGTGATCGTGGAGAGCTTCCCGCCCGGCCACCTGGCCTCGCTCGGTCTCGATCACGCCAGCCTGGAGGAGGCGAATCCCGGGCTGGTCATGACCTCGATCACCCCGTTCGGGCAGACCGGCCCGCATAGCGGCTATCAGGGCGCGGAGATCGTCGCCTATGCCACCAGCGGCATCATGGCGATCAGCGGCACCACGGATCGCGAACCATTGCAGCATGGCGGATTTCCGGCGCTGCACGAGGCCGGCTTCAACGGCATGCTGGCGACGCTCGTGGCCCTGCTCACGCGCGACCTGGCCGGTTGCGGCCAGCATGTCGATGTCTCGGTGCAGGACGTCGTCACCTCGAGCCTCGTCATTAACCAGCCGGCCTACAGTTGGTGCGGCGGGGTGCAGGGTCGGCGCCGCCCGGATGGCAGCCTGTTCGGCCAGGTGATGCCCTGCAAGGACGGATATTTCATCTGCCAGGAAGGCGGCAGCGCCACCTGGGCCGATATCGCCGCCTTTTTCGGCCGCCCCGAACTGAACGAGCCGCGCTTCGCCGACCCTGCCCAGCGCGTCGCCAACGGCAAGGCACTGGATGCGATCATCCTGGAGGCGACGCGCGACCGGACCATGGCCGAGATGTTCCGTACCGCGTCCGAGGAATTCCGCATCCTGTTCGGTATCGTGCAGACGCCAGCCGATCTCGCGTCCTGCCCGCAGTTGGAGGCGCGGGAATTCTACCAGGAGATCGCGCACCCCGTGATCGGCCGCCTGCGGGTGCCATTCCGACTTTGGAACATGAGCGCCAGCCCGGCGCGCTACCAGCATCCGGCCCCGCTGCTGGGCCAGCACAATGCGGAGGTGTACACCGGGCTGCTCGGCTGCACCGCGGCGGAGCTCGAGGGATTGCGGCAGCGTGGCGTCATCTGAAGGGGGCGGGACGATGGAAGACGACGGAGCGCAGACGACGCGGACCGGCACCGCAACGACCAGGCCGCCGCTCGAAGGGCTGCGGGTAATCGACATCAGCAACGTGTTCTCCCTACCCTATGCCGGCGGCCTGCTCGCCGATCTCGGCGCCGAGGTGATCAAGATCGAGGGGCCGGGCCGGCTCGACTCCACCCGCCACAACCCGACATCCGGCATGCATCCCGACAACGAGCCTGGAGCGGACCCTTGGAATCGCGCCAGCACCTTCAACCTGCTCAACCGTGGCAAGAAATCGGTGGCCCTCGATCTCCGCCGGCCGGAAGGCCGCGAGGTGCTGCGCGACCTGATCAAGACGGGCGACATCCTGATGGAGAATTTCACGCCGCGGGTGATGCGCGGCTGGGGTCTCGACTATCCGGAGGTGGTGAAGCTCCGGGCGGACATCATCATGGTGTCGTGCAGCGGCTTCGGCCGCGAGGGGCCGTATTCGCAGTATCCCGCCCAGGCAACGACCCAGGAAGCGACGCACGGTCTGACCGACGCCACCGGCTACATTGGCGGCGAGCCGTCCAAGGCCGGGCAATCCTTCGTGGATTTCCTCGCCACCTGGGCACTGGTCATGGGCACCTTGCTGGCGGTGCGCTACCGGCATCGTTTCGGCAAGGGACAGTGGGTCGATGTCGGCATGTACCAGCTTGGCTGCTTCATGGTGAGCGAGCGCATCCTGGACTGGGAAGCGAACGGACGCAGAGTGGAACGGCTGGGCAACCGCCATCCGTGGAGGGCGCCGCAGGGCTGCTATCGCTGCGCCGGAGACGATCAATGGTGCGTGATCTCGGTCCGTGATGACGCCGAGTGGGCGGTGCTGTGCCGCGTCATGGACCGGCCGGATCTGGCCGCGGACGCGCGCTATACCACCACCGCCGGGCGGCGCGCGGCGCATGACGAGATCGATACGATCATCGGCGCCTGGGCGGCGGTCCTGCCGAAACACGAGGTGATGGCGCGGGTGCAGGCGGCTGGTGTGCCGGCCGGGGCGGTGTTCGACGCCCGCGACCTGCACGCCGATCCGCATCTGCGCGCGCGCGGCCTGCTGGAGATGGTGCAGTTTCCGCCCGAGCGCGGCATCGGCCGGCGGCCGATCATCGGTCGGCCGTGGCGGCTCGACAAGACGCCGCTCTCGGTGCGCGGGCCCGGCCCGATGCTCGGTCAGCACAACCGGGAGGTGTTGCAGGACCTGCTCGGCTATGACGCGGCGCGTTGCGCAGCGCTGGAACAGGCCGGGATCATGGGCACGGAGCCGACCAAGCTGCGACCGCTGGTGCCGCTGTCGATGGACCAGCGCGTCCGGCTCGGCCGCCTGGCCGGCTGGGATCCCGATTACAAAGCCCGCCTCGGCATCGAGGAGTAGCCGCGCCGCGCGTCAGTCGATTTTCCAGATCTCGCCGGTCTTCGCAAGATGGGTGATCGGCGTGACGCTTTCGACCTGCCAGTTCTTCTGCCGCAGCCAGGCATCGAAATCCGCCTGCTGCACGGCGTGGCATTCGGCCATCAGGCGGCCGTCGCCCAGGGCTATGACGGTGGTGATCGTGGTGCGCGGGTCCACGCGCCATTGGCTGGTCGGTTTCATCTCCGCGGTGAATTTGCCGAAATCATCCCACCCGGGGGCCGTCCCGATCGCGATCCAACGTCCCATGCTGTCTGTCTCCTTGGCCTGCGTGGTCAGGCGGACTTGGGTGGCACGAACGGATAGGGGATGGCCCGGCCGCCGCGGATGGGCAGCACGATGGTGGCCTTGCCCGGGCAGCTTTCGGCGCCGTATTGCAGCTTCATGCCGACATCGAGATCGACGCAGCCGAGGCCCTCGATCTCGCGCCGGCCGGTGACCGTGGCCCAGACGGTGATGGTATCGCCCGGCACGATCATCGCACGATGCTGGAACGACACCTTCCACGGCCAGCCGTCCGGCAGGCAGATATCCTTCAGGTAGCGCGGCAGGATGCTCTGCTTCCACGAGCCCTGGGCAAGGATGTTGGGTAGGCCGTCGTGGTAGATCGCGAAATTCTGGTCGTAATGGATGCGGTGCCAGTTCTCGATCGCCGCACTCCACCGGAACAGGTGGGTGGGGGTCATCGGGCCGATCACCAGCGGCGGCAGTTGTTCGCCGACCGTCACGTCATCGTAGTGGAGCTGCGTCTTGTGGCGAAGCTCGTCCGCAGTGGTCATGGCAAAACCCTCATGCTGCAACCCGGTCTAGCGGCGGATCGATGATGCGCGCAGGACGCAGAGTACCGCGCCGTCCTGGTTGGTATAGGTCACCTCGGTCGTGACGACCAGCATCGCGGAGCCGTCCTTGGTGACGTGCCCGTTGATATCGGCATATCTAGCCTGCGAAAAAATCCGATCGCCGAGGCTCGGATAGCGCGAGAGCTCGATCTCGTTGCCGGCGTTCAGAATTCGTTTCAGGTTGGTGGGAATCGGCGGCAGCGCGCCTTCGCCACGATCACCGCCGTCGCGCACGCCGCCGATGCCGTCCGATTCCGGATTCTCGCGAAAGGCGCGGGTGATCGGGTCATCGCTTCCGGCCAGCGTCTTGCGACCGATGTAGGAGCAGTAGATCGGTGGTGTGATGATGCCGCCGAATTTCGTGCTCCGGGCGAATTCGTCGTCCCAGTAGCGCGGGTCGGGATCCATGATGGCGTTGGTGAAGATCCGCAGCCCCTCGCGTTCGATGCCCCAGGCCGGGCTCGCCTCCACGCGTGCCGCGGTGGCGCCGATCAGGGCGCGAATCTCGTCGGTCAGGATTTTTGCCGTCTCGCTCATGCGCAACTCCATGACAATCCGGAAGAGTGCCGGACCGGGGCATGGCTGCCCCGACCCGCCACCGGAATATTCCGCCCGAGGAGAGGATTACTTCGCCGGCACAAGCGGCTTCGGGAAGAACGCCTCTTCCCACGGCCAGGCGCCGTCCACCTCATACGCCGGCAGCCCCTGCTTGACGCGATCGAGATACGGGCTGGTGATCGGCTTGTCCCACGGATAGATGCAGCCTTCGTACGCCTTCGGGCCGAGCTTGAAATGCTTCGCCTGCTCGACCGTTTCCACGAACGGGGCGTTCGCGTCGTACATCTGCTCCAGTTGCATCGGCCGCGGGCCGGTGCGGGAGACATGCCCCCACGCGTAACGCCCGATCATCTTCTCCAGCATCCAGACGCAGGAGATGAGCTTGTCGATATCGACGCCGGTCTCGACACCCATGCCTTCCAGCATGTGCATGAAATCCTCGGTGGGCGCCATGCTGGTCGCGCGGCCGTTGCCGCAATACGGACAGCCGCCGATGCCGCCGAGAGTCCCTTGCAGATGCAAGGTGTCGGTGCCGTCCAGCGTCTTGATCGCGGCATAGGCCGAGGTGATCGCCATGCCGCGGCTGTTGTGCAAATGCGCGCTGAACGTGTTGATCTCCGGCCAGCGGCGCTTCACGCGGCCGAAAATCTGCTCGACCTTCACCGGATGGCACCAGCCCATCGGGTCGCCGATGCTGACCGAGGTGACCTTGATCCCAACCGCGTCCCATAGCGCGTGCTGCTTTTCCAGGAAGACCATGGTCTGGTCGACCGTGAAGTCGCCCACGAAGTTGGAGCCGAAGGTCGCGTTGGTGCCGATGCCGGCTTCCTTCACGCCCTTCTCGACCGCGGCGGCGATGACCTTCGGCCACAGTGCCATTTCCTGCATCTGCGAGCGGTTCGTGTTGCGGCGCGCAAACACATCGCACTGGTGCACCCTGAGCTGCGGGCGGGTGCTGCGCACGATCGTGAGCGGCGGGGCATATTGTTTTGCCCGCTCGACCCCCTTCTCGTTCAGCGCCAGCGCAGTGTACATCACCCCGGGCTTCGGATGGAAGCGCCTCACGACCTCGTCGATCTGCGCCATCTGCGGCGTGTATCTGGGGCTGACGAACGAGCCGATGACGATCTGCTTCAGCCCGGTTTCGGATACCGCGTCCAGAAGTTCCACTTTGGCACTGACCGGGATGTTGGCATCCTCGATCTGCATGCCCTCACGCATCACTTCTTCGGTATAGACGATTTTGGGATACTGGCCCGACATTGCGTTGTTCCCTTTCCACCACACCGCCCCCGCCGTGGACGCGGCTACTTTCGCTGTCCGGCCGACCCCGGTTTCGGAGGCCCGGCCGATATCTCCTGCTAGTGCACCGAAGTCAGTTCGCGCGCCGCGACGCCGCGCAGCGCCTGCAGGCGCGCGAACAGCGTCTCGGCGGCAATCGCGGAACCGCCGGCAGCCAGGCAATCCACGAATTTCTCGTGCAACTGGCCCTCCGACAGTGGTCGTTCGGCGTGGCCGCGGGCCCGCCGCACCTGCGGTCCTTCAAGCACCTGGCCCGAGCCGATCTCGATCCGCACCTGCTCCCAGGGCGGCCCGCCCGGATTGTCCGGATCGGTTTCCTCCGTGGTGTCGAGCGCGACGCGCCCCATCATCGCCTGCACATCGGCCCGGCGCACGAATCCGTCGGTCAGCTCCGCCAGCCCGACGCGCCGGGCAATCAGGCAGCTCGCCATCGCGAACTCCATGCTGAACTTCGCGGCCAGACCCGTATCGGGCCGGTGGTTGCGCAACACCTTGGAGGTGAACAGGCCGAAATGCACCGTGACCTTGCGCACGTCGTCGGGCCGCACCGGATGCTCGGCCAGCAGATCGAGCATGCCGTCGATCGCGCGATGCGTGCCGTAGCACGCGGGATATTTTTTGATGCTGAGGCCGTGCTGGATGATCGCCCAATCCTCGCCGAGGCGGGCCGCGCCGGTGCGGTCCGGGTGACCCTCGGGCGAGACCGCGCTCAGGAATCCCTGCGGATGTTCCAGCGCATCCATGTTCGACGTATAGCCGGCCTCGGCCAGTCGGGCGGCCATGATTCCACCATGCACCGCGCGGCCGGCGTGGAACGGTTTCGTCATGGTGCCGAAATTCGCCATGATCCCGGCTGCCTGCGACGCGCCGAGCGAGATCGCCATGGTGGTGCGTGCCGCATCCAGCTTGCGCAGCTTGGCGCAGGCGGCAGCGGCGCCGACCGCGCCGAAGATGCCGGTCGGGTGCCACCCCTTCTGATGGTACATCGGTGCGTCGCGTCTCACCAGTTCGGCCCAGGTCTCGTAGCCGGCGACATAGGCGACGATCATATCGAGGCCGGACGCGCCGAGAACCTCGGCCTCGGCCAGGATCGCTGGCACCAGCACGGTGGAGGGATGCCCGCGCAGCGCCACGTCGTCATAGTCGAGCGCATGCGCGGCCGCGGCATTGATCCACCCGGCCTCAGGGCCGGGGCTGCGCTCCCCGCTGAAATAGAGGGTCGCAGCGCCGTCCGCCGGCGCAAGCACGCGCTTGAGGATTTGCGCGCAGGGTTCGTCGTGCCCCGCGATCATGGTGCCGATGCAATCGGTGAACCCGAGGCGTGCGATGCGCACAGCCTCCTCCGGCAGCCGGTTCGGCGACAGATCGGCGACGAACTGACCGAGCGCCTGGGTGAGCGGCATGAGCAATCCCCTTTCACCGCAGTCTTGGCATTATGCTCCCGAGCGGCAGCATGCGCCGCCCCCGGCACGCGCGCAAGCACCGCTGCCCGTCGCCGGTTCGACAGAGCCAGAGCGCCGCGCTAGCGTTGCGCCGCGGTGTCCGGCCGCAGCTTGAAAGGAAGCACGCGCTCATGGCTGTCGTCACGATCGTGCCCGCGGATGACACCGGTCCGATCGCCGATGCCATGGCCGCGCGCGCGTTACTCGACCGGCTCGATGGCGCCGCGCGGCATCATGCAACCCCGTGCGGCGCGGGGACGATGGTCTGGCGCGTGTGGGGGCGCGGGCCGGTGGTGCTGCTGGCCCATGGCGGCGCCGGATCCTGGCGCCACTGGGTGCGCAACCTGGCCGCGCTCAGCGCTGACCACACCGTCATCGCGCCCGACCTGCCGGGGCTCGGCGAGTCCGAGCGCGCGCCGGAGCCGGTCGATGCCGCAACGATTGCGGGGATCGTTGGCCGTGGTCTTGAGACAGTGGTTGGCGGGGCCGTGCCCTTGCATATCATCGGATTCTCGTTCGGCGGCGTGATCGCGGGGGTGCTCGCCGCCGCCGTGGGAGATCGCGTGCGCTCGCTTACCTTGATCGGCTCCGGCGGCCTCGGCCCGCCGAACCGCTCGGTCGAACTGGTCAAGGTGCGCGACCGCACCGGGGAGGACCGGATTGCGGCGCATCGGACCAATCTGGCGCGTATGATGCTGGCCGATCCAGCCGCCATCGATGCGCTGGCGCTGGAGATCCAGGAACGGAACTCCCAGCACGCCCGTCTGAACAGCGGCAGCATGTGGATATCACCGGTGCTGCATCAGGCTCTGGGGCGCGTGCGCGCGCCGGTGCACGCGCTGTGGGGTGAGCGGGAGATGCCGGACCGCGCGCTGCTTGATGTCCGGGTGGCGCTGATGCGCCAGGCCCGTCCGGATGCCGCAACGGAAATCGTACCAAATGCCGGACATTGGGCCGCCTACGAGGCCGCCGGGTCGGTCAATTCGTTCCTGCTGCGGGTTCTGACCGCGTAATCCGCGGGCCACTCCGCGCGCGATCGCTCGCGGTCGCGGTGAGTATGCAACGGTCGTATATTTGACATGCGTCATTCGCGCGACGGACTGTTCGATCTGGATCAATGCCGAGTTTCCCGTCCACGATGTGGTGGAGCCGTCGGCGCAGGACCGGGGGCGGCATATATCCAGGCATCCCTGCGGCTGCCACGCGCATGCCCGCCGCGCCTGACCACAGCGTCGCCGGCGATGATGCAATGCGGCATGATCCGGACCGGTGATAATGGCCGCACAAACCAGTTGCGGTTACGTCAAGGCAGGATTAGCCTATGTCTGTTATGCAGGGATAGAAGGGCCGTAGACCACGACGAGCCGAACAATGGCGTGCCCGGAAGCGCCAAAACAAAGGAGGAAGTAAACCAATGAGTGCGACGATACCTGCCGGCACGGCAGCGGAGAGGCTGACTGCCCGCCTCGACCGCCTGCCGATGACACGGTCCTTGTGGATCATGGCGATTCTGCTCACCCTCGGCGGCTTCTTCGACGGCTATGCCATCGGATTGATCGCAGCCCTGGGTCCGGGCCTGTTCAAGGCCAAGATATTCACTGCGACCACAGTGAGTTTTTTCGGCCTGAGCGGCTTCGCGAGCTTCGTTGCGGCGCTGTTCGCAGGGCTGTTCGTCGCCGCGTTGTTCGTCTCCTACCTCGCGGATCATTTCGGTCGGCGCGCGATCTTCACCTACTCGCTGATCTTCTTCGGCATCGCCAATTTCATCATGGCCATGCAGACCACCGCCGATGGCGTCAATCTCTGGCGCTTCATCAGCGCGCTCGGCGTCGGCGTCGAGCTCGTCACGGTGGATGCCTATCTCTCCGAATTGGTTCCAAAAAAGGCCCGCGGCCAGGCCTTCGGCCTGTTGCAGGCATTGAACGCCGTCGCCTTCCTGGTGACCTATTTCCTGTCCTGGCAACTGACAGCCGCGACTCCGTTCGGTTATGAAGGCTGGCGCTGGGTGGCGTGGATCGGTTCGGTCGCCGCAATCGTCGTCTGGTGGATCCGGCTCGGCCTGCCAGAAAGCCCGCGCTGGCTCGCCCAGCAGGGAAGGATGGAGGAGGCCGAACGCGTGATGGCCGGGATCGAGGCCCGGGCGGAAGCCGAATCGGGGCAACCGTTGCCCATGCCCGACCGGCCAGTCTATCAGGACCCGCGCAAGGGCCGCGTCGCCGAGATCTTCAGCCCGACCTACATCAAGCGTACGATCATGCTGATGCTGTTCAACTTCTTCCAGACCGTCGGGTTCTACGGCTTCGTGGCATGGACGCCCACCCTGCTCATCGCCAAGGGCATCCATATCACCCAGAGCCTTGAATACAGCATGATCATCAACATCGCGGCCGTCGCCTTCTCGTTCTCGATCATGGGGTTCGCCGACCGGCTCGAGCGAAAATGGCATGTCTGCGGCTCCTGCCTCGCGATCGCCGTATTCGGCATCTGGTTCGGCAACGTCACCTCGACACCGGCATTGATCGTACTCGGCGTCTGCCTCGCGATGTCCACGCAGTGGCTTTCCTACGCATTGCACAACTACCAGGCGGAACTCTATCCGACCCGCATCCGTGCCCGTGGCGTCGGATTCGTGTATTCCTGGAGCCGGCTGAGCGGCATCCTCACGCCGTTCTTCGTCGCCTTCTTCCTGCGTGACTTCGGCGTCTCCGGCGTGTTCGCGTTTGTTGCCGCGAGCATGGCCGTGGTGATCATCTCGGTCGCCGGCCTCGGGCCGCGCACCAAGAAGCTGGAACTGGAAGCGATCGCCCGCTGAGCGGAACGGGGGGCCTGCGGGTCCCCCGTTCCTGCGGCGCTCCGCGGCATAGACTTGCCGCCCGCGCGTCCTGCCCGGATGATGCTTCTTGCCGGGAGGACCCATGTCGATGCGGATCAACTACATCACCACCGAGGTACGCGCGGTGATCGGCGCGCATAACGGGCCGATCCTGGCTTGTCACCCGGTGGAGGCCAGCGAGGTGCGCCGCTTCTTCCAGGCCGTGATGGACCCGGCGCCGCGCTATCACGACGAAGCCTGGGTCCAAACCAGCCGCTACGCCGGCCTGGTGGCACCGCCCGCATTCCCGACCCACGCACACCGGCGCGCGCCAGAGCAGCCGGATCCGTTGGATTACATGAGCGAGCCGGATTTCGACGGCATCTCGCGTAGCTTCCGCGGCCTGCCGCGGGTGTGCGTGCCGTTGCCGCGGGTCCTGAACGGCGGCTACGAATACGAGTTCTTCCGCTACGCCCGCATCGGGGAGTGCATCTGGCGCAGCAGCGCCTATCTCGACATCTTCCAGCGCGACGGCCGCAATGGCCCGATGGTGTTCGTGATCGTCGCGGACACCTACACCGCCGACGGCGGTGTGCGCCTGATCGATACGCTCACGACCAGCATCCTGCGCTGACGGAGGCCCTGCCATGAGCGCCATCTGCTTCGAGGACGTCCTGGTCGGCCAGGAACTTCCGCCGCTCGTCAAGGGTCCGATCAGCACCGCGCATATCATGCGCTGGATCGCGGCGACGGAGAATTGGCACCGTATCCATTACGACTGGAAATACGCCACCGGGCACGACAAGCTGCCCGATGTGGTCGTCAACGGCTCCTGGAAGCAGCACGTGCTGATCCAGCTGGTGACGGATTGGGTGGGAGAGAGCGGTTGGCTGTGGCGCATCCGCTTCCAGTTCCGCGGCATGAACGTGCCGGGCGAGACCCTGACCGCGTGGGGCAGGGTGACCAGCGTGCAGCCGCGCGGCGCCTATGGCATCGCCAACCTGGAAATTGGTCTGCGGAACCAGCACGGCACCGACGGCACGCCGGGCAGCGCGACCGTGGTGCTGCCACGCCGCGGCGGCCCCGCCGTGCCCTACCCGTTCGATCCGGAGTGTCTCGGGCCCACGACGTGATCCGTGCGGAATTGCCGGGCACCAGCGTCACCCGGCCCTCGGCCGGGTGCAGGGCGGTGCCGAAGGCGGCGGAGGCTGCGGCGAGTTCGGCGCGCGTTGCGCCTTCGTCTTCGGCGGTACGCGGCGGGTCTCGGGGCCGGTCTTGTGCACCGGCACCTGCCAGGCCGTCTCCGCGCGCAGGATCGCGATGCCGGGTGTGACCGGCCCCGCCACGGGATTGGTCGGCATCGGCGCCTGCTCCCGGTATGGGAGATGCCGAGCGCATCGCAATGCGCGATGGATGCCAGGATCGCCGCGGTTCACGTTGTTGGCAGCGCCGACCGCGGCAAACCCGGCGCGGCGCCGCCCCCGCCGGGCCATGCGCTACGAAGAACCCTTCGTTATGGAACGAACCTCCGGTCGGTGGATCGTGCAAGCAACATTCAAGGTTTCCGAACAGCGCCGTAGCCTTGTTGCAGTCGATTTACCGGCGCGCGAACGGCACAGCCGGTTCGCTCGCGTTCATCGGATTGACGGCGCCGGTCAGGACCTGGATCGCTGTCGTTGCTGCTCCACGGCGCGGAATTTGACCCTCCCCGGCGCCGGCGCTATTTGTATGAAATGGAAACAACGCCAACGCCATGGCGTGTCCCCGGCGAGATGCAAATGCGGGGGGCGGGGACAAGGAATGGCCGCATGGGACTGACAGAGTCGGTCTGTCGCCTGCTCGATGGCATCAGCGACGATCGGTTGACCGAGGAGACGCGCGCCGCGGCGCGCCGGCTGGTGGCCGACGGGCTTGCGATCGCCATCGCCGGCACCACTGAACCGGCGATCGGGATTCTCACCGCGCACGCACGCGAACAGGGATCGGCGCCGGTCTGCACCGCACTTGGCCAGGGATTCCGCCTCGGCCCTGTGGCCGCCGCACAGCTCAATGGCGCGGCAATGCACGTGCTTGATTACGAACCGATGTGGTCACCCGCGACCCATGCTCTTTCGACAACGCTGCCCGCAATTCTCGCGTTGGCCGAGCGGGACGAGGTCAGCGGCAAGGACGTGCTCACCGCGCTGGTGAAGGGGATCGAGATTCAGGGCTGGCTGCGCGAAGCCTCCGGTGTCTATGAGGCGCGCAACCATGCGTTCCATCCCCCGGGCGTAGTGGGGCCGCTCGGCGCGGCGGTGGCCGCGGGACATCTGCTGCGCCTCGATCCAGAGAAGATGGCGCATGCGATCGGCATCGCCGCCTCGCGTGCCGGTAGCTTGCTTGCCAATGCCGGAACGATGACGAAATCGACCCATTGCGGCAACGCCTGCGCCGCCGGGCTGGATGCCGCGCTGCTGGCGGCGCGGGGCTTCACCGCCGAGCCGACGATCCTGGAATCGCCCCGCGGGTTCGGCGCCGCCTTCAGCCACGACGGCTTCCGCGGCGAACTGCTGGAACGCATCGGCCCGCCCTATCGCATCGTCGCCCCCGGCTATGCGCTGAAGATGTTCCCGAGCCAGTACGGCACCCATTTCGGCATCACCGCCGCGCTGGAACTACGCCGGAAGATCGGCGATCCG
>Ga0307374_10012148_pt1 | contig 12127 bp, 11 predicted proteins | sample OX3MG_FD_202532 | JGI IMG/M metagenome (GOLD analysis project Ga0307374, IMG submission 202532) | Soil microbial communities from Risofladan, Vaasa, Finland - OX-3 | ecosystem: Environmental > Terrestrial > Soil > Coastal area > Acid sulfate soil | place: Finland: Risofladan, Vaasa | collected...
TTTTAGCGGGAACGGTGGATCCGGCCCACAGGCTACTGCCGTAGAAAACGCCAATACTTCCGGCGAAGCTTGTAATAACTACCAAGCTGCCGATCTTACCAACAACCCGGAACACTATCTGTCAGATGCTTTTTTGCCGAAGACGCCTATTGACTCGCCTAGTACCTCCCTGCAAGAAGTTACCGGCCTGTTTGCTCAAAAGGGCGCGATTACTGATCCTGTAACTCTGGCCGCTCTCATGGCAACTGTCGTTCAGCCGTCCGAAAAGGGCACAGTAAATGACCCTAACTATGACTATAGGCAAGCTTTCCGCAACTATATGGCTAATTATGCCACGCCGAACAGTACGGCCGCACAAGACTGTAAAACCGCCTACGATGTTTTGATTCAAGTTGGCGGTTACAACGCCTCCTGGGCCAAGCCGGGCGAAAAGGTTTCCCAGTTTATGGCTGTGCGGGACGGACAGTACAACATTACGGACGCAGAGCTCACCAACCCGCAAGTCGTTCAAGGCGACCACTCGCTGAGCGGCACCGAATTTGTTCTACGAGATACTACGAAAGGCCTAAACGGCGAAAATCTGCAAGGTTTTGCATCCGTATTGGTGACCCCTGAGGGTGAAATTTACCTTAAGGGACTGACGCCTTCACAAACCGGCAATAGCCCGGTAGAGAACGGCAAACAGCCCCAGCACGTTACTATTAAGCGTCTGCCTAACGGCAAAGTTGTCGTTACCAGCACCGGCGGCGGTGGCGGTACGAGCGGCACCAGCAATGGCACATCGCCTAATCATGCCGAGAGCCCGAAGACAGGAACAGTACCGGAGCACAATAAACAAGGCGCTCACCCGGGTCCTATCCACGGTAATGGCGGCAATACTGGCACCAGGACCGGTACCCAGCCAAGCCCGAACACCGGCGGCGGTGGCGAAACCACTACTCCGATCACTACGACTCCTAATACCCCTACCACAACTACACCTACCACAACTACTACGACTCCCACGACCACTACCCCGACCACTACTACACCTACTACAACTACACCCACCACTACAACACCTACTACCCCTAATAAGCCTCCTACCCCTTGCGACCCTAACACCGGCGCGGTCTGTTAACTAGCTAAGAAAGATATAAGGAGATATAACTATGAAATTACTTAACAAGATAACCGCCGCAGCCGCCACACTGGGCCTAAGCACCGCCATGCTGATTAGCTTCGGCGGGGTAGCCAGCGCTGACTGTTTCCAGTACAACGCGAACGGCTTCACGACTTCGAACACACCGGTGTTCAACAACATATGTAATGTGCCAAATGGCATTGGCGACGAAGCTAACTTCGTAAAAATCCGTCCTAATACTACAGGTGACGACACCAGTACTTCAAACAACGCAGCTTACGCTGACAACTTGAACGCTGCATGTAACAATGGCGACAATTTCGACATCCATACTTACATACACAACGACGCTACGGCTGACCAAAACAACAACGGCGCCGGTACGGCTGTCGCCCATGGCGTGCAACTATCCCTAGCTGCCGCAACCGGCACTACTGCTAGCAGCTTTAATTTCGCCAGCACGGTAACCGCAGATAACGCGGCCACTGTCCACGATAGTACAACCTTGAACTGCAGCAACGGCCCGGTTAAACTGACACTGGTACCCAATACTGTAAAGGTCTATGGTACCCAATACAGCTGGACCGGCCTACCGGACAATTCCGTCAATGAAACTTTCAAGATCGGTAGCCCGATCATCAACAGCGGCGACCAGTGGGGCTGTTGGAACTACCGCGTAGTAGTAGTCTACGAAGTAACTGTCCAGAAAATGACGCCTCCACCTCCGACTCCGGCCTTCATGTGTACAGATCTTGGCCTTACAGCCGAAGACAACCGTACTGTAAAGATCAGTAACTTTACGACCACTCAAGCCAATGGCGCCAGCTTCACCAACGCTGTTATAGACTGGGGTGATAACTCCACAGTAACGAGTTCAAGCCCTGTTGGCCTAACTCATCAGTACAGTGCAAACGGTACATACACAAACGTAACTTTCAGTTCTACCGGCCCCCCAGTTGTTACCCCCCCGACTACCACGACTACTACAGCCGGCACACCAACCGCTTTGGTTAACACTGGTCCTGGTAGCGTCATCGGCCTGTTCGCAGCTACAGCATTAGGTGGTACGGCCTTCTACCGACGCCTGTTGGCCCGACGCCTGAGCCGGCAGTAAACAGGGAAGACCACACGAATAAAACTGTGGATAAGCGCTAGCACAAAACACCGTTCTGTGCTACGCTAGCGGCAGTTGAATGAGCAATGACTGACCGCTCTGACGAACAAACAAAGATCTCCTGAAAGCCCCCTCAATTTCAAAGAGGGGGTTTTCATTTTCCATCTGTTATAATAACCCCCACGCGGCCTCATCGTCTAACGGCTAGGACACCAGGTTTTCATCCTGGCAATCGGAGTTCGATTCTCCGTGAGGTCACCAAAAGGGCCATGGCTCGATTCTTAAACAGTCTTTTGATATAATTCAAGTCTATGGGCAAATTCACACCCAACGAACACGTCGTTAATCCAAAATCATTATTGCAAAGGGAAGAAGCCGGTATTACCAGGTTTAACACCAAGCTGGCTTTAAAAATTACTAATAACGTAGGTACAATGTGGACGGCCTATGTTTTCGCGCTGCTATCACTTTTCTCGCTGCCGGCAATACTCGTGCTGGTTTCCCCGCACCTGGCGCGTTACTTCCCGCACTGGATTATTTCAGCCAGTCTAATATCGCTTATTGCCTGGGTTTCACAGAACTTCCTGCAACTAGTTTTACTGCCGGTAATTATGGTGGGGCAGAACGTCATCCAAGGCCAGCAGGACGCTAAAGCCGAGACCGACCACAGGACTCTTACTTATCTCGCCAATCTGCAGGAAGAACAGATGAAAGAATTAAAAAACCAAGGTGACATCTTAGAATACCTAAAAAAGGAAATAAAACGTTAACTAGCTCGTTGAAACCGTTTAATATGACAAAACTCACACCCGAAGATATAAATTTTTTACGAGCAGTTGTTGCCCCGTCGTGGCTGAGCGGTTTGGCAGTGGTACTGAGCGGTTTAATTGTCACGGCCGGAGCTATTATTACCTTTAGCCTCAACAACAGCGCTTTCAAACAGGACCTTATTGGCTGGGAACAAAGCCATACCAATACCGGTCTGAGCGTCACCGGCCAATCATTGCAACCGGTCAACCCCACGCTCGCCAATAGCTGGCCGCTTATCTTGGTGTGGGCTGTGGTTGGCCTGGTAACTTACGTAATCGCCGCTGCTGTCATCCGCTTTATTCTTGAGACCGTACAGTTGAAACGACAGTTGGATTATGTACATTCCAACCCGCGCTTAATGGTTGAATATATCGTCGAGCATCTGGTCATGAGACTAATAGCGGGCCTGCTGCTCGTAATGCTGGTCCTGTTGTTTGTCTACCACACTTTGCCGTACGTTATTAGCGCCAGCCGCACAAGCGTAGGTTACTCGTGGAGCTTAAACGGCGCCCGCTACGCTGCCATATCTTTCATCCTGACGGCACTGTGCACGTATGCCGGCAGTATCCTGCTGCGACTGACACTCGGTAAAAAACGGGTATTCCAGCGCTCCTAGCTAAGGCTTGGCCGGGCCTAAGCAGTTTGCCTAAATGTAAAGATTAGTATATTATGTCACGTAGGTAACCGGAGTAAAGGCGCTCATGCACTTGCGAGACAAAAGGACCACTCTCTATATTCTATACACCGTCATTGTCGTGGCGGTTATTATTGGTATTATCTTAATTTTCCGGTCCCCGACTGCCAATGCGCCAACGTCTAACCATAAGCCGGCAGGCTCGGCCACCAGGCAGGCTGACACCAACAAGATGGTGATCACGGGCGTCACTAGCACTCCTGGCAACAATCCAGTCACAAACACCACTCTCAACAACACCGGCCCTGGCGACGTCATAGGTTTATTCGTGGCTGTAAGCGGTCTTGGCGCTTGGTTATGGCGGCGCAAACAGTTACGCGATGTGATAAGATAAAAACTAACAAAGGACTAGCGGAACTAGCACAAGGGCGGGGACAGTCATGCAGTCAGTGAGCGGCGCGCCAAATATCGCGCCAAAAGATTTTAAACGTACAAAAATTATCGCGACGATCGGTCCGTCAGTCGATAACTATGAGGCTATAGCCAGGCTAATAAAAGCCGGCGCCAACGGCCTACGGCTTAACTTCTCTCACGGCACCAATAAAGAACGCACCCAGCAGATTGCCTGGATCCGCAAAGCAGCTCAAGCGGCCGGCAAACCCGTGGCCATCATTCAGGACTTACAAGGTCCAAAAATCCGGCTGGGGGACTTTGATGGCGTAGCCACCATTGCCAAAGGCCAGTCCTTCAGTTTCAGCTTTGGTGCTGACTATGCCGACGATGGTCACCTGCCTACCCAGTACGATCTGGCAAAAAAAGTTAAGCGCGGCGAGCGCATCTATCTAAATGACGGCAAACTCCACACCACCGTCAGTAGCGTCCGAAGCGGAGTAGTACACGTCACCGCTGCTAATAGCGGCATACTGGTCCAGCGCAAAGGTATCAATCTGCCAGACACCGATTTTGGCGGCGATATAATAACCGCCAAAGACCGGACCGACCTGGTTTACGGCTCGGCCCAGGACATTGACTACGTTGCCTTAAGTTTTGTCCAGACCGCTCACGACATAACCGTCTTACGCAAACTGCTGAAGTCTCTGAACTACAACGTCAAGATTATTGCCAAAATTGAAACCAAAGCCGCCGTAGATAACCTGGAAGACATCGTGCGTACATCCGATGCCGTCATGATTGCCCGCGGCGACCTGGCTGTTGAAACACCGCCCGAGAGCGTACCGATTGTCCAACGCCGGATAATCGGCCTAGGCCGCCAGTATGCCAAGCCGACCATTGTGGCCACCCAGATGCTAGCCGGTATGAACGAAGGCCTAGATCCGACACGGGCCGAAGTGTCCGACGTAGCCAGCGCGGTTATCGTAGGCAGCGACTGCGTCATGCTAAGCGATGAGACCGCCACCGGCCAATACCCGGTCGAGGCTGTGGAGACTATGAAGCGTATCGTTGTATACACCGAGCATCACATGCCCCTGAAAGTCAGCTTTGAGTCCACTGAGGAACATACCCGCCAGGCTGCCATCAGCAAAGCGGTTATCCGCCTGGCGGAAGATGTCCAGGCTGTAGCCATTGTGGCCGAGACCAAATCAGGCGCCACCGCCCTCCAAATAGCCTCCTATAGGACGACTATTCCCCTCATTTCGGTTACCAATGACGTCCGGACGCTTCAACAGCTGGCGATTGTCTACGGCAACAAGAGCTATATGCAGCCGGTTGATCCAATGGCCGCCAACAAACTAACTGATTGGCTGCGCGAGGCCAAACTCTTCCGTAAAGGCGACATAGTGGTGACCGCCTCCGGCCGCTATCCAGGGGTAGTCGGTACTACCGATACCATTAAGGTCCGCGTGCTAGAATAAAAGTATATGTTATCTTACGCTAAAGGGTGGTATGTTCACAAAACAAACAATCCGCAATATTAATATCAAAGGTAAAACCGTCCTGCTCAGGGCGGAACTTGATGCGCCTTTGAGTAGTGACGGCAAAAAGGTCACGAGTGACTTCCGCTTAAGGAACAACCTGCCGACGATCAACGCCCTCATAAAAGCCGACTGCCGCATCGTTATTATCGGCAAACTGGGCCGCCCTGACGGCCATCCTAATCCCAAAATGAGCCTGGCACCGGTCGCCAAGCGGCTAGAGGAACTACTCGGACACCCCATAACTTTCGTGGGTGACTGTACCGGCGACAAGGTGGTCCAAGCTACCGACAATATGAAACCGCGGCAAATTGTCATGCTTGAAAACATCCGTTTTTATCCCGGCGAAGACGCCAACGACAAGGCTTTTGCTAAGTCCCTGGCCGAAGATACCGGGGCCCAAGTGTTCGTGCAGGATTGTTTTGCATCAGTCCACCACATCGGTGCCAGTATGGATGCCATCACCGATTTTCTGCCCAGCGTGGCCGGCTTGTCGCTGGAGAAAGAAGTCGATACCATCACTACTACCATGCTGGAGCCGAACCGGCCGCTGATGGCCATCATTGGCGGCGCTAAAGTGGCCGACAAGATTGAACTGCTGAGACGCTTTATTGAAATTGCCGATTACGTAGCCATAGGCGGCGCCCTGGCCAATCCGTTCCTTGTAGCCCAGGGTATAGACATAGGTGACAGTATCTATGACAAGTCCGAACTGCAAGTTGCCAAAGAAATCTTAAAACGAGCCGCCGCCGAATCCCAGAAACGGCCCTTCGTACTCAGCATGCCCCACGACGTCGTGGTAGCCGAGTGGGTCGACAAGACGGCGCCGACCCGGATTGTCGATTGGAGTTCCAACAGCGTGGCCGATATTACCAACTACCCTAAACGGGTACCGGCTTCCAGTATGCGCGTCCGTAAGCGGGAGAGAATCCTGGATATAGGGCCGTTCAGCGCGTCATTTATAGCCGGAGGCGTACAGCTGGCTAAAACTGTCGTTTGGAACGGCACCATGGGGGTAACCGAAACGCCCAGCCTGCAGGGACCGATTGGGCCGACTGCCCACGGCACCGAGACTATTATCGAAGCCTTGCTAGGCGATCTGGGGCACAAGCCGTTTGTAGTCGTAGGCGGCGGCGACACCGTCGGCTACATAGAATCACGCGGCCTCATCGGGGCTTTTGATCATGTTTCAACCGGTGGCGGTGCCAGCCTGGAACTGATGGCCGGCCATAAATTACCCGGAGTAGAGGCACTACTAGACAAGAAATGAGAGTACAATAAAGGCATAAGCACTATGAAACGCATTTTAATCGTCGGCAACTGGAAAATGAACCTCACTATTCATGAGTCCAGCCTGTTAGTTAAAAGGCTGGGCGACCACATACCCGTGCACCGTGATATAGAGGTTGTATTGGCACCAAGTATGCTGGCTTTGCAGCCGATCTCGCGCGAAATTGATCAGCGCAAATTCCGCTTGGCAGCCCAGAACGCCTTTTACAAAGACGAGGGCGCCTACACCGGTGAAGTCAGCTTCACCATGCTCCGCGGCATTGCCGACTACGTGCTAGTCGGACATTCGGAGCGGCGGATATACTTTGACGAGAGTTTCGATATGATCTGCAGCAAGGTCCAGGCGGCCATACGCAACGACATTACTCCCATACTGTGTATTGGTGAAAACAAGCACGAGAGGGAAAGCGGCGAAACCAAGCGGGTTATACACGATCAGCTGACGACGGCTATTGCCAACTTGACGGAAGATGAGATCGAGCGGGTAGTGGTGGCCTACGAACCGGTCTGGGCCATCAGCACGTTTGGCAACGGTATTCCTGCCAAACCGGATGAAATCCATGCCGCTATTAAGTGGATCCGGTCAATACTTGCCGATCTGTACGGCGAACAAATGTCCAAGGACATGCGGGTCATTTACGGCGCCAGCGTGGCTACCGAATTTGTACCTAGCATTCTCGGGCTGGAAGGCATTGACGGCCTACTGCCCGGTGCCGCCAGCCTGAACTACGCCAAGTTTGCCGGGATTGTCGAAGCCGCCTATAAGATGCTACACACGGGAGAAAAATCCGTTAAGCAGTAGTAGCTATGGCACCACTCTCCTGAAAATTAGATAATTAATACCTATACTGGTACAGATTATTAGTATTGACTAAGTCTAGGCAGACGTGTATACTGTAAGCATGAGTAAAGTCGTTACAATTTATGATGCAAAGACGAATTTGTCGAAGTATATTAAAGAGGCAAAGTCGGGATCACCCGTCTACATTGGCAGTTATGGTGAGCAAGAAGTTGTGCTCATGGCTGCAAAACCCAAAAAAATTAAGATAAAGTTTGGTACGGCCTCTGGCAAGCTCGTATACAAAAATATAGGTTCTGAGGACGTAGATCCGGATATACAAGAAATGTTTTACGGCGAGAATTGGAACAAAACTTGAAGATTCTTTTAGATACCAATGCCCTAATTTGGTTGACTACACAAGCCGACGGCCGTTCACTTGGTCCAAAAGCCAAGCAGTCTATAGAAAATGCCGATGAAGTGTATGTATCCTCAGTCAGTATATTGGAGATTCGTATCAAGACCATGCTTGGTAAGCTTGTATCTTCAGATGACTTACTTGAGGACATAGCAGAGGCCGGACTTAAAAGTCTTTCGTTTGATGTCGCCCACGCCGATGCTCTGGCTAATTTTCCTGTTCTAAGTAAGCACGATCCATTTGATCGTATGCTGATTGCCCAAGCTCAAGTCGAAGGCATGACGCTTCTGACTTCTGATGCCACTCTTTTGAGTCTTGGTCTTTCAGGGATAGCCAACTCCCGCGAGTAAGCAGTTCTTCTGCTAAAATAGAACAGTGTTAGACCAGCTACTTACGGGACTGAATCCGGAACAGCGGCGGGCTGTCGAAACGACTGAGGGCCCCCTTCTGATTCAAGCCGGTGCCGGATCCGGCAAAACCAAAACGCTGACCCACCGCATCGCCTACCTCATCGCTACCAACAAAGCTACGCCGTTTAATATTTTAGCGGTGACTTTCACCAATAAAGCCGCCAAGGAAATGCGGGAAAGAGTAGCCGTTTTACTAGGCGAGCGAGCTGACAACCGCGGCTTTATGCCGTATATGGGTACATTTCATGGTATCTGCGTGAGATTGCTAAGAATCGACGGGGAAGCCATCGGCGTGCCTGGGAGCTTTGTCATCTTTGACGAGTCCGACCGCCAGACCGCCGTTAAACAAGTCAGTAAAAGCTTAAGAATAGACGAAAAAGCTTTCCCGCCGCGCCTAATAAGCAATCTTATCAGCAGCGCCAAAAACGATATGCTCACCCCCGCTGAATACGCCAATTTGGCCAGCAGTCCGGCCCAAAAAGCCGCTGCCACGGTCTATCCGAGTTACGAAAAAGCCTTAAAAGAAGCCTCGGCCTTGGATTTTGACGATTTGATCAACGAGGCGGTGCACATGTTAAAGACCAAACCGGGAGTTAGGAAAAAGTGGCAGAACCAGTTCCGCTACATCATGATCGATGAATACCAGGACACTAACACCGCTCAGTACCAGTTAGTTAACTTGTTAACTAATGAACATAAGAACGTCGCCGTTGTGGGCGATGACGCCCAAAGCATATATAGTTGGCGTGGAGCCGATTTTAGAAATATTTTAAGATTTGAAAAAGACTTTCCTGGCTGCGCAGTCATTAAATTGGAACAAAACTACCGGTCAACCAAAAATATACTTAATGCGTCTAACTCACTTATCGCAAATAATACACAACGCTCAGACAAAAAGCTCTGGACGGAAGCCGGAGACGGTTTACCGGTCCAGCTACTGAGCGTTTCTAACGAGCGGGCCGAAGGCGAAGCCATAATCCGCCGGATCCGTCTCGGCGTTGACAGCGGACGCTACCGCCTTAAAGATTTTGCCGTGCTGTACCGCACCAATGCCCAAAGCCGTTCGATTGAAGAAAACTTCGTCCACTACGGCCTGCCGTACCGGGTCGTCGGCGGAGTGCGTTTTTATGACCGTAAAGAAATTAAGGACGTCGTGGCTTACCTGAGAGTCATCTTCCAGCCGGAAGACCGGGTCAGCTTTGAGCGCATAGTCAATATACCGACGCGCGGTATTGGCGGCACCAGTTTGCAGAACTTTTTTACCTGGCAAACTAATAAAAGCCTGTCACTGAACAGTGCCTTGCAGCAGGTAAGCAGCTGTGAGGCGCTAACCCCGAGAGGCCGCGCCGCCTTTGCTGAGCTCAGCGATATCCTTGACTCCCTACGCGAAGTCAGCCAAACCTCGACCGTATCGGGCCTGATCGAATCGCTGCTGAGGCGTATCGACTACCTGAACTTCTTAAGCGACGGCACGCTCCAGGGTGAAACCCGCCAGGAAAACGTTAAAGAACTGCTCAGTGTCGCCCAGGAATACCAAGATGCCGGGCTGCAGGGCTTTTTAGAGGAAGTAGCTTTAATAAGCGACCTGGACGGCACGGATTTTGACGGCGATGCCGTAACTCTCATGACCCTGCACGCCGCCAAGGGCTTGGAGTTCCCGGTGGTTTTTATGAGCGGGCTGGAAGAGTCGATCTTCCCCCATTCCCGGGCGCTGTATGACCAAAACGAAATGGAAGAAGAACGCCGGCTGTGCTACGTCGGCATGACCCGGGCTAAGAAAGAACTGTACATGATTTTTGCCGCCACCCGCTTACTGTACGGCGGCCTGCAGCATAACCCGCCAAGCCGTTTCCTGTCGGAGATAGACAGTAATTTCCAAACAGCAGGCAATACCAGTTTTGACGATCCAATTTTGCTTGGGACACCCCCAACCCAAAACCCGGAACCCCACTATGTACCTGACCTATTCGAGGGCAATACCGTGGAGCACCAGGTTTTTGGTGTCGGCACAATAATGGAAATTGAAGGCGACACCGCCGTGGTGTACTTTAAAGGCCGTGGAACCAGGAAACTGAACGTCAGTTTTGCCGGTCTGAAAAAGCTGTAAAAAACCGACGCTCAACCCCAGTTATCACTGTCAGACTAAGGCCTATTTTGCTACAATGGTATATCTATACCTATGCGTAAGCGACTTCAAAAAATACAGTTACGGTTCCTGCGCTACCGCCGTCTGCGTTGGCCCAAACACGTCCGCAAAATGAAAATCATGAGCCGGCACCCCTATGCGACCATAGGCGCCACTTTTAGCGTGCTTCTGGCTATCAGCATCGGGGCCTTCCTATACTTCAACCGGGTTGACCATCCGGCGTCCAATGCCTACATCGTTATATTGACTAGGGACGGGGTCCAGCAAACTGTCCCCAGCAACGAACCAAATGTCGGCGCCCTGCTAAGCAGGCTGCATATTACCTTGGGCCAGGGAGACGTCGTCGAACCGAGCGTGGCCACCCATATTAATTCCAATGATTTCCGTATCATTATCCTAAGAGCGACGCCGGTAGAGATTGTGCAGGGCAGCACCAAAACTTTCACCTTTAGCGCGGCAGCCACGCCTCGGGCCATTGCCCAGCAAGCCGGTATCAACGTCTATCCTGAGGACGAAATTACGGCCACCCCCAGCCCGGGCTTTATAAGCGGTGGAGCCATCGGCGAAACAGTTAATATCAAACCTTCGCAACCTATCAGCCTGATCGTCTATGGTACGCCGATCGTGACCCGCACCGCAGCAGACACTGTCGGCGGAATGCTCAGCGAAAAGCACCTTGAACTAAAAAACGGCGATACGGTACAGCCAGTCGCCAGCACCCCGATAACCGCTAATCAGCAAATATTTGTCTTGCACAAAGGCACAGAAATCGTAACCTCTACCCAGTCCATCCCCGAACCGGTCCAAAACATTGACGACGCCAGCTTATCGGTCGGCACCAGCGCTGTCCAGCAGCAAGGCTCTCCGGGTACGTTGCTCATAACTTACCAGGTCAACATATTAACCGGCGCCAAAACCCAGCTGCAATCGGTCGAAATACAACCACCGGTAACTAAAATCGTGGCAATCGGTACCGCCCCGGTCAGCGGTACGCTGGGTACCTGGCTGGCAGCCCTGCGCGGCTGTGAATCAGGCGGCAATTACCAGGACAACACCGGCAATGGCTACTACGGCGCTTACCAATTCTCACTGGGGACATGGCAGAGGCTGGGCCTGAGCGGCCTGCCAAGCAGCGCTCCGCCTTCAGTCCAGGACCAGGCTATCGTTAGAAACACCAACCTCTCCGGTGGCGGTCTGGCCTCGCAAAACCCCGGCTGCTACTACAGGACAGGCATATCGGCGTTCCCGCCGTCTAATTAGGCTACCCCGAATATGCCTGACCAGCCTTTAACCAAGAAATCCCTCGGGCAGCACTGGCTGAATGACTCGGCCAGTCTGGAGGCTATGTGCCGCGGGGCAGATGTCGGCCCTAGTGACACGGTCCTAGAGATCGGCCCCGGACCAGGTACGCTCACCGCGCTACTAACCAGCCGAGCCAAGCACGTCATTGCCGTTGAACTCGATAAGATC
>Ga0307374_10012151_pt1 | contig 12125 bp, 12 predicted proteins | sample OX3MG_FD_202532 | JGI IMG/M metagenome (GOLD analysis project Ga0307374, IMG submission 202532) | Soil microbial communities from Risofladan, Vaasa, Finland - OX-3 | ecosystem: Environmental > Terrestrial > Soil > Coastal area > Acid sulfate soil | place: Finland: Risofladan, Vaasa | collected...
GCTTCGGGCGACGCCGAAGACTTCTCATGCAGGATAGGCGAGGGCTGTTCGTCTTGGGCCTCCGCTTGAGCCTCGGACTCGGGCAGGAACTCCTCGTCCTCGGCCTCCACGGCCGCGCGGTAGTTGCTTAAAAAATAGATGAAGAGAATCGCGCTGGCCAGAAAGCCGCCCGCCGAAAGATAGAACCAGCCGTCGGCCCAAAGCCCCGGGAAACTCATCATCGACATGACTTTTGAATGGTATCGGAATTGACCGGCGATGTCAAGGATGTCTATAATGAGGTCTCGTCGTTCAAAATAGCCATGAATACCCCCAAACCAACGCAGGAAAAGCCGCGCAGGGAAAAACGCCGGGATGCGACCTCCCGGACCGCGCCCGCCGTGCTTCTCCGTTTAAAGGAAGCCGTCTTGCGCGCGGAAGCCGGAGGCGGGCCCGAGCGCGTCGCTGCCCAGAAAGCGCGCGGGAAATTCACCGCGCGGGAAAGAATCCATTATCTTTTGGACGAGGGCAGCTTTCAGGAGATGGACCTTCTGGTTACCAGCCGCTCGACCGAGTTTGGATTAAAGGATAAGGACATCCCGGGCGACGGCGTCATCACCGGCTTCGGGACCGTGGGCGGGCGGCCGGTCTGCGTCTATGCTCAGGATTTCACCGTGCTCGGAGGCTCGCTGGGCCTCGCGCACGCCAAAAAAATCGTCAAGATAATGGATTTGGCGCTGGAAAACCGCGTGCCCGTTATCGGCCTTATCGATTCCGGAGGAGCGCGCATCCAGGAAGGCGTCGACTCCCTGGACGGCTACGCGGAGATTTTCCAGCGCAACACCCTCTGTTCCGGCGTCATCCCTCAGATTTCCGTCATCCTGGGCCCCTGCGCGGGCGGCGCGGTCTACTCGCCGGCCCTGACCGATTTCATCTTTATGGTGGAAGGCATCAGCCACATGTTCGTGACCGGCCCGGAGGTGGTCAAAGCCGCCACCGGAGAAGAAACGACTTTCGACGCCCTAGGCGGCTCCGAGGCGCACGCCGGCAAATCAGGAGTCTGCCACTTCGTCGCTAAATCGGAACAGGACTGCTTTAGGCAAGTGCGGGAGCTCCTGTCCTACCTACCGCAGAGCCGCTGGGAGCGACCGCCGCGCTTGGCCAATCCCGATCCGGTGCGCCGCGCGACGCCGCTGGCCGAAATGCTTTGCGAGCTTGATCCCCGCCGACCCTACCGCATCCACCATGTCATCTGGCAGATCGCGGACGAGCACAAGTTTTTCGAGGTCCAGGATGCCTATGCCCGCAACATCGTCATCGGCTTCCTGCGCCTGGGGGGAGACGTCGTCGGCGTCGTGGCCAACAACCCGGCGCACCAGGCCGGCACGCTCACCATCGAGGCCTCGGGCAAGGCCGCTCGCTTCATTCGCTTTTTAAACGCCTTCAACATCCCCATCCTTACCTTGGTCGACGTGCCGGGATACCTTCCCGGCGTCCACCAGGAGCACGGCGGCATCATCCGCCACGGCGCCAAGCTTCTGCACGCCTACTGCGAGGCGACCGTTCCTAAAATTTCCGTCATCCTGCGCAAGGCCTACGGCGGCGCCTACATCGCCATGAGTTCGAAATACCTGAAGGGGGACTTCAACTTCGCGCTGCCCTCGGCAGAAATCGCGGTCATGGGCCCGGCCGGGGCAGTGGAAATCCTGTTCTCACGCAAAATCAAGGAAGCCAAGACCGATGAGGAAAAAGCGGCCCTGCGCCGAACCCTGGCCGCGGAGTACGCCCAGAAATTCGCCTCGCCCTACCAAACCGCCCGCACGGGGTCCATCGATGAGGTCATTGAGCCTTCCCAGCTGCGCGCCAAGCTCGCGCGCGCCCTGCGTTTTTTGCGCGACAAGCGCGTTCCCGGCGAGCACGCCAACCGGGGAAATATCCCGCTTTAGCCGCTCAGCTTATGCCTGTTAAAGCCCAGATTCTTGCGCTCGAGGATCAGGAAACCACCGCCAACCTTCTCACAGACGCGCTCAGTGACGCCGGCTACGAGGTTTCCATCGCCGGCACATTGGCCCAGGCCCGGGAGAAACTCGCCAAGGCCCTGCCGGACATTCTCATCCTCGACCGAACGCTTCCGGACGGCGACGGACTCGAAATCTGCAAGGAGGTCCGCGCCAAGCAGGCCTCGGCCGAACTTCCCGTTCTCTTCTTGAGCGCGCGCAAATCCGTGGAGGAAAAAGTCACGGGCTTGGAGGGCGGCGCGGACGACTACCTGGCCAAGCCCTTCAGCGTCGAGGAGCTTCTTGCCCGGGTCGCCGCTCTCTTGCGCCGGGCGGGAGCCGCAGAAAAACCAAAATCCTTGAGCGCCGCGGGCCTCACCTTGGACATGGCCGCGCGCAAGACGTATCTGGGAAAAAAAGAAATCGCGCTCAGCGCCAAGGAGTTCGATTTGCTCTGGTTTTTGATGAGCGAGAAGGGCAGCGTAGTGCGGCGCGAAGTCCTGCTCCAGAAAGTCTGGGGCTACGAACAAGGCCTCGATTTGTCGACTAAGGTCATCGACGTGACCTTGAGCCACATTCGCGAGAAGCTCGGCTCCGTGGCCGACCGCATCGTGGCCGTGCGCGGCATCGGCTACCGCTTCGACGCCGAGGCTTGACGAGCCGCGCGTTCCCGGATACAATCCTCTAAGGCGCGGGCGTAGTTCAATGGTAGAATAGAAGCTTCCCAAGCTTCGGACGTGGGTTCGATTCCCATCGCCCGCTCCAGTCTTTGCCTGCGCGTCCGACTTCATCGATTAGTTTTAGACGCGCTATAATACTCGCATGCTTGCCCGCGACGCCGCTTTGTTGGCGCGCCAACTCATGGATATCCACGGCCTGTCTGACTGGCGCTTCTCCTTCGACCGCTCCCGCCGGCGCTTCGGCGTCTGCAATTGGAGCGCTAAAACGATCGGCTTGTCGCGCTTGCTCACCGAGCTAAACGACGAGGCCCACGTGCGGGACACAACCCTGCACGAAATCGCCCACGCCCTGGCTGGACGACAAACCGGCCACGGCCGTAAGTGGAGGGAGGCGGCCGTATTGGTGGGGGCGAGTCCGAGGCGCTGCTATGACCGCGCCGTGGCGCTGCCGCCCTTGCCCCTGCTATTGCGCTGTCCCAACTGCGGCATCCTGCGGGAGGCCGCGCGTAGCTTTAAGCGCAAGCGCTCTTGCGGCCGCTGCTCCAGCCGTTTCGACCCGCGTTATTTGCTGCGCGTGGAACCCAATCCCGCCTTCTCCCAAGGATAGACGCTTGGTAGACCCTATCCAGACCCCTTAGTGAAATCACTAGTGCTGGGCCAGTGATCCAGAAGCGCTGTATTCGTTATTCTCAGACGTTCTTGCCGGCTGCGTATCGGACGTGGGTTCGATTCCAATCTCCCGCTACAGATTTTTCCAGTAAAACCACCCCGGGCCCTTGGACCTACCGTTTCCCGGGGCCAACGGCCCTCGCGACAAGATGAAACCAGCGCTATTCTTCTTTTATGATAATTCTCGCGCTATTTTTGAGCTTGGCTCCAGGCGTCCGGGCCGCCGAGGCACCCTCCGTCTTCGAAGCCCATTATGCGGACTCAATCGAGCGCAGCTTAAGCGCCGATTCCTTCTTCGCGTCCAAGCTGGCGCTTAGTTTCGACGGCCACATGGCGGCAGTCGCCCAACTTTCCGACGTCAAGGCCGCCGCAGCCTACCTGAAATGGCAAGTCGCAGGCCCGGCGCGCGCGCAGGCGCCGCGGGAAACCGCCGCCCGCCTTGAAGCGGCATCTCTGGGGGAACACGAATCAGGCGCATTGCTGGCGGCGGGAGCTTTGGCGGCGCCGACGCAGTTCAACCGCGTGGCCTCGCGGCTTGAAGAACTGAAGCCCGGACTCGGCCGCCGTCTGATCCGCTCCGTCCATGGCGCAGCCCAGGAAGCGCGATTTCCGCCGATGATGCGGGCGCTCCAGCAAATTGCCGGAAGCCTCAAGCTCGAGTCCTCCGCTTCAGCTTACGACAGCCGCGGCAAAGCCGTCGCGTTTTTCGACGGCGGCAACTCTCGCTAAGAAAGCAGCCTCCTCTGGACCCAGCGATTCTTCTACCGCGCCACACTGGCGATAATGTTGCTAGTCGATACAATTGCGCTGTACGCTCATTTGCCAGGCATTGACATTATAATTATACAGATGTATAAATAACCATGCCTCGTCGCTCGGAACATTCGGCCCAGAAACTCCTCAGAGCCGCGCGCGCCATGATCGGCCGCGGAGGCTTCTCCGGCCTGAGGCTTCGGGCAGTGGCCAGGAAAGCCGGGGTCAACCTCGGACTTTTCCACTATCACTTCGGCACGAGAAAAATTTTCGTGCGCCGGCTGCTTCAGGACATTTACGAGGATTTCTTCGGACGCCTGCGCCTGGAGTCAGGGAGTGGCGGTCGTCCCGTTGAACGGCTGCGCCGCGCGCTTCTTGTTTTTGGCGCATTCGCGCGCGACAACCGGGATATTTTTGTCGCCTTGCTGGCCGAAGCTTTGCACGGAGACGCCGAGGCCGTCTCATATTTACAAGCGAACGTTCCGCGCCATGTCCAAGTTATCACCGATATCGTTGCTCAGGGCCAAAAGGCCCGCGAAATCAAGCCGCTGCCCCTGCCTGTCGCCGCGTCTTTCGCCTTGAGCGCCATGGGAGCGCCGAACCTCATGTTCACCGCCATGGAACGCGGCGGCGGAGCGTCCATGAGGCGCAAATTAAAATTTTATCGCGAAGAATTTCTTTCGGATTCAGCCATTAGAAGGAGGGCCGATCTCGTGATCGCGGCGCTTGGTCGATGAAGGCACCGGCGATCATCGCGCTGCTTTTGGCCGGCGCTCCCGCTTTCGCGGCCGCGCCGCCCAGGCTTTCCATCACTCTGGCACAGGCCGAGAGCCTGGCTCTAGGCCATTCGCCCATCTTGAAAACGGCGCAAAACAACCTGGCCGCAGCCGATGCCCAGGTCGACGCCCAATTCGCCCTGCTCGTGCCCCGCCTTACGCTTGACGCCAGCTATCAATATCAGACGATAGTGCCCCATCTATCGCTCGCGCCCGGGCTTGCGCCCTTTCAATTCGGCTCTCATGACAACTACTCGGTCGGCCCGAGCCTCACCTACACCCTTTGGGACCAAGGCTCTCTTTTGAACGCCTGGCGCAGCCAAAAAGCGCTGGCTGCGTCGCAAGAGGCCCAGCGAGACTTGATCCGCCGTCAAGTTCTGCTGATGACGCGCCTCGACTACTTCCAAGTCCAGCTCGCGCTTGAACAGGAGCGCTCGCTGGCCGATTCGCTCAAACTCGCCCAAGCGCAGGACCGCGATATCAAAAGCCGCTTTCGCGCTGGCGCGGCCAGCCGCATCGATTCGCTCTCCGCCCAAGAGCAGGTCATCAGCCGCCGCCGCGACTTCCGGGCAGCCCAAGCCCAAACGGCCGCGGCCTTGCGCACGCTCTTTGCCCAAATCGGGCAGGATCAAAACTTAGACGCCTCGTCTCCCCTGGACGCGCGCATCCAGGATTCCGCTCCGGCAGGACTCGGCGCTCCCACGCTCATAGTGGCTCTTGAACCCCTAGAGTCCGTCGAAACAGCGCTTAAGGTCGCCGCCGAAGCGCCCATGGACGAAGCCTACCCGGGTCTCGCGGCCTACGCTCGGCAAGCCCAGGCCCAACGGCTCGCGGCCCGCAGCATCTCTGAAGAGAAGTGGCCGCGCATTCAGCTAAGCTATAAATCCGACTACATGTATCCTAATTTGCCGCTGCTGGAAGACGTCTGGCAAAACGCCGCCGGAGTCAGCGCGAGCGTTCCTCTTTTTGAATTCGGACGGACCAAACGCCTGGCCTTGGCGCAAAAAGACTTGGCTGGCGCGAGCCAAGCCCAGGAAAGCCAATCCTACGATGAACTCGTCCGCGACTGGCATAAGGCGCGAGACGAGTACGCCGCGCTCGATGACATCGAGTCCCTCGATCGCGAATCGCTGGAGGACACGGCGGAAATCGCGAAGCTGCGCTACGCCTCCTATGAAAACGGCGGTTCGACCATCCTCGATGTCGAAACTGCCGATTTAGACGCCCTCCAAGCCCAGATCGGCGCCGCCCAAACAAAAACCCAGGAGCTCATCCAACTCGCGACCCTGGAAAGCCTTTCGTCCCTCAAGGAGACTCCATGAACAAGAAGCTTTTGGCAGCCGCCGTCGCCGTAGCCGCCGCGGCGGGCATCGCCGTCAAACTAATCTTTTTCCGTGCGCCGTTTCTCTACGCGGGAACGCTCGAGGCCACCAAGGTCGACCTCTCGGCCCGGCTGCTCTCGCCCATCGAGGAAGTCGTGCCGCAGGAAGGCGACCGGGTGACCAAGGGCGAGGAGGTCGTGCGCCTGCTCTGCGACGACGTCAAAGTTGCCGCCGATCTGGCGGACATCAACTATCGCCGGGGGCTGCGGCTCTTCAAGAACGGCACCATCTCGCCGGACACCATGGACCAAATCCGCAACCGCAAGGAAGATTCCGACGTGAAGCTGAGTTGGTGCACCATCCGCTCGCCGCTGGACGCAACGGTCTTGAGCCGCTACCACGAGCCCGGCGAACTGGTCGGGCCCGGCGCCAAGCTCCTGACTTTGGCGGACATCAAGGACATCTGGGCCTATATCTACGTGCCCCAGCCCCTGGTGGCCGGCCTCCATCCCGGGGAAAAGCTCACCGGATACCTTCCAGAAATGAACATGCGCCCGTTTCAAGGAACCATCCTTAAAATCAATGACGAGGCAGAATTTACGCCGAAAAACGTACAGACGCGGGCGGAGCGGGAACGCTTAGTATTCGGCGTCAAAGTAAGTTTTCTGGGAGCCAACAACGACGAAATCCTCAAACCCGGAATGACCATCGAGATCGCGCCACCGAAATGAACGAGCCGATTTCCATATCGGTCGCGGACGTTAAAAAGTCGTTCCGGAGATTTCAGGCCCTGCACGGCGTTTCCATAGAATTCGAAGCCGGACAGATGCACGGCATTATCGGGCCCGAGGGTTCCGGCAAGACAACGCTGCTGCGCATCCTTTTGGGACTATTGCGGCCTGACGCGGGATTAATCCGTTACCGGGAGGGGGAGAGAGAAATCTCCTTCGAGGCCCTGCGCCCAAAAATCTCCTACATGCCGCAGACCCAAAGCCTTTATCCGGATCTTTCGGTGGACGAGCATCTGGAATTTTTCCGCGACCTCTACGGCATCGCGCCCGCGGAATACAAACGCAAGCGGGAAGAATTGCTCGAGGTGGCCCGGCTCTCCGAATTCATCGGCCGTCCCGCCGGACAGCTTTCCGGGGGCATGTACAAGAAGCTGGGGCTCATCTGCGCTCTGCTGCGTTCCCCCCGAGTGATGATCCTTGACGAGCCGACCACGGGCGTCGATCCGATCAGCCGACGGGAGCTCTGGACTCTTCTTTACCGTCTTCTAGACGAGAAAATCCTCATCCTCGCCACGACCGCCTACATGGACGAGGCCGAGCGATGCTCGAAAGTGCACCTCATCGAAGCGGGGCTCCTGGTAGCCTCGGGGGAACCCAGAAGCCTGCTCAGAGAAGAAAAGGCGCGCAGTTTTGACGAGCTTTTTCTGCGTCGCGCCGCCTTAGAGGCCCCGTGACGGACGAGACGGTCGTCGAAGCGCGCGAACTCGTCGTGCGCTACGGCGATTTTACCGCTGTAAACAAAGTCTCCTTCTCGGTCCGGCGCGGCGAAATTTTCGGCTTTTTGGGAGCCAACGGAGCGGGCAAAACCACGACCATTCGGGTTCTCTGCGGCGTTCTACCGCCGACCGAAGGCTGGGTGCGCGTCGCGGGCACGGGCTACGAGGACGGGGAAAACGCCATCAAAGCCAAGGTCGGCTACATGTCCCAGAAATTCACGCTCTACAACGATCTGACGGTCGGAGAAAACCTTGATTTCACCGCAAGCCTGCGCAAGCTCGATCCCGGCTACTACGCTAAGCGCCGGCAAGAGCTTCTGGATATCATCTCTTTCGGAAAGGGACTCGACGCCTTCGTTCAAGATCTCTCGGGAGGAACCAAGCAGCAGGTTTCCCTGGCCGCTGCCATGCTTCACGATCCGGAAATCGTCTTTCTCGACGAACCCACCGCCGGGGTCACGCCGGCCGGGCGCGTGCGTTTCTGGAAGCTCATCCATCGGGTGGCCGAAAGCGGCAAGACCGTATTCGTCACGACGCATTACATGGACGAGGCGGAGCAATGCGGCCGCATCGCCCTCATGAGGGAAGGCCGGCTCGTCGCCATGGACAGTCCCGCCGGGCTCAAGGCCTCGGCTTTCCCCGAGCAGGTCTTCGAATTTGAGCCGCTCCAGGAGCTGAGTTTTTCCCGAATGGGAGAATTCCAGAACCATGAGGCCTTCTCTTTTTTCGAACCCTACGGTCATCGTTTTCATGCCGCGGCGGCCAATCCTGAAGCATGGCGGCGATGGAAACCCGAGCTGGAAAAAACATTTTGCATCCGGCCCATCGCTCCGAGCCTGGAGGACGTTTTTATCCGCATGGTCGAGGATCGGCCATGACCTTCGCTTGGCCGCGAGCGGCCGCCGTGGCGCGCAAGGAATGGTTCCATATCCGCCGAGATCCCTTCACCATGACGCTGGCGCTCGTCATGCCCCTGGTCATGGTCGTCATCTACGGCGTCGCCATCGACTTCAACGTGAAGAATGTCCGGCTCTCGGTTAGCGATTCGGATCAAACCCAAGCCTCCCGGCGCCTTATCGACACGTTCTCCAGTTCCGGCTACTTCCGCGTTCGCCGGGATTTTTCGCCAAACCAAACGGTCGAGGACGTCGTGGCCGAGCGCGCCCGCGCGGCGCTCATCATTCCACCCCAGTTTGAGAAGGATATCTGGAGCGGACGAACGACTCGGGCGCAGATCCTCCTTGATGGTGCGGATAATTCGACGGTCGTTCCGGTTTCCCAATATGTCGGGGCCATCCAGACGCTGGCCTCCGAGCGCATCGCCGGCGCGGACATGACGCCGCCTTACGACCTGCGCACGCGATTTTTATTCAACCCGGAGCTTAACAGCCGCTGGTTCATCATACCAGGAGTCATAGTCGTCATCATGGCGATTCTTTCCATATTCCTCACGTCCATGACCGTCGCCCGCGAATGGGAGAATGGCTCGATGGAGCTTTTGCTTTCGACTCCCGTTGAACCCCTTGAAATCATTGTTGGCAAGGCGGCGCCCTATGCCTTTCTGGGCGCCCTGGCCGTCGTCTTCGTCTACATCATCGCGCGTGCGGCCTTCGGCGTCCCCTTCAGGGGGCATATTTGGGTTTTCGGCCTGGGCTGCCTTATTTTCCTGCTGACGTACTTGGCGCAGGGGCTTTTCATCTCCATCGCGACAAAACAACAGACTCTGGCCATGCAGTTCTCCATGCTGACAGGCATGATGCCTTCGGTGATTCTTTCCGGCTTCGTTTTTCCCATCGCCAGCATGCCTAAATTTTTCTGGTATTTCACAATGCTGCTTCCGGCCAGGTGGTTCATGATCATTTCGCGCCACTGTTTTTTGGAGGGCTCTTCATTCTTTGAATTATCCGTGCCCTTCGCCGCGCTGAGCCTTTCCTGCTTGGGCATGACGGCACTGGCCGCGCGGCGCTTCAAGAGGACGCTGGAATGATGAACCGGACGCTGGTGGGATTCATCAAGAAAGAGCTTATTCAAGCGCTGCGCGATCCGCGCATGAAATTCATTATTTTCATGGCGCCTATCGTGGAGATGACCGTGTTCGGCATCGCGATCTCAAACGAGGTTAAGAACATCCGTCTGGCGGCTCTTTTTACCGCCAACGACTTCGTTTTGCGAGACGTCTACGAGCGCGCCATCGACGGCGGATGGTTCATTCCGGCCCGCGCGGCGGGAGAAACGACCCAAGATCCTTTCGAACTTGTCCGCTCCGGCGACGCGGACGCGGTGCTGGTGCCGCCCGAAGGCGGCTTTACCCGCGCTCTCGGACGCGGCGGCGCCCAGCTCCAGCTTCTCGTGGACGCCACGAACGTGACCCAGGCTCAGTCCGTGGAGAGCTACATGAAGGCCATCATCGCGGACACATTGCAGGCCGACCTGGGAGCCTCGCCTCGGCCGCCGCCTATCGAGTTCGACGTGCGCGTGCTTTTTAACCCGTCCCTGGACACCGCCATCTTCATGGTGCCGGGCGTCATGACCATGCTCATGGTGCTCACCACGCTTATTCTCGCCAACATCGGAATCGTACGTGAAAAAGAAATGGGCACTTTCGAGATGCTGATTTCCGCGCCTATTTCAAAGTCCGAAGTCATCTTCGGCAAGACCCTGCCCTACGTCCTCATCGGCATGACCAATCTGCCTCTGCTTCTGGCTATCGCCATGCTTGTTTTTCATGTGCCGCTGCGTGGCTCGCTCATCGCGCTCGTGGCCGCCACCCTGGCCTTCGTGTGCACGACGGTGGCGATGGGAACTCTCATTTCCACCTTTTGCCAGAATCAGCAGCAGGCCAGCATGGCGAGCTTTCTTTTCATGTTCCCGGCCATCATGTTCTCGGGCCTCATCTTTCCCATCGAGAACATGCCGGTCTCGGTGCAATGGCTGGCCTTCATCGATCCGTTGGCCCACTATTTGAGCCTGCTGCGCAACATCATGCTCCGGGGGGGCGATTTAAGGACCTCGGCCTGGCACATCTGCGTGCTCTTTATTCTGGCGGCGGCTAGCGCCGCGGCCAGTTTCAGACGCTTCCGCACGACCCTAAGCTAAAGGGCCTGGCGCCGTTTGGCCAGGGGACCGATGGTGGTTCCCTGCACTAGGATGGAAAAGGCGACCACCACGTAAGTAGCAGTCACCCACAAGTCTTTTTGGGGACCGGCAGGCAGGGATAGCGCCAACGCCACGGCTACGCCTCCGCGCAAGCCGCCCCAAACGAGAATATTCCGGACGCCGTCTTTAAGACGTCCTCTGGAAAATGAGAATAAAGCGGAAGCCTCCACGCTGGCCCAGCGCGCCAAAAGCGCCACCGGAACGGTCAGCGCTCCCACCACCAGCGGCAGCGCCCGCAGGGAAACCGCCGCCACCTCGAGTCCGATCATGACGAAGAGCACGGCGTTCAAGACGGAGTCGAGCAAATCCCAGAAGACGGGCAACACGTGGTGAGCCTCGCTGGTCTCCGGCCAGCGCCCAGAAACGAAAAGCCCGGCCACCACGATGGCGATGGGGCCCGAGGTTCCCAAGGCCGAGGCCAGAGCGTAGCCACCGCTGGCCAAGGCGATGGTGATCAAGGACTGCGTGAGCACGTCCTCGATGGAATCGATCATCAAGGAAGCCAGCCATCCCAAAGCCGCGCCCAAGGCCGCGCCGCCGGCGGCATGCGTCAAAAACAGCTTGAAGACGCCCGCGGCCTGCGGCCCGGTCCCGCCTAAGGCCAGCGGGTAGAACACGAAGAACGCGACGATGCCCACGCCGTCGTTAAACAGCGCCTCCGCTGAAACGACCGTCCGCATTTTTTGCGGGACGCCGACGTCCTTCAAGATGCCCAGGACCGCGACCGGATCCGTCGGAGAAATCACGATCCCGAAAAGAAGGCAGGCGGCGTAAGGGCACGGGGCGCCCACGGCGGCCAACGCCCAGTAGACGGCCGTGCCGATGAAAAGCGCTGAGATGACCACCCCGAAAGTCGCCAGCACGGCGATGAGCGGGCCGTTCGATTTCAACTCGCCCACGTCCGTGTGCATGGCGCCGGCGAAAAGCAGAAAGCTCAGCATCCCTTGGGTGAACGTCTGCTCGAAATTGATGTGCCCGAGAAGAGCGTGGATGGGAACCCGGGAAACCAAGCCGAAGCGCTCCAATAAAATGGCGGCCAGGCAGGCGATGAGGGAAATGAGCATCATCCCGATGGTGGGAGGAAGCCTCAGGTAGCGCGAGTTGAGGTAGCTGAGCATTGCGGTCAGGGTGATGAGCCCGGCCGCGATGCGCAAAATGGTCATGATTGAAGGAGGCGCCTACTGCTCGATGACCGGCACGGCCTTGTGCGCCCGCGTGGTGAGGTAGGCGACAACGCAGGCCAGCATGACCGGCATCAGGATGTTGTAGTCGCGGGACATCTCCAG
>Ga0307374_10012157_pt1 | contig 12122 bp, 7 predicted proteins | sample OX3MG_FD_202532 | JGI IMG/M metagenome (GOLD analysis project Ga0307374, IMG submission 202532) | Soil microbial communities from Risofladan, Vaasa, Finland - OX-3 | ecosystem: Environmental > Terrestrial > Soil > Coastal area > Acid sulfate soil | place: Finland: Risofladan, Vaasa | collected...
TCCGTCGTGGCTGGCCGATTGGCTGGCGCCTTCCGCAATATTGGCCGCAACAAGATCGCCGATGAGATCATTCAGGCGATGCGCGCTGCGGGCTATGATGTCCGCGAAAGCGATCCATTCGACTCTCCAGCGCCCCTCGCGCATCCTCCACGCGAACTGTCTGCCTATGTGATTCGGATGCGCCTGTCCTGGCAGCAGATGCGACAGATCGTGTTGGAGACATTCCCTAACGCGCGTGGAAATCCCCCGGATACCGAGGTGTATCTGAAGACGGTCGACGAGATTTATGTCGAAGATGCCTACCATTCATTGTCGATCGAGGGCTACCGGGTTAGCCGTGAGCTCATCGAACGCATTCGAAGTGGGGCCTGGAATCCAGACGGAGATTCTGGCGACCGGCAACAGAAAGACGCCATGGCGGCGAAGGGCTACTTCGAGGCCTTCCAGGTTGTGAAAGAAAGCGTGCGCCATGTTCTCATCGGCGCCAACGCGGGGGACGTCTTCGAACGAGACCATGGAGCCTGGTACCGGGCGTTGTTCGCTCCCAGCGTCAGTGCCGGCATCCTGTCGGCCGCCGATCTTGCCGGGTACCGCTCCGGGCGGGTTTACATCCGCCATTCCAAGCACCTGCCTCCGAACCCGAAAGCCGTGCGCGACACAATACCCGAGCTTATCGAGCGACTGAGAGCAGAGCCCGATGCGGGCGTTCGAGCAGTTCTCGGGCACTTCACGTTCGTCTATATTCATCCGTACATGGACGGAAACGGTCGGATGGGGCGGTTTCTGATGAATCTGATGCTGGCCTCCGGGGGCTATCCCTGGACGGTCGTGCCCGTTGAGCGTCGCGACGATTACCTGCAGGCGCTCGAAGCCGCGAGCGTCGGTCAGAACGTACGACCGTTTGGTGAGTTTCTTGGCGGCTTGGTCAAGGATCGCCAAAAGGCAGCCGGTAGGAAGGCCAAGACGATTGCGAAGCCCCCCGTCAAGCGAACCGCGTAGATCAACGCCTTACGGACATGATCATCCCAATCGCGATGATCCTGATCGCCGTCATCGTCGCTGGCGGGATCGTCATCATGGTGCCGCTGAACTCAGCGGCTCTGCGGGTCCGTGCCCGGCGGATGGCCGGGTGGGCGTATCAATGCGGGAATTTTGGGTAAGGAATACTGGATAGCGCGAGGCGAATTCCCCACAACCCACGGTTCTCTGCAGCCATCCCTGAAAGACCGTTTATGTGGGAGTTTTGTGGGAGTAAGCCCTGCTTTTCGCTGCTCAGTGGTGACAAATGCAACAGGTGCCCCGCGAGCAACGTTAGATAGATCAGTGACTTACGAATGTACCGGAATTCTCCTGAAAATTTGTAAACCGTTGCTCGGGGGTTCAAATCCCTCAGCCGGCACCATAACTGACTGACCAGCCAGACCCGCCAGGCGACCTGCTTGACGCCAACCTTATTGACCAGCGACAGCCTGGGAGAGGTTGGTCTTCTGGCGACGCATGCAGATATGGCCAACAAATCTTGGCAGTCAGAACTTGACACCCCATATCTATAGAGTGAAGCTCCAACATGGGATTTTGTGGCCAGGGCAGGCCTCCCGAAGCGCCACGTCGGAGGTCGGAGTGGTAGACATTTGGGGGGAGGAAAGGAAGCCGTGAAAAAGCAGCCAATTCGGTTGTTCCCGTCCAGCAATCGGGCCGTCGCGCCAGTGCTGTCGGGTCTGGCGGTGGCGTCGTGCTGCCTGAGCCTGGCACTGCTCAGTGGCTGCGGTAATGCAGCTGCATCGAGCAGCTCGAAGGCGCCCAGTGCCTCTGAAGTGGCCGCACGGCTGGCCAAAGAGACCGCGGGTCTGAAGCCCATCAGCGGGCCGATCGATTTCAATGAGCAGATTCGCCCCATTCTGTCCTCGGGCTGTTTTGCCTGCCACGGGCCCGACGCCAATATGCGCAAGGCGGATCTGCGGCTGGACTATCCCGCCCCCGCCTATGCGAAATTGCCGGACAATTCCAAGGCCCATGCGATCGTCCCCGGCCATCCGGGGGAGAGTGAGATGATCCGGCGGATCACCTCCACGGATCCCAAAGTGCGCATGCCGCACAACGCGCCTGCTCTCAAGCCGGCACAAATCCAGCTGATCGCCCAGTGGATCAAGCGGGGGGCCAAGTACGAGCCGATCTGGTCGCTGATACCGCCGACGCGGTGGCCGGTGCCCAGCGCCGGAGCGTTCCAGTCCCGGGTCGTCAACCCGATCGACAGCTTTGTGTTTGCCGGATTGGCCAAGAGGGGGATGACCCCGTCGCCTGAGGCGGATCGGGCGACGTTGATCAATCGCGTGAGCCTGACGCTGACGGGCTTGCCGCCCACATTGGCGCAGGTCGATGCGTTCGTGAACGACAAGAGCCCCAACGCGTACGAGAAGGTGGTGGATCGCCTGCTGGCCTCGCCGGCTTACGGGGAGCAGATGGCCGGGATGTGGATGGATCTGTCGCGCTACGCGGATTCGGACGGTTATGAGAACGACGGCGTCGACTCCTATCTTTGGCCGTGGCGGGATTGGGTGATCAAGTCATTCAATCAGAACATGTCCTTCGACAAATTTGCCACGATGCAGGTGGCAGGCGATCTGCTGCCACATCGCACTCGCGATGACCTGGTGGCTACCGAATTCCTGCGGCTCGGCATGCGCGCCTCGGAGGCCGGCGACCTCAACGAGCAGTTCCGCATCGAGTCTGTGGTCGACGACACCGATACAGTCGGTCAGGCGTTTCTGGGCTACACGGTGGGCTGCGCGCGCTGCCATGATCACAAGTTCGACCCGATCAGTCAGAAGGATTTCTACTCGTTCAGTGGTTTCTTCAACAGCCTCGATGCGCCAGGGACCGGGAGTACGCAGGGCGGTCCGACGCTGCCGTGGCCAACGGCCACCCAGCAACTTCAGCTCATACGAGCGCAGCGGAAGCTGGACGACACGAGCGACGCCTATCAGCGCATCCTGACGGCCGATATCCGTCGAGACGAGTCCGAGGTTGCCGCCTGGCTGCGTAATCCGGGCGAGCCGAGCGTCGCTGCTACATCGGCAGGACCTGGGCGGCTGGTGCGCACCTCCCTGGTTGAGCCCAGTGCAGGCGCTGCGCACGGGGCGGTCAGCGGGGACGAGGCCACGCGTCTCATCCAGAGCTCCTTGCAGCGGGCGCAGGTCGCTTACTACCCCTTTGATTCGGTGCAACCGATCCCGAAGAACGCCTGGCCGATGCTCCGGCTCAAGCCGTCGCCGCACGGTGGCTTCCGTGGCTTCGGTCTCCCATTCCCCAGAAAGGCCGGGGCGCGGGCGCCAAAGTTCAAGGCTGGGGCGTCAAAGGTCGCGGGGGTGTCAAAGGGCAAGGCTAAGGGGTCAAAGGTAGCTGCAAATGATAACCCTGGTGGGTATGAGACGATTGGAGGAATCGGGCTGGATGGAAAGCAGAACGCCCTGATACCCGCTACCTATAAGCTCAGCGAAATGGTGTTCTCACCCTCTGGAATGCCCCATGGCTTACCGGCGGTGGTATCGGAGCCCAAGCTCGGGCCGGGGGTAAAAGGCAAGGCGTTGTATTTCACCGCCAGCAACGATAGCAGGACGTACCTGCCCCACAAGATGGGACAGCCCTCCCTGGGGTACTACGATCGCTGGAATCAGTACAGCGTCGATATGTGGTTCTACCCGGCGAAGCGATACCCCGAGTATACGACGGTCTTCAACCAGTCAAGGGGCCCGAGTGCCGATACCGTCGATAACGGCGGCGAAGGATATGAGCTGGTGTTGCTCGAGGATGGTCGGCTGGAGTTTTTCATCTCTCACGCACGACCGTTCAACATGCTGGCTGTGACCACCAAGGCGCCTCTGCCCCTGAAGCAGTGGGCGCATATCGCCGTCACCTACGACGGCTCGAGCAAGGCTGCCGGGATCCATCTGTACCTTGATGGCGTGGCCGTGCCGGTGGATGTCGTCAAGGACCACCTGACCCAGGGCGGCCTGCCAACGGCCGCCCCTGGGCTTTTCGATGAATATACCGGATTCGAATTTGGCACCCGCTTCCATGAATCCGGACCGGTCGACAGTGCGATTGACGAGTTTCGTCTGTTCGATCGCGCTTTGACTCCGATCGAGATCGCCTATCTGCATCAGGGCGCGCAGGCCCTGAAGAGAGTCGATCGATCCTCTTTGAGTGGGCAGCTGGCGCAATTACTCGCGATCCGCGACCCGGCGGAAATCCGCGCCCGTCAGGCGCTGGATATGGCGCGTAAGCAGGAAGATGGTGTCGCGAAATCGATCCCGGCAATGCTCGTGTATGAAGATCAGGCGACGCCACGGCCCACCTACCTGCTGTTCCGAGGCGAATGGGATTCGCCTCGGGAGCAGGTACCGCTCCAGGGCCCCACGCAGCTGTTTGCCTGGTCGGACAAGTACCCGCGCAATCGGCTGGGGCTGATGCAGTGGATATTTGACCCGAAGAACCCGCTGACGGCGCGGGTGTTCGTGAACCGGCTCTGGCTGATGAATTTCGGGACCGGGCTGGTGCCGACCCAGGACGACTTCGGCTCACAGGGGCTGATGCCGACCTATTTGCATCTGGTGGATTACCTGGCGCTGAAGTTCATAGACTCGGGCTGGGACATCAAGCAGATGCAGAAGATGATCGTGATGTCGGCGACGTTCCGCCAGAGCTCGGAGGCCACGCCCGCCCAGCGCAAGCTCGATCCGAAAAACGACTTGCTCGGGCGTGGTCCGCGGTTCCGCATGTCCTATCGGCAGATGCGTGACAGCGCGATCTTCGATGCGGGGATACTCGATCACACGATCGGCGGACCGAGCACCTACCCGTACCAGCCGGCTGGAGTAGCAGCGCGAGGCTACCCGGCGCCCAGCCTGATGCCCGCCTGGGAGCAGCACCGGCGTACGCTCTACTCGTTACTCAAGCGCAATGGAATGAATCCGCAGTTCCAATTGCTGGATGCGGCCGATCCGACCGTGAGCATCGGCAAGGAGGGGGTCTCCAACACGCCGATGCAGGCTTTGCTGCTGTTGAATGGGCCGCAGTACCTGGAAGCTTATCGGATGATTGCGACAGAAGCCTTGCATTACAGCAGCGATCCGGCGAAGCAGTTGACCCGGGTGTATCGCCTGGTGCGGCGGCAGTATCCGGACGCCGCGCAAATGGCGCTCTTTACCTCGATCTACGACACGCAGCTGAAGAAATATCAGGCCGATCCCAAGGCGGCCGAGCAGTTGCTGAATGTGGGAGTAGCTCCGGTTGACGCGGGTGTGAGCGCGGCCAAGCTGGCCGCTGTGACCACCGTAGCGACGGTCATCATGAATGCCCCTGACTCGTACTTCATTCAGTAGGAGAGATCGATGAAACGCAGCAAGCGCGATGGCGCGGTATCCATTGGGGGCTCGGACCTCAAAGACGTCGTGGACGGCGCTCGCCGCTCCTTTTTGACGAAGGCGGGCTTTGGCCTGGGGCTGGGTGCGATGGCTGCGGCGGATGTGCTGGGGATGACGCCGGCGAAAGCCACGATCGGGCCAGCCGCCCGCAATACCGCCCCGAATCTCGGTACGAAGGCGACGGGGCAATATCCGGCCCGTGCCAAGCGCGTGATTTACATACACTTGCTTGGTGCGAACTCCACGGTGGATCTGTGGGACTATAAGCCGACCTTGGTGAAGATGGCCGGTAAGCCGATGCCCGCCTCGGTGCTCGGCACCCAGAAGCTCTCGTCGATGTCGAGCGGTCAGGCAGCCTTCCTGGTCGCCGCGCCGGTTGCTCCGCTGCATCAGCACGGGCAGTCGGGCACGTGGGTCAGCGAAATGTTGCCCCACCTGGCCGGTGTCGTCGACGATCTGTGTTTCATCAAGTCGATGAACACCATCCAACTGAATCACGGTCCGGGCCAAATGCTACTTCACACGGGCTTCCAGCTGGCCGGCAGGCCATCGGACGGTGCCTGGATAACCTACGCGTTGGGCAACGACAACACCAATCTGCCGAGCTTCATTGTGATGACCTCGGGCATTCTTCAGGGTGTGCCGACGGATACGGCGACCTGGGGTGCCGGCTTCCTGCCGTCGGAGTTTCAGGGCTCTCAGCTCAGATCAGGCGCGGACCCTGTGCTGTATCTGAATAACCAGGGCGGGGTGACCTCGGGGGAACGCCGGCAGGTGCTGGATTGGCTCGGTGATCTGGCCAAGGACGATTTTCGCTCGTCACAGGACCCGGATATCCTCTCGCGCATGCGCCAGTACGAGATGTCCTATCGGATGCAGCACTCGCTTCCGGAAATCGTTGACTTCTCTGATGAGTCGAAAAGTGTACTGGACATGTATGGGCCCGCCGCCATGCAGCCCGGTACCTTTGCTCACAACTGCCTGATTGCACGTCGGCTGTCCGAGCGTGGAGTGAAATTCGTCACGCTTTATGACCTGGGCTGGGACCATCACTTCCAGCTGCCCGCGCGTCTGACCGCATGCACCCAAAAGTTCGACCAGCCCGCTGCCGCGCTGATACAAGATCTGAAGCAGCGTGGCATGCTGGAAGATACGTTGGTGGTCTGCGGCAGCGAATTCGGGCGCACACCCTTTGCCCAGGGTGCGGCGGGGGCGTGGGGCCGGGATCATCATGGCGGAAACTACACCTGGTGGATGGCCGGGGGTGGAAGCCGCGCGGGTTATACGCATGGCGTGACGGATGATTTCAACTACAACGTCGTCAGCCAACCGGTATCGACGTACGATCTGAATGCGACGATGCTGGCCCTGCTCGGCCTCGATCACCAGAAGCTGACCTATCTTTATCTGGGTCGCAACTACAAACTCACGGACACATTCGGGGATGTGGTCCACGAGCTGATCGCGTAGTACTGAAACCCCGCCTCATCTCCATACGCCGCATCGCTCAGCACGATGCCCCGCGGCGTGCTGGCGGCCGGCGCGGCCGTCACCTGTTGTCGGGCAGTCTCATTCTTGGTGGCAAAACCGATCTGTATCGGTACGCCGGCCGCTCGACAGCGCCGCCACTGACGGCGGCTATTGACGGCACCGATAGCTGACATTAGGGTTACTATCCAGCGCGGTGGACGGGGCATCGTGCCGATCTCGGCGGCCGCGCCGCGCCACGGGGCCGCCTGTGCGTATGCCTCGCCCGGTAAATTCCTAGTCCCGGCCCGGATTGGCAATTCTAAAGGCACATCATGTTCACAGCAAAGCAATGCTTCGTGTGCCTCCGGCAAGCGTGCTTGACAGGAGATTCGGCGCTCGGATCGGTCTACTTGGGCGGGTCGGGGCCGGCGCTTTGCGAGGCGAGCGTGGCCTGATAGTTCCAGGGCATCCAACCGACGGGATTCACGGCGACGGCCGCGGCGTGACGCTGTAGAGCGACCAGGTATTCGAACGGGGCGATGTGATTGAGCTCGGCGGTGTGGATCAGACTCATGAAAATGTCGCCGACGCGCGCGCCGTTGAGGGTGCGATAGAAGAGTGCGTTTTTCGGTGAAGTATGGCCTTTTTGAGGATTCTCTCGCACACATTATTATCGAGCGGCGCGTCTGCCACGCGTAGGAACAGGGTCAGTTCTGGCCAGCGTTTTTGCATGTAGAGGATCGCCGCGCCAAGCGAAGAGTTCGGTTCGATGATGCGCTGGTCAAATTGCCCCTGCATCCAGCGTTCGAGTGCCGCCATGCGCGGCGCGCTCTCATTTTGATGTAATTGCAGGCGCTGCTCAGGGTCCAGGCCCTCGGTTCGGGCGCGCGCGTCGGTGATATACACCTCGCGCAGCGTCTCGAGCACGAAGCGCACCTGTTCGGGGAACGTTTCGGTCAGTTCGACGTACTTTCTCCTGGCGTGTGTGATGCATTGAGAAAGCAGCGTGTCGAAGTCGCTAGGGACGTTGCGCGAGAGGCCATCACACATCTGGATCGGCGCGGGTAAGGTAAATATTCGGTGAACCCGTCCCGTTTGGCCGGTCGCTGAGTCGGTGGTGCTGGACACCACTTTTTGTTTGCGATACGGTAGGCGGCGTGGACGGGCTGCCAGCGGGAGACTTCGACCCAAGCGCCGCATCGGCGCAGAGTCCTTTCGCCCGCGAGTTGGTCACGCTTTCGCGCCAAGAACACATTCAACTGGAGTGGGAGGGCCAGCACTGGAAGAGATTGCATCAGGGCGCGCTGGAGCGGCTCACGCGGCTGGAGTGTGAGTACCGGGAGCGGCTGGGAGTTGAGAGCGAACGTGCCGCTGAGCGCGAGCGGGCCTTGCAGGGGGAGTTGGAGTACGCGCGCGGACGCATCCGCGACTTGGAGAAGCGACTGTTCGGCCGCAAGACCGAACAGCATTGGGCGGTCGATAACCAACAACGGCGCGGTGCCAGGGGTGAGCGCAAGCGCGGCCAGCAGCCGGGCACTCGAGGTCACGGCCGGCGCCACTTGAGCGAATTGCCCGTTCGCGAGGAGACCGTGGCGCTTGCCTCACCACGCTGTCCGAAGTGCGGCAAGGGCCTTGGGCAATTCCCCGGCACCGAGGACAGCGAAGTGCTGGAGATCGAAGTCAAGGCGTACCGTCGGCGCATTCATCGGCGACGATATCGAGCGAGCTGCCGGTGCGCGGTGCTGCCGGGGATCGTGAGCGCGCCGGCGCCGGGGCGGTTGATCGAGCGCGGCAAGTGGGGCGTGTCGGTGTGGGTGCAGGCGCTGTTGGGGAAGTTCCTGTACGGGCAGGCCAGCGGCCGCTGGATCGAGCAGCTCGGTGAGCTGGGCGTGCAGCTCTCGGCCGGCACGCTGTGCGGGGGTTTGCGGGCGATTGCCCCGGTATTCGTGCCGCTGTATCAGGCGCTGCTGCCGCGGCTGCGTGCCGAGGGGCACTGGCATGCCGATGAGACGCGCTGGGAAGTGTTCGTCGAGCGGGAAGGCAAGGCCGGGCACCGCTGGTGGCTGTGGGTCTTTCAGTCCCGCTCGGTCGTGTACTACGTGATCGATCCGTCGCGCTCGGCGAGCGTGCCCGAGGCGGTGCTCGCGGGGGTGCAGCGCGGGGTAATCAGCTGTGATCGGCATGGGGCCTACAAGAAGTTCTCCCGGCTACACCCCGGGGTCGTGCTGTCGTTTTGCTGGGCGCACCAGAGACGGGATTTTCTCACCCTGGCCAACGACTACCCGCCCCTGGCAAGCTGGGCGATGGGCTGGGTCGATCGGGTCGGGGAGTTGTTCGCTCTGTACGATGAGCGCGCCGGGGCGGCCCCGAGGAGCCGTGGGTATCGGCAGCTGCATGGGAGACTTCGCAGCAGCCTGCGTACGATGGCGCGCGAGCGGCACCGCGCGCTGGCCGACGCGCAGCTGCCCGAGCCGGCGAGGAAGCTCATGCAGAGCATGCAGCGGCACTGGCGCGGACTGAGAGAATTTGTCCACCACCGCGCGGTGCGCCCGGACAACAATAGCGCCGAGCGAGCGCTGCGCGGAGCGGTCGTGGGCAGGAAGAACTTCTACGGTTCAGGAAGCGAGTGGTCCGGGCAGCTTGCGACGATGATGTTCAGTGTGTTGATGACGATGAAGGGCTGGCAGATCAATCCGCGCACCTGGCTGACTGACTACCTCAACGCCTGTGCGGCCGCCGGCGACCGCGCCCCGGTGGATCTGCAGCCCTATCTGCCCTGGAGCATGAACGAGGTGCGCTTGGCGCGGATGCGCAGTGCGCTGTGCGAGCCTGCGCCCGCCCCGCTGGACAGCTCGTGAGGGTGTATTGCGCACGGCACTTCAGTGCCGAGGACATCCGCGCGATCCGCGATCTCATCGAGCAGAACCCAACTCTCAAACGCACCCCGCTGTCGCGGCGGATCTGTGAGCGGCTGGGATGGAGGCAGCCCAACGGGGCGCTCAAGGCGATGAGCTGTCGGGTGGCGCTGCTGCGCATGCAGGCCGATGGCCTGATCCGCCTACCACCCTCGCAGAATCCCAAGAACGGACGCCGGCCCCCCGTGCCGCTCACCGCGGCCAGCGATCCGCAACCCCCAGTATGCCGGCCAGTGCACGAGTTGCCGCCCCTGACGGTGCAGCCGGTCAACACCCCCGCCACGGCCCGGCTGTGGAACGAGTACGTCGCTCGCTACCACTACCTCGGCTACACCCCGCTGTCCGGCAGCCAGATGCGCTACGAGATCTTCTCAGGCGAGCTGCGCGTGGCCTTGATCAGCTTCGGGGCCAGCGCCTGGAAGCTCGCCGCGCGCGAGCGCTTCGTCGGCTGGGATGAGACTCAGCGCCGACGCAATTTGCAACTCGTCGTCAACAACGCCCGCTTCCTCGTGCTGCCCTGGATCCAGTCCAAGGGACTTGCTTCCAAAATCCTCTCCCTCATCGCCCGACAGCTGCCGCACGACTGGCAGCAGCGCTACGGCTATCGTCCCGTCCTACTCGAGACCTTCGTCGAAATCCCGCGCCATCGCGGCACTTGCTACAAGGCCGCCAACTGGATCCATGTTGGCCAGACCACAGGTCGCGGCAAGCTCGACGTGTCACACCAGCACGCTGTGCCGCTCAAGGACATCTGGCTCCATCCGCTGTCCCGGCACTTCCGCGCCGTACTCTGTCAATAGCCGAAAGTACCCGACGGGTTCACCGAATATTTACGGACCGCGGGTTGGCAGGCGCCGCAAGTGACTGATTCGATAGAGTCGCGATAACTACCGGCCGGATTTGTAAACTGTTGGTGGGGGTTCAAATCCAGCAGCCGGCATCAAATAATCAGTTTAGACCATACGAGCTCGATTGAGCGCGACAAAATAAGCTAATTATAGTGCGACACCACAAGCTAATTATGAAACAGCATAATAAGCTAGTAAACATACGTCGCAATAAGCTAATATAGGTACGCCAAGCTCGGCATAGCGTCCCCCTTCGTATGGCGACCCCGCAGCAAAAATTTGCTGACTCACTTGAGGCCCTCGTGGCGCTGCAAAAGCGAGGCGTGGTCGCTGTACGCTCCTCCGATCTAAGCCGCATCCACCGCGAGCGACTCCTCAAAGGCGGTTTTCTGCAAGCAGTGATGAAGGGCTGGTATATCCCCTCACGACCTGACGAAGCGCGGTGTGAGAGTACCGCGTGGTATGCCTCATTCTGGGAATTCTGCGCCGCGTACCTCACCGTGCGTTTCAACGAGAAGTGGTCACTCTCCCCAGAGCAATCCCTCCTCATTCATACCGGCAACTGGGCTGTCCCGCGGCAGCTGCTCGTGCGCTCAGCGAGAGCGCGGAACAAGGTAACCACCCTCGCTCACGATACCTCGCTCTTCGAAGTCCGCGCTCCCCTGCCTCCCAAAGGGCAAGAAGTGACGGTGGACGGTCTGCGTCTCTTCTCGCTGCCGGCGGCGCTCGTGGCCGTCGGGCCCGGGCTCTTCACGCGCAACGTCACGGAAGCCCGCACGGCACTGGCCATGGTGCGCGATGCTTCTGACGTGCTCACGATCCTGCTCGCGGGCGGGCACTCCGTCGTGGCTGGCCGATTGGCTGGCGCCTTCCGCAATATTGGCCGCAACAAGATCGCCGATGAGATCATTCAGGCGATGCGCGCTGCGGGCTATGATGTCCGCGAAAGCGATCCATTGTCGGGTAAGGGACTGGCGCGGTGCCTCAGCGTGAGCCCGGCCCGTTTCCAGCCCCTCCCCATAGGAACTGCTCGTGAGGTTTTCCCTCAAGCAGCTCGCCCAGTGGGATTGGTCAAAAGGGTTATGAGTCGTCGCGGTCATGGCGGCCACTTTCACGAGAGCTTCCCGAGGCCCGGCAATGGATGAAGCTTCCAGTCCCAGTACAACCCGAGAACCCCGTAGAGATATTCGTTACTCCATCGCCGCCAGCCAATGCTGCGCTTTCGCCGCCGCTTGCGCCGGGTCAGCACAGTGCGGACCTTCATCTCCAGATAGTCGCGCACTTCACTGAAGGCACGGCTGGCATTGCCGACGCGGAAGTAGTTGACCCAGCCGGCCACCACGGCGTTGAGCCGCGAGATCAGCACCGGGGCGGCCAAAGCGCCACTACGCCCGATGAGATCGCGGAGCTTTGCCTTGACGGCTTTACGAGCCTTCTTCTTCGGCGTCATCAAGATAAAGTATCCC
>Ga0307374_10012159_pt1 | contig 12120 bp, 10 predicted proteins | sample OX3MG_FD_202532 | JGI IMG/M metagenome (GOLD analysis project Ga0307374, IMG submission 202532) | Soil microbial communities from Risofladan, Vaasa, Finland - OX-3 | ecosystem: Environmental > Terrestrial > Soil > Coastal area > Acid sulfate soil | place: Finland: Risofladan, Vaasa | collected...
GGAACCTGGTTCGAGCCGTGAGCCAGGAGAACAAGGGGTTCCACCCGATCCTCGAGGACGGACTTCCCGAGCTCTTCGTCGACGCCTGCATGCAGATCTGGCCCGACGCCGACTTCGCCAACGCCCACCGGCACGGTGTGGCGGCCTACGCGGTCACCGGCTGGGACCCCGACGCCGATGTCGCCGGGGCGCTCGAGGGCGCGATGTTCTGGCATCTGGTGGCCCGGCAGCACCCGAACCTGCTCGTCGCCACCTGCGCCGACGACATCCGCGGGGCCGCCCGCGACGGCCGCGCCGCGCTGATCATCGCCGCGCAGGGGGGCGAGTTCATCGGCGACCGGCTGCACCGCGTCGAGGCCTTCTACCGCCTCGGGCTGCGCATGCTGCTGCCGGCCTATAACCGGGGCAATCTGATCTGCGACGGCTGCCTGGAGCGCACCGACGCCGGCCTGACCCGCTTCGGCGAACTGGTCGTCGACGAGTGCAACCGGGTCGGGCTGCTGCTCGACTGCAGCCACGTCGGCCGGCGTGCCAGCCTGGAGATCATGGAGCGCAGCTGGCGGCCGGTCGTCTTCAGCCACTCCAACCCGAAGGCCGTGGTCGATAACCCGCGCAACATCACCGACGACCAGATCAAGGCCTGCGTCGCCACCGGCGGCGTGGTCGGGCTGGCCCCCTGGGGGCCGCTCGTCCTGCGCAAGGGGCGCACCTCCTGGCCGACGGTCGACGACTTCATCGACCACGTCGACTACGTGACGCACCTCACCGGCTCGACCGACCACATCGGCATCGGTACCGACATGAGCCTCGGTACCTATCCCGACCACCGCCACGATCCCTGGGGCACGCCGGACTACCCCAGCCCGTCGGCGGACTACGACCGCCACGTCACCGCCGACGTGCGTTCGCCGCGCCGTGCCGTCGACGGGTTCAGCTCCTATCCTGAGGTCGTCAACCTGAGCGCACGGCTGCGCCAGCGCGGCTACGACGACGACGACGTGCGCAAGATCCTGGGCGAGAACTTCCTGCGCGTCTTCGCGCGCGTCTGGCTGTAGCGTGCCCGCGCCGCGGCCATGAGACGCTGTCCCGTCAGGACCCGACCTCGACGGTGATGTCGAAGCGCTGGACGATGGACCGGTCGCCCTCGAACGGGCGCCACTCCTTGAGGACCAGGTGGACGCCACCCGCTTTCTGCGCCCGGAAGGTGAAGGTGCGGGCGCCGCCCGCGCCCGCCAGGGGCGTGGTACTCGAGGCGGCGTAGTCCGAGCTCGCCAGCGCGAGGACCTTGCCGACCCCCTGGTCGACGTCCCACCGGTAGCCGGTCGAAGGGTTCTCCGCCAGGGTTACCACGATCGCGTCGCCCACGTGTGCGGTAAAGGACGAGCCGCTGTCGGCGCCGCTGAGCCGGATCGTCGCCGGGCCGGGGTTGCCGCCGAGACCGCTGCAGGCCGGCGCCAGGATCAGCCACACCAGGAGGAGCGCGACCGGCCTGCCGCGCCACCGGCGCCCTCCGGACCATGTCGTGACCTCGCTCGTCAGGGCCAACCATCGCCGGCTCAATCGGTGCTCCCTCTCTCGGATCAGGGACGGGCCAACTGCCCGCTACGGACGATAGGCCCGGCGCCGGCAGCGGGTCAAGCCGGCGCTGGCCGCCGGTTCGAGGTGTGTCACAATGGGACGAACTACCCGCGAGTCGCGGCTCGGGAGGGAGCGGCGCGATGAGGCTGAACGGCACGGCGACCCGGCTGCGCATCTACATCGGCGAGTCCGACCACTGGGAGCACCAGAGCCTCTACATGGCGCTCGTCGAGCTGCTGCGGGGCGAGGGGCTGGCCGGGGCAACCGTGCTGCGCGGGATCGTCGGCTTCGGCGCCCACAGCCGGGTCCACTCCTTCCGTCTGGTCGAGCTCTCCGCCGACCTGCCGATCGTGGTCGAGGTGGTGGACCGGGCCGACCGCATCGAGCGCGTGCTGCCCCGCATCGACGAGATGGTCCGGGAGGGGTTGGTGACCCTGGAGCCGGTCGAGGTGCGGCTCTACCGGCACCGGGACCTCCGCGAGCTGTCCGCCGACTCGCGGGTCGAGGCGGTGATGACGGCCGGGGTGCGCGCGGCGACGCCCGACACCCGGCTCGACGAGGCCCTGCGGCTGCTGGCCGGCCAGGAGTTCCACGCCCTCCCGGTGGTCGACGGCGAGCGGCATGTGGTCGGGATCGTCACCAACGAGGACTTCGTCAGCCGCGGCGGCCTGGACGTCCGGCGCCAGTTGAGCCACGCCGCGCCGCCCCAGCCGGACCGGCCGATCAGCGAGATCATGCGCAGCCCGGCGACCACGGTCGAGCAGGACCGGCTCGTCCGCGAGGCGGCGCACCTGCTGGTCGAGCGGGGCCTCAAGCGCGTGCCGGTGGTGGACGGCGAGGGGCGGCTGGTCGGGATGCTGAGCCGCCTCGACATCCTGCGCGCCGTGGCCGGCGGGCTGAGCGTCGCGCTACCGGAGGCCCCGGCCTGCCCGCTCCTCTCCGACGAGACGTCGGCCAGCCAGGCGCTACAGGGGCCGGTGCCGACCCTGGCCGCGTCGGTGGAGCTGCCGGACGCGGCCGAGCCGCTGCTGGACTCACCGTTCCACCTGGTCTTCGTGGTCGACCCGCAGGGACGCCTGCTCGGGACGCTCTCGGCCGAGGATCTGGTGGCGCGGCTGGAGCCCTCACTGGCGCCGTCGCGGCTCGACCGGCTGCGCGGTCGAGGCCTGGCCCACCTGGCCGGCCGCACGCTCGCCGAGTTCATGCGCACGGGCGTCTACGCCGTCGGCCCGGACATGCCACTCGCCCGCGTGCTCGAGGAGATGCTGAGCCGCAAGGTCCAGGTCGTGCCGGTCGTCGACGCCACCGGGCGCCCACTCGGTGTGATCACTCGCGACGAGATGCTGCGCTGCGCGGTGCTGGGGACGCCGGCCGCTGGCTAGCGGCGTCTCGCTGAAGCCCCTCGCCACGTCCCGCGGCGAGGGGATCTCCGACAACGGGAAGGAGCGTTCGATGGCTCACCCCTCGGGCCCAGGTCTGCGAAGCTTCCTGACCAACCTCGACCAGCCGATGCCGCTGCCGGAGAAGCTGGGAAAGCTGTTCCGCAACGTTGGACGCCGCATCGTGCTGCGCCAGAACTGCTGCGGACACGACGGCGAGCCCGGCTGCTGACAGGTCGCCCATGCGTCCGGTACGGACGACCACGGCCACCATCACCAGCACTGAACCGACCAGTCCGCGGCGCCGGCCGGGCAGGGGTCCGGCGTGGGCGGAAGACCCCGCCATTCGGCTACTGACTGGAAAGACGCCGCGACGCCGCTGACGTTCATGCGGCGCGGACGCTCTGGAGTCGTCCAGCGAACCGGGCCGCCCGGCCCCTGAGGGTCAGGCGGCGACGGGTCGTCAGCCGGCCGCTGGGTGTTCCGCTTCCGGCTTCGGCGGTTCTAATCCGGCGATCGCCTTCTCGGCGCTCTCCGGTTGCTCCTGCGCCTTGGCCGCCAGGTCCTCAACCGGGGCCTCGGGCAACTCCTTCTCTACCTTCGGGAGATGAACCCGCTCGATCATCTCATCCGCGCGCTCCCGCCCTTCCTCCAGCTTGGCCGCGATGTCCTTCGCGAACGGGATCTCGGGCAGGTCCTTGGGCATGTCCGGCAGCGCCTCGCGCGCCTTGTCCACCGTGCCGCGCGCCTTGTGGAGCGCCTCCTCGGCCGCGTGCTTCAACCCTTCGAGCACCATCATGCCCTCCCATCGCGCGTCTCGCCCGGTCCATCCGCCCGGGGCGTACTTCACCCCGGGTCCTCCTCCACTGTCCACGCGGTCCCATCTCAGACGCGACAGATTTTGCGCATCGGCCGCGACAACATCGCCTCAGAGCGCGCCTGTGCCCCGGGCGGCGCGTCGACGTCCCACGCGGACTGGCGCGGTCGGCGCGGCCCGCCAGCGCCGGGCCGCACCCACCCGCCCGCGGGACGATGCGCATCGGAGCCGGCGGTCGGCAGCGTCTCGTGGGTCATGGGGGGTGATCTGGGTACGGGTGATTGCCGGGCGAGCCGGCCCGCGTCACGTCGCGCCTGGCTACCCGGCGTCGGAGCGGGGCAACCACGGATTCGCGCGGCAGGTACTCCGCCCAGGAGAGGACGTCACGGTATGCGCGCCGGGCGTGCTCCAGCCGCTCCAGGCTGCCTCGGCTGAGCGTGCGGATCGCTAACTGGACACGCTCGCGCTGGAGGCGCCCTGTGCCGTAGCGGTCGAGCACCGCCAGTCTAGGCCGCGCTACGTCCCGACGAGCGGCTCGTCCTCCTCCGGCGACGCCCCCTCGACCGGCTGCAGCGCGGTCAGGCGCCCGGTACGCACGTCGTGCGCGTACTCGACCATGCCGCGCAGCGCCGCCGCGATCGGCACCGCCAGCAGCGCGCCGATGATCCCGGCCACCTCGGCGCCCATCAGCAGCACCACGAAGACCACCACCGACGGCAGCTGCAGCGTGCTGCCGTAGACGCGCGGCACCAGGACTCGTGTCTCGAACTCCTGATAGACGGTGAGGGCGATCGAGACGAGCACCGCGCGCGGGAAGGAGACCGACAGCGCGAAGACGCAGGCCGGCCCGGCCGCCAGGATGCCGCCCACCAGCGGGATCATGTCGGCGATGCCGGCCAGCACGGCGAAGGCCAGCGCGTTCGGGATGCCGAGTACCTCGAGGATGATGAAGGTGTAGATCCCGATCATCACCGAGGTGATCAGCTGTCCGCGGATATAGCCGCCGACGGTGCGGCGCAGCTCGAAGATCAGTTGTCGCAGGTGCGCGTGGTACTCGTCCGGCAGCACGTAGAAGAGGAAGCTCTCGGCACGACGGGCGTCGAGCAGGAAGTAGACGGTCAGCGCGAGCACGGTGACCGTCGAGTAGATGACGTTGAGGATCAGCCCGCCCGTGTTGGCAATGTCGGCGGGCTGGATCATCGTCCCGACGTCGAAGTTCTGCACCTGGCTGGCGAACGACTTCTGGTGGTGCCGCAGCAGGAACTGGACGAGCGAGTCCCGGATCGCGGGCAGGCGCTCGGACAGCGCCTGCGTCTGCTGGGCGACGGCCGGCACCAGCACGAACCCGATCAGGGCCATCGTCGCCAGCAGCAGGATGGTCACGACCAGCACCGCCAGCCCGCGACGCATCCGGTGCTTGACCTGCCACTCGACGACCGGCAGCAGTGCGGCCGCCAGCATCATGCTGACGGCCAGCAGCAACAGCACCGACCAGACCTGGACCAGGAACCAGGCCGCGACCAGCGCGAGCAAGACCAGCAGGACGGAGCGCATCGAGAGCTGGAGACGGTCCATCGACATTCTTCTTGACGCGTTGGCACGGATTCAGACGGTCGCGCCGCCCCCGCGGGCGCGGCTCAATCTGACCACGTTGGGGTCGCCAGAGCAAGGCCGGTATCCGAGCGCACCACGCCCCCGGGGCGTCCTCTTGCCGTGACGCGGGCACGGTCCACCGAGCCGGGGAGCCAGTCGCGATCCGGCCGGACGTGCCCGTCGAGAAACGCGGAGCGTGCCGAATCGGCGCCTCAGCCGGCCCGGCCGTCGCTCTCCAGCCGGACGCGGATCGCCGCCCAGTCGTCGCGGGCATGCGCCAGGTCCTCGACGCTCTCCGAATCCCCGTAGCGCGCCGCGAGATACCGCGCCGTCAGGTCGTCGAGCGGGTCGTCGACAGCCGGCCAGACCGTCTCCAGGCGCGCCGCGAAGTCGACCGGAGACTCCGCCGCCGCCCGCGCCCGCTGGCGCCGCTCCGCCAGGACCAGCAGGTGCCGGTAGGCGTCGCGCACGCTGGCCGGCGCGGCGTTGAGGTCGAACGCCGCCCGACGCCGTCCGCGTTGCGGGCCAAGGCCGCGCAGCCAGCCGCGCAGCTGCGCCAGGGCCAGGTCGCTCGACCAGACGCTCTCGCGCACCTCGTCGACCGGCCGCTCGTCGACAGTTTGCCGGAAGCGGCGCAGCGAGCGGAGGACGAGCCAGACGACGATGGCCGCCACGACCACGAACAGCCCGAACTGGAGCAGGTGGATGAGCGTGGGCGACAGCGCCTGGTGGGCCTGCTGCTGGAACTTCGACAGCGGCGGCGGACCGGCCTGCTGCTGCTGCTGGGGCGGCTGGTTGCTGTGGACGGCCCGGTGCGCCAGCCAGATGAGCGGCGTCAGCAGCAGGAAGATCAGGTAAGCGAGCGCCACGAGCAGCCAGTAGATCCCATTGCCGATCAGCCGCGCCAGCGCGTCGAGCGGCGCGGCGACCTGGGCCCAGACGTTCCGCCCGGCGACCCCCGCGACCAGCAGCGCGACCAGCACGATCCCTACCGCGATCCCAAGCGCGGCGCCGAGCCAGCCCAGCCCGGTTCGGTCGCCGGCGGTGCGGACCCGCCGCCGCGACAGCCGGACCTGGACCCCCGCCGCCGAGACCAGCCCGCCGATGACCACGACCGGCAGCGCGACCGCTCCGGCGTCGAGCGCGGCCCGTCCGGCAGGCCCGCCGATGACGGCGCCGAGCACGAGCGACAGCCCGAGCGCGACCACACCGCGCAGCACCAGGCCGCGGACGAAGTCGCCATTGAACGACTCGGGCTCGGAGCCCAGCGCCAGGCCGCGCCACCAGGCCACCGCCGCCACCGCGAGGAGCGCGAGCAGGTCGGGTCGCAGCGCGAAGAGGCCGTCGATGAACCGGAGCGGCGCCGCGAAGCCCGCGCCACTCAGGCCGAACCACACGACGACCAGCACCAGCCAGACGCCAAGGCTCATGGCGCGCGCGGCGGTCACGTCCCAGCCGCCCATCAGGAAGGCGCGGGCCACCCAGAAGGTCGCCAGCCCGACCACGGCGATGCCGACCGGGGAGGGAATCGGCGCGCCGGGGTGCCCGATGAACCCGGCAACCAGGTGCAGCCAGGGCGCCAGCACGGCGGCCTCGACCGCCGCGACCAGCGTCGAGACGACCAGGTCAGGCCAGTCGGATCTCAGCCAGGTCGGCAAGTGTGCCCTCCTCCCCGAGCCGGTGGACGGTGAAGCCGGGCCGGTTGGGCAGATCGGGTGCCTGACCGAAGGCGAGCAGCGTGATGGCATGTCCGGCACGGTGCAGGCTCGCCAGCGTGTCCTCCAGCCCCCGGGTCACGTACCCAGTCACCACGACGATGGTGGCGCCCCACGGGAGGTGGCGCGCCTGAGCGGCGATGAGGGCCTCGACGCGGTGGCCGGTGTAGGGGATCAGCAATGCCAGCGCCTCGAGAATCCGCCCCAGCTGCGCCGGGTGGCGGCTGGGCGGCAGCCGGACGAAGCGCTCCCCCCCGGCCAGCGGCGCGTTGACGTAGAGTCCGACCTGCCGCCGCTCCTCCAGCCCGTAGGCCGCCAGCGACGCCGCCGCCGAGATCGCCAGCTCCAGCTTCTCCGGGTCGAGCCCCTCCCAGAAGTGCTCGAAGGTGTTGACGTCCAGGAAGATCGCCAGCGTCGGCACCGCGGTCGGCTCGTACTGCTTCGACTGCAGCTCGCCCGAACGCGCGCTGGCGCGCCAGTGGATCCGTCGCGGATGGTCGCCGGGGGCGTAGGGGCGCACGCCGCTGAAGCGCAGCGGATCCTCCAGCAGCGGCTTGACCGGACGCTCGTCGCCGAACGGCTGCTTGGCCGGTAGCCCGAGCGCCGTCACCGGCAGCACCTTCGGGTAGACCGTCAAGTAGTCGGTCCCCTCCAGTTCCTCGGTGCGCGTGGCGAAGCCGAAGACGTCGCCGGTGCGGACGGTCGCCGGCCCGAAGCGATGGTAGCCGCGGGCGGCGCAGATCACCCGGTAGCGGCGGCGCACCCGCTCGTAGGGTCGCGCCGAGAAGACGGTGCGGAATACCCCGACTTTCGGCTTGGGCGAGGGGTCGAGCCGCAGGTCTGGGAAGACGAGCGTGGTCGGGAAGTCGTCCTCGACCTCCAGCCAGGGCAGCGGCAGCAGCTTCGCGTTCTCGACCGTGATCTCGAGCACGACTTCCTCACCCGGAAAGGCCCGCGGGCGGGAGAAGCTGCGCCGGTAGTGGACCTGGCGCAGGCCGAAGCGCCGCCAGAGCAGGGCGACACCGAGCGCCAGCGCGACCGCCAGCGCCAGCAGCACCAGTAGCGGCTGCCGCAGCACCGCGGCGACCAGCGCGAAGATCCCCGCGCCGGTGATGAGGCGGCGCGCTCGCTCGTCGCGCCCGGCGCTCAGCCAGCCGCCGCCCTCGTCCACCTCAGGCCTCGCCGCCCACCGACTCGACGTCGGCCTCGACCGGCACCGGCACGCTGGCGATCAGGTCCGTCAGGATGGCGGTCTTCGTGCGACCGCGCAGCTCCACGCGGGCCGAGGGAATGATCCGGTGGGCCAGCACCGGCAGCGCCATCGTGCGCACGTCGTCCGGGATGACGAAGTTCCGGCCGGCCAGCGCCGCGCTGCCCTGGGCCGCCCGCGCCAGCGCCAGCGCCGCTCGCGGGCTCGCCCCCAGCTCGATCTCCTCGTGCTCGCGCGTGCCCCGCACCAGGTCCAGCAGGTAGTCCTCGACCGCCTCGCCGATGTAGACGCTGCGCACCACGCCAATCAGCGCGGCCACCTCGTCCGGCGTGGTCACCGCCTGCAGGCTCGTCAGCGGGTCCTCGCCCCGGAAGCGGCGCAGGATGTCGCGCTCGTCCTCGCGCTCGGGGTAGCCGACGTCTGTGCTCAGGAAAAAGCGGTCCAGCTGCGCCTCCGGCAGCGGGAAGGTGCCCTCCAGTTCCACCGGGTTCTGGGTGGCGATGACCAGGAAGGGGCGCGGTAGCGGGTAGGTCTCCCGCTCGACCGTGACCTGGCGCTCCTCCATGGCCTCCAGCAGCGCCGACTGCGTGCGCGGCCCCGCCCGGTTGATCTCGTCGGCCAGCACCACGTTGGCGAAGACGGGGCCGGGGTGGAAGGTGAAGCCGGCCGAGCGCTGGTCGAAGACCAGCGAGCCGGTGACGTCGGAGGGGAGCAGGTCGGGCGTGAACTGGATGCGGTGGAAGGCGCCGCCGAGGGCCAGGCTGAGGGAGCGGGCCAGCTTGGTCTTGCCGATGCCCGGCACGTCCTCGATCAGGACGTGGCCCTCGGCCAGCATCGCCACCAGCAGCCGGTCGATGATCGCCGGCTTGCCGACGATGACGCGCTCGACCTCGGTCCGCAGCCGCCCGAGCGTGTCACGCACCCGGCCGATCGCCGCCGCGTCCGGGCGCTCGCCTGCCGGTCCCGCCGCCGGTCGTGTCTGCGTGCTCTGCATGCTCTGCGCGCTCTGCATAGGCTGCATCACGGGCTCCATCGCATCTCCCCGCGCGCCGCGTCCGCGCGATGATTGGATCATCTAAACATCATCCGTTTCTTGGGAGCGTACCACGCCGGACAAGCGCCGGGGACCTGCCGCCGCGGTCTTGCGGTAGACTCAGGCCCGGCCGGCACGCGCACGGCCGGCGACCGACGGTAAGGACCCGGCGCTCCATGGTTCGACTCCTCCCGCGCAGCCCGAAGTTCTTCGCCTACTTCCGCGACGCCGCCGCCAACGCCAACGCCGTCGCCAGCGGCCTGGCCGACCTCCTGCTCGACTACCGCGACGTGGAGCAGAAGGTCCGGCGACTGGAGGACCTGGAGCACCTGGGCGACGAGATCACCCACCACGTGCTCGACGCCTTGAACACCACCTTCCTGACCCCGCTCGACCGCGAGGACATTCGGGACCTGGCGGCCAGGCTCGACGACTTCGTCGACTTCATCACCGCGGCCGCCGGCCGCCTGGCCCTCTACCACATCGAGCAGCCGACCGAGCGCGCCCAGCTGCTCGGACGCATCATCCGCGATCAGGGCGCCGCGATCGATCAGGCCGTGGCCCTGCTCGAGACGGAGAGCAAGCGGCAGTCGATCCTGACCTATACCGTCGAGATCAACCGGCTGGAGGACGAGGCGGACGAGGTCTACAGCCAGGCGCTGGCCGCCCTCTACGACGGCGCCGACGACATCGGCACGATGGTCAAGGCGATCCACTGGGGCGAGCTCTACCGTCGACTGGAGGACGCCACCGACCGCGGCGAGGACCTGGCCAACAGCCTGGAGGGGATCGTCGAGAAGTAGCCGGCGTCGGGCTCCACCCGGGTGGCGCGACAGCGCCGACCGGACGCGCTGAACGTACACCGCGGGGAACAGACGCGCCGCGATTCCGGCGCGGGGTGAAACCGCGCGGCTCGTTCATGCGTTCTTGACATAGCAACCACTTCTGTGGTAAACTACCAAAGTTTTCGGACCTGACGGGATTCCGGGGTTCGGGGACGTAGAGCGGACGCATCGATAGTCGGAATCTAGGAGTCACATGACGGAGCGAGCGATCCAGGACACCTACGAACTGGAGCGGCTGGCCGCCGAGGCCGAGGTCGAGGGCGTCATTGACGAGTCGGCCGATCTCATCGATCAGGCGACGAGCGATGCCGTCTATCGCTACTTCCGCGACGTTGGTGGGCACCGACTCCTGTCGCACGAAGAGGAGATCGAGTACTCTCGGCTGGTCCGTGCCGGCCTCGAGGCGCGCAAGCTCGTCGAGGTGGGTGAGGACAGCCCCGAGTTCCACTTGACCCTGGAGCGCGCCAAGGCCGCACGCGAGAAGCTGATTCGCCACAACCTGCGTCTGGTCGTCTCCATCGCCAAGAAGTACCGCGCCAGCGGGCTGCCGCTGATCGACCTGATCCAGGAGGGCAACATCGGGCTGATGACCGCCGTCGAGCGGTACGATCCCGAGCTGGGCTACCGCTTCAGCACCTACGCCACCTTCTGGATCCGCCAGGCCATCGGGCGCGCGGTCGCCAACCTGAGCCGCACCATTCGCGTGCCGGTGCACATGCACGACCTGATCTCCAAGGTCCGCCGGACCGAGGCGCAGCTGGAGCAGGTGCACGGCAGGCCGGCGACGGACCAGGAGCTGGCGGCGGCCCTCGACCTCGACGTCGAGCGCATCGAGCAGGCGCGCTCGGCGATCCCGCGCACGTCGTCGCTCGACAAGCCGATCGGCGAGGACGGCGAGAGCACCATTGGTGATCTGCTGCCGGACCCGCAGAGCGACGAGGTCGTCGATCAGGCGGTCACCAGCGCGATCCGGGATCAGATCCGGCGCAGCCTGGAGAACCTGACCGAGCGGGAGCGCGGCGTGTTGATGCTGCGCTTCGGGCTGGGCGGGCAGCAGCCGCAGACGCTGGCGGAGATCGCCGAGCACTACGGCATCAGCCGCGAGCGGGTGCGCCAGATCGAGAAGGAAGCTCTCTCCAAGCTACGGAAGTCGGACCTCATCCAGCTCGCCAACGCGGCGTAGCCAGATCCAGTTCGATCACAACGAACCCCGGCGGGGATCCCCGCCGGGGTTCGTGCTATCTGGCGTGCGAAGATGCCCGAGTCCGCCGCTTCTGGCCCGCGCGGCAGTCGCCGCAGCCGCGCGTTTCGCCGGAAACACCGGCCGGCCTCGGCCGGCTTCGGCTGTCAGCGCAGCGGCTTCGGCCCCGCGCGCTGCCGATCAGCGCTCGTCACGGTGCGGCTGTACCGCTCGACGGCGTCGCGGACGATGCCGGCGAGATCTGCGTCATGGTGTCGGCGAACTGGAGCAACTGATCCTGTGTGAGGCCGACGGCCCACAGGAAGTAGGGGACGCTGGCCTGAGCCGGGCTCCCCTTCGGCCACGGCTCCAGGTGCCCGGGCTCCTGCCACCACAGCCGTAGACCTTCCACCCCGCGTACTGTCCGCACTACCTGCAGCGTCCCCGGCTGACCGCGCACCGTCACCTGTCGGACCTCGGTCAGGCTCTCCGGGGCTGGACGGGAGGAGCTGCCGACGAGGATCATCAGCTCTTTGCCGGGCCCCGCGTAGTCGATGGTGAAGAGGCCGGGTTGGGTGTTGTTGCCGGGATCACCGACGGAGGTGAATCCGTCGGGCAGGACGCTGGGGGCCAGAATCGGCTGCATGGCGGTGTGGTTGACCGCGACGACCTGCCGCCACTCGGCAGCGGCGGCGGTGAGCGGCTGGGTAGCCGGCCAGGTCGGCTGCGGCGTCGCGGGCGAGGCCGTCGTGCTGTAGGTGTAGGACGCG
>Ga0307374_10012162_pt1 | contig 12115 bp, 10 predicted proteins | sample OX3MG_FD_202532 | JGI IMG/M metagenome (GOLD analysis project Ga0307374, IMG submission 202532) | Soil microbial communities from Risofladan, Vaasa, Finland - OX-3 | ecosystem: Environmental > Terrestrial > Soil > Coastal area > Acid sulfate soil | place: Finland: Risofladan, Vaasa | collected...
ACAGTCTGGACTTGGACTCGACGGTGTTGGAGCGCTACGGAGAACAGGAAGGGGTGAAGCGCGGTTACAACCCGCGCCAGCCGGGGCGGGGATCGCACCATCCGCTGCTGGCGGTGTTGGGGGAAGGGTACTTCATTCTGCACGGCTGGCTGCGGAGCGGGAACCCGGCGGCCGGGCGTGGGGCGGTGGAGTTTTTGAAGGAGGCGCTGGCGAAGCTGGAAAGCCGGGAGTGGATTCGCGTGGTGCGGGCGGACTCGGGGTTTTTCGATCGAGAGTTGTTGAGCTACCTGGAACAACAAGAGCTGAGCTACATCGTGGTCGCACGGTTGACGCGCTGGCTGAAGCGGGAGGCGGCGCGGGTGACGGCGTGGCGAGCCCTCGATCCCCTCTACTCGGTGGGAGAGTTTCGGTTGCAGCTCTTGGGGTGGGATCAGGCGAGGCGTTTTGTGGTGGTGCGGGAGCCATTGCGGGAGACGCAGCGTTCGCCGGGACGAAAGTTGTTCGAGGTTCCCGGGTACACGTTTCGAGTTTTCGTGACCAACCGGTCGAATGCCGTCGAAGAGATCTGGCGGGACTACAACCAGCGGGCGGGCGTGGAGCAACGCCTCGAGGAGTTGAAGTCGGACTTGGCCGCGGATGATTTCTGCCTGAAGGAGTGCTTCGCCACCGAGGCGGCCTTCCTGGGCATTCCGATGCTGTTCAACCTGCTGGGAGAATTCCAGCGCGCTACGGGGATGACAGGCTATCGCCAGCCGGCCAGCTTGCGCGTGCAGGTCTTCTTGTGCGGAGCGATTCTGGGCCGGGCGGGCCACCGCATCGTATTGCATTTATCGGCTGCCTGGGGCGGACTGGAGAAGCGCAACCCCCTGTTCGACCAGCTCTTGCTTTACGAAATCCCAACTTCGCGCAAGTTGGAAATTCAACCCCTCGCGCCGGGGTAAATGACGCCCTCAAACCTTCATGCGGAGACCAAAAACCTCGTCCAACTTGCGAATTCGGGATAATGTGAGTTCCAGGTGGGGCGAGTGGCCTGGGGTTTTATACCACTTTGAGAGCGAGTCTTTCGGCTCCTTCGGGGCTTGTCAGGTCGCGGCTAGCCAGCGACAGACTGGGGCACGAATGCGTCGTGACGTAAATCTCGGGACAGTTCTGGCCGTTCGAGTTGGCAAGCGAGTGCTTATTCAGATGTCGGTTCTGGAAAATGTGATCACGGACGGGCTCAGCGATGATTCTATGCTGCCTTGACACTTGCTCATTTAAGAGATCACACCTTTTTCGCTCTCTTGCGCCCCAGCTCACCACGAACTTCTAGCCTGGGAATGCACATACCCTCGCGAGCTACGACCTGCCTCTGGGGTCAATTGGCTGTGGTCAACGGCAGCTTTCTGGACGAACATGACCTCCCAATTCACCGGTTCCGGCTGCCCTTGAAAGCTCACCTTTAACGAATTCGCCGTCAGTTCATCATGTACGGGCACTTCCTGATTCTTGTCGGTTCTTGCTACTACATGAGAAACCGTCTCGCCTTGGGGAACGTAGATCCAAAGTACGTAATCCTGTCCGGGCACGGTCCGGGATGAACCGGTCAGCCTGTTTCCTGAAGAGTCCCATGCCAATCCCAGGATTGAATATGCACCCGTAATGTGTCGGGATGTCCCAATGAGCTGGGGCCTGTTCAAAAGAGGATGGATCAGGAAAACGCGCGTATCATGAGGCTCGATGTGGACTTTCATCCGATTCTTAAAAACGCCGTAGAGCTTCTGATTCCAGAAATCGAAGGCGACGTATGAAGAATCCGGGTCGAGTCCCAATTGTTCCGCAAACGAGAGCTCCCGAGTAGCCGACTCCCCCCGCCAGTTGGTCAGGCCTACAACATCGTAGACCCCTGATTTCGCGTTCACCTTCAGGTCTAGAATTCTGGGAAAATTGTGGATGTAATCCGCAGCCGTCGTGTGCATAAACAAGTTCCATTCCGTATGGCTCCCACGGCTGAACAAGTCCACCGGCATAATCGGCAGTGTCGGCAAAGTCCTCTCGAGAAGCTTAACCCGGTCTGGCGGCAAATCGGGCATGATGCTGGACACCGAATAGACAACGCCGGTGAGCGCCAAGTAAGTAACCAACGTGCGGGCTTCTGGAGTTGTGGTGCCGAATCCCATCAGAGGGCTCTCGCGGGTGCGGGCGATACCGACGGCCTCGGGAATCTTCTTGCTTGCTTCTTCGACGCTCATCCAAGGCGCAACATCGATTCCTTCTCCCGGCATCGTGTAAACCACGATGTGGTTCAAGAAGGCGTTGGCATTGATGGAGCCGAACATGGAGTAACTTCCCTGCCAACTCGTGTACATATCCTGCCCGTTGAAGTACGAGTCAAAGGACCCGATGCCATTGAGCGGCGTCCCCGCCGGACATCCCTCAATAAAGCGTCTTGGGCCGATCGTCTCACGAATGAGTTTGAGCCTGTTTCGGTACGCGATGAGCGGGTCGACGGACTTATCATAAAGTCTATTTTTGTCGATGCCCGGTACGTATTGAGGGGCGGCAAACTCCCCGTCAAACTTGTAATATTCGAACCCCCAGTTGTCGAGAATCGAGAACTCCCGCTTCAGGAAATTCAGCACGGCAGGATTCGTGGAATCCAGTATAGGCGTGTGATAGTCCAGCACGGCCTTCCCATTCTTGTACCGCAAATACCAATCGGGATGCTCGTTTACTGCTCCGCCGTAGGAGTTGGGAACCAGCCACACTCCGGGAATCAGCCCTTTCGACTTGATATATTTTGCCAGCCACTGTGGCCCGTGCGGGAACTTCCGCTTGTCCCAATCTTTAATCCAGTAGTGGACTCCGTTTTTCCCACGGTCGTAGCCGTCGTCCAACACAACGTACTGGAACTCATAAGGCTTGAGGTTCTTGGCAATCCAGTCGGTGTTTCGGACAATGTCCTGCTCGGTGACTCCATCATAGTAGTTATCCCAACTGCTCCATGTCACAGGCGCCTTGCGGAAGTACGAATCATCGAATGGCACGTAATAAGGAACGCCTAGTGTTTTCGTGAAATAGTTCGGAAACAAGCGCATTACGGTATTCACCGGTACTGGAATGGTGATGTCCAGCAAGTCCGGGTTCTGCCGATTACGCAGCATCCGTGTCTCGTCTGAGAACTGGATCGCCGTGTCGGTTTTTCGGTCAAAGAGGCCGTGAAGATTCAAACTCGATACCTGTCCCAGCCCAAAGTACATACACTCCGCATTGTGTCGGGGGAGAAAGGACTGGTTCCAAGTTTGCTTTCCACCGTAGTTCCCCGCAACCTCGGGAGTCCCCTTCCAATTGACCGGTATTCCCTCCAGGTCCAGGAGTCGAGCGACTATGCGATCGGGGGAGGCAGGCGCCTCTCCGGTCAGGACGGCCTCTGCCGAAGTACTTGAGACCTTTAAAAGATCTGGGCGAAGTTCGAAAAGCCAGCCGGTTCGGGGTTCCAAGGTTCGGATGGAAAGCTGACGCTGGCTCTTTTTCTCAACGACCCAGTTCTTGAGCGGATGCAGGACCTTCTCATCTTGCAGATTCAGTCGAACGTCCTGAAGAACCGTTCCCAGCTCGTCCGACTTAATCGTGAGGACGGCCTGACCGGCGTCAGCGGTGACGGTCCAGCCATTGCCAGCAATCGAAACGGGATTTCCCGTTTGTGCCCTTGCTGGTGTGAAGCTCAGGAAAACCGAGATCAAGAGTCCAAGGAATTTAGTCATCGTTGCCTCGATGTCTGTGTGTGCTCTTTGGCGCTCAGCCGCACAGTAATCTGTCCAGGAGTCAACGAGCGCGATTTTCTATCGCTGGAACCTTTGCTTCGACTCGCCCACCCTTATTCCCGCCGATGTGGATCGTTGCCCTCTACGTAGCGGCGGTTCTTGGGAAAATCGAACTCAGTTTTGAGTTTGCCCGTGACCTGGAGAGGCGAAGTCTTTTGAAAGGGAATGGAGTCCGCACCCTCCACAGTTAAACGCACGTCAAATTTTCCCACCCTTGTGCAGGTATGGACCACCTCGTGGCCCTCCGCATGGAATGTCGAGATGAGGCATGTCTCTACAAAGAAAAGATGATGAACGCAGCCGCGGCGACGGAGATGCTTTTTCACTTCCAAAATGAGAGGCATGTAAGCCTCGACCACCGAGGCAGCAGTCCCGTAAGCCTGGAGGGCTGGAGCAATCACGTTGATCGCCGTATCTTCGCTGCGGGCCACGATCGGCCGGATTTACGCGGCTTTCTCGTCGCGGGTCTTGCTGGCGATGAAATCGAGGTCCGCGGGTAGTTCCGTCAAGGGCAAGGGCGCCAATGGCGAAATCTCTTCGCCTTTTTGGTCGGCTTGGCCAGGGGCTTTTCCCGCATCCACAAAGGTTGCTTTTGGGCCATCGTCTTGTTCCACCACGTCTAGGCTGAGTCCTCTTCCAGCCGGACCCGCTGCCGTTCTTTCTGCGCCCCTAGATGCTTGAGTTCCTGCCCAGCTATCACGTGGGTCTTGCGTGCGCTTTTCCGCCTGTTCCCAGGAACGGGTTATGGCGCCAACCCGCCGATTCTTGCCGGAGCCTTGACCCTCATACAAGAGAAGAGCATTAGGGCAACGGCACTTTCGCCATTCGCCTCCCCCGATGCTTGTCCTTGCAAGCCGTGCTATGGCGCACGATGACCGCGACGGTTTTAGCGGAAAAAGAAACCGGGGCTGGAGGATGTTCAGCCCCGGCGTTGGTTGTTACATCTTGCATCTCGGCTTTCCGCCCAAGATCCTAAATACGGCCCGCAGGAGGAAAAATCGCCGAGTATGCCAATTCTTTGTGGCGTGACCCCAACTGCTTGAACACAAGCCACTTGCGGCTAAATGTCGTAATACAGAGCGAACTCATAAGGATGGGGCCGGGCATTAATGGCCGCCACCTCATTTTTCATCTTATACGAAATCCAGGTTTCAATGAGCTCTTCGCCGAAGACGTCGCCCTTGAGGAGGAAGTCGTGGTCCTTCTCAAGCGCCTGCAACGACTCCTCGAGCGAGCCCGGAAGCGAGGGCACCTTCTTGAGGTCCTCGGGGCCGAGGTCGTAAATGTCCTTGTCGAGAGGTTCACCGGGATCGATCTTGTTTTCAATTCCGTCCAATCCCGCCATCAGCATCGAGGCAAAGGCCAGGTAAGGATTGCAGGAGGGGTCTGGAGGCCGGAACTCGACGCGTTTGGCCTTGGGATTGGGCGAATACATCGGAATACGGCACGCGGCGCTGCGGTTGCGGCGCGAATAGGCAAGATTCACCGGAGCTTCAAATCCCGGCACGAGGCGCTTATAGGAATTCGTGGTGGGCGCCATCAGGGCCGCCAGCGCCGGCGCATGGTGGAGCAATCCGCCGATATACCACAGGGCCGTCTGGCTGAGCCCGGCGTAGAGATCACCGGCGAAGAGCGGCTTGCCGCCCTTCCAGATGCTTTGGTGGGTGTGCATGCCGGAGCCGTTGTCCTGGTAAAGGGGCTTGGGCATGAAGGTCACCGTCTTGCCGTACTGGTACGCGACGTTGCGGATGATATACTTGTAAATCATCATCGCATCGGCGGACTTGAGCAGAGGACCGAACTTCTGGTCAATTTCGCCCTGGCCGCCGGTCGCCACTTCGTGGTGGTGGCACTCGATCGTCAATCCGGCTTTCTCCATCGCCATCACCATTTCCGAGCGCAAATCCTGGTAGTGATCCGTGGGCGGCACGGGGAAATAACCTTCCTTATAACGCGGGCGGTAACCGAGGTTGTCTTTCTCGCGGCCGGAATTCCAGCGCCCTTCCTCCGCGTCGATAAAGTAGTAGCCGTGCTGCTGGGCCTGGTCAAACCGGACGTTGTCAAAGATGAAGAATTCCGCCTCCGCGCCAAAATAAGCCGTGTCGCCGATGCCCGTGAAAGCGAGGTACGCTTCAGCTTTCTTGGCGATGTGACGCGGGTCCTTCAAATAGTGCTGCTTGGTAATCGGGTCGGTGATGTCGCCGATCAGCACCAGGGTGGGAATATCGGTAAAAGGATCGAGCATGTACCAACTGGGATCGGGAACCAACAGCATGTCACTTTCATGAATGGCCGCCCAGCCCCGGATACTGGAACCATCCATGCCAAATCCTTCTTCGAAAGACGATTCGTCAACTTGGTGAATGGGATAAGAAACGTGATGCCAAAGTCCGGGAAGATCGGTGAACCGGAGATCGACCATTTTCACGTTGTTCGCCTTGGCAAATTCAAGTACAGACTTCGCGCTCATGTAGCCTCCATAAAGGAAATTTCTACGACTGATAAATGCTGATAATACCCACTCAAAATGAATGAGAGCGCGCTAACATACCGTGTCTATCCCCTTTAGTCAAGCCTTATCCGCAGGTGGTGTGGGAGGGGCATTTGACGGGCCTGAGAGGGGCCTGGTTCCGGCGCGCGCCCGCCCAAGGGAAGGCCGGGCGAGACGACGTGAAGTTCGCCGCGGCGCCTCCCGGAAAACTCCAGCTTTTCAAAAGAACTATGGCGCCAGCCGGTAAATCCTTTGGGCATTTTCGGAGAAGAGTTTCCGCCGGTTTTCCGGGCTTTCCTTCCGGGTGAGGAAGGAGAGCGTCTCCACCCACTTGGCGAGCGTGGCGGACAGCGTGCAGACGGGCCAGTCGCTGCCGAACATCACCCGCTCCCAGCCAAAGCACTCCACGGCGTGTTCCACGAAGGGGCGGAGATCCTCCGGCGTCCAGGCTTCGGGATCGGCATAGGTGACCAGGCCGGAGATCTTGCAGTTCACATTCGGAAACCCGGAAATCTCACGCAGGAGCCGGCGCCAGGGGTCGAGAGCCTTTTCCTTGACCTGTGGGACGCCGCAGTGGTCGAGAATGAAGGTCACGCCGGGACAATGCCGGGCAATATTGATCGCGATCGGAAGTTGGCGCGCCAGCACGCAAAGGTCAAACGAAAGGTTATAGGCACTAAGGGTTTTCACATTCTCGATGAATTTCGGATGCTTTCCTACCGTGTCCGGCTGGGTGTGGAGAACGCGGCGCACACCCTTCAACGCCGGGTGGTCCGCGATCTGGTCAAGATACTCCCGGAAGCCCTCCTTCTCCGGCTGCACACAAGCCACCACGCCGGCCAGGGGATTGTCCGGCGCTTCGGCGAGATTCAAAATATAGCGAGTTTCCTCGAGCAGGTAAGGTTCGTCCACGTCCGCTTCCACGTGGACCGATTTTTCGATGCCCAGGCCGCGAATGGCCGCAAGGTAATCGGGCATGCGAAAACTTCGGTTGAGTTTGGGGATATCTTCGCACCAGGAAAATCTGAAGCGCTCCATATCCCAGAGATGCTGGTGGGTGTCGATGATCTTCATGGCTTCATTGGAGAGCCGGCCACGGCCCTCATCGCTCCTTTGCCTTCGATTGTTCAAAGAACCGGCGCAGCTCCTCGATCGCCGCCCGCGCACTGCCACCCTCGCGCAGAAACTGATGAATGGGCGCTCCCGCCCGATCCTGAAAATCAATGTAACCGGAATAGCGCGGGCGCAGATAGGCGCGGTCCAGCGCGGGCAAGGTATCCTGGAAGAAATTGTGCGTGATGCGGTTTGCCTCCGCGTCGGTCCACGCCGAGCGGTGTCCGGGCTGGCCGCCGTTTTGAACGTAAAGCGCTCTTTGGCAATCCGCAGAGGCCACGTAGCGCGCGTACTGGAAAGCAGTTTCCCGATGGCGGCAGCCGGCCGAGATGGCGAGACCGGTGCCCCCCAGCGTGGTGCGCGCGCGCTCCGTTCCGCTGATGCGGCACAAGTCGCCGAACTCGAGAACGCTTCGCGCGTACCCTGGCCGCGCATAGTTGGAATATCCGAAAGCAAACGGACAGTGGGCGATATCGTCGCGGGCTGTCATGGCTTCAAAAGTTGCGATGGGATTCCAGAGGAAGATTTCGGGCGAACATAGTGATGCCAGTTCGCGAAGCATGGTCAGCGCTTCGGCGCCCGTTTCCGTCTTTACAAAGGCATCCTCGCCTGCGAACGGACTATCGCCCAGCGCGCAACAGAGCATGTAAAAATTCATCAGACTGTCAACGGGAATTGACGGGAACGCGACCAGCCCGCGCCTGGCCAACGCCAGAAGCTCATCCCATGTCTCAGGCACGGAGACTTGCGCCTTTTCGAGCAAATCAGGACGCCAGGCGCTCACCGGCGTTGCGGCGTCAATCGCCAGGGCCCACTGATGTCCGTCGTAAAGATAGCTCCGGTGGGACAAGCCCACGGAATTCTGAGCCTGGTCGGCCAGAAAGTCAGCATCCAGGCCTTCATCCACCGGAAGGAATATCCCGTGGCGCGCCGCGTAGCCGATAAACGGATGATCAATCACCAGCAGATCAAAAGTCTCGGCCAGTTTTTCAACCGGAAAATCCGCGAACTCCTGCAGGCTGCGCTTTTCCCACGCCACTTCGATTTCCGGGTGGGTTTCAGAAAAGCGCTGGGCCGTCGCCAGCAGGGGCAGAAGGCCGCGCGAGTGATTCCAGGTGATGCCTCGAAGGCGGATCAGATTTGAAGAGGACATGGACTCTCACTTTTGACTTCCGTCGCAACATGATGTTGAAGCTGCGCTCGGGTCTTTCCTTTCCTTCCGCACACGAATCAATTGCCGACAACCACACTCTAATCCGAAGGGAGTTCCCCCGGCATTGCCGGGGAGGCAGCAGAAGTTTGACAGTTCCGGGAGTGCACTTTTCCTCATGGCGGTTAGGCTCCGCAAAACTGGACCAAGACCCCTCACCCGGCTCGCTCCGCTCGCCACCCTCTCCCCTGGGAGAGGGGGCGAATCATCGGCTGCCTCACAGCCCTCTCCCTTGGAGTCTGTGTGGCAACTAGCTTTTTCGCGCTGTAGCGGCGATCTATGATCGCCGAAAGCCTTGAAAAATCTAGCCCGGCGGTCATAGACCGCCGCTACAAATTCAGTTATCACACAGACTCCCCTGGGGGAGAGGGTGCCCGAGGGACGAGGGCGGGTGATGGGGGTCTTTTTCACCTCGCTGCCGATTACGGTCAGGCCCCTTTGAGGGGCCTGCCATCATAAAGCCTCCGGCTCTGCCGGAGGATACTTACTAAACAATGGGCTCCCCGCCCTTTTCGCTCGAGCGGTATGCAGCCTCGAGGACGGCCATGGTCTGGAAGGCGTCGTCCACGGCGGTGGGCGCTTTGGCGCTGGGATCGTCAACCCACCTCATCACGCTGGCCATCGTGCCGATAAAGGCGTCCGGGAACCAAGTCCCCTCCAGGGCGACGGGCTCCCAGCGGGGCGGCTCGCCATCCCGCAGGATACAATATTCCATTTCGTCGGGCAGGCCTTTCGGGTAGTCCATCAGCAAACCCATCTTGGCGAAAATCGCTCCTTTCGTTCCCTCCCATTTAATGTAGCTCTCCTGATGGCGAGAGCCGAACACGTGCCCGTGGTTTGCGGAGATGCAGGCGCGAATCGCCTCACCGTAATCCAGGATGAGGGTCGAGCAGGTGGGAGCGAGATGGGGGAAGACAGGGTGCTTCAGGGTCTTGGCGTAAACGCCGCGCGGTTCACCCAGAAAGGAACGGAGCAAGTCGAGATAGTGGACGCTGTGATACAGCATCTCCAGGCGGGGCAGTCCCTCCAGGAAGGTCCAGAGGTGCCAGGGCGTCAAGACTGTCACGCGAACTTCCAGGCCGTGCAACTCTCCGATGGCGCCCTGATCGAGGAGGCTTCGAGCAGCCAGAACGTAAGGCGCGTAGCGAAGTTGAAAATTGACGGCCGCCAGAAATTGCTTCTCACGGCAAACTTCAACGATGCTCTTAGCTTGATCGAGATTTTCGCCCAGGGGTTTCTGGATCAGAACTCCCCGCCCGGCGGGAAGGTGCGGGAGAACGTCCATGAGGGCCGAGGCCGGAACCGCCACGTCAAAAACCGCGCCGGCCGGACCTTCGCGAACGGCGCTTTCAAGCGAAGGAAACACACGCTCGATGCCGAACTGGCCGGCCAGAGCGCGGGCGCGCTCCGGATTCAGGTCGTAAATGCCCGCGACCTGAAACCCTGCTTTCCGGTACGCGGGGAGGTGAGCGTCATGAACAATCCCCCCGGCTCCGATGCTGACGATCGGCCGGGGAACTTCCGGCAGCGGTGGTTTCTGGTTTGGCTGAATGGGCGTCATGGCATTTCCTTTCTCACCCGCAGATGTTCTGCTCAAGAAATTCCGCGGCGCAGCGCGGCCATTTCTTTCGGAAAGCGCAAGTGTACGGATAAAATATGGCGTGTCAATAGGAAACCTTCGCAAGAACTCTTAAGGTTACCACGTGCCCGCTCATCCAAAGGGGTTTGGGATTGTCGAGACGGCTCGCCGCTTCAGCGGTCCTACGGTCATTATCCGGGACAGCCTGGAACTTCTGTTGCACCGGCGGCGAAATCCTTTGAATGCTCAACGCCCTGGAGCAGCGCGGCGACGTTGAAAGAGGCCCGATTGAGAGTCAGTGGGCCTGACGCTGAGACTTTATGCGCGGGCTCAGGCCTGCGCTTCGGCTGACAAACTGCTGAGAGCAACGGGGATTCGCGTGCCGGCGCCGGCGGGGGTATCGGTGGACTTCCGCCGGAAGAAAAGCATCATGCGTGAAATTCTTGTATGCTTGGAGGAATATCGCGCTGAAATTAATCACACGATCGGATTGAGACAATGATTCAACCAAAATACTTTGAGGAATACGAGGCCGGCACGGTTCGGGAAAGCCTGGGCCGCACCATCACGGAGACGGATATCGTTTTGCACGCCGGGCAAAGTGGGGATTTTTATCCTCATCATATGGACGCCGAATGGTGCAAAGGGCAGGATTTCAAGGAACGAATTGCCCACGGGACGCTGGTGCTGACCGTCGCCGTCGGCCTCACCTCCGCCGCCGTGAATCCCGAAGCGTTCACCTATGGTTACGACCGTCTCCGCTTCATCAAGCCTGTTTTTATCGGTGATACGCTGCATGCACGGGTAACCCTGAAGGAGAAACGGGATTCTCCCAAGCGTCCTGAATACGGACTTGTCGTCGAACTCGTGGAGGCGCTGAATCAACGCCAGGAAGTCGTCCTCGCGTGCGAGCACCTTTTGATGGTTAAAAAGCGGTTTAGTCCGGGCAAGCGCCAAGAGTCACGATGACCCGAATTCTATGGACCACACACAGAAGAGCAGTTCTTATCGGAACCGTGCCCGGTCGCGATATTCATTCGCCAGCTTCTCGACCAGCGGCTCGGGATTCCGGCGGTCATCCTCCGAGATGTTCAGCTTGGCGCCGATCCGCAGCGCCACCCGCCGGGCCATTTCGCGGCGCACTTCCGGAGCAAGCTGTTCGCGCCGCTCGAGAAAAACTTCGAGCAGTTGAAACTCTTCCGGCGTGAGGCGCGAAAGATCATAACCGGACGGCGCCGTGGAAGGAGTCGTCAAATCCGCCTCGGCGTGGCTGGCCAGCGGCTGCTCATGTACCACGACGGTCCCGGCCACAAAATCCCCCAAACGCTTGTTTTCCGAACTCAAGAGCATGGACAATATCCCGACGCCATAGAATCCCGGCAAGCTGTCCACCGTGCGGAGAAGATTGCGAGCCACGGAGTCGTAAACGGTGATCGGCCGGCCGGAGTCCTTGATGACTCGCAAATGCATCCGGCGCTTGCCGGGGGTCTGCCCGTTCCACCAGGCTTCGAATCCGGCGAAATAGCCAAACTGCAGGAGAAAATAAATCAGGACGCCGATCGCCATCAGCCAAATGCCGGCTCGCTGAAAATGGGCGAAGGAGGAGGCAAAGACCACAATCCCGGCCACCCCGAGCACCAGCGTAACGCCGAACTGAATCAAGGTATCAAACGCCACCGCCAGAAACCGGCTGCCGATCCCGGCGAGGGAGAATTCCAGAGGGATCAGTTCCGGCGTTTCGATGGTAAGCTTGTCGTGTTGCTCTGCCATTATGATTTCCGCTCGCTGGCTCGAAAAACGGAAGCCCTATTGGACCCGGTTGGAGGGTATCGTCAACCTTTCCGGCAACAGGGGCATCACCGCGCTTCCGTACCGCGAGCTCCAAGAGCTTGCCCTATTGTACCGCCAAGTGGCTGCCG
>Ga0307374_10012163_pt1 | contig 12115 bp, 7 predicted proteins | sample OX3MG_FD_202532 | JGI IMG/M metagenome (GOLD analysis project Ga0307374, IMG submission 202532) | Soil microbial communities from Risofladan, Vaasa, Finland - OX-3 | ecosystem: Environmental > Terrestrial > Soil > Coastal area > Acid sulfate soil | place: Finland: Risofladan, Vaasa | collected...
ATCCGCACCGGATCGATGTCGATGATCAAATGGACCCGGTTATCTTCCGCCAGATGGCCGATCTCCGCGCGCATCGCCGCCAGCGCCGCGCGCATCGGGCGCAGCGCTTTTGACTTTAGCATCACTTGCCATCGGTAGCGCTGCTTGATCCGCTCGATTGGCGCGGGCGCGGGGCCGAGTACGCGCAGGATTTCCGGCGACGGCGCGGCGCGGGTCAGCGCGGCGGCTGCGGCGGCCGCGACCTTGGTGACGCAGCGCGCATCTTCGCCTTCGATTCGGACCATCGCCAATCGTGCGAACGGCGGATAGTCAAGTTCCCTGCGCAGCTCGAGCTCGCGGCGCACGAAGCGCGCGTAATCCTGCTCGGCCGCGGCGCGGATACTGTAATGATGCGGCGCCCGCGTCTGGATAATCACGCGGCCCGCGCGTTCGCCGCGCCCTGCGCGCCCCGCGACCTGCGTCAGGATCTGAAAGGTCCGCTCGGCGGAGCGAAAATCCGGCATGTTCAACCCCATGTCGGCCAGCACCACCGCCACCAGCGTCACGCCCGGAAAATCGAAGCCCTTGGTGATCATCTGCGTGCCGACCAGGATATCGATTTCACCGGCGCGCAATCCGGTGAGAATCCGCGCGCGCGCTCCCCGCCGGCCGCTGGTGTCGCTGTCCATTCTCTCGATCCGCGCGTCCGGAAAGAACGCTTCCAGAACCGACGTGAGCTGCTCGGTGCCGAAGCCCTGGCCGGAGAGCCCGAACCCCTTGCACTCCGGGCACACGTCCGGCGCTGGGCTGTGGGCGCCGCAGTAATGGCACCTGAGCGAGCGGTCACGCAGGTGAAAGGTCATGCTGACGCTGCAGTTCGTGCATGCGATCACGTTGCCGCAAAGATTGCACTGCAAAAAATTGTGGAACCCGCGCCGGTTCAGAAACACCAGCGTCTGGCCGCCGGCCGCCATATTCGATCGAATCGCATCGATCAGCACGGGAGCGAGCGCGACCGTCTGCGTGCCGGCGCCCGCGGCGTTTTCAGACGCCGCCACGGTTCCGTTGGATCCCTTCGCTGACTGACCCGGCGCCATCGCTCCGGCCGGGGGCGATGCGGGCATCGCGCGGCGCAGATCGACGATCTCGACTTCCGCCATCGCGCGATTGTTCACCCGCCGCGCAAGCCGCAATAGCCGGTAGCGCCCGCGCCGCGAGTTCGCGAACGACTCCGCCGAGGGCGTCGCCGAACCCAGCACCACGGGGCATCCGCTGAAGCCGCCCAGCGCGACCGCGAGATCGCGCGCGTGGTAGCGGATGCCGTCCTCGCTCTTGTAGGCGGCGTCGTGCTCTTCATCGACGATCACGAGTCCGAGATCGCGCATCGGCGCGAAGATGGCCGAGCGCGGACCGATCATGATCCGAGTGGCGCCGCCGATTGCGGACATCCAGCTCGCCCATCTTTCGCTGACGTTCTGCGCGCTGTGCGCGATCGCGGCCATCGCGCCAAAGCGCGCGCGGAACGCGCGCACCACTTCGTCGGCCAGCGCAATCTCGGGCACCATCACCAGCACCTGCCGCCCGGCCTCGAGCGCGCGCGCGGCAAGCCGCAGGTACACCTCGGTCTTGCCGCTGCCGGTCACGCCCCAGAGCAGATAGGTCTCGAAGCGGCGGTGCTCGACGGCGGGAGCGACCGCGTCCACGGCGATTTTCTGCTCATCGCTGAGCACGAACGCCGCGCCACCCGCGAGTGCGGAAGACTCTTCGGCGAGCGGCGCCAGCTCGATAATTCCGCGCCGCGCGAGCGACTTCAGAATTGGGCGCGCGCCGCGAATTCGCGCGGCGAGATCCTCGAGCGCCAGGCCCGCCGCGCCCGCCGCCTCGACGGCGGCGAAGACCTCACGCTGTTTGGGTCCGCGCAGCGCGGGCGCCGGCGCGCCCGCCGCGACCCGAGCGCACAGCGATTCAACCTCGCGATGGCGTCCGCGAGTCGCGTCGTGGCGCTCGATAATTCCTTCACCCTCGAGCCTGGCCAGCGCGGAGCGCACCTCGCTCGGCGGGCCGAGCTTTGCGAGGCTGCTCAAGCGCGCCGCGCGCCGCGTCAGGGTATCGACTATCTTGCGTTCGACTCTGCTGAGGGTGGCCGCGCGCAGCGCGTTGGGGGCGTCGCCAAGCCGATATTCGAGCCGCGACTCGATCCGCGCGACGGCAGGAATGACGCTGCGATACGCGTCGCCGAGCGGCGCCATGTAGTACGCGGCGAGAAATTCGAGCAGTTGCAGGTGCGCATTGTCGAAGATCGGTTGCGGATCCATCAGCTCGGCGATCGGACGAAGCGGCCCCGCACTGAGCGCGTCCGCGACCTCGAGGACCACTGCGGTCAGCTTGCGCGCGCGCAGCGGCACCAGCACGCGATGGCCCGGCGCGACGCGGCCTTCGAGCTCGGGCGCGATGTCGTAGATGAGCGAATCGACGCCGCGCGCCGCTCCGACAATTACCACTTTCGCCTGCATGGAAGGTTGGGCCGGCGCCAGTTGCGCGCCACCGACTGCAATCTACTCCCGAATCAGGCCCGAGCAACCGCCCGCCGCGCAGCCCCTGCTTCCAAGCGAGCGGCCGGAATGGTTGAATCGGGATGCCCCGGCGAACGCGGCTATGCGGCCGGGATGGGATTGTAATCGATGCTCCGTTTCCTTACCGCCGGTGAATCACACGGCCCCGAACTTGTCGCGACGGTCGAGGGCGTTCCCGCCGGCTTCGAGATCGACCTCGCGCGCATCAACCATCATCTCGCGCGCCGCCAGAAAGGCTACGGGCGCGGCGGCAGGATGCTGATTGAGAAGGACGAGGTTCGTCCGGTCTCAGGTATCCGGTTTGGGCGCACGATTGGCAGCCCGGTCACGTTCATCATCGCCAATCGCGACTTCAAGAACTGGGAGAAGCGGATGTCCGCGGACCCGGCCGACGCGGGCGAGGCCAAGGTGATCACGCGCCCGCGCCCAGGCCACGCCGATCTGGCCGGGGTGCTCAAGTACAATCTTGACGATATTCGCGACGTGCTCGAACGGGCGTCGGCGCGCGAGACCACCGCACGGGTCGCGATCGGCGCGCTCGCGATGGAACTTTTGCGGCCGTTCGGAATCGAGGTGCTCGGCTACGTCGTGAGCATCGGCGCCACCGAAGCCCGGACTCCGCCCAATCTGAGTACGGCGGAGCTGCGGCGTATCACCGAGGACTCGCAGGTCCGGGTCGCCGACCCGGCCGCCGAGCTGGCGATTATCGCGGAGATCGACGCGTGCAAGAAAACCGGCGATACCTTGGGCGGCGTCGTCGAGGTGGTCGCGACCGGCCTGCCGGTCGGTCTGGGCAGCTACGTGCAATGGGATCGCAAGCTCGACGGACGCCTGGCGCACGCGCTCTTAAGCCTGCAAGCGGCCAAGGGCGTCGAGTTCGGCGCAGGCTTTCAGGTAGGAAGCATTCGCGGCTCCGGCCTGCACGACGAAATCGGCTACGACGCCGACGCACGCCGCTTCACGCGCCAATCCAATAATTCCGGCGGCACGGAAGGCGGCATGTCAACCGGAGAACCGCTGACGATGCGGGTCGCGTTCAAGCCGCTCTCGACCCTGATGCAGCCGCTCAAGTCGGTGGATACGAGAACCAAAGCCGAGGCGGTCGGCACGATCGAGCGCTCCGACGTATGCGCGATTCCGGCCGCCGCCGTGATCGCGGAGGCGGTGGTGGCGTTCGAGCTGGCGGCCGCGTTCCTGGAAAAATTCGGCGGCGACTCGCTAGCCGAGATCACGCGCAACTGGCGGGGTTACCTTGAACAGGTGCGCAACTACTGAGCCGCGCGCGCGCCGCGGCCGCTTCAATCACGATGGCCTCCAGCGCGACATCCAGGATGCCCCCGAAACTAATCCTGACCGGGTTTATGGCGACCGGCAAAAGCGTCGTCGGACCGATCGTCGCGCGGCGGCTCGGATGGCGCTTTGCCGACACCGACGCTGAAATCGCCGCGCGCGCCGGAAAACCAGTGGCGGCGATCTTCGCCGACGACGGCGAGGCGCGGATGCGCGCGCTCGAGCGCGATGCGATCGCCACCTTGGCGCGCGACCGCAGGCGCTGCGCGCAGTGCGGCAAGCTCCGCCCCGCGGTCATCTCGACCGGTGGCGGAACGATTGTCGATGACGCGAACTACGCGGCGCTGCACGCGGCCGGCGTGGTAATCTGCCTGAGCGCGCGGCCTGAGGTGATCGCGCGGCGGGTCGGACGCTCCGCCGCCAAGCGGCCCAAGCTGGCCGAGGGCGCCAAGCCGCTCGTTGAGCGCATCACCGAATTGATGGACCAGCGGGCGGGTGCTTACGCCCGCGCCGACGCGACGATCGACACTTCGGACCTCGCGATCGAAACCGTAGTCGAGCGCGTGATCGACGCATACGCCACGTTGGGAAAGCTGCGATGCATACCTTCCGCGTAGAGCTGGGCGCGAACGCCCACGAAGTCCATGTCGGCGCGGGCCTGCTCGACGAGCTCGGCGCGCTCTCGATCCGCGCTGGACTGCGCCCCGGCCGCGCGGCGCTCGTCACCGACTCGAACGTGGCGGGACTTTACGCGCGGCGCGCGATCGAATCACTCAGGCGCGCGGGCTTTAGGCCCGAGATGATTGAAATTCCCCCCGGCGAGGCGAGCAAGTCGCTCGCGACTGTCGAGCTGCTATACAACCGCATGACCGAAGCCGGGATCGATCGCGCCGGCGCGGTGTTCGCGCTCGGCGGCGGCGTGGTCGGCGACCTGGCCGGATTCGCCGCCGCGACCTATCTGCGCGCAGTCGCGATTGTGCAGGTTCCCACCACAATCGTCGCGCAGGTCGATTCATCGCTCGGCGGAAAAACCGGCGTCAATCATCCGCGCGCCAAAAATCTGATCGGCGCGTTCCATCAGCCGCGCGCAATAGTCGCCGACGTAGCCACCCTCGCCAGCTTGCCTGAGCGCGAATTCCGCGAGGGTTTTGCAGAGGTCATCAAATACGGCGCGATTATGGACGCCGCGATGCTGGCGGACCTCGAACGCGACCTTGACCGGATCGCCGCGCGCGACCCGACAATCCTGGCCTCCGTGGTCGCCCGCTCGCTTGAGCACAAGGCCGCGATCGTCGCCACCGATGAACGCGAGGGCGGCCTGCGCAAGATCCTGAACTTCGGCCACACCCTCGGCCACGCTCTGGAAGCCAGCGCGGGATACGGCCGCTACCTGCACGGAGAGGCGGTTGCGATCGGGATGGTCGCCGCGGCGGCGCTCTCCGCGAAGCACGCTGGGCTCGGCGCCGATGAGGCCGCGCGCCTTGCGCGCCTGATCGAGCACATGGGATTGCCGGCCGCGATGCCGCCCGGGATGCGCGATGACCCGGCGTTTGTGAGCGCGCTGCGCCTGGACAAGAAGCGCGCGGACGGCGGAATCGAATTCGTGCTGCTCGACCGGCTGGGCCACGCGCTCACGCATCAACTGGGCTTCGATCAAATCACCGCGGTGCTCGCGTAACTCCGCCTATCCACACTGCGGCACCCGAATCCGCGCGTAGCTGTGGATAGCCGATCGGACCCGCGCTTGCCATACGTTATCGAATTGTATGAATATCCTACCAGCGGTGTTCGTCACACGAATGAAGCATTGCGCGTAATGCGCCGATAACGCGCGTTGCTGGTCTTCGGATGGCGGTGGCAAACGTCTCTCAGGCGAATTTTGTGTCTTTACCGGCGTGGCGGATAGTGGATTAATGTTCTTATCGGGTCTGGTGTTCCTGCCGTAATCCGGCTATTGCCCAAAGAGTGATTGCTGACTGGCACACGGCCTGAGAGGCGCTGTAGTTGACCGGCTACTTCCGTCTGGACAGCAGGAAACAAATCAAACGGCGCCGAGGTGAGTCATGGATCGAATTGAAGTCATGGGAAGCAGGGTGCTCACCGTTCAAGAGGTCTCGAGCTATCTGCGCGTGCATCCATCGACCATTTACCGGATGCTCAAGAAGAACCAGCTCCCCGCCTTCCGGGTGGGAAGCGACTGGCGCTTCACGGTTGAGGCGATCGACCAGTGGCGCGAGAAAGCCGAGTCGGGCGCGATGGGCGAGCCCGCGATGCTTGCGATGGCTGAGCCGCGCAAGTAACCCGACGCATCCGAAGTTCAGGGAACCCGCGTCGCCGCTTAACTGAAGTAGCGGCGCGGGTTCTCCACCAGCATCGCACGAATCTTTTCCTCGCTCACGCCGGCCTTCTTGAGCGTCGGCACTATATTCTTGAGCACGTGCGTGGGCTTCCAGTTCTCGACCAGTTTCGCGGTCTCGGGCGGAAGGTCCAGCCTGCGACCCAGCCAGCACGCCACCGTATCGTGCGAGAGCACGAGTTGCTTTTCGTAGCCGACTCCCAAAAGGCCGATCAGCGCGGCCAGCCGGAGCTTGTCGGGGTGCAAAATATCCAGACCGAAGCGGTCGAAGCCAAGAATACATCCCCGCTCGAGCATCGCGGAATGGTATCCCAGGTCGGCCGAGCCGCAGCTATGGCCGATAACGACGTGGCTCAGATCGACGCCTTCTGAGGCGAAGATTTCGAGCTGCTCGCGCCCCATAGTGCCGTCTTCGGTATGGGTCGTGATCGGAGCGCCGGTGCGCAGATGAGCGCGGCCCGCGGCCCGCAGGCACATCTCCTCGTACTTCGTCACCTGGCCCTTGCCGGTTGCGCACTTGATTATGCCGGCCTTTATTCCGGTGCCGCCGATGCCTTTGGTGATCTCCTGCGAATAAATCTCGGCGATTTCATCAACCGTCCGCTGCTTGAAATATGGCGTGTTGCCGAGATCTTCCTTGTACAGCCCGGTCGCGCAGACGATGTTGATGCCGGAGGCCGACGCGACCTCGGCCATGAAGCTCACATCACGCCCGATATCCATCGGGCACGGATCGACAAAGCTCGAGACCCCAAGATCCTTCAGCTCCTTGAGCCGCTCGACGCAGGTCTTGAGCGCCGCCTTGCGCTCGAACTTCGGCGCCGCACAATCGAGCTCCCATCCCGCCCATCCGATCATCAAATGCTCGTGCATCAAGGTGGTGCCGAGCTGCTCGGGGGAGGTGGTTCCGGTGACGGTATTGATCGACTTCATCGGCGGTGCTCCTCGCGCCCGCGCCGATCGTCACGGCACGGGCAACAAGGGCAAGGTTAAGCCGACGCGCCACTAATCGTCAAATAAAAGCCGCGCGCTCAGGCGGCCGGATCGCGGCTGAAGATCGACGTAATCAGGATAAGCGCGACGCCAATCGTGATCGCGCTGTCGGCGACATTGAAAATTGGATAATTCCAGCCGTAGTAGTGTACCCGGATGAAGTCGATAACTTCGGCGCGTATCCCGCGATCAATCACGTTGCCCGCCGCGCCCGCGATGATCAGCGCGAACGCGACCGAGTTGAAATCCATGCGCTCGCTGCGCGCGAGCAGAACCGTCAGCACCACGATCGCGCCGAGATTCATCCCGATCAGAAACGCGAGGCGAAACCAGGGCGGCAGCCCGGTGAACATGCTGAATGCCGCGCCCGGATTCAGCGTGTAGGTGAGCGCCAGGAAATGCGGCACGATCGCGATACTCTGATAGAGCTCCATGTGCGAGCGCACAATCAGCTTGGTCACCTGATCGAGCACGATCACCGGCAGCGTGATCAGACACATCAGGCGCAATAGCGGACTGCGGCGCGCGGGCGCGGCGGAAGGTTCGGAAGCCGCCACGGCGGCATCGTTGCTCACGGCCTCACTCATGATTTCAGGCCCGGACCACGGCGCGGCATCGCGGACACAGTTCGGGGTCGCCACCGTCGTCGAAGTAGCACCAGCATCGATGGCACTTCACGCCCGGCGCGCGCCGCCCCGTCAGCGCGCTGGACGATGACACACGGGTGAAAAAGCCGTCCCGCGAAAAAACCTCGTCGCGGCCCGCAGCCTCGCGTTTAAGCGCACCCGCCTCTTCGGCGTTGAGTGCCACGACCTCAGAGACGATGAACAATTCCTTGAGCGCCGGAATGTCACCCGCAAAATCAGAATTGATCGCGACCGCAGCCTCGAGCGGGGCGCCGATCGTGCCCGCCTTGCGCATCGCCTCGAGTAGCTTCAGCGCGTCATCGCGGACCGCGAGCAGCCGCTCCCATTTCGCACTGAGCTCGGAATCGGTCCATTCGGGATGAGCAGGCTGAAGTTCGAGCAGATGCACGCTCTCGGCGGTTTTGCCGGGCAGGTAGGAATAGATTTCGTCGGCGGTGTACGGGATGAGCGGCGCGAGCATCCGCACCAGCGCGTCGAGGATCTGATACAGGCTGGTCTGCGCCGAGCGGCGGCTCACCGAGGCCTGCGCGTCGCAATAGAGCCGGTCGCGCGCGACGTCGATATACAGCGAACTCAGATCGACCACGATAAAGTTCGACAGCGCCGAGTACGCGGCCTGAAAGTCGAAGTTGTCGAACGCTCGGCGCACGACGGTCTTGAGCGCTTCGAGCCGCGCCAGGATGAAGCGATCGAACTCGAGTATCGCCGGGTACGCGACCGTGTCGCGCGCCGGATCGAAATCGAACAGGTTGCCGAGCAGGAACCGGCAGGTGTTGCGGACCTTGCGGTACGATTCCGAAACCGCGCTGAAGATCGTCGGCCCGAGCGCGATCTCAGTCGTGTAATCGAGCGACGCATAGACCAGCCGAATCACGTCGGCGCCGAGCCGATTCGCGACCTCATGCGCGTCTTCGGTGTTGCCGAGCGACTTCGACATTTTGCGCCCGCGTTCGTCCACCGTGAGCCCGTGGCTGATAACGGCGCGAAAGGGAGCAACCCCACGCTCGGCGACCGCGCAGGTCAGTGACGACCCGAACCATCCGCGCGCCTGCTCGACCGCCTCAAGGTACGCGTCCGCCGGCCACGTAAGCTCGGGACGAATCGCGAGCACGGCGGCCTGCGAGCATCCCGAATCGAACCACACGTCGAGCACGTCTTCCTCTTTGGTGAACGACGCGCCGGAGCACTTCGGGCACTTCAGTCCAGCGGGAGTGAAGTCAGCGACCGGGCGCTCGAACCACGCGTCGGAGCTTTCTTTGGCGAAGATCGCTTCGGCGATTTTCATCACCGCGGAATCAAGGATCACGTTGCCGCATCCTGCGCATCGCAGCGCCGGAATCGGCACGCCCCACGCCCGTTGGCGCGACAGGTTCCAGTCGGGACGGGTCTCGGTCATGTTGCGGATCCGATCCCGCGACCATCCGGGAACCCACTTCACCTCGTCGATCGCGGCGAGCACTTTTTCGCGCAGCCCGTCGTGATCGATCCGCAAAAACCATTGCTCGGTCGCGCGGAAGATGAGCGGCTTGCGGCATCGCCAGCAATGCGGATAGCTGTGCGCGACCGTATGCGCTGCAAGCAGCGCTCCGGTCTCACGCAGCCGCGCGACGATCGCGTCGTTGGCGGCGAACACGTTGCGACCCGCCCACTCGCCGCCGGCGGCGGTGAACACTCCCGCGCTATCCACGGGAGTAAACGGCTTAAGTCCGTACTTCGCACCGATCACGAAATCTTCGTAGCCGTGGCCGGGCGCGGTATGCACCAGACCGGTGCCGGTATCGGCGGTGACGTGCTCGCCGTACATCAGCTTTACGTCGCGCTCGAGAAACGGATGACGGAAAATATCTTTGCCGTCGAGGGCGTGAATCGCGCCGCGCTCGAGCCCGATAGTCTTTTCCACCGCAAGCGCGCCGTCCTTCGCGATCGCCTCCGCGACCGCTTCGGCCAGGCGCGCGGCCACGATGAAATATCGCGCGCCAGCCTTGAGCACCACGTAATCAAACGTCTCGTTGAGGCAGATTCCGAGATTCGCCGGGATCGTCCACGGCGTCGTCGTCCAGATGACGGCGAACAGATTGCCCGCCTGATGAGCGGCCGCAAGTTCAGCGCGATCCGCCGCGTCGGCCGCGAGCGCGCCGGCGTCACCCGCGTTGCGATTGAGCGCGAAGGCGACGTAGATCGCCGGCGACTTGTGATCGCCGTATTCGACTTCGGCCTCCGCCAGTCCCGTCCGGCAATCGAAGCACCAATGAACAGGGCGCAGGCCGCGATAGACGTAGCCGCGCTCGACCAGGTTGCGCAGCACGCCAACCTCGGCGGCGTCGTACTCGGGCGCCATCGTCAGATACGGATTGAACCAGTCGCCGATACATCCGAGCCGCCGATAGTCGCCGCGCTGCAAGTCGATCCACTTCTCGGCCTCGGCGCGGCATCGCTTGCGCAGTTCGAGCTTGGACATTGTGCGCGCCTGCGCGCCGAGTTCGCGCGACACTTTGTGCTCAATCGGCATCCCGTGACAGTCCCATCCGGGCACGAACGGCGTCCGATTGCCCATCATCGAGCGCGAGCGCACGACGAAGTCCTTCAGGATTTTATTGAGCGCGGTGCCAAGATGTGCCCGGCCGTTCGCATACGGCGGCCCGTCGTGAAGCACCCACGCGGGGCGGTCCTTGCGCGTTTCGAGCAGGCGCACGTAAAGGTCCATCTCATCCCAGCGCTTCAGAAGGTCCGGCTCGCGCTTGGGCAGGTTCGCCTTCATCGGAAAGTCGGTTTTGGGAAGCGCGAGGGTGGATTTGTAGTCAGTCTCTGGCACGGTCAAACGGCCGGTGCGGACGCGGATGCCGCGCTCGCTGTGGTCTCCTTATCGATATCCGCGATGATGCGTCGTTCGCCTCAGATTATCTGACCCGGCGAACACGCGCGAGAGCGTGGTGCCAGGTCAGTCCGATGAGTTGGCGGACCCTACTTGAGGCCGTCATCCGCAATCCACTGCCGCCGTGCGATCCGCGGCTGGCTACGTCGCGGCACTTTTACAGTACTCGTACAAAACTTTCTCTATCCGGCGGCGAGCTGGCGCAGAGCCATCTGACGAGCCGGCTCTTTGGCGCCACGCTGCGGAGGGTCGCGGCGCCGCCGTCGCTTGCAGGATAGGCGACCCACCAAGACGGAGCGGGTTTCGGTAACGTGGAAGGATGTACGGGAGCAGAAGCGGCTGCGAAACCGATTGGAAAGCCGGCATTTTCGGGCGTTGCGTGACCGCGCGGGGCGGAACTCGCGGTTGCGGCGGTGTGGGAAGCGCTTTGCCCTCCAGCTCGGGCTCGAACCCGCGTTTGCGGACCGCGTGCTGTTGATGCTATGCGGAATCAAGATCCCAAATGAAAATCCCGATGGACCATGGCGGCGAGGCAGGTATGAATGAAACTAACCTGTCGGGCCCCAGACCGAAGTAATAGATTGCGGCCGACGGACAGTACGGAGGGAAATCCTTCCCTTCGCTGACCGGTGCGCCAACGAACCAAGCCGCCACTTCCAGCACGGCGTTCATCAGGACGTAACGAACGACCACCCTCGTTTCATTCAAAGCGAGTACGGAGCACTATGGCGAACCAGCACCCGTGGGACGAAAAATTTCAGGGCGTAATCGGCCGGACGGTTGGGGACTCGAAACCGTGGTGGCCGCCGTTAAAGTTGCCGCGGCAGGGCTCGCCCAACGTCGTGTTGATCGTGCTCGACGACACCGGTTTCGCTCATTTCGGCTGTTACGGCTCGACCATCGAGACTCCCAACATAGACCGGCTAGCGGCGAACGGGCTGCGCTTCAGCGGATTCCATACCACCGCGTTGTGCTCGCCGTCGCGCGCGTGTCTCCTCACCGGGCGCAATCACCACGCGGTTGGCATGCGCTCGATTTCCAACATGGACACGGGTTTTCCAAACATGCGCGGCGCGATCCCGAAGTCCGCGGCCACCCTCGCCGAGATCCTGCGCGACAACGGCTACGCCACCTTCGCGACCGGAAAGTGGCATCTCGCGCCGATGGCGGAGTGCAGCGCCGCGGGACCGTATCACAACTGGCCGCTGCAGCGCGGCTTCGATCGCTATTATGGCTTCCTGCAGGGCGAGACCGACCAGTTCGCGCCGGAGCTCACCCACGATAATCACTTCGTTGACGCTCCCGGCACTTTCGACGCGGGCTATCACCTTTCTGAAGATTTGGTCGATCGCTCGATAGGCTTCATCCGCGACACCACTTCGCTGGTCCCGGAGCGCCCATTCTT
>Ga0307374_10012165_pt1 | contig 12114 bp, 9 predicted proteins | sample OX3MG_FD_202532 | JGI IMG/M metagenome (GOLD analysis project Ga0307374, IMG submission 202532) | Soil microbial communities from Risofladan, Vaasa, Finland - OX-3 | ecosystem: Environmental > Terrestrial > Soil > Coastal area > Acid sulfate soil | place: Finland: Risofladan, Vaasa | collected...
GCCTACCATCCGGGGGCTCCCTGGCAGGTGATCCCCTACTCCAAGCAGCTCGAGATCAAGCACGAGCAGGTCGACGAAGCGCTGCGGCGGATCGGCAAGCTCGACGGCTACGCGCTCGAGCCGATCGTCCCGGCGGTCCAGGAGTGGCGCTACCGCAACAAGCTCGAATACTCCTTCGGCAGCGACGTGGCGGGCCGCCTGATCTGCGGCTTCCACGCGCCCGGACGTTGGGAGGACATCGTCGAGGTGACCGACTGCGTGCTCGCCTCCGAGAAGGGCAACCAGGCACGCGAGGAGGCGGCCGCTTGGTGCCGCGCGCAGAACCTCGACCCCTACGACCGCCGCAGCGGCGAAGGCTTCCTGCGCAACCTCGTGGTGCGAGAGGGGCGGCGCTCGGGTCAGATCCAGGTGCGGCTCGTGACCTCGCGCGGCGAACTCGACGAAGACGCGCTGGCGACGGCCGTGCCCACCGCCGACGGGCTGCTCTGGACCCGGCTCGACACCGTCGCCGAGACCACCGCCGGCGGCGAGACGACACTGCTGGCGGGCGCTGAGCGGCTCGAGGAGCAGCTCGGCGGGCTTTCGGTCAGCATCTCCGGCGAGGCCTTCTTCCAGACCAACACCGAGATGGCCGAGCGCCTCTACGCGCTTGCGATCGAGTACGCCGAGCCGAAAGGCTACGAGCGGCTCTTCGACCTCTACTGCGGCATCGGCACGATCGGCCTGCTGATGGCCCCTCGCATCGCCGAGCTGTGGGGGCTCGAGATCAGCGAGGACGCGATCGCCGACGCGATCGCCAACGCCCGGCGCAACGAGATCGACAACGCCCACTTCTTCGCCGGCGACGTACGTCTGGCGATGCACGAGCTGGTCGAGCGGGCGGGGCGGCCCGACGTGCTCGTCGTCGACCCGCCTCGCGCCGGCCTCTCGCAGAAGGTCGTGCGCCGCATCATCGAGGCGTCGCCAAAGCGGATCGTCTACGTCTCCTGCAATCCCACCACGCTCGCGCCCAACGCGGCGCAGCTGGTCGACGCGGGCTACGAGCTGACCCGCGTGCGGCCGGTGGACATGTTCCCGCAGACGCCCCACATCGAATGCGTCGCGCAGCTCGAGCGCCGCTCCGGATAGGCGCCGCACCATACCGGGTAGCGGTCAGGTAAAGAGCATATGCGCGCAGTCGTCATCAAAGGCGGTCAGATCGTCATCGAGCAGCGCTCTGACCCGGAGCCTGGCGCCGGCGAGGCGCTGATCAAGGTCCATGCGGCGGGACTGAACGGCGCCGACATCCTCCAGCGCGTCGGCCTCTACCCGCCGCCCCCGGGGGTCCCCGCGGATATGCCCGGCATGGAGCTGGCCGGAGAGATCATCGCCAACGGCGCCGGCGCGACCCGCTTCCCGGTTGGCGAGCGGGTGATGGGGCTTATCGCCGGAGCCGGACAGGCAGAGCTTGCGGTGCTGAACGAGCGCATGCTGATGGCTGTGCCAGACAAGGTCGACTGGGCCGCCGCCGGCGGCCTGCCCGAGGTCTTCACGACCGCGCACGATGCGCTCTTCACCCAGTGCCGGTTACAGCCCGGAGAGCGGCTGCTTGTGCACGGCGCGGCCGGCGGGGTCGGCACCGCGGCAGTGCAGCTCGGCCGCGCCGCGGGCGCGCGCGTGACCGCCACCGTGCGCAACCCCGAGCACCGCCAGAGCGTGGCCTCGTTGGGCGCCTCCGTGCTCGACCCGCAGGAGTTCGTCGACGAGGGCCCCTACGACGTGATCCTCGAGCTGGTCGGCGCTCCGAACATGCCCGACAACCTGCGCGCGCTGCAGACCCATGGACGCGTCTCCGTGATCGGCACCAGTGCGGGCGCCGCGATCGAACTCAACCTTGGCCTGTTGATGGCCAGACGCGGGTGCATCCACGGCTCGACCCTGCGCGGCCGCGCGCTCGAGGAGAAGGCGCTCACCGCCCGGGCTGTCGAGCGCAGCGTTCTGCCGCTGTTCGCGAACGGCACGCTGCGCGTCCCGGTCGCCGCCACCTACCCGCTGGACGAAGCCGCCAAGGCGTACGACCGCTTCGCCGCCGGCGGCAAGCTAGGCAAGATCGTCCTGACGTTCTGAGCGGCTCAGAACGCGCCGCGCGCGGGTCGGCCGCCCTCGCGTACGAAGCGCTCGAGCTCCGCACGCCCGTTGCCGACCAGCGGCAGCCCGTGCGCCAGCATAAGGTGCTCGAAGTCGTAGTCCGAGAGGATCCGCTCAAAGGCCGCCAGCAGCCCGCGCTTGGTCTGGACCGGGTCGTTCATCAGCGAGTCCGGGACCCAGCCGATGCCGCTGGCCGGATCGGTCGGGGAACGCACGAGCGTGTCGGCGAGCCACAGCCCGCGCGACGACCCTAGGTACAGGCCCCCGTCGTCGGGCGAGAGCGCGCCGACCTCCACTGCCACCAGCCCGCCGGGCAGCTCATCGCCAGGCTCGTAGGGCACGACCGGCTCGCCCTGTGTGAACGCGTGCATGCCGGCCGCAGGCACATGAACCTGGCAGCCGAAACGCTCGTTGATAGCGGCGCAGTTTCGATAGTGGTGGCGGTTGGCAAGCACGACCGCTGTCGGCGGGGTCGGACGCCTTGACAGCCATTCGAGCACCGCGTCGGGCGTGAGCGGGTCGATCAGCACCCCCGCCTCGTCAAGCCAGTAAGAGGAGACAAGCGTCCCGCCGATGTTGCTGTAGGGCGCTGTCCAGTGCCAGATGCCGGCGATGATCTGCTGCGGAACCTTGTTCACCCTGCTGTTCAGTATGGCGGCAGGTCAGACCACCACTGACCGAGCATCCTGAACGCCGACCAGAAGGCGCGCTTGGCCGACTCCTCGTCCAGCGACTCGTCGATGTTGGGCACATAGAGGGCATCGCAGGACGGCGTGAAGCGCTGCACCACGCCCGGCTCCTCCTCCACCTCACGTCGCAGCGGCACGTCAAGGTCATTGACCACGCCGAGCGCCTCGCGCCCCATCACGACGAGCATCTTCGGCGCGACGATCGTGAACTCCTCGACCACGCGCGCCACGCAGGCCGGGTCGGCCATCACCGGGTCGAGCACCGGGCATTTCACGCACAGCGTCCCGTAGACGGCGAGCGGATCGATGTTCAGGCGCTTCAGCGATTTCATCAACGCGTTGCCGGTGCGGCCGTAGAAAGCGACCCCCTCCTCAACCTCCGAGGGGCGCGCCGAGTACTTGAGCATGAAGATGTCGGCCTGCGGGTGGCCCGAGCCGAGCACCGGCATCAGCTGGCCGCGAGGGCAGTGCTCGCAGGCCTGAATCTCGCGCGAGAGCTGGTTCAGCTCGCGTATGGCCCGCTCGAGATATTTCTCGCGGATCTCGTCGTCTGTAGCGGGCACTTCAGCCGAATTGGACGGAATCGCCGCTTGTCCTTGCGCGTGCATCAGGACTTGCGCCCGTTGCATCAGGACTTGCGCGTGTTGCATCAGGGCTTGCGGGCCGCGCGGCGCAGGCGCCGCTCGCGCTGGGCCTCGCGCGCGCCGGTCGGCATCGCCTTGGTCTGCAGGAACTTCAGCGCCTGCACATAGAACAGGCTCGCCGGGTTGCGGATGATGTCGGCACGCCGAAGCGACTCCAGGAACTGCTCCGGACCGTCGAAGTCGCGCATCCGGATCCGCACCGAGCCGAGCCCCTGGGGCACGTGCGCATCCGAGCCCGCGCCGGCGACCATCCGGTACTTGGCGGCGAACCGCACCGCCTCCTCGTTGAACTCCGCGATCGCGACACGCGGGTTGAACACCTCGATCAGGTCGATGTCGTCGACCACGTCCAACAGGTGCTTGTAGTCGGGCACCGAGTGCATCCGGTCGAACGGATGCGGCACGTACACGAGCCCGCCCTGGCGCTTGATCTCGGCGATCGTCTCCTGCAGCGTCATCCCTCGTGGGATCTTCTCCTTGATGAAGAGGCCGATCACCTCACCCTGAGAGGCGGTCTTGACCTCCTCGCCGACGATCACCTTGATTCCCTTGGCCTTCGCGGCGGCCTCGAGCGCACCCGAGATCTCGTTGTGCTCGGTCACCGCGATCGCGCCGAGCCCCTTCGCCCGCGCCTCCGCGAGCAGCACCTCGACTGGGGTCGCGCAGTCGTAGGAGTGGTCGGTGTGCATGTGCAGGTCGACGTCGATCAGCGGGCGGTCCGCGACGTTCCGCGCCGCCGCCGCATTGCGCGGGCGCCGGTCGTGCCGTCGCGCCGCGAGCGCGCGGTAGATCTCTTCGAGCTCGTCGGCCACGCGCGTGAAACTGAGCTGCGCCCGCAGCGGCGCTGCCTCGGCGCGCAGGCTCGAGCGCCGCTCCGGGTCGTCCGCGAGCTGCATGAGGTTCGCGGCCAGGGTCTGCGAGTCACCGGGCGCGTACTGCAGCCCGCGCCCGCCGTCGGAGAGCAGCTCCGCGTAGACGGGAATGCTGCTCGCGACCGGCACGATCCCGCTGGCGAGCGCGCGCACCAGCACCCCCGGCGTCGGTAATACCCCGTCGGAGCCGAGCACGAGCACCTCCGCCCCGGCCAGTGCCTGCTCGATACTCATCGACTCGGCGCCTGCGAACCGCACCCGCTCCGCCAGCCGATGTCCCAGCGTCGCGGGCGCCGCCAGCGGCCGCGACGACCACACCGTGGCCTGCCAGCGCGCGTCGATCGGCAGCAGCCGTAGCGCCCGCAGAAAGGTGCGCAGCGCCGCGCGCTCCTCTTCCGCGACGAACACGAGTTGCAGCGTGTCATCGCCCTCATGGGGTGGGTGGGATCCGATCCATGAGGACTGCAGTGGAACCGGCTCGGCCGCGGGCAGCACGACGCGATAATCGGCCGGGAAGAAGCGGTCCATCAACGTGCGTGTGGCCTCGTAGGAGGCGATGCGCGCGTCGAGCCGGCTGAACAGCAGCTGCGAGAGCTGGCGTCCGAACTGCGTCGAGAGCACACGCTCGGTCGGGTTGTGGAAGGTGCCGACGCTGAGCGCCCGCGCCGTGCGCAGCGCCACGCTCGAGGCGCTCGGCGCGAATGGCTCGTGCACGTGCACGATGTCCAGCGGTAGCGTCTCGAGCGCCTCCTCGATCGTGCGCGCGACGTCGACCGGCAGCGATGCCGCCCGCCGGCGCGTGGGCGAGAACGGCAGCACCTCGCCGGCGCCCAACACAAGCGGCTCGGCCTCTGCCCGGGCCATCAGCGCCTCAAGGTCCCCGTGCAGCGCCCTGCGGCTCTCCCGCACCAACTCGGCCGAGCGCGACGGCGCGATCACGAGCACTCGATGCCCGCGCCGGTGCAGCTCCTGCGAGAGCCGCAAGACGTACTCGCCCACCTCGGTCTTCGTCTCCCAGGCGAATGGGCTCACCTGCGCGATCGCGAAGCGCTCTTCGGGCACGTCGCGGGAGTCTACGCGGGCGAGACCTGGCGGCGTGGTATCACTACTGATACCATCCATCGTATGGCAATGACGTTACGCCTCACGGACGAGGAGACCGAGGCGCTGCGGCTCCGCGCCGAGCGCGAGGGCCGCTCGATGCAGGAGGTCGCGCGCGCTGCCGTGCGCGATTACGTCGACCGCACGAGTACGCGCGAGTTGCTCGACGACGTTCTCGACGCCGAACTGCCACGGTTCGCCGAAGCGCTGCGCCGGCTTGGCGAGTGATCTTCCTCGATCTGGACCTGCTGCTGTATGTGACGGAACGTGCCACCGGCCTTCCGCCGGTCGTGCGGGACTACGGGCTGCTGGAGTCCGCGCTCGCGCGCCCGCAGGCGTCTGCGTTCGGCGAGGACGCGTACCCGAGCCTCCACGAGAAAGCCGCGGCGTTGCTCCATTCGCTGGTGCGCAACCATGCCCTCGTCGACGGCAACAAGCGGCTGGCCTTGGCGGCAACGATCGCCTTCCTCGGCATGAACGGGACGCGCCTGACGTTCACGAACGACGAGGCCTACGACTTCATCATCGCCGTTGCAACCGGCAGCTTGGATGACGTGAGTGCGATCGCGGCGAAGCTGCGATCGCAGTCGACACCGATCAGCGCAGCGTGAACGCGCCCGCTGCCTGCTGTGCCCGCTGCTTACCCGCGGGCGTAAAACGCACATACGTCGCGACGCGCAATCGTTTGGTCCCGGTCAGCAGCGTGACGCCGACGTGCGTGAGCTTCAGCTTCAACGGATCGACTCCGGCTGTGCGGGCGTGCAGCCGGCCGGTCCCGATCAGGACGGCGTGGCCCTTTCGTCGGGCGAACCAGTAATCGGACGCGGTGCCGGTCTCGACGGCGGGGTAGTCGAACACGAAGCCGCGCGAGCGGCGGATGCGCGCGAGTCTCGCCTGCTTGCCTGTGGGTGCCAGCAGCAGGCTCAGTGAGAGTTTGACCTCACTGATGGTGGCGGGAGGCAGGGTGATCTCGACCGGCTCGCGCCAGGTGCCGTTGGACTCGCTGATCGTGTAGCCGAGCACGTCGCCGCGGCGGTCGTCGTACTGGCCGATCACGGTGCAGTCGCCGACGCCGGTGCAGTCGGACTGGCTGGTTGTCGCATACTGGATGTTGCCGGCGTTGCGCGGCAGCGGCGACTCGAGCCCGGCGCGCCAGACGCCGCCAACCTCTGAGAGCAGCAGCCCCTGCGAGTTATAACCGGCGTCCGTGTAGACGCCGGTGGCAAGGCAGTTTCCGACCGCGGGGCAGGAAATCCAGTCGAGCCCGGCCGATTGCTTCTCGAGGCCCTGCACCGCATTGGCGGGCAGCGTGACCTCGACGCCCGGCTGCCATGTACCGCCGTTCTGGTCGACGAGCAGCCCCTGGCCGTTCTCGTCATTGTCGAAGTACCAGCCGACGGCCGCGCAGTCGCCGGCCTGCGGACACGCCACGGATGCGAGCACGGCCGTCTGGTCGCCCACCGTTCCCGAAGGTGCCGCGTTGGCCGGCAACGTCGCTCCCGTGCCGTCGGCCCAGGCGCCGCCGGACTCGCTGAACAGGAGCCCGAGCGAGTTCTGCAGCGGGTTGATGTAGGTGCCGACCGCTGCGCAGTCATGGGCATCGGCGCACGCGAGCGAGGACGGGACGATGTTGGGATCGACGTTCGCGTCGCCGGGTGGCGCCAGCGCCGGAACAGCCGTCCACAGGCCGCCGCTTGAACTGATCAGCAGTCCCTGCTGGTGCCCGGCGGCATCCACGTATTTGCCGGCCGCAGTGCAGGCGCCGGTGGCCTGGCAGGTGACCGCCAGCAGCACGGCGTCCTGCCCCGCGATGGGCGCGTCCGCCGGCAGCGGCGCTTCGGTCGCGGTGGACCAGTGGCCGTCCGTCTCAGTCAGGATCAGGCCCTCCCAGACCTCGGCGTTGGTCTCGTAGTTCCCGACCGCCACGCAGTTGCCGACCGAGCTGCACGACACCGCCGCCAGCCCGAGATCGTCGACGGTGCCCGACTTTGGCTTGGTCGGACGCGTCGCGTTGGCTGGCAGCTGCACCTGAGTCCCGCGCGCCCACCGGCCGTTGGTCTCGGCGAACAGCACCGCATGGTCGGTGTTGTCGCTGCCCGTGTAACGGCCCACAGCCACACAGTCACCCGCGGCGAGGCAGGAGACATCCGCCAAGCCACCGCCGCTTGACGCCCTGAACGGAGCGGATGCGGCGCCTGCCGGGGGCTGCGCCTCGACCGCCCGCTGCCACTTGCCGTTCGTCTCGGTCACCAGCAGTGCCTGGGTCTCGGCGAGGCCGTCGTCATAAGTGCCGACTGCGCTGCAGTTGCCCGACGACGCGCACGACATGGCGGTGAGCTGAACGGCGGGGTTGATCTCAGCGGCGGAGGCCGTCGGGGCCAGCGCGGCCACACCGACGACGATGATCGACAGCAGCCAGGCGGCCGGCGCACGTGTCATACAGGCAGCATACGGCCGACTGCGCCGCGAGCGTGCGAGGGGCACGCGTCCCGGTGGACGCGTGCCCCCTTGCCAAACGAGCCCCTCAACGCAGTGTGAACGTGTGCGTCCGGGTCACGGTCGTGCTGCCGCTTGAGAACGTCACACGCGCGGTCAGGCGCAGCTTGTGGCTTGACTTGACCAGGCGCCTTCCCAGCTTGTTGAGCTTCACGTGGACCTTCACGCTGCTCGTCCCGGTTGTGCGTGCCGAGCCGGAAGCGACCAGACGCTTCTTCTTGTGCTTGCCATGCCCGGTGATGTGGTACCAGCGCACTGTCACCCTGCCCGATTCCAGCGGCTTGTAGGTGAACGTGTAGGCGTGCGTCCTGCGCAGCGACCTCAGACGGCTGGCAGCCCCCTTTGGCGCAAGCAGCTTCCCAAGCGACGCCGAGATCTGCTGCTTCGAGGCCGGCACGGCGACGCTCTCCGTGGTGGCCGCGATGCCGGTGCCCATCAGGCTGGTCGCGCTGACTGCGAACGTGTAGGTGTCGTCGGGGGTCAGCCCCTTGAAGGTGGGGCCTCCGGAGGTGCCGACCGTGATCGTCTGACCGCCGCGGGCACTGTCGGTCAGGTCGTTGGCGGTGATCGTGTAGCCGGTGATCGGCAGACCGCCCGTGTCCGACGGTGCCGTCCAGGCCACCTGGGCACTGGTCCCGTCGACGGTGGCCGACGGGCTGGTGACAGCGCCCGGGGCATCGAACAGGAACCCGCTGTCGTTGTTCGGGATGACATCGCTCAGCGTGTAGCCCGCGGCAGCGCAATAGCCGCCGGGAGCGCACGCGACGCCTGCGCCGTCGTCGGTGTAGTTGTCGTAGGTTGTCGGCTGCTCGACGCCTGCCGTTGTCCAGTTGCCACCGGACTGCTGTGCGATCAGCGCTTGGTTGTTGCCGTCGCTGCCGTCGTAGGATCCCGCGGTCACGCAGTGCTCTGCGGACACGCAGGCGACCGAAGCGAGCCATACCTCGGGGTTGCTGCTGCCGGCTCCCGGGAGATTCGCCTCGACGCCGGGCGCCCAACTGCCGTTGGTCTCGGTGAGCTCGAGTCCCTCCACGTCATTGGCCGAGGTCGAGTCGTAGGCGCCGACCGCGGTGCAGTTTCCAGCCGAGGCGCACGAGACCGAGTTGACGTAGAGGTCATTCTGGAGGTTGGTCGATCCGGCTGCGTCTGCCGGTAGCGTCGCCTCGGTCGCCGGCTGCCAGGTTGAACCCGACTGGTTCAACAACAGGCCCTGGTAACTGCTGGTGCCGTCGACGTAGTAGCCGACCGCCGTGCATGCGCCGACACTGGGGCAGGAGACGGATTCGACAAATGCCTCTGGATTGCCGGCGACGCTTGGCAACTGCGAGAGATTCGCCTCGCCAGCGGTCCACGTGCCGTTGCTCTCGGTCACGAGCAGCGCTTGGGAGTGGAGGAAGGAGTCGCGGTAAGTACCGACCGCCGCGCAGTTTCCCGCCGACGCGCAGGAGACCTGGACGAGGTTCACAGATGGGTTGCTGGCCGTCGAGAGCCCGGAGAGGCTCAGCTTGCCGGCGGTCCAGGTGCCGTTGCTCTCGGAAAGAATCAATCCCTGCTTTGCATCCGAGCCGTCGGTGTAGTAGCCGACCGCAGTGCAGTCACCCGCGCTGGGACAGGAGACGGATGTCACCGTCACGTCCGGGTTGCTGCTGTAGAGACTCGGCAGCGCCGATGTGTTCACCTCGCTGACGGTCCAACTTCCGCCGGTCTCCGTTGCGATCAGTCCCTGCTGGTGGCTGTCCGAGTCAACGTAAGCGCCACCGGCAACGCAATTGCCCACGGACGTGCAGGCAACCGAGGAGAGCTCGGCGCTCGGGTTGCTGAGCACGCTCGGCAGCGACGACAGGTTCAGCTCCTGCGCCGTCCAGCTCCCGTTGGATTCGGTCTCGATCAGCCCCTGGCCGTTGCCCGAGCCATCGGCATACCGGCCAACGGCGACGCAGTCTCCAGCCGCTGGGCAGGCGGTCGAGTCGAGCACGTAATCCTGCGCAGCGCCGCTCGCTGCCCCGCTTGGCAGCGGCACAGTCTCTGCTGAGGCGATCTGAGGCGCTGCGCATGCAGCGACTACGACGACCACCGTCGATGCCAGACGGCGACGGCCTCTCCGATGCCAAGTCATCCTGCCCCCATAAGTCGGTTTGACTATTCGGGCCAGCCTAGCTCTGCTCCAAACCCCGGTCAACAGGACCCCTAGCTGAATTTCTGGGAGTGGTCGATCTTGCCGGCGGACGCAAAAAGGGCGCCCTTGCGGGCGCCCCCTTAAGCAACTCGATGCAGCTGTCAGCTACGCGACCGGGACCTTCGCAGCGTCGGTCGCGGCGGCCTGGACGCGGGAGTACTTGGCGATGAAGTCATCGGTCGCCTCGCGCGCCTCGTCGTCGGGGCGCTGGTTCATCGGCGACTTCATCAGGTAGGAGCTCGGGCCGTCGAGCTGGCCGGTGATTCCGTGGTTCATCGCGAGCTTGCAGCAGCGCACCGCGTCGATGACGATGCCGGCCGAGTTGGGCGAGTCCCAAACCTCGAGCTTGGTCTCCATCTGCAGCGGTACGTCGCCGAAGGCCTGACCCTCGAGGCGGATGTGAGCCCACTTGCGGTCGGTCAGCCACGGCACGTAGTCCGACGGGCCGATGTAGACGTCGTCCTTGGGCAGCACGTGACCCATGATCGAGGTCACGGCCTGGGTCTTCGAGACCTTCTTGGACTCCAGGCGCTCACGCTCGAGCATGTTGTAGAAGTCCATGTTGCCGCCGACGTTCAGCTGGCTGGTGCGCAGCAGCTTGACGCCGCGGTCGTGGAACAGGCGTGCGAGCATGCGGTGCACGATGGTCGCGCCGACCTGCGACTTGATGTCGTCGCCGACGATCGGCAGCCCCGCCTTGATGAAGCGGTCGTTCCAGTACTTCTCGCCGGCGATGAACACCGGGATGCAGTTCACGAAACCGCAGCCGGCCTCGAGGATCTGCTCGACATACCACTTGGTCGCCAGCTCGGAGCCGACCGGCAGGTAGGAGACGACGACGTCGGTCCTGGTTTCCTTGAGGATTCCGACGATATCGGCGGTCGGACCGGGAGCCTTGGTGATCTTCTCCTTCAGGTACTTACCGAGGCCGTCGTGCGTCATGCCACGGTTGACCGTGACGCTCAGCTTCGGGACGTTCTCGGCGAACTTCAGCGTGTTGTTCTGGCCGCAGAAGATGGCCTCGCTGAGGTCCTTGCCCACCTTCTCGACGTCGATGTCGAAGGCGGCCGAGAACTCGATGTCACGCACGTGGTAACCACCGAGGTCGACGTGCATGAGGCCCGGAACGGGTTCGTTCGGATTCGCGTCTTTGTAGTACTCGACGCCCTGAACGAACGAGCTGGCGCAGTTGCCCACGCCGATGATCGCCACGCGTACCTTCTCATGCTGGTAGCGCGCGGGGCCGACGGAGGAGCCGTTCGTTGAGGCCGGTTCGCTGGTCACTGATCGATGTCCCTTCTGGAGGTTTGGCCGGCGCGGTCGCCCGGCGGATATCGATAGTACGCGAGAGCGCGCCCTCGGTTACACCGATCGGTACCCAAATCGTGAATACAAGATGGCCACTGCCCGAGAAGTACACCGATCGGTTCCATAGGCGCGCGCCCCTCAATCGATCGCGTCGCGCAGGATCGCCGTCGCCATCAGATACACGTCGGCCACGACCATCGCGACATCCTCCATCAGCAACCGGCAGCAGGCTCCCTCGTAGAGCGTCACCAGTCGGCGCGCCGTCCGTTCCGGGTCCCGAGCGGCCGCCGCTCGAGCCAGGTCGGCGAGACGGTCGCTGAACAGCTGGGCACGTGCGCTTACCGCAACGTGCACTCGGTGCTCCCGATCGGGAAACTCGGCGGCGGCAGCGAGGATCGCATCAGGGACGACGGTTCCCGGGTCGGCGAGTGCGGTGAACAGCTCCAGTAACCGCGTCCGCGGAGTCAGGTCCGCACGGCCGAGCACAGCGGCGGTGGGGCCGGTGCGCCCATACTCGGCGACGTACGCGATGATCAGATCGTCCTTTGAGTCGAAGTGCTGATACAGCGTGCGCTTCGATACGCGAGCGGTCCTGTGCAGCTCGTTGATGCCGGTCGCGTTGAAGCCCTGGCGTGCGAACAGCTCCGCCGCTGCGGCAAGGATGCGCTCTCGTGCTCCGCGTCCGAGTGAGGCTCGGCGCC
>Ga0307374_10012166_pt1 | contig 12114 bp, 12 predicted proteins | sample OX3MG_FD_202532 | JGI IMG/M metagenome (GOLD analysis project Ga0307374, IMG submission 202532) | Soil microbial communities from Risofladan, Vaasa, Finland - OX-3 | ecosystem: Environmental > Terrestrial > Soil > Coastal area > Acid sulfate soil | place: Finland: Risofladan, Vaasa | collected...
CGCCCCCGTCGATGGCGGGCTCGGCCGGCCCCGCCTCGTCTTCGGCGGTGCGTCGGAGGCATCCATCCGGCGGACGGTGCGCTGGGGCGCGGGATGGACGGCGAGCAGCGGGGCGGGTGCCTCGCTGGGCCCGCTCGTGGAGCGCGTCCGGACCGCGTGGCGGGACGCCGGCCGCGAGGGCGCCCCGTGGATCTCGGCGCTCTCCTACTTTGCGGTCGGGACCGACGAACGATCGTCGGCGTTCCTGCTCGACTACTACGGCCCCGTGCGCGGACCCGCCACGGTGCAGGCGCTGCCGACCGACCCGGACGGCCTGGCGGCCATGGCCAGCCGCCTCGAGGACGCCGGCGTGGACGAGATGGTGACGTTCCCGACCCTGCCCGAGGTCGACCAGGTCGACCGGCTCGCCGATGTGCTGCTGCGCTGAACGGGGCGGGAGCGCATACGATGGCGCGGCACGCCCGCTCGCGGGCTGACCGATCGACGGAACGCGCGATGGGAGGGACGCCGCGGTGAGCGACACGGCCGGAGCGGACCTGTCGCGACTTCACGTCGTGGTACCCCTTCGGACGCTCGAGGGCGGCAAGAGCCGGCTCGGCGCGGCGCTCGACGCCGAGGAGCGCGAGGAGCTCATCGTCGGCATGCTCCGCCACCTGCTGGACACGATCGCCGGCTGGGGTGGCGCGGCGGACGTCCTCGTCGTCAGCCCGGACCCTGTGCTGCTGTCGATCGCGGCGTCCGCCGGCGCGCGGACCCTGCGCCAGCGGGCCGGCGGGCTCAACGACGGGATCCGGCTGGGCATCGCCGACGTCTCCGCGGGCGGGGCCACGGCCGTGCTGGTGCTGCCCGGCGACCTGCCGCTGGCGGACGCGGCGGCCCTGGCGCGCCTGCACGATGCCGCGGACGCGGCGCTCGCGGCCGGGGGCGGGCGCGCACTGGTGGCCATCGTCCCGGCCGACGCACGCAGCGGCACAAACGGCCTGCTCCTGTCGCCTCCCGACGTGATCGATCCCGCGTTCGGATCGGACAGCCTCCGCGCCCACCTCGAGGCGGCCCGCGAGGCCAACGCGAGCGTGCAGCTGGTGGAGGACGCGGCGCTCGGGTTCGACCTCGACACGCCCGGCGACGTCGAGCGGCTCGATTCCGGCCGCCTGGCGGAGCTGCAGGCGATCGGCGCAGGCGCGGGAATCGCGGGCGCAGGGACCGGTACGTGACCGGACGGGACGAGCGGCCGGCCGAGGCCGAGCAGCCCGAGGCCGAGCGGCCCGAGGCCGGGCGAACCGAGGCCGGGCGAACCGAGGCAGCCGGCGGCCCTCCTCCGGGCGCCCTGCCGGCCGAAACGGCGGGACGCCTGCTCGCGGTTCCGCTGCCGCCGCTCCCGGACATCCGGCCGGGCGACGACCTCGCAGCGATGATCGCGGAGGCTGTCCGGACCGGTTCGGCGGACGACGCGGAGCTCGAACTCCGCCTCGGGGACGTGCTCGTCGTGACCCAGAAGGTGGTGTCGAAGGCGGAGGGGCGCGTGGTCGACCTGCGCTCCGTCACGCCGCGTCCCGAGGCGCTCGCCTTCGCCGAGCGCTGGAACCGCGATCCCCGCCAGGTGGAGGTGGTCCTCCGGGAGTCCGTGCGCGTCGTGCGCATGGAGCGCGGCGTGATCGTGTCGCGCACCGCACACGGCTACGTCTGCGCGAACGCCGGCGTGGACGCGTCCAACACCGACGCGCCCGATCTCGTCACGCTCCTCCCGGAGGATCCCGATCGCTCCGCACGCGACATCCGCGCCCGCCTGCGCGAGCTGCTCGGGATCGACGTGGCGGTGGTGATCGCCGACTCGTTCGGTCGCCCCTGGCGGTGGGGTATCACGGACGTGGCGCTCGGCGTCTCGGGGTTCGCGCCCCTCGCCGACTTCCGGGGCCTGGCCGACACGGGAGGGCGCGAGATGCACGCCACCGTCGTCGCGGTCGCCGACGAGATCTGCGGCGCCGCCGAGCTTGCATCCGGCAAGACGTCGAGGCGGCCAGTCGTGCTCGTTCGTGGTGCCCCCATACGCGCCGGTGACGGTTCCATCGTCGGCGACGTCGTCATGCCGGCTGCGTTCGACCTGTTCTCCTGACGGCCGACGCCGCCGCTGACCCGATACGTCATCCGCAGTACGCTCCGGGCATGAAGATCGGACTGCAGGTACCCAGCTTCACCTGGCCGGGCGGCAATGCCGCGATCGGCCCCACGTTCGCGCGCATCGTCCGCGACGCCGACGAGGCGGGCTTCGACTCGTTGTGGGTCATGGACCACCACCTCCAGATCCCGGCCGTCGGCGCCGCGGACGAGCCCATGCTCGAGGGCTGGTCGGCCCTCGCCTACGCCGCCGCGCTGACGAAGCGGATCACGCTGGGCCTCATGGTCGGCGGCATCCACTACCGGCAGGCCGGTCTCTGGGCGAAGCTCGCGACCACGCTCGACGTCCTGTCCGGCGGTCGCGCATGGCTGGGGATCGGCGCCGCGTGGAACGAGCAGGAGTCGAAGGCCCTCGGCTTTCCCATGCCGCCGCTCGGTGAGCGCTTCGAGATGCTCGAGGAGACGCTGCAGATCGTGCATGCCATGTGGGAGGGCGACGCCGGCAGCGGCCAACCCTTCCGTGGACGCCATTACCAGCTCGAGCGGATGCTGAACAGCCCGCAGGCCATCCGCCGGCCCCACCCGCCGATCATGATCGGAGGCGGTGGCGAGCGGAAGACGCTGCGCCTGGTGGCCCAGTACGCGGACGCCACCAACATCTTCGGAGGCGGGGACAACCTGCGCCGAAAGTACGCCGTGCTCAGGGAGCGCTGCGACGAGGTCGGACGGCCGTTCGACGAGATCGAGCGGACGAACCTGAACGGCTTCCGCGTCTCGGCGGAGGGCGCCCCGGAGACGGTGACGCCGGCCGAGATGGTCGACCGCATCGGCACATGGCACGACGCCGGCTCCCAGCACGCGATCTTCTCGATCAGGAACGTGTACGAGCCGGGGATCCTCGAGCTCGTGGGCCGCGACGTGGTGCCCCAGGTGCACGCGATGGGCCGCTAGCCGTACCCTTGTCGAAGCGGGGGCTCTCCCCGGACGCAGCCAGGAGGCCGGATGCCCGAACGTGACGAGCGGCGCTCGTCGAGCCCTGCGGCCGGCGCGACGGGGGCCCGGATCGTGGCGTCCGTCCTGCCCGCCGATCTGTCGCGGCTGGGCGAGGAGGTCGCGGCCCTGGAGGACGCGGGCGTCGACTGGGTCCAGTTCGACGTCATGGACGCGGACTTCGTGCCGAACCTCACGTTCGGGCCGGACGTGATCGCCGCGGCGCGGCGGCACACGCGGCTTCCCTTCGAGGCCCAGCTGATGGTGTCGAACCCGGACGTGCTGATCCCGCGCTGCGTGGAGGCGGGCTGCGAACGGGTCATCGTGCACGCGGAATCGACGCGCAACCTCCACCGCAGCCTGATGCAGGTCGGCGAGAGCGGCGGGCGCGCAGGCGTCGCCGTCAACCCCGCGACCCCCGTCGAGGCGATCGTCAACGTGCTCGACCTGGTGGACCTGGTCCTGGTCATGACGGTCAACCCGGGCTTCGGGGGCCAGTCGTACCTGAAGAGCATGGAACCCAAGCTGCGGGTGGCCCGCGTGGCGATCGAGGCGACCGGGCGGCCCATCTGGCTCGAGGTGGACGGCGGCATCTCGCCCGAGACGATCGAGACGTGCGCGGCATCGGGCGCGGACGTCTTCGTGACGGGCAGCACCCTCTTCCACGACCCCCGGGGTATGGCCCATGCCGTCCAGGACCTGCGATCGCGGGCGCTCCGCGCGATGAGCCCGGCGGGGGCGAGCCACGGCACCGGGATGCGGTAAGATACTCCCTGGGGGTATTCCGCGGCGGACGGCGCGCGGAACCACCCACCAAGCGCACACGAGGACGGAGCACACGGGATGAGCCAGGGAACGGGCGGTTTCGGCGGTCTGAAGCCGCTCCAGATCATCGGGGACGGCGACCAGGGGCTCGCCGCGCCCGTCGGGACGCCGGTCGCGGCCGTCGCCGAGGGCCGAACCCGGGCGAAGGTGATCATCATCGGATCCGGCCCGGCGGGATTGACCGCGGCGATCTACGCGGCTCGTGCCAACCTGGAGCCCATCGTGCTCGGCGGGTACGCGGCCGGCGGTCAGCTCATGATCACCAGCGAGGTCGAGAACTTCCCCGGCTTCCCCGACGGCATCCAGGGGCCGGAGCTCATGGACCGCATGCGCGCGCAGGCCGAGCGCTTCGGCGCCCTCGTGGTCGACGTAGACGTTGAACGGGTCGACCTGTCGCGCCGGCCGTTCCGCCTCTGGGCGGGAGGCGTCGAGTACGAGGCCCAGACGATCATCGTGGCCAGCGGCGCGTCGGCCATCTGGCTCGACCTGGAGAGCGAGACGCGGCTGCGCGGCCGGGGCGTCAGCGCCTGCGCGACGTGCGACGGCTTCTTCTTCCGCGATCGCCGCGTCGTGGTCGTCGGCGGCGGGGACTCGGCGCTCGAGGAGGCGCTGTTCCTGACCAAATTCGCGAGCGAGGTCGTGATGATCCACCGGCGGGACCAGTTCCGGGGCAGCCGCATCATGCAGGAGCGCGCCCTCTCGAACCCCCGCATCAAGGTCGTGTGGAACAGCCAGGTCGTCGACGTGCTCGGCGAGGACAAGGTGACCGGCGTGCGCCTGCGGGACACGGCCACGGGCCGGGAGCACGACGAGCCCACGGACGGGTTGTTCGTCGCCATCGGCCACCGTCCCAACACCGGCGTGTTCCGCGAGTGGCTGGAGGTCGACGCCAAGGGCTATCTCACGGTCCACGACGAGACCGGCACGCGCATCGATGGCGTGTTCGTGGCCGGCGACGTGCACGATCACCGGTACCGCCAGGCGGTCACGGCCGCCGGGGACGGGTGTCGCGCGGCCATCGACGCCGAGCGCTGGCTCGCGGAGCGGGGACTCGCCGAGCCTGCGACCGCGACCGCGTGGTGAAACCCGGCCCGGCGGCGCCCGATTCACGCGCCGACCGGATCCTGGCGGACCGGAGAGAGCGGCTGCTGCGACGGCTCGGCCTCGTGCCGACCACCGCCGAGGTCACGCAGGCGTTTCTCGACGCCACCCTGCCCGCGTCCGGCGCCGTGGTCGTCGATGCCGGGTGCGGGCGCGTGAGCGCGCTGCGGCCGTTCCGGGATCGCGTCTCGGAGATGATCGGCGTCGACATCCACACCCCTGACTCGCCGCTGCCCTGGCTCGACCGGTTCGTGCAGGCGGACCTGTGTCGCGACGAGGATGCGCTGGAGCCCGCCTCGCTGGACGTCGTGCTGAGCTCGTTCGCGGTGGAGCACTTCCACGACCCCGTCGCCGCTCTGCGGACCCTGGCCGGCTGGCTCCGCCCGGGAGGCTGGCTGATCCTGACGACCGTGAACCGGGCGCATCCGTTCGTCGATGCCTACTGCGCCATGCCGCGCGGGCTCGCGGGACCCCTGCAGCGCCTGGTAAAGGCCGGCCCCGGCGACGCCCACGTGCTCATCGCATCGGCCAACACGCCGGCCCGGCTCCGTGCGGCGCTGCTCGCGGCCGGCTTCGGCGACGTCGAGCTGATCACGACGGACCACCTGGCCCGGGCGTGGCAGCGGCGTCGCGCCACCTTCGCGGTCGGGCTGGTCGGAGATCTGGCCGCCCACGCGTTTCCGCTGCGCCGATCGACCATGGTGGTCCGCGCGCAGCGCCCCGAGGAGTTGACGGCATGACCAAGCACGCGACGGTGCGCTGGGACGCGGGCATGCACCTGGTCGCCGAGGCCGGCTCGGGCGACCGGCTCGAGATGGACGACGAGGCCGGTGGCCACGGCTTCCGGCCCTCCGAGCTCCTGATGGTCTCGCTCGGTGGCTGCACCGCCATGGACGTGGTCTCGATCCTGCGCAAGAAGCAGCAGACCGTCACGTCGTACGAGATCGACGTCACCGGCGAGCAGCGAACGGCGCACCCGAGGGCGTACACCGACGTCGTCGTCGAGCATCGCGTCGAGGGCGATCCACTGGATCCCGCGGCCGTGTCACGCGCGATCGAGCTGTCGGCGACGAAGTACTGCACCGTGACGGCGGTGATGGCCACGGGGATCGCCAGGATCTCGCATCGCTACGTGGTCCGGAACGCCGATGGCGAGCATCGGGCGGAGGTCGTCGTGACGGGCCCGGACGGGGCGAACGTCTCCTCCCTGGACCGCGCCTGAGGCCCGGTCACCGAAGCGAAGGCCGCGGAGGGCCACGCGGCCCTGGCCGGCACATCCGGCGGCCGCGCGGACCACAGCCTCGGCCGGCGCGCCAATATGCGTTTTTATGTATAATCATGCGCTCATGGCTACCCCCACGACCGCACGTCCCGACCACGCCCGAGCCGCATCCGCCTCCGCCACGTCCGTCGTGTCGGCGGACCGGGCGGGCTCCGTGGCTCGCGGGCCCGCCGAGATCCGCGTCGGGATCCTGGGCGCGACCGGCTACGTCGGGGCCGAGCTGGTCCGGCTTCTCGAGCGTCATCCGACCGTCCGCATCGTCTCGCTGGCGGCCCGCAACCGCGAAGGGGTCCCGGTCGGCGAGGCGTTCGCGCACCTGGCCGAAACGGGCCACCGCATCGATGCGGCCCTCCCGGATCCCGCCAAGCTCGACGTCGTGCTCATCGCGCTGCCCCACGGGCAGGCGGCCGCGCTTGCGCCGGATCTCGCCGCCGCGGGGCCGTTGGTGATCGACCTGGGGGCGGACTTCCGGCTGTCCGACCCGGCCGATTACCGCGAGTTCTACGCGCTCGACCACCCGGCCCCGGAGCTCCTGCCGGGCGGCACCGGACGGCCGGCATCCGAAACGCATCCCGCCATTCCGGCCGCGGTGTACGGGCTCCCAGAGCTGCACCGGGCGGCCATCGCGTCCGCGCGGATCGTCGCATCGCCCGGCTGCTATCCGACGACCGCGATCCTCGCGCTCGCCCCGCTGGCGCGGGCGGGCCTGATCGCCGACGTGATCGTGGACGCCAAGAGCGGCGTGAGCGGAGCCGGACGCGAGCCCAGGCTCGAGACCCATTTCTCCGAGGCCAACGAGTCGGTTCGGGCCTACGGCCTGGGCGGCCACAGGCACCTTCCGGAGATCCGCGGCGAGCTGTCGGGGCTCGGGGCATCGGCGGAGGCGATGGCCGGCCTGATCTTCACGCCCCACCTCGTCCCCATGACCCGCGGCCTGCTCGCCACGTGCTACGTCCGTCCCGTGCGGCCGGTCACCCAGGATGAGCTCGACGGCCTGTATGTCGATGCATACCGTGACGAGCCATTCGTCCAGGTCACGGCCGTCCCGCCGTCCACGAAGACCGTCACCGGCAGCAACCTGTGCCGGGTGCATGCGCGCGTCGATGCGCGGAGCGGACGAGTCGTGGCCATCGCCGTGACGGACAACCTCGTCAAGGGCGCCGCGGGCCAGGCGGTCCAGTCGCTCAACGTCGCGTTCGGGCTCCCGGAGACCACGGGACTCGAGCAACTCCCGCTGTATCCGTGAGCGTGTCCGAGCGGCCGGGAACGGCCCCCGCGCCGGGCGATACCGATCAGGACGCCTGGGCGACCCTCGCGTCGGATGCCGCCGCGCTCCCCCTGGAACAACGCCCGAGGTTGCCGCTCGGGTTCGCGGCGGGCGCCGTCGCGGCGGGGATCAAGCCGAGCGGTCGCCCAGACCTGGCCATCGTGACCGTGACGACGCCCGATCCCGCCTCTGCTGCCGCCACGTTCACGCGAAACCTCGTGCAGGCCGCACCGGTCCGCCTGAGCCGCGCGCACCTGGAATCGACTGGTGGGGGCCCGAGCGCCGCCGGCCTCCCGCCCCACGGGCGGGCACGCGCCGTCCTGGTCACGGCCGGCTGCGCGAACGCCGCGACCGGGCCGGCGGGCGACGCCGACCAGGCCGAGATCGCAGCGCTGCTGGCCGGCGCGATCGGTTGTCGCGTCGAGGAGACGCTCATGGCATCGACCGGGCTCATCGGCACGCGGTTGCCCGTGGAGCGCGTGGCATCGGGCATCGAGGCGCTGGTGCCGGCCGGTCTCGGCGCCGGCGACGCGGCGCTGGAGGCGGTCGGAACCGCCATGATGACGACGGACCATGCCCTGAAGTCGGCGAGCGTGACGGTCGAGCTCTCCGCCGGGGCCGCGCGCCGGCAGGCCCGCGTCACCGGCGTCGTGAAGGGCGTGGGCATGATCCATCCCGGCATGGCGACGATGATCGCGCTCGTGCTGACGGACGCGCGCGTGGCGCCGGACACCCTCGCATCGATGCTGCGACCCGCGGTCGCCCTGGGGTTCGACCAGCTCACCGTCGACGGCGACACCTCGACCAACGACACGGTCTTCGCCCTGGCATCAGGCGCGTCGGGCACCGACGAGGTCGCATCGGGCACGGACGAGGCGCGTGCGCTCGCCGTCGCGATCGCCGCCGTGTGCCGGTCGCTCGCGCGCCAGCAGGCGGCGGACGGCGAGGGCGCGACATGCCTGATCTCCTGCCGTGTCTCGGGCGCAGAACGCCTCGCCGACGCGCGCGCGATCTCCCGCGCCGTCGTGGGCAGCAGCCTGCTGAAGGCCGCGGTCCACGGGCGCGACCCCAACTGGGGCCGGGTGGCGGCCGCCGCGGGGGCCGCCCACCGGGCGGACGGGTCGGCGGTCTCGCTGTCCGTCCAGTCGCTGCGAATCGCGCTCTGCGGCACGCCCGTCTTCGACGGCGAGCCGCTGGCCTTTGACGCGGCGGCAGTGCGTGCGGCGATGGCCCTGCCCGAGATCACCATCGACGTCGACCTGGGACTGGGAAGTGCCACTGCCGAAGCCTGGGGCTGCGACCTCACCGAGGCCTACGTGCGCGAGAACTCGGAGTACTCGACGTGATCGGCGCCGGCCTCATCGTGGTCAAGCTCGGAGGCACGACCATCGCGGGCCAGGAGCATGTCCTGGACCAGGTGACCGAGCTGTCCTCGGCGCGGCCCGTGATCGTCGTCCACGGGGGCGGCGCGAGGGTCACCGAGTGGCTCGACCGGCTGGGCGTGCCAACGCGGTTCGAGGACGGGCTGCGGGTCACCGATGAGGCCGGCCTCGAGGTCGCGGCCGCCGTCCTCCGCGGTGCGGCGAACGTGGAGCTGGTGGCCGCGCTGCGCGCGCGCGGATGCGACGCCGTCGGCCTCTCCGGCGTCGACGGGGGGCTGCTGTCCGGCCGCCGCGTGCCGGGGAAGGGTCTCGTCGCGACGATCGGGGAGGTCCGCCCCGAGTTCGTGGAGATGCTCCTCGCCGCCGGCCACGTGCCGGTCGTCGCGCCGCTGGCGCTGGACGAGCACGGCTCGGTCTGCAACGTCAACGCGGACGATGTCGCGGCCGGGCTGGCGCGCGGCCTCGGGGCGTCGAGGCTCGTGCTGCTGACCGACGTGGACGGCATCCGCGGGGCGGACGGCGGTCGCATCCCGCGGATCGCCGCCGACGAGGCCGAGCGCCTCATCTCGAGCGGCGTGATCGGTGGGGGCATGATCCCGAAGGTCCGCGCGGCCCTGCGCGGGCTGGCCGTCCCGGGCGCGAGCGCGGTGATCGCCGACGGGTCGGACCGCGACGTGCTCAGGCTCGCGCTGTCGGACGGGGACCTGGGCACGCGGATCACGGGTGCCGGCGATGCCGCCGCGCACCAGGGTGCTGCGTGAGGTCGCTCGCATGTCGGTCCTGAGCCCCGCGGCCAAGCAGGTCCGCCAGCAGCTGATCCTGGAGCTGATCGGACAGACCCCCGTCCACAGCCAGGAGGAGCTGGTCGAACTGCTCGCCGCGCGGGGTTTCCAGGTGACGCAGGCGACGGTCTCCCGCGACATCACGGAGCTCGGGCTCGTGAAGGCACCGCGCGCCTCCGCCCACGTGTACATCGCTCCCGGGTCGCTCGGCCGCGACCTGGCGGCGGCAGACGAGCGCCTGGGACGCCTGCTGCTGTCCAGCCCGATCACGGTCGGACGGAGCGGGCTGACCCTCGTTCTCCGGGGACAGGTCGGGAGCGCGCAGGCGCTCGCGCGCGCGATCGATGAGTCCAGCCTGCAGGAACAGGAGGGCACGCTGGCCGGCGACGACACCGTGCTCGTGCTGTTCGCGGACGAGGTGCGCATGGATCGCTGGCGCACCCGCTTACGTCGCCTGCAGGGCCTCCCGCCGGAGTCCTCCGGCTAGCGGCCCTGCACCCTCCCGCCGTCCCTCCCCACCGGGCGCTTCTCGCGCTCGCCACTGCGGCCCGTGGCCGCATCCGAAGGAGCATCCCGTGCGAAAGGTCATCCTCGCCTACTCCGGCGGCCTCGACACATCCGTTGCCGTCGCCTGGCTCCACGAGACCATGGATGCCGACGTCGTCACGCTGACCGTGGACGTGGGCGGTGGCTCGCTGCGGGAGGGCGTGCAGCGCCGCGCCATCAGCGCCGGTGCGTCGCGTGCCTACGTCCTGGACGCCCGGGAACGGTTCGTCGTCGACTACTGCTTCCCGTCGCTGCAGGCCAACGCGCTCTACCAGGGCGTGTACCCGCTCGCGACCGCGCTCGCGCGTCCGCTGATCGCGCAGCTGCTCGTGGAGGTGGCGCAGCGCGAAGGTGCCGACGCCGTCGCCCACGGCTGCACCGGCAAGGGCAACGACCAGGTGCGCTTCGACGTCGCCGTCCATGCGCTCGATCCCTCCCTCGAGGTCATCGCGCCGATGCGGATCGGCATGGGACTCTCCAGGGACCAGGAAATCGAGTACGCACTCGAGCGTGGGATCGAGGTTCCGATCACGAAGGCGTCGCCCTACTCGATCGACCAGAACATCTGGGGACGCTCGATCGAGACGGGCGTGCTCGAGGATCCGTGGACCGCCCCGCCGTCGGACGTGTACCAGTGGACGGTCGACCCGGGCAGGGCCCCGGCCGTCCCGGCGGAGGTCACCATCGCCTTCGAGGGCGGCATCCCGGTGAGCCTGGACGGGGTCCGGCTGTCGCCCGTGGAGCTGGTCGAGCAGCTCGGCTCGCTGGCCGGCGCGCACGGCGTCGGACGCGTGGACCACGTCGAGGACCGGCTGATCGGCATCAAGAGCCGCGAGATCTACGAATCGCCCGCCGCGATCGCGCTGTTCGCCGCGCACAGGGCGCTCGAGGGACTGACGCTGTCCCGCGAGCAGCTGCGGTTCAACCGGCTCGTGAGCGACGAGCTGGCGCAGGCCACGTACGACGGGCTGTGGTTCAACGCCCTCCACCGCGACCTGCGCGACTACGTCGCCTCGTCACAGCGCGTCGTGACGGGCGAGGCCCGGTTGCGGCTCGATCACGGCTCGCTCGCGGTCGTCGGCCGGCGCAGCGACCTGTCCCTCTACGACCGGGCACTGGCCACGTACGACGCGGACGACGCGTTCGACCACGCGAGCGCGGTCGGCTTCATCAGGATCTTCGGCCTCCCGCTGCGGACCGAGGCCGCCCGACAGGGCAGCGCGTGGGCGTGGACGGCTCCCCTCGTGGACCGGCTGCCGGCCAGCGTGGTCTCCGCCGGGGACGGTGGACTGCCCGGGGACCCGGGCGTGGACGGTGCGGCACCGGACGGGACGGTGCCCGCGGTCGCCGGAAGCGCCGGCAAGGGTGGCTCCTCCGGACCGGGCGCGGCGGGCGCCTGACGGGACGTGAGATGGGCGGTCGCGGTCGCAGGGCACCCGGTCCCGACATGACCGGGCACGTTCGCCGGGGACAGGGGCCCGACATGCCTTGGCGCATCCGCCGAGGACCTGGTCCGGACCTGCTCGGGCGCGTCCCGCAGGGACCTGCTGCGGACATGTTCGGGCGTGTTCGCGCCCGAGGCGTCATCATGGGCGGCCCATGATCCGGCGAGCCCGACCATCCGACGTCCCCGCGATCCACGCGCTGATCCACCGCTACGCGGGGCGCGACCTGCTGCTGCCGCGGCCGCTCACGGACATCTACGAGCGGATCCGCGACTTCTGGGTGGCCGTGGACGGCGGGCAGGTGGTCGGGTGTGCGGCGTTGCGGATCTGGTGGCACGACCTGGCCGAGGTGCGTTCGCTCGCCGTGGCGCCCTCAGCC
>Ga0307374_10012167_pt1 | contig 12114 bp, 13 predicted proteins | sample OX3MG_FD_202532 | JGI IMG/M metagenome (GOLD analysis project Ga0307374, IMG submission 202532) | Soil microbial communities from Risofladan, Vaasa, Finland - OX-3 | ecosystem: Environmental > Terrestrial > Soil > Coastal area > Acid sulfate soil | place: Finland: Risofladan, Vaasa | collected...
TAGTTAACGTTTAAGTGAATATAGAGCAGTTAATACATTTGCTGTTTTCACTTTATTCTCTTTTAATAACACACATTGCTTAAAACGTCTTTGCCTTCAATTGTCTGCTGTTCCCTTCGTATTGCATGTATATTTTGTTAATTCATAGCGCCTCCATACTTATTACAGCACGGCATTGAAAAGGGTCGGAATTGAGAGTGGTCCTTGCATTGTTCCTTTTTTCAGGGCATAAGTACGTGACTATGATCTCTAAACGAGGGTGCTCTTTTGCTTGCGGACAGTAACACATTAGCTCACAAACATATACTAACGGCACTTTTGATTCTTGGCTTTCATTTACGTCTAAGTACTTAGAAGTAGATTTCAAGCTGTAGCGAAAGCGTAACAACACGCTACTGGGAGACCAGCACTATGATAAGTAGGCAAAGTATTCTATTCTTTGGCTTGGGGCAAATGGGCCGTGAATTGGTTCGGCACCTGATTTCATCGGGTCATGATATTACGGGCATTGATCCTAATGATAGTGCTCGAGAGAAATGCAAGGATATGGGTCTCCATTTACTGCAAAGCGTCGGAGAAGTTAGAGATCGCCCGGAATATGTTTTTGCTTGTGTTCCATATCCGCACGATTTAGTACAAATTGCAAGTTGGTGTAATATGCTCCCTGATGCCTATCGTCCCACATTCTTGATCAACTTATCGACGATAGGACCTAAAGCGTCATTAGAAGTAGAGCAGATATGCACCAATGTAGTTTTTGTGGAGTGTCCTATCACTGGAGGTGTTATTCGAGCGAGCCGCAAAGAAATTACGCTACTTTGCGGATGCAGGAAAGTTGAACTACTTGAAGATATATTACCATTATTGCATCAAATAGCAGCTAAAGTAATTGTGATGCGAAATGTGTATGATACCAGCATAGCAAAACTTGTTAATAACCTTGTATCCATTAATAATGCATTAGGAACAATTGAGGCCCTCGGATTTGGTCTAAAAGCCGGGATTCCTATGGAGATGTTGTTCAATGCACTTGAGAATGGAACTGCAAACAGTTACGTTCTCTCTAGTACCCTGAGGCGGTCATTATTGGAAGGAGATTTCGAAACCGGTTTTGCCCTGCACTTAGCTCTTAAGGATCTACGATTAGCTGCTCAAGCAGCCGAGGAGCTTCATTGCCAGATGCCGCATTTAGAAGTAAACCTGAGAGAGCTCGCTGACACATTCGATATGGGATACGGAGACCTTGTCTTCTCTTCGGTAGCGTTGCATCACGGTCTCGTCGAGCGAAGGGACCCTGAAGCACACTAAATATCTAGGAGCATGTCTGATGGATAAAGAATTTATTAAACTTCTGGGATCATTGGAGTTTAAAACGAAGCTTGGGATCGATTCAAGTTTTCTCGAAAAGCCCGAATTAGAGTGGAAAGCACTTCCAGAGACTACTAATGAGCTTATCTATGATGAAGATATCAAAATTCCTGCTGATCGTGAGCAACCGGGCCCATTGAAGGTCAATATTTTATTTGAATCCGGATTGGATGGCATTTATGATGTTGGCTGGGTTGCCGCTGAAGGAACTCAACTCCAATCAGGGGATGATGTTATAAGAGCGTATCGTACTACTGATGGTACTAGCTACGTACAGAAGGTACCTTTCAGCGTGAAAGTTGTTAAGTCCTTAGTCGTCCGAAATCAGAAAGTAGTTCGTGGAGATGGTATTGTACTCTGCACTATAACCTCCTTATCTCTGGATCTGCATGCTATTCGTAATGAGATGCGTTCCATCCAGATGGAGCTAGCCCAGGCTGTTAATGCGTCCGTTAAAGGCTATATGAGCTACATCGGTGAAGGTGGGCAAGTCGCAAAAAACGTGGAGCCTGTGCATGCCGAGTTACAGCCTGAAAAGGGCTATGTTGCTCTGCTAAATCAAATTGTTGTAGTCCTCAAGAAGGAAAACCTGAAGAGTGGAGATATCTTAGTGATCTCTGAGAAGATTATCTCGACTGCCCAGGGTCGGTTGTTTCCTTTGGAGCTGTTGTATTCTGAGGATCCTAAAATGACTGATCTTGATGGACGTATGGACCTCACGAAAAAAGTAAAGGAATTCGTGCCAGATATTACCTCACAAGATTTGCTCTGCTCTGATTCGCTTTTAACATGGCCAGAAGGTGCTATGGCAACAGCTGGAGTATCTGATCCTAATACCGTGGCTTATGAGATTGCCAAGCTAGTCCATGATGAACTTGGCATAACATGTGATGTGGTGGTCAGCGATACTGATACCGGGTTAGATGTTCGAGAAACATTGATAGGATGTATCACAATAGGTGCTTCTCCATTGGGGGCTACTGCTGGTCTTGTAATCTACGAATGTATGCGTGTTGCAAACGCAGCCGAATTTGCTCGCGGATCTTCACGAGGGATTCCTATCGTCGTATGTCACCCTCATGAACGTCGAACAGTTCGCAATAGTATGGGTGAACATCGTGGTTATAATGGTCGTCTTAATGCATCAAAGGAGTGCTTACTTGGATTTGCTTAGGAGACTCACCGAAATAAACCGACCATCTTATGTGATACACGAGCATTTTATTGGTCACCTTATTAACGTGAGTCTCCTTAGCTAAAAAAGGGAGAAGAACATGTCGACAGTAATCTCAGTTGAGGAATTTCTCAAGGAACTCGCAGCAGATAATGAGCGCTATTATGACGCGCTTCCAAGTGAACAGAAGACCTATTGGCCTTCCCGGTTGGTTGGTGAAGCAGCCATCGAAGCGCTCAAAACCAGGTGGTTTAATGAGTATATTGGTACTATTGTGTTAGCGAGGCTGATAGAAAAGGTAGAGCATCCAAAGTTAAAATTAATGATAGCACGGCAGGTGGGTGATGAAGCAAAGCATGCCCAAGTGTGTGTGAGGCGTGTGCAGCAATTAGGTGGTCGTGTAGAAGATTACGAGCCACTGCCAGAGCAAATTCACATGTATCAGGTGTTAGATTCTTACGAATACCCTGAACAGTTCTTGGCGGCGATGCAATTCACCACAGAACATGAGGGTGTACGTCGTAATGAACAGGCATTAACAAGATTCGATGCAGATACTGCTCAAATGTTTCGTGACGCTATCAATCCGGATGAGCCTTTCCACGTCCAGCTGGGATGGACGGGACTACGAATACTGTGCACAAATGAAGAAGCACAAGAACGTGCTCGACAAGCCTGCTACGGACAGCGTGAGCTTCATCGTGAATGGACGCTAGCATACCGGAAACGGATGAAGGAGCGTGGACTTCTCTAGTTTGCTTCATACTATTATCACTAAAACGATCTGCTTCTCTGAGGAAGTACTATGCAATTTGAGAATGTCATCTGGGAGGGAAGATTTCAACCAATACATCTTGGACATGTAGCATATGTTCGCAAATTATTGGAATATGCCAAGCATCTGCTCGTTTTTGTCGTTGAAAATGAGCGTTCAAGTGATCTTGGCTTCAATCCAAATGATCTTCCTGTGCCAGAATTCACTGAGATAGTGGATGCTCATCATGCACCAGAAAAAAATCCGCTACCATTTTGGTTTCGCTATCGCCTCGTCGTAGAGACACTACGAGATGAGTTTCCAGACGCACCTATCATTATATGGGGCGGGAGACGACTTGATTTGTCATGGCCTTTCTCCGTTAAGACATTGCCCCCTGGCCGCATATTTATCATCCCCGAACGAGACTCCTTTGAAGACGCCAAAGCTGCCGCTTGGACAAAACTTGGGGAGAAAGTAATGCGGATTGATGTTAGTACTCTTCCAAAGATCTCGGCAAGCCTTCTGAGAGAGCGGATACGCTCGGGGCAACGAGTTGATGATCTCCTTTGCCCTACCACTGAACGTATTTTACGCGAGACCGGATTCTATGAAAAAATTGCTCAGCAGTAAAGGAGTAAGAAAGATTGCTCGTAGATGTAGAGGCTGCATGTCAACTATACAGAGAATGGAGATCGGAAATCAAAGCAACAACACGAGAGAAGTTAATGCTTGAACAGGACCGAGATGCAAGACAGATGCTAACCCACGCATCTCAACACACTGAACTCTGGAGATCTCTCATGGCAGGGCAAGATCCTGCTGCTGTTCGCTGGGCTGAACTACCTATAACAAACCGAGATTTACTTTCGCAACAATTTGAACAATCTGTCACTGATAGTGTTCTTACAAGAGATATTGCCCAAGAGCATTTCCGTATTTCACCAGCAGAAAAGCTGCTTGGCAAATACCATCTCTTCATCTCAGCAGGAAAGACTGGCCAGCTAGGGATATTTGTTTATGATGAAAAGATGTGGAACATGTACCTCAGTTCTGTTTTACGCCGATTTTATTTTACTCATTTTGACTTTGAATCATCCCCTCGCGTTGCTTTTATTGGGACCTCTGATCCTGCACATACTTTGACTCGCACAAGCCATCTATTTCCTAATGCAGATACATGCGTGCTCGGTCTCCAACAAGGACTTAATTACTGTGTGCAGGAATTACAAGCATTCCAACCGGATATTATCATTGGTTTTTCCTCAGCAGTAGGGCTTTTTGCTAATGAACAACATGATGGAAGGTTGGCGATACAACCAAAAGTAGTGCTGGTAGGCACGGATCAATTATCTGCAAACTCCCGCAAAGAAATCAATGAAGTATGGGAGACTCAACTATGGGAATGTTATGCAGCAACAGAAGGTGGTACGATCGCCTTTGAGTGCCCATACCGCGAAGGATTACATATAAATGAAGATATGGTTCTGGTTGAAGTTGTTGATGAGCAACTTGTGATTACAAATCTAGTTAATAAAGTACAACCTTTTATTCGTTATGCTCTTCCTGACCGGGTCAAGTTATTGGAGGCACCTTGTTCTTGCGGGCTTCCCTATGCGCGAATTTTACCATTGAGTGGAAGATCGCTTGAAGTTTTGCATGTTCCAGGTCAAAATTGTTTTGTCACAGTACATCCGATTGTTTTTCGATCTGCACTGGATCGGCTGCCTGGTGTAAAGTCATCCGAAGTGCATTACGATTCAGGAATACTTGAAGTAAAAATAGGAGGACAATTTTCATATGCAGAAGCAGAGATAAGATTGATCAATGCTCTTCAGCAAGCGGGGGTAAATATGGAATCTCTCATGCTAAAAATCGTAAGTTCCAACTAGCCAACTCAGATTACAAGCGGCCATGAGATTGCAATCATACAGAAACTGTCAAAATCTATGCGTGCTCTCCAATTGTCTGAGTGCTGGTTGGTTCTTCCTTGACTTCCAGCATGATCTTCAATATAATTAAGCACGAAATACGCAAAGGTTAAGGTGCTAAGTGGTAAATAACCTTGCTTCTTGGCTGGCAGACAAAGGAGAACTTGCTGTGAGTAGATCAGAGCTATACATCTCGGTTCGTAGCTTCGTAGATGCTATCGAAGAGAATATTACTAAGTTCTACACCAACTTGGGCCAAGTGCCTTGGGGTGAAGTGGAGCTGAGTCGCGAAATAGCCTGGATGATTACTGGCATGCCCTCTCCTACCTTCAATGCCGTCCTTCGGTCTCAACTCCCCCCCCAATATGTAGATGCAACCATCGAACAGACGTTGAAACACTTTCAAGCACGGCAAGTTCCTATGATGTGGTGGGTGGGTCCATCTACTCACCCAGCAGACTTGGCTGCTTCTCTAGTACGACACGGATTCACTTATGCCGATAATGTTCCTGGTATGGCCATAGATTTATCGATGCTGCCGGAGACTGTACCCGCTCCTAGAGGGTTAACAATAGAGCGTGTCACGGATGGTGAGATGCTCAAGCAGTGGGTCTGGACCTGGGTAAGAGGCTGGGGGCATTCAGAGAAACTTGGCGAAGAATTCTATAAGGTGGCGGCTTTCCTTGGGTTTGGCTCTCATTCACCATACCGACACTACCTTGCCCGGTTGCATGACAGACCGGTTGCTACGGCCTCACTCTTTTTCAATAATGAGAGCGTTGGTATATACCATATTACTACGCTACCTGAGTTCCGTCGACAAGGCATAGGCGCAGCAATTACGCTCTCTCCACTGCAAGAGGCACGTGATTTAAATGCCCGAATTGGCATCTTATTTTCTTCCCCTCAGGGATTCAAAATCTACCGGGCGCTTGGATTTGAGGTTTACTGTACGCTGCATCGTTATGAAAAGATCTAGAGATCAAGGTTCGAAGTAAACATAAACTTGGTATGGCAACACCGTAGAATATCCTTTATATCTATTTGCCGAAGAGGCGCTTAGCAAGCATAGCAATGAAGACGCCTTCGAGAACGAATCCACAGATGGCCTCAAAAGCTGGGACGCTCTGGAGCCATGCTCCAGCTGCGAATGGAGTAGAGAAGACGCGACCATGAAATGCGGTGATGCTGATAATAATAGCCTCAAAGAATCTTTGCGAGAAGATGGATTGAACCACATCTTTCACAGAGGTAATCGGAGACGGCCCGGGTTGCATTCCAAAGTAGTAGATTACAGCAAAGACAACGATTAGAGTGATGTACGCGCCGAGAATGCGCTGCATGCGGTAACCTGCAAGGATATATAGCACCCACGAGAAGATGTATGGCAGTATCGTCCTTGCTACTTTCCCTTGCCACACCATTTGCCGCCACAATAGAGCTCGGCGGAGATTCTGTGCCTTAAAGGCGAAACGCGCTGCCTCTTCATCCATGCCTTGTTGCTCCAGGGCAAGGGCGAGTTGACGATTAGCCCTGGCTGCTGCTTCATATTCGGCAATACGAATAGCTTTTGCTTTTCTGTGACCGTCATGAGAGCGTTTTTGAAGGGCTATGTGCTCATCACCTAGATGTTTGATAGGTGCCCAATCGATGACAGCAAAATTGACATTGTTCCAATTAGCATCTGCCAGAGTGATGGATCCATGTTCTTGTTTAGCTTTGTTTCCTTTTTGGCCAGGGATAGTAGTTTTTAGATTAGTTAGTGCAACCAAAAAGGAGCGGTGAGAGTGTGACTCCCCATACTTTTTGCTGAGAATGGCGCCCTCCAAGTTAGTTGAGCTATCAAAATAGGCGCTGCGAAGATCAGCCGGTGGTAATACTTCTGGAAAATTGCTATCAAGCTCTCGAAGCGACTGAAGTACCTCAGCGCTGAGATCCGCACTTGCCAAATATGCCTGGCGTAAATTGGCCCCCTCTAGATGGGTTTGACGCAGGTCTGCTCCGGCTAAATTTGTTTGCTCAAGCGAGGCTTCTTTCAGGTCGGCAAGCTGAAACTTGGCCCCCATCAGCTTGGCCCCAACGAGGACTGCGTGATCGAGATGTGCCCCAATAAGGATAGAACCTACAAGATAGGCATCTGTTAGAAAGGCTCCCTCTAGATGCGCTAAACTGAGGTCGGCAAGTTCCAAGTGTGTCAGTTGTCGTTCCTTCCCTTCTTCTGCGGGTGGCAAAGTCGGGGGATGCCAACCGGCAAAGTCGGCATACTCAAGGTGTGCCCCGACGAGAACAGCACATTTGAGATTTGCCCCACTCAGGTCAGCCCTTTCTAAATGCGCCTTGGTCAGGCATGTATCTTTCAGCATTGCTCTAGCAAGGTTCGCTCCCTGAAGTTGAGCCAGGGTAAGGTTGGCGTTTGTGAGATTAGCGTCTATTAGAAGGCTTTCTTGGAGTTGCGCTTCCCATAGACTAGCTCTTTCAAAGGAAGCTTCGATTAAGTTCGCTCGTTCCAGGTGCGCGTGAGTAAGGTTCGCTCCCTCAAAATGAGCGCGATTCAAAAAGGAGTCCTCTAGGTGAGCTTGCTCAAGACGAGCACCCATGAGGCAGGCATAGCTGAGTTCTGCTCCCTCTAGATGAACCTCGCTGAGGTCAGCGTTTCTTAGATTAACTGCCGCGGCTTCTGCTTGCTCTGGTGAAGCATGCAACCGCTCATCCCCGGTTAATCCGCCACGTAAACAAGCCAACGGAAGACTGCTCAGATCGACCTGAGAAAGGTCTGCACCACGTAGATCAAGTCCCTCTCGCTCCCGCTCGTTCGCAAACTTCCAATCGATTGAGCCTTTGCCATGTCCATCGGTATGGGTAACTAACAGCCACTCAACATCAGCACGAGAAAGTTTGACTCCTCTAAATGGAAAGCGACCGCTTGTAATATCAACAGTTATAGCCAGTTGCTTTTTGAGGTAGGCTTGTCTGGCAGGATCAACTACCTGTTCACGACACCAAGGCTCACCAGAGGCGCCTTTGGTAGAGGAATGACCTGCCTTATTAAAGTGTTTCATAGGATATCTCTCCTCTTGAGTCAGCTTAGTTGCGAGATGCAGACTATTGAATGAATCGGCGTATAAAAGACAAGATTCTCTTCTGCCTAAGCAGAGGAGAATATTTGTGCTCATCAAATCAACGTATTCTCAATGATCACTTTTGGAAGCCCAAGTGAGTACCTGAGATCTTCGAACACATGTTTCTGCTCATGATAGATTTCTATACTGACCATATCGCGAAGCGTTACGCGTCGATAGAATGTTTGGACAACGAGACGTGTCCAGACGGGGTCAGGAATTCCTCGGAGAAAATGAACGTTTGCTTGGCTCAATGGTCGGAGTTCGTTAAGGAGTACCGCAGGGGACATATATTGATAAGACATTTGTCGCACAGCAAGATCGACATCAATTGCCTCGAGAACCAATGGTCCGGGATAGATAGCCCGGCGAATGCGCAAGCCCCAAATCAACGCAGACTCATTCAGATGGCCCAGTATTTCTGGAGCTGTCCAGTTTACCCGGACAGAGGGTATACTTGCTGCTGATCGCAGAATTTGCTCGATCTCATCGGGTATTACCTCTAATCCAGCTATTAATTTTTCTGCTAATATATTTACCATTGCTTCATCCCTCAATCGGCAAAAACCCATACCAAGCTTTGCTAGCTCCAGGAATACGTCTGACAAGAGGTGCTACTGTCGCCCTCTCTACATGGCTAACTTCTTTCGCTTTTCACCACACGTCAGCGCCGGTATGAATTGGTAGTAGACTTATACTCGTGTCCCACTGGCGGGATGCATTTCCATTTTAGTGCGACCTGTCAGATATGTCAAGAGACTGTATCTGCAATCCACTCATAACTCGAAGCTCCCTCAAACGTAATAGAAGAAAGAACCAACTGACGATTTGGAGGAAAGAAGAGAGATGGAGTGGAAGACCACCTGGAATGACCCCCTAACGAGTTACGTAGCCGCCTTTGATGACTTAATAGGGGATAAGAGAACACGCAAGACGTTTGGAGAAACCGTCCGAGGTATCATTGGAGCAGGCAGCCTGATTTGCCAGCAAATCGCGGGACAGTCGCCTGTGCTCAGCCAGGGCAAAAAAGGAGCACAGCGGGTGATTCGACTGGCGATGGGAGAAAGTGCTCAGTACAGCACGGCATTGAAAAGGGCCGACAATCAGGCTGCTGGAAGGTGAGCAGCCTGAGCTTCGCATTTGGCCATGATCCTGCCCCGAATTTGTGGAGGAATGAAATCTTCGGATAGACTGTTCCAGAAGGAGGAAAAGGGTCATGCAAAAGGTTCAAAAGACCTATACCACAGAGTTTAAGCGAGAGGCGGTACGACTGGCCCAGACCAGTGGAAAGCCGATCACCCAAATCGCCCGCGAGCTGGGCAGTGGGCATCAGACCGCCCAGGAAGAAGAACTACGCCGACTCAAACGGGAGTTAGAGAGAACACAGAAGGAGCGGGACATCTTAAAAAAAGCGCTGGCCATCTTCTCGCAAAACCAGCTGTGAGATATCAATTCATCAAAGAGCATCGACAGGAGTCTCCTGTAAGCCTGCTTTGTGAGACGCTCGACGTGGAGGTCGCGTGGATACGACACTTGGCGCAAGCGCCCGATGAGTCAGCACAACCGGGAAGATGACCAACTGGCAGAGAAAGTGAAAGCGGCTTTCCAGGCCAATCGCTGCGTGTATGGCAGTCCACGGGTCCATGCGGAACTGCATGCACAGGGCATGCATTGTGCACGTAAGCGAGTGGCTCGTCTGATGCGAGAACAAGGACTCTTCGCCAAACGTCCACGTCATCGCACGATGACCACGAAAAGTGAGCCGGGCGCACAGGTGCCTCCCAATTTGCTCCAGCGCGACTTCAGCGCCGATCAGCCCAACAGCAAATGGGTGGCAGATACGACGTACATTTGGACGACCGAAGGATGGCTCTTTCTTGCAGTGGTGCTTGATGTGTTCTCTCGCATGGTGGTAGGATGGTCCATGGCAACCATTCAGGACGCTGCCCTGGTCGTGCAAGCTCTGCAAATGGCAGTGGCTCGTCGTCAGCCACAGGCTGGGGTACTCCATCACTCCGATCGTGGAAGTACCTACACGAGCGAGAGCTATCAGGCACTTTTAGAGCAAGAATGCATGCAAGCGAGTATGAGCCGTACTGCTGACTGCTACGACAATGCGGCCATGGAAAGCTTCTGCGCATAGCTTCAAAGGTGAATGGATTGATAACGAGTCCTTTCAGACACGAGCACAGGCTAGAAGTGCCACCTTTGATTACATCGAATGTTTCTATAACCGGACCCGGAGACATTCAACGTTACAATATGTGAGTCCTTTCCAGTACGAACAATTGATGTGTTAAATCCCCTCTTTGGGGCCTCCACTAATTCGGGTGAAGATCACTTCTTTGAATTCTCGCGTATAGGTTTTTTGAACCTTTGCCATGGTGATCCCCTTCCCGATTTGTTAGAGTATATCTCGGCTTTGAGGACTCTACCAAATCAGGGGAAGGTCAGTTAGAACTGGTGGCGGGTCTGGCTGATGCCTATGGCGAATGCGAAGACCTTGGTGGGTTTGACGGAGAACACGAGGTTCGCATCGGTGAGAACTCGTTGTTCGTCTTCATCGTAGAGGTAAAAATACCCGTTGCGTACCTGGTATGGCCAGCTTCCATCCCACTTGGTCGCCTATACCGAGGCTAAGGACTCTCACGCCAATAACATGACCAGTAGAACGCTCACGTGCCACATAGCATGGGCAACTGGCGGCAAAAGTCGGTCAGGTTATTCCCGTGAGTCTCCTAAGCGTTTGAGCGCGTCCTGGTCGGTGATCCGCACGGCGTCGCCCTCAACTACCACGTTGAGTCCTTCTGTCTGGTTGCAGCCGGTCGTCAGAATGACGTGCGGGTTTCCACGCAGGTTGACAGTCTTCTGCGCGGTGTCGGTAGCGGTAAAGTGGATGGCCCCGTCGTGCCACACGGCCACGAGCGGTGTGACATGGGGGCGACCGTCGGCCCGCACTGTTGAGAGCCAGAACAGCTCGGCGGTTTCGAGCACCCGACGCGTCTCCTCCCATGGTGTGACCCCTCCGCGTGGTACGCCATGTCGGGTGTCGAGTGTTGTGATGGGTTCGTTCATCCTCAGAACTCCTTTCAATCGGTGCGTTCCTCCCGCGAGGCGTGCGAGAAGATACCAGGCCATTCTCTTTGCACGAAGGAAAACTGGAAAGGCCAAAAACGACACGATGCCTCCAAAGGTCAGCATGGTCGCTCCAGACGGAATGCAGGTTGTTCGAACCTTCACACCATAGCCACCCTTGGGCCAAAAAATGGGCGAACTTTCAGCCTATGTACCAACAACCTCTCAGCATACCACAACTGGCATCATCAAGGGTGCGTAACAACCAATTTTGTGGCTGCGCTATGGTTCCGAACTTGTAGAGGCGACAAATTTTTTAGACGAAGCTCAACTATTGATGGGATGAGACTACGCTCAATCTTGGGCAAACCTTTATGACAATCGAGGCCTATCATGAGGGCAAGTTACAACAAAGCGGCGTATGAGCAGCCGTATGCCTTCGGCATGAGTTCAGATCTCCCCATTGCTTCAGACGAACTGGCGCAGAACCTGCACAGATGTGCAGGTTCTCATCAGAGAACTCGCACAGATGTGCAGACATGTACCCGGTTCTCCCAGGTACACTTGGAACAGCAACGAGAGTCAAAAATGGCATGATCACAAAGCACATTTACAATTACAGCAAGTACAGGGTCTCGCACCTGAATGAGCAAATAGAAACAGCGTTGGAGGAAGAGGAATTCGCTACCTGAA
>Ga0307374_10012168_pt1 | contig 12113 bp, 10 predicted proteins | sample OX3MG_FD_202532 | JGI IMG/M metagenome (GOLD analysis project Ga0307374, IMG submission 202532) | Soil microbial communities from Risofladan, Vaasa, Finland - OX-3 | ecosystem: Environmental > Terrestrial > Soil > Coastal area > Acid sulfate soil | place: Finland: Risofladan, Vaasa | collected...
TCGCCATTTCTTAACCTATAACTTACGTCTACTCAACGTCTTGTTATACAGTGCCCCCTGTGCCACGGGTGACATCCGAGCAGGATTTAAGAGGAATTCGTGAGGGGAAAGTCCGACAGGCTGCTAGTTGCCGCAACTGTTCGCGGGCGTTTTCACGAGTGCCGGGTTTGCCCAGCAGCCGGCCTTCGCAGGCACAGACTTGATCCGAGCCGATCACCCAGCGCTGTGGATGGCTCGATGACACCGACTGGGCCTTGATCAAGGCTAACCGTGCCGCCGGCGCTTCATGTGGAAACGGTGTCTCGTCCACCTGTGGTGCGATCTGTTGCAGATGCAGGCCCAGCCGGGCCAGCAGAGCCGCGCGATAAGGCGAGGTGGAGGCGAGGATTGGCGCCGAAGAGGATTGTTGTGTGTGATCGGATGTGGGCGTCACGGGTGATGATGTCTTTTGATAGGGTGCTTTTGACTCGGCGTGGCGTGCTCATTATGATCCGGCGCCGATGTCCACGTCCGTGTCCCCAACCGTGTCTGTGTTGCAGCACATGCTGCCCGCCAAGGTTCGTTTTGCGGACCACGCGGTGCGGCCGCTGGAATTCAACGGTGTGGTGCCGCTATCGCGCTTGCCACGACTGCGCGAGCTGATGCAGACCGATGCGATCGACACGCTGCCGCCGGTGGCGGCACAGTTGCGGACGGAGCATGCCAAGGATGGCGGCGTGCAGTTGAGCGGGCGCGTGCAGTGTTGTTTGAGCCTGCGTTGCGAGCGTTGCTTGCAGCCGCTGGATTGGCCGTTCGACCTCGAACTGGCGTTGCGCTTGGTGCGCAGCGAAGCGGATGAACGGCGTCTGCTCGATCATTGTGAGCCGCTGTTGCTGGACGACGACTGGTTGCCGTTGCACCGGCTGATCGAAGATGAAATTTTGCTGGCGTTGCCGATGGCGCCGGCACATTCTGCCGAGAGTTGCCCGCCGCTGGGGATAAACCGGTAGAATACCGCCTGATTTTCTGTGGCGCCGTAGCGCCGTAATGGAGTTTGCGATGGCTGTCCAGAAGTCCAAGAAATCCCGTTCCAAGCGCGACATGCGCCGTTCGCATGACGCCTTGCGCGCGCCCGCGCTGTCGGTTGATCCGACCTCGGGCGAGACGCACCTGCGTCACCACGTCACTGCTGACGGCTACTACCGTGGCCGGCGCGTGATCGAAGCCGCTGCCTCCGGCACTGCGGAAACCTGATCGCCGGCAGCCCGGCCTCACGTCGGTTTGGCGCTTTCGGTAACCGCATCGGCGTGACTGAGTTCACGAATATCACGCTCGCTATCGATGCGATGAGCGGGGATCACGGTTTTTCGGTTGTCGTCGAAGCCGCGATACAGTCGCTCGATGCGCATCCACATCTGCGCGTGATCCTTATCGGCGACGAGACCGCACTGCGCGGGTCCCTGTCTGCGCATCGTCGCAGTAGCGATGCGCGTATCGGTGTGCAGGCCGCCAGTGAAGTGGTGGCGATGGATGAATCACCGTCCAAGGCGCTGCGCAACAAGAAAGATTCGTCGATGCGGGTTGCCATCGATCTGGTCAAGGAAGGCCGCGCACAGGCCTGCATATCGGCCGGCAACACCGGCGCGTTGATGGCCATTGCCAAATTCGTGCTGAAGACCTTGCCCGGCGTCGACCGGCCCGCAATCATCTCGCCACTGCCGACCCTGCACGGTGCGACCCACGTGCTCGATCTCGGCGCCAATGCCAAGTGCACCGCCGAACAACTGGTGCAGTTCGCCGCCATGGGCAGCGCGTTGGTGACGGCGATGCACGGCATTGAGCGACCGCGCGTGGCTTTGCTCAACATCGGCGAGGAAGAGATCAAGGGTAACGAAACGATCAAGCAGGCGGCGGCGCTGTTGCACGACTCGCCGCTGAACTACGTCGGTTTCGTCGAGGGCGACGGGGTTTTCCTGCGCCCGGTGGACGTGGTGGTCTGCGACGGCTTCGTCGGTAATGTCGCATTGAAGGCCGGCGAGGGCGTGGCCAAGCTCATCGCCCAGTTCATGCGCGAGGAATTCACCCGCAACTGGAGCACCAAGCTGGTCGGCCTGCTGGCGCATTCCATCCTGCGGGCACTGGCCAGGCGCATGGATCCACGCCGCTACAACGGTGCCACTTTCGTCGGCTTGTGCGGTACCGTGGTCAAGAGCCACGGCAGTGCCGACGTGGTCGCTTTCATGAACGCCATCGAAGTGGCGCTGCACGAAGTCGAGAATGCCGTCCCCGAGCGTATCAGCGGGTTGTTGGCCGATGCCTTCAACCCCACGCCCGCGAACCCAGCGATCCCCTGAATCCCTCAGGCCCGACCTGGGGCCGCTGATTCCGGCCGGTCAGTGTTTGCGACGCGGTTTGCTGTCGGCCATGAGGCTGGCAGAGACTGACTCAACAACCACCAGCTAAAGCTGGTGGGTTAGTGTTACGGACTAAAAGTCCGGATACGCGTCGCCTGAACGACGCGTCTTAGTCCGGCTCCATTTTGAAGTCGTCGTTCGGCCTGGCTCAAAGTGATGTTCCAAATATTGTTTGATCATCTCTTCCGTCATCTGCCCTACTGCCGCGCAAAAATATCCCCTCGCCCAAAAATGACGCCGCCAGTTTGCCTGACAGCACTTTGTATCGGTATTTCGTTACCCACACAAAATGATATTCAATCTGATAAACCGTATGGCTTCCATATCTGTAGTCCATACCGCTCCTCCTCATCGCTGCAATCCTCGCAGCTAAAGCTGACCGGCTAAAGCCGGTGGTTTAAACCTTGAGATCGATAATTAAGACCGGTCTCGCGCACGATGTGGATGAATTCCTTGATGTATGCCAGCTCCGCCGTTGTCGTGGTGGTGGCGCCGTACAGCGCACAGCGCAGACCGTTGCGCCCGATCGGCCGCGGACCACATAGCCGCGTTCCAGATACTGCGTCACGCTCCAGGCGGGCAGGGCGGCGATGCCGTGGCCGCTGGCGACCAGTTGCAGGATGGCGACGGTCAGTTCGCCGTTGCGCCGTTGCGGGTGAATCCTCGCAGGCAACAGCACATGTTTCATCACGTCCAGCATTTTGTCCTCGACGGGATAGGAGATCAGCGTCGCGTCGGCGAAGTCGCGCGCTTGCAGCCGCGCTTTGCGCACCAGCCGGTGGTTGGGGGCCAGCAGCGCCAGCGTCTCGTACTCGAACAAGGGATGGAATGTGATTCCGGCACGCTGCATCGGTCGGTCGGTCGTGGACCACCGCGAACTCGGCCTCACCGCGTTCGAGCAGGCTGATCGGTTCGCGCTGGAAGCCTGACACTAGATCCAGCTCCACTTCCGGCCAGCGTGGTCGGAAAGCATCCATCCATTGCGGGCATCAGCCAATCGAAGCAGGTGTGGCACTCCACGGAGAGCCGCAGAGATCCAGCATGACCCTGCAGCAACCGCGCCAGGTCGCGTTCTGCGTCCGCCACCTGTGACAGCACGCTGCGGGCCAGTTCCAGTAGCCGCAGCCCCGCGGGAGTGAAGCGCAGAGTGCGCGTATCGCGCTCCACCAGCGCAGTACCATAGGTGGTTTCCAACACCTTCAGTTGATGCGACAGTGCGGATTGGGTGAGAAACAAGCGTTGGGCGGCACGCGACAGGCTGCCGCGCTCCGCCAGCATCCGCAATGTATGGAGGTGGCGCAGGTCAAGCGGGGATTGCTTCATGAGTGTTGTTCATCCAATCCATGAAAATAATGAGATTGAATAATAGAGCTCGGTTGCGCATCATGCGCGCAACCCCTTTTCGGAATCAATGTCATGACCACTTCCCACCTGCTCGGATTTCCACGTATCGGCGCTCATCGCGAATTAAAATTCGCGATGGAGTCGTTCTGGAAGGGGACAACGACCGAAATCGACCTGCTGCGCGTCGGCCGCGAACTGCGGGCGCGGCACTGGGGGCTGCAACGGCAGACCGGCCTGTCGTTAGTGGCAGCCGGTGATTTCGCCGATTACGACCACGTCCATAACGTCACCGCACTGGTTGGGGCGGTGCCCACCCGTTTCGGCTACTCCGAGGGCGTCCGGTTACTTTGAAATGGCGCGCGGCAGCGCCGCGCAGCCGGCGCTGGAGATGACCAAATGGTTCGACACCAATTACCACTATCTGGTGCCGGAGTTCGACCCCGACCTGCAGTTCCACCTCAATACGGACTGGCTGTTTCCCGAGGTTGACGAGTGCGTGGCGCTGGGCCACCGGCCCAAAGTGTGTCTGCTGGGGCCGTTGTCCTACCTCTACCTCGGCAAGTCGAAAGCGGTGGGTTTCGATCACCTCGACCTGCTGGATCGCTTGCTCGGCACGTACCGGGAAGCGCTGTCCCAGCTGACGGCGTTGGGTGTCGAATGGCTGCAACTGGATGAGCCGATTCTGGCGCTGGACCTGCCGGCGCCGTGGCTGGCGGCATTTGCACCGACGTACCGCGAACTGGCGCAGGCGGGGCCGCGCCTGCTGCTGGCAACCTATTTCGGCGACGTGTGCCGCCATGTCGATCTGCTCAAAACGCTGCCGATCGACGGGCTGCATCTGGATCTGGTGCGCGCGCTGCAGCAACTTCCCACGTTCCTGGCCGATTGGCCGGCGGGTCGCGTGCTGTCGGCCGGCATCGTCGACGGGCGCAATATCTGGCGCAACGATCTGGCGCAGTCGCTGCACGCATTGCGCTATGCCGCAGCGCAGCTCGGTGAGCGTCTGTGGCTGGCGCCGAGCTGCTCGTTACTGCACGTGCCGGTGACGCTGGAGACAGAAACGGCGTTAGCCTCCGAACTGAAACACGGGCTGGCGTTTGCGACCGAAAAATTAACGGAGGTGGTCGTCCTCGCGCAGGGGCTGGCCGAGGGCGCAGCGGCGATCCGCACCGAACTTGAGGACAGCAGCGCGGCTGTCGCCGCACGCGCCACCGCGCCGACAGCCAACGATCCGGCCGTGCGGGCCCGTGTTGCCGCGCTGACCGCGGCGGATGCGAAGCGAGTCTCGCCGTTCGCGGAGCGTCACCAGCGTCAGCGTGCCGTGTTGGGACTCCCGGAATTCCCCACCACGACGATTGGTTCCTTCCCGAAAACCGCGGAAATCCGCCACGCGCGGGCCCGTCGCCGCGTGGGACAGATCGACGAAGCAAGCTACGTGAAGATGATGCGTGCGGAAATCGCCGACTGCGTGGCTCGTCAAGAAAAACTGGGCTTGGACGTGTTGGTACACGGTGAGCCTGAACGCAACGACATGGTGGAGTATTTCGGCGAACAACTGAAAGGCTACGCTTTCACCGTCAACGGCTGGATGCAGAGTTACGGTTCGCGTTGTGTCAAACCGCCGGTGATCTACGGGGACGTGTCGCGTCCACAACCGATGACCGTGGCGTGGACCCGTTACGCGCAGTCGCTGACGGATAAGCCGGTCAAGGGCATGCTGACCGAGCCGGTGACGCTGTTGCAGTGGTCGTTCGTGCGCGACGACCAGCCGCGCGCCGACACCGCGCTGCAGTTGGCGCTGGTGATCCGCGATGAGGTCGACGATCTGCAGGCGGCCGGCGTACACGTCATCCAGATCGACGAGCCGGCGTTCCGCGAAGGCTTGCCGCTGGCGCGGGCACAATGGCCGGCTTACCTGGAGTGGGCGGTGCGCGCGTTCCGCGTTGCTGCAGGCAGCGCTGCGGACGATACCCAGATCCATACCCACGTGCTACGCCGAGTTCAACGACATCTTGCCCAGTATCGCCGCCCTGGATGCCGATGTATCACCATCGAGACGTCGCGTTCGGACATGGAGCTGTTGGACGCCTTCGCCAGCTTCAAGTACCCCAATGATATCGGCCCTGGCATCTACGACATCCACTCGCCACGGGTTCCGGCTCAGGAGGAAATGACGCGCATGTTGGAGAAGGCCGTGCAGGTAGTGCCGCCGCAGCGGTTGTGGGTCAACCCGGACTGCGGGCTGAAAACGCGCGCATGGCCGGAGACCGAAGCGGCACTGGCGCGGATGGTCGGTGCCGCCCACACGCTGCGGCAACGCTACGCGGTCGGCACCTGAGCCCGGCGACGGCGAGGGCTGGGTGGTGCGCAGTGCGCGCTACTTCACCAGATCGTTGAGATCGAAAATCGGCAGCAGAATTGCCAGTACGATGACCAGTACCACCCCACCCATGACCAGAATCAGCAACGGTTCGAATACGGCCATCAGCGCCGAAATCAGCACCTCCAGCTCGCGTTCCTGATTGCTGGCAGCGTGGTCGAGCATCTCGTCGAGTTTGCCCGATGCCTCGCCGCTGGCGATCAGGTGCATGGTGATGGGCGGAAACAGATGGCTCTGCGCCAGTGAACGGCTGACACTCGCGCCTTCACGCACGCGCTGGGCGGCCTCCAGTACGGCATCGCGCATCGGCAGGTTGTTGATCACCTCGGCGCCGATGCGCAGCGCTTCGAGGATTGGTACGCCGCTGCCGAACAGGATGCCTAGCGTACGCATGAACCGTGCAGTATTGGCGCCGCGGGTGACGCGGCCGATCAGCGGCAGGCGCAGCGTCCACAGATTGACGTGGCGGCGAAACGCTTCGCCGCGCATGGCGCGCAGGAACAGGAATATACCCAGTCCCAACGCGATCAGCAGAAAGATGCCGTCGTTGCGCAAAAACGCGGAGAATGCGATCAGCATGCGGGTCAGCGGGGGCAGCGTGGCGTGAATACTGCTGAACACCTGCACCACTTTGGGCACTACGTAGACCATCAGCAGGGTCACCACGCCGATGGCGACCGTGGTCAGGATCACCGGATAGAAGGTGGCGAGCATGATCTTGCTCTTCAGCGCCTGGCGGCTTTCGACATAGTCAGCCAGCCGTTCCAGTACGTGATCGAGCTTGCCGGCCTGTTCGCCGGCCTCGACGGTGGAGCGGAACAACGGCGGGAATGCGCCGGGGAACAGTGCCAGTGCATGGGCCAGCGTGTTGCCTTCGGTGACTGAGGCACGTACGCCCAGCGTGACCCGCTGCACCCGTTTGGCTTCGCTCTGTTCGGCCACCGCCGCGAGCGACTCATCCAGCGGCAGGCCGGAGCGCACCAGCGTCGCCAGTTGGCGTGTGAACAGGGTCAATTCGGTGGTGGAGAGCTTGCCGCCTCCGCCGCCCAGCCTGAAGCCGTCACGCTTGCGGGCCCCGGCTTCCGTCACCTCGTGTACGTTCAGCGGCGTCAGGCCACGATCGCGGAGCAGTTGGCGCACCTGTCGCGGCGTATCGCCTTCGATCAATCCCCTGGTGTTGCGGCCGCGCGCGTCGAGTGCGGCGTATTCGTAGGCGGACATGGGCTAGACGGGAATCGAAAAAAACTTTTGCGGTGTTCTTCTAACGATTCCAGATTCCCAAAAAATCATTCTTCTATCGTCACGCGCAGCACTTCGCCCAGCGTGGTCTGACCGGCCAGCACTTTGTCGCGACCGGACTGCAGGATGCCGGCGCTTTTGCTGCGAGCATAGTCTTCGAGCTGCTGGTCGGAGGCGCCGTCGTGAATCATCGCTTCCAGTTTCTTGTCGACCTCGATCAGTTCATAGATGCCGCTGCGACCGCTATAGCCGATGTGACGGCATCTCGGGCAACCCACCGGCTTGTACAGTGCTACCGGTTCGCCGTCGCGCGGCAGGCCGAGCTGGGCTCGCTCGAGAGGTCCAGCGGTACACGTTGTCTTGCAGTCGGGGCACAGGGTTCGCACCAGCCGCTGCGCCATCAATCCCACCAGGCTGGAGGCGATCTGGTAGCCCTCCAGGCCCATGTCGCGCAGACGCGAGATGGCGCCGACGGCGGTGTTGGTGTGCAGGGTGGAGAACACCATGTGACCGGTCTGGCTGGCCTGCACCGACACCTGCGCGGTTTCCAGATCGCGGATCTCACCCACCATTACCACGTCCGGGTCCTGCCGGAGGATGGCGCGCAGACCGCGCGCGAACGTCATCTCGACCTTGATGTTGACCTGGGTCTGGCCGACGCCGTCGATGTAGTACTCGATCGGGTCCTCGACCGTGAGGATGTTGCGGCTGCGGTCGTTGAGCATCGACAGCGCCGAATACAGCGTGGTGCTCTTGCCTGAGCCGGTTGGGCCGGTCACCAGCATGATGCCGTAAGGGCGGTGGATGGTGCGCTTGAGCACCTCGATCTGCTGCTCGTCGAGGCCCAGTTGTTCAAGGTCGAGTTTCTCCGATTGCTTGTCGAGGATCCGCATCACCACGCGCTCGTTGCCCGAGCCGGTGGGGATGGTGGAGACGCGCACGTCGACCTTGCGGCCGCCGAAGGCGCGGCTGATGCGGCCGTCCTGCGGCAGGCGCTTTTCGGCGATGTCGAGTTTGGCCATGATCTTCACGCGCGAGACGATTTTGGCCGCCAGCGCTCGCGGCGGATTGAGCATCTCGCGTAGCACGCCGTCGATGCGAAAGCGCACAGTGACGCGCTTCTCGAACGTCTCGATATGGATGTCGGAGGCGTTCTCCTTGATCGCTTCCACCAGCAGACCGTTGATGAAACGGATGATGGGTGCGTCGTCGTCGGTTTCCAGCAGATCCTGCGCGTCGGCCAGCGCCGATGCCAGGCTGTCGAGATCGCCGGTTTCCTCGCTGAGGCCGTCGACCAGGCCAGCGGCGGCGCCACTGTTACCCTCGTAGGCGCGTTGCAGCTGCGCGTCGAACTCTTCCAACGTCACCGTTTTCACCCGCACCGGGCGATGCAGGAAGCGGCGTGCTTCGGTCAGTGTGTCGAGGCTGATGCCGGGCCGGCACAGTAGTTCGACCTGCTCGCCGTCATCATCGCCGACCAGCAGGCCGTGCCGTTTGGCGAACGCAAAAGGCGGGCGTCGCAGCTGTTCTTCGGTAACGCTCATGATCCGACGGTCATGGATTTTGTGGCACCGACGTGGTGACGGCGGGGGATGCGGCGCTGGGCGCTGCACTGGATGGGGCGCTGGACGCAGTCGCTGGTGCCTCGGCGGCATCGCTGTCGGTGGAGTTCTCGATGCCGGGCTTGTTGTGAAGTTTCAGATACTCGTCCCACGGATACAACAACGGCCGTCCGCCGCCGGTCAGCGAGGAATGACCGCGGGAGGCGTCGACCTGCGCCTGCCGCATCTGGCCGTATTTGAGGTGCGTGTAGTAATTCACGTCGCCAGCCTGGCGCAGGATGACCGGGTGGATAAACACCATCAGGTTCTGCTTGGTGCGGGTATCGTTGTTGTAGGTGAATAGCGCGCCGAGTAGCGGGATGTCGGACAGGAACGGAATGCCGTTCTTGGTCTGGTTGATCTGGTCACCGATAAGCCCGCCGATCACCAGGATCTGGCCGTTGTCGACGCTCACCGTGTTGTCGATGGTGCGCTTGTTGGTGATCAGGTTGGAGGAGCCGGCGGTGCCGCTGGAGATGCTGGAGTCCTCCAGCTTGATCTTCAGGCGGATGGTGTTGCCTTCGTTGATGGTCGGCGTGATCCCCAGAGTCAGGCCGACATTCACGCGGTTGATGGTCTGGAATGGATTGACCACGCCAGTGGCGCTGGAGACGCCGGTGTTGGAGAACGAGCCGGTGAGTTCCGGCACTTCCTGGCCGACCTCGATCTTCGCTTCCTGATTGTCCAGCGTGGTGATGTTGGGCGTGGACAGAATGTTGGTGTCGCCATCGCTCTTCAAGGCGTGCAGCAGCACCGCGAAGCTGGTCGGGCCGAAGCCGCCTATTGCGGCCGTGGCGCCTTGGCTGATGAGGCTGGCGGCAGCCGTGGTCAGCGTGCTCGTAGTACTGCCGCCGGTGGTGGTGGCAAGCGTGCCGACGTTCGAGATCGCGCTCAAGGTGTTCGGGTCGAGAATGCCGGCGGCAGCCACGGAATGTTTGTTGTATACCGCCCAGTCGATGCCGAGTTCATTGGATTTGTTGGCGCTGACTTCGGCGATGATGGCTTCCACCAGCACTTGTGCGCGGCGGATGTCGAGCTTTCTGATCACCTGGCGCAGCATCTGCATGGTCTTCGGCGGTGCGGTGATGATCAGTGCGTTGGTGTCCTTGTCCGCCAGCACGGTCGCTTCGCCATTGGCGCTGGCGCCGCCCGCCGGGCGGTTGGGCTGCGCGGTCGGATGCGCGCTGCTGCTGCTGCTGCTCTGCGCGTAACCCTGCAGGATCGGCGCCAGCTTCTCGGCGTCGGCGTAGCGCAGGTAGACCACCTGGGTGTCGCCCTGGTCGTTCTTGAACGGCGTGTCCAGTTTTTGCACCACGGCGAGCAGCTGTGTGCGCGAGGACTTGTCGCCGGCGATGATGACACTGTTGGTGCGGTCGTCGGCGATCACCGCCGGTACATGGGCGGTGGGGTCGCTCTGCTTGTCCTGCTGTGCCAAGGTGGTCAGCATGCGCACCACGTCGTCGGCGCTGGCGTGCTGCAACGGCAGGATCTCGACGCCCTCGTCGCTGTTGGAGTCGAGATGGCCGATGATACTCGCGAGTCGGCGCACGTTGGCGGCGCGGTCGGCGATGATCAGCATGTTGCCGGGTGCGTAAGCCGCCAACTGGCCCCACTGCGGTACCAGCGGCCGCAGGATCGGCACCAGTTGCGCGGCCGACGCGTTGTGCAGAGCGAACACGCGGGTGACGACGTCGTCGCGCGGCAGGCCGGCGCCGCTTGACAGTTGCGTCGCTTCTTGGCGGGCATTGGTTTCGGGAATGATCTTGATCACCGAGCCGGACGGAATCGCGGCGTAGCCCTGCACCGCCAGCACCGACAGGAAGGTCTGATAGACCGCGGCCGGATCCATCGGGCTGGACGAGATCACCGTCACCTTGCCCTTGACCCGCTGGTCGACGATGAAATTCTTGCCGGTGATCTGGCTGACGGTGGTGATAAACGCGTTGATGTCGGCATCTTTCAGGTTGAGCGTGATCGAGGCCTGGTCGGCCGCCGCAGTCATGTATGCCAGCGTCAGACTGAGCGCGAGGAGGAAACGGCGCAGGCGCGGGACACGGCTAGGAACACGAATCGGAGCTGGGGTCATGGTGCGAAACTGAGATTGACGGTTTGGGTCTGGTTGCCACGCTGGATCGACAGGCTCACCGACGACGCTTGGCTGAGCTGGCCGAGCAGTTGCAGCGTTTGTGCCGGATTGCTCAGTGGTACGCCATTGACGGCGGTAATCAGATCACCCGCATGCAGCCCGGAGGCCTTGAACGCGGATTGGTTGGGGCCGGGATAGATGCGATAGCCGACCTGACCCTGACCGTTCGCCCCACTGATCGGCTGCACGCGGATGAAATCCCCTGCCTTGGTCGGGTTGGCCAGCAGCTCGTTGCGAATCTGCGACAGTTTGGCGCCAGCATTGCCGGCTGGGCCGCGATCCACTGCGATGGGCACATTGCTGCCACCGCTGTTGGGCTGATCGCGGTTCAACCGCAGGGTTTCCAGGTTGCCCTTGCGCGATAACACCACCCGGTTGGGGAAAATTGCCTTCAGCAGCACGCCGGGGCTGACGTCGTCGCTAAGCGCAAATGGTTTTTCACCGCCGCCGCTGCCGCCGTTGATGAGAGCGCGCGAATCCTGTGGCACCAGCCGGTTGGCGAGAATGCCCAGCAGTTGCAGATTGAGCTGAGTTTCCGGCGCCGTTGCCAGCGCCGTCACCGAGGGATTGGCGGGCGCCTGGTAGTGCCCGAACAGGGCGGCGTCGGCAACGGCTTTGGTATTGAACGCATCGCCGCGCGTCTGCGTCGAAACAGCAGTTGCCGAGGCCTCCCACCCCGCTCCATGCGGCGTGGGAACCAGTGCCCACAGCAGGCCTGCCAACAGGTAGGCCAGCAGCAGCAGCAGCAGCAGACTCAGCGCTGGCGGCAGCCAGCGTCCGTAGCGCCCCAGCAAGGTCCGGAGTTGTGGCTGTGTCAGCAGAGTTTGCAGGGTGGTAGTCGCCATCGGCGGCTATGATATCCCGCGCCCGGATTTGACGGTATCCAGAGTCTCTTCCAACATGGTATGAGCCTGAGCGGGGTACGTGATTCCAGCATGGGATGAGCCTGAAGCAGCGTTTATGGGCCGATCATCCCGACAGGGTGATCGACATGAACGATGGACAACTCA
>Ga0307374_10012170_pt1 | contig 12113 bp, 15 predicted proteins | sample OX3MG_FD_202532 | JGI IMG/M metagenome (GOLD analysis project Ga0307374, IMG submission 202532) | Soil microbial communities from Risofladan, Vaasa, Finland - OX-3 | ecosystem: Environmental > Terrestrial > Soil > Coastal area > Acid sulfate soil | place: Finland: Risofladan, Vaasa | collected...
ACGCCGGCAAACTGACACATCAACTACACTCGGAACCCGCGAGAATTACCTGTAACTAACGGCAATAACCTTTATCTTCAGCTCCTGATGGTGCGTGTAGTCTGCTGCTGGAGGTGAGGGCATGGACGCCTGAACCGGTTCTGCCCGAAGGGCCGTAACTCGGCTGGTTTACCTTCCTGCCGAAGTGCCGTACCTCGGCCGTTTCAGCATCGCCCGAAGGGCCGTAACCTGCTGTTACAGCACCGCAGGTGCGTGCAGCTTAACGCGAGGGAATGTCCCCCGCCCCCCGGTCGGGAAGTCGGCGGTCGCCGTGGCGACGGTCCCGGGCCTGAAGGCGCCCGCAGTATCCTGTGCGGGACCGTGGGTGAGCGTTTGCATATCGCGGAGGGGATCGTGGAGGAGTTGCCGGCGGAGCAGCTCAACCAGATCGTGGATACGCGGGAACACACGGAGCTTGTGTGCACGGTCTGCTCGGGCAAGATTCCCCCGGAGAGCGATGAGACGGTGGAGGTGATCGCGCTGCTGGGGCCGGCAAGGCTGCTGATCATCCATTACGCGCACGAGGAGTGCAAGGCTTCGGGTGTCTACGAGATGGAGGCTTCGGGCGAGGAGGGGATGACTGATGCCGGGGATGGCGATCCGGAGGCTCCGCTTCAGGGAGCGAATCTGATCTGGGTTCCGATCCTGCGTCCCGCCGGGGTTCCGCGGGCGATGCTGCTGTGGGAGGCCTCGGCGGTCCTGCGTGTGGAAGGAGCGGAGGGTGGGCAGCGCGACCCGCATCTGGACCACATGCTCGCGCACGGGTTCGTAGCGGCCGACGGAGCGCTCGATGTGCTCAGTGGCCCGCTTACTGGTCAGTGGAGCCTGCGCCGGAAGGGACCAGGGCAGCTGAGTCTGGCCGGTCCGAACGGCCCGTGGGAGACGTTCGACGATGTGGAGCAGGCCGCTCCCAAGGAGTGGACGAAGGCGCTGGAAGAGGAGCGGCGCTGTCTAGTCGTGTACGGGTCTCAGTTGGGGCTCGAGCGGTTCGACGTTGCACGGGTCAACGAGGCGATCCAGGCCAGCCAAGCGGCGGTGGCGACGGTCCCTTGGGCACAAGGGTAGTGGCGCCGGTAGGGTCTCGCTTCCTTTGAGTGACGGCGGAGCTCGGGGACGTCACGGTGGGACGCTTCGCGCCGGGCAACCGCGGGGCGCCGTCGTTTGACGTCGAATCAACCGCAGTCGACGACGATCTCGACCAGCTGAGCCGCTGAACCTCACCGCCGCCGGCCTTGGGCGAAGTTCATCGCTGGTGGCGCGACCGCGGCGAAGTCGTCGCTGGTCGTGGTGGGTACATGTTCGGGCTTGTGCAGCTGTGCGATGCGCGGAGGACCCCCCGGTCGGGATGAGAGCGGCGGACGGGGATCGAACCCGCGACTTCGACCTTGGGAAGGTCGCGCTCTACCATCTGAGCTACCGCCGCCTGAGGGCCTGGCAAACCATCTGCCAGAGCCGCGTCGGGTGATCTTACCGGGCGCTCCGCGGCCGCCTACGCTGTGGGCGAGCGAGTCTCCTCGCGCAGCATGCGGCCCAGCGCCTCGCGTCTCTCCCGGTTGCACCCGGTCGGCGTGGGGATGCACCTGGTCGGCCCGGGATGCCCGGGATACCGGGGACCGAGGGTGCGCCGGCATACGGGATGTCGGTTGCGATAGCTTGCCGTCAGGTCCAAGACACCGTCAAAGGGAGGCATCGGATGCATGCAGTCCTGATCGAGGTAGATACCAGCGGACAGCCCGATCCGCAGGCCGGGCTGAAGAACCTGCGGGAGGAGACGGTGCCCAGAGTCAGCCAGGCGCCCGGATTCCAGGCCGGGTATTGGCTGCGGCCGCTCGGCGATGCTAAGGGGACCGCCTTGGTCGTGTTCGATACGGAGGAGCATGCCGAGGCGGCGAGCTCGGAGGTGAGCGTGGGCGCCAGCGTTGGTCCGGGGGTGACCGTGGTGCGCAGCGAGGTACGCGAGGTGGCGGCCTCGGCCTAACTGACGATCGGTGCCGGCAGCGCTGGAGGGATGACACGAGAAGCGCAGGCGGTGCTCGCACCGCATTTTTCCGCAGGTTGCGGGAAGGGCGATGGTGGAGGGCTTGCGCCCGTCGTCGGAGCTACCTATGTTGCTCCTCGACGCGGAACCGAGTCGCAAAGAGCGAGGCCACCGAGGTGTGAGGCCGCGCCACCCAAGCCGGAGCGCCGCGAGGCGAGCTGGGGCGGGTTCCTCAAGCGGCGCGGGGCCGCGTCGTTTTTGTTCGTCTACGAGGCACGAGTTACGTGGCACGGTGTGGGATATGCCGACGTTGAGAATCGCCGAGGTACTTGCTGGCTCGGGTCCTGATTGGAGCGCGTATCTCGACAGCGAGCGGGTGGGGCGATACGTACAGAACCTGGAGGCGCAGCCGCCGGTCGTTGTTTTTGACACCGGGGACGGGTTGCTGCTGACCGATGGGTATCACCGGGTTGCCGCGGCGCAACAGCGGGGTGCGGAAACGATCGATGCGGAGGTGCATCACGGTTCGCGCGAGGACGCGCTTCGCTACGCGGCGGAGATCGGCGCCGCCCAGCGCGGCATTTGTCTGCAGGATGCGCTGGCTTACATCAAGCGTCGCAGCGGCCGCTGGAGCGAAGAGCACTAGGTTCCGGCGGAGGATCCGCTGGACCGCCGGGACTGAGCGTAACCCGAGGGGTGGCAGCTAGTGCCATTCGCCTCGGTGTGTGTCCCATTGTCCGTGGGCGTGGCCGGCGAGCACGGGGTCGAGGAACGTGGCGGCGCGGGTGAAGGCGGCGGAGAGGTTGCTCTCGACCTGGACGGTGGCGGCGAGGCGTTTGTAGGGGTCCGCCCAGGTGGTTGGCGGTGGTGGAAGAGCGGTGGGCAGTGGTTGCCGCGCGCGTTCCGCGAAGGTGCTCTGGAGCGCGTGGCGGAGATCACCGGCTTTGATCGTGGCTGAGCGCTCGATCAGCAGGATGTCAACGAGGTCCTTTGGCCGGGTGCTGGGCTTGCGTGATTCTCCGTAGGTGCGGGTGTAGGCGTGCACCTTCTCGGCGAGGTGCTGTGGGATCGGGATCGCGGGAACCGCGAGAGGCTCGATGCCGGCGAAGGCCAGTGACTGTGAGGTGTGGATCGTGTCGGGTGTCCAGGAGATCGTGTCGCTGAATCCGATGTCGATGAGGAATTGCTCGAATGTACGTCCGGCGAGCTGGGCGGTGACGTGGAAGCGCACGGCGGAGAACTCGTCGGTGTCTTCGAGTTCGTCGGTTCTGGTGGCGGCGAAGGTGAAGTAGTCGTCCATCTCGAGTTGCTGTGCGGCGGTGATGTCTGCGATCGCGGCCTGCTCGTCGTCGTCGCGTCCGAGGTCGATGTCCTTGGTGGAGCGACTGGCGATGGCGAGCCGGAAGTTCAGTGCGAGCGCGCCCTTGAGCACCCAGCGATCGGGTGCCACGACGAGCAGGCGGCGCAGGAACAGCTCGAACGCCACGCGCTTGCGCAGCCTTGCGAGCCCGAGGCCGGTCCTGGCGGCTTCGTTCTTCAGGCGCTCCTCCAGCGCCTGGCGGAACGCGGCAGCGCTCGCGTATTTCATGGGAGCATCCCGGCGGTGAGGATGGCGTTGATCGTGTCGTGCTTGTGGCGGCGCTCGGCTTCGTCCTTCAGTTGCCCGGTTGTGAGCAGTCCCCGGCGCAGGGCCTGTCCGGCCGCCATCGAAAGCTGCTCGGGCTGGATGCGCCCGGCGACATCGACCAGCGTTCGCGCCGGCGCGGTCAGTGGCAGGCCGTCGCGCCAGACGGTCGCGATGTGTTCGCTGTCCGGACGAGTGTGGAGGATGACGCCTGCAGGCCGGCGGAGACCACGGTGTCGCCGTGGGACGAGCAGGTGCACCCCATCGGGGATGGTGTCGCTGAGATCCAGGAGCGTCAGGGCGCTGTCGTGGGAGAGCAGCGCGCCGGCGATGTCCACCGCCATCCATGCTTGACGCATGTCGTCGTGCTCGTCTCTCGGGAAGCCCTTTACGCGGTACAGCCCGCGGCGTATACGCTCGAAGCGCCCGTGGCGCAGGTGATGGCCGAGCAGCTGGCGGCTGACCCCGTGCGCGCGGGCCTGCCCGGCGTTGAAGTAGCCGCCCTGGTGATAGGCCTCGGCTTCGAGCCCGCGCATGTCAGGTTGTGGAGTGTCAGGCATAGGACAAGCATAGCTTGACTTTCGCGGACGCAAGAAAGGGTTCCTCAGGCGGCGCGGGGCCGCGTCGTTTTTGGTTGTACCCGGACGGCAGGGTCATTCGTGCACGGTCCTGACGAACCAACGCGAGTCGTCGGGTGCGGGTATTGCGTAGTTGATGCCACCGAGCTGCAGTGCCCATGCGGCCCAGTCGTCGCGTTCGCCGTGGATGCCCGGCTGTTGCAGGTATTGCCTCAGCCCGTTGGCGAGGTCGAGCATCGCGTCGCGGCGACGGATGCGCTCGTGCGGGCAAACGCCACGGTGCCATGCGGCTTCTGGCATCTCGGCGCGGTAGCGGCGCCGTTCTCTTGGGGCTGTGAGTGTCATTGGCCCGGACCGCCTGTGGCAGCTGCGGCTTGCCCGGCGGGCAGCACGGCATTGAGGACTGGGCCGAGCGCCTGGGCGTCGGTCACGAAGTGCTCGTACTGGCGGGAGATGGCGACGGGGTCCGCGTCGTCGGCGATCGCGAGGTCGTCGAGGTAATCGCGCAGTCGTTCGATCCGGGCGCGTAGCTCCTGTACCTCCCTTGAGACCTCGTCGGGCTCTTCGTCGTCCTCCTCGTCGTGGGGAGGGGGCGCTGGCGTGCTGGACGGCGGTGGTGGGAGCAGGGCGCCTGCCGCGGCGCTCACCGTCGTGGCGACAACGTGCCCTTCGGGGCAGGCGCCGTGCACGGCGAGCATCGCCCGCTCGCCGTGGCTGGCGAGCACGGACGCCAGGGCGCGGGTGCCGGTGGCGCCGGGGAAGGTGCGGGCGTCCTCGAGGTCGACTCGGTTGTCGCGCTCGAGAAGCAGGATGACTCGTCCCGCCTGGCTCAGCTTGTTCGCGTTATCGGCCGAGAGGTCGAGGTCGGCGAACTCGGTTGCGGCCCACGCCCCGAAGGATTCCCGTCCGTAGGTCTGGTGTGCTCCGGCTTCCTGGAGGCGCCGCAGCTCGACTGCCAGCAACTGGCCGCTTCGCTTGAAGGCTCGTCCGTAGCGGCGGGCCTTGTTGATCATCGGCCGCAGCTCGTGCTTGGAGAGCGGGACGGGCAGCGCCCCGGGAGAGGAGGGTTTCGCCTTCGCGGGGCGAGGTTTAGTGGACACCTGTCCACCGGCGGGCGAGCTTGAAGGCTCTTTCGGTGAGGTACAGTGTTTCGTAGGCACGGGAGAAGTCACTTTCTCTTGTGTTTAGGTTCCCGGCGGTGGGTTGGCGCTCACCGTCGGGGCCGCCATAGCTTTTAGTGAAAGCCAGGCGTTTAGTTGACCCATTAATTATACTCCCGGGCCGGACGGAATCGTGGCTCGCAGAGTAAATTGAGGCAAAATCGGCACAGGCTTGTCACATTTCGATTGAGTGAACAGTTAGGCGGCGCGAAGCGCCGCCGCCGAGTATTGGTGGGGTGCTAAAGGTGACACGCTTCAAAGGTGTCACTGAGCGGTGTCAAGGGACACGTAGGGACGCCTCCGTGGGGGCGGCGAGGACTTGACGCCGCGTGGCTCAGCCCTGTACCCAGCCCATCATTGTCTCAGTTGGCAGCTCGCTGCCGACATGATCGACGCTTTTAGCGTTCCGCGCCCGGGTGACGACAATTCGCAGAAGCCGCGCACACCGGCGTTGAGTTTCTGGTGGTTTTCCAAGCCGTTTTGGGCTTTGAACAAAGTAGGCATAGAAAAAAACCCCATACCGAATGGGCACTACGAATCGGACCTTCGGCATCAGCCGTTTCTGAACGGAGACAAGCAAGCTAGGCCCGGCTTGGGACGGGATACTCGATCGGCGCCGCCATATTGCTGCACATGGTCGCTGTAGTGGTGCGATGCATTCGACGCCGCCTCTCGAAGAGGAGAGGCGGCACTGCTGGGAGCGACGATGGTCCTCTAGCCAGCTTTCATCGCCCGGACGTACCTGTCCGCGCTGGGACTCGCGTCGCTTCAGGTAAGCTCAACATGACGCGTGAACAAGCTGCCGGTCTGATCGGGCGTGGCCTGCCGGAGATCATGGTGAGGTCTCCTACGCTGGACTACGCGTCGCTGACGAGCGGCAGCATGGCGGACCGCATGCGGAACGGCTACGCCTAACCACCGTGTGCTGCGACTGACCCATCGCCAAGACGCACCTCGCTCGCTCGCCCGCCACTGTCAGGGAATGCAGTGGGCAGCCTTGCGCACCGAAACCGTCCCGAGAGAGCTACACAGAGTCACACCGCTGTAGAGTTGCCGATGGGTGTCCTAATGGGCTCCTGTGAGTAGGGCATTATTTCCGTCACCGGCCGTTCCTTCGGGGGCGGCCGTTGTCGTTGTGTCGCGGCGCTGCTCGGGGACCGGGAGCGACTACAGACCTGCGGCCGCGAGCGCGTCCTCTGGCTTTGGGAAGTGAACCATCTCGACGACCTTGCCATCGCGAAACGTGGTGAGGCTGGCGCTCAGCTCCGCTTGCTCGCCTTCCCCGGCGGCAGGCCGCATGATCACGAGGACCTTGTCGCCGGCGCCGACCACGTCAACGAGCTCGCCGCCGCCCCGGCGGCTGCGTGCCTGACGCATGAACTCGAGGGCCTCATCGCGGTTGCGGCAGGCACCCGGCGCTGAGGGGCCGCCGCCGTGCCACTTGACGTCGCTGTCAAGCAACGCTCGTATGGCATCGAGGTCGCCGTGCAGCGCAGCCCTGCGGTAGCCTGCGTCGTGAGACATCAGCGTTTCGGGAGATCCGTGTGCCACCAACCATCATCTTGCACGCCGTTGCACCATCGCACCCGTGTATGACGGTCGAGGCGGCGTTGCGCCACAAGGGTCTCGCCTATGAGCGCGTCGACCTCCCGATGTCGGGCGAGCACCCAGAGCGGATGCAGGAGATCTATGGCGAGGGCAACTCGACGGTGCCCGGGCTGCTCGTGGACGACGAACCAGTCCACGGATCGCGTGCGATCCTCGCCCGGCTGGAGGAGATCGTTGCGGAACCCACCCTGTACCCCTCCGAGGCCGTCCGTGAGGCTGAGCGTTGGGGCGATGAGGAGCTGCAGGATCTGGGGCGGCGACTACCGTGGGGAGCGCTTCATTTCAGGCCCGAGGCGCTCGGGACGCTCGCGGGAGGGGAGCCGCTCGACGGTCCCGGCACGGACGACGCGATCAAATTCGTGCGTGCCTCCTGGCGCTACCACGAGATCTCGGCCGAGCGGCTGAAAGACGACCTGGCTGGGTTGCCGGCGAAGATCGATTACATCGAGCGGCTCGCTGAGGAAGGCGTCATCGGCGGCGAGCAGCCAACGGCCGCCGACCTGCAGATTGGCGCCACCATTCGTGTGATCCTGCCGATCGGCGACCTACGTCCTTTGCTTGCCGGCACAGCAGCGGAAACGATCGCGGTGCGTAACTTCCCGACGCCGCCGGGCAACGTGCCTGCCGGCGCATACCCAGCCGGCTGGACACCGTCGCGCTGACGGTGTCTGAGTAGGACCGACCGCTCATCTCAAGGCTCATTTGACGGCGGCCATCGCCTCTCCCCATCCGCGGCCATCGACACTGGCAAACCGTTCGCCCGCTGAGGGTTGTCGAATCGTTCTTTAGAATCGTCTCCTGGTTGTCGGTCTACGGGTGCCGGGCGCGGAGGTGCTGCCAGTAACGCACCCACTCTCGCTCGTGGGCGATGCCGGCTTGCAGCGCGGTGAGAGGGCCGGACGGCGCATCCTCGCCCGCCTCGCGTGCAAGTTGTTCGTACTCGCGCAGCTTTCTGCGGTGGGCCGCGAGCTGCGCGTCGGCGAGCGGCTGGGCGTCGGCGTCGAAGAACAGCTTCAGCAGGGCGACGTCGCGCAGTTCGGGCAGCTCGCCGGTGGGTTCTGACACCCAGGCGAGCAGCGCCTCGCGTCCGGCGGCGGTGAGCTTGTAGTGCTTGCGGCGGCGCCCGCCGGGCTCGCGTGTCTCCTGCAGGTAGCCGGCGCGGGTGAGCCGTTCGGGCTCGGTGTAGAGCTGCGCGTGCTGCAGCGACCAGAAGTTGCCGATGCCGACGCCGACAAGCCGCTTGAGCTCGTATGGGGTCGCCTCACGCACGCGCTCGATCAGGCCGAGCACGATGTAGGACGTCGGGGTCAGACGGATCGTTGACATTGGTCTATTCTAGATGGTATAAATTGATCCGTCCAGCCTGGACTAAAGCATTCTTAGGGAGGTTACGCCATGCACCAGACGCAGATCGCCGGCGGGCACCGCCTCGGCTTTCAGACGCTCGAGGAGGAGCGCTCGCTTGACGCGGTGCCTGTCGAGGGGGCGCTGCCGGCGTGGCTGGCGGGCTCGCTATTGCGCAACGGTCCGGCCAAGTTCGAGGCCGGTGAGCGCGGCTACCGTCACTGGTTCGACGGACTGGCGATGCTGCACCGCTTCACCTTCTCAGGCGGAGCGGTGTCCTACGCCAACCGCTTCCTGCAGAGCCGCGCCTACCGCGCGGCGCGCGAGCAGGGCGCGATCGTCTACTCCGAGTTCGCCACCGACCCATGCCGCTCGTTGTTCAAGCGCGCCGCGAGTGCGTTCTCGCCGCCCGCCTTCGGCGACAACGCCAACGTCAACATCACGCGCCTCGGCGACGAGTTCCTAGCGATGACCGAGACGCCCATCCCGGTCGTCTTCGACCCGCAGACGCTGCAGACCGTCGGGGTCGGCGAGCCGGCCCCGGGGCAGCTGACTGTCGCGCACCCACACCGCTCGCCCAAGACCGGCGAGCTGGTCAGCTACGCCACCCATTTCGGGCCCTACACCACCTACCGGGTCTATGCCCAGCGCTCGCGCGGTGCTCGACGCACGATCGCCAAGCTGCCCGTTTCGCGGCCCGCCTACATGCACAGCTTCGCGATCACCGAGCGCTACGTAGTGCTGGTCGAGTTCCCGCTTGTGGTCGTCCCGACCGCGATCCCGCTGTCCGGCCGCCCGTTCATCGAGAACTACCACTGGCGACCACAGCGCGGCACCCGCTTCCGCGTGATCGAGCTCGAGACCGGCAAGCTGCGCGGCACCTACGAGGGCGAGCCGTTCTTCGCCTTTCATCACGTCAACGCGTTTGAGCAGGGCGGCGAGCTCGTCATCGACCTGTGCGCCTACGAGGACGCCGAGATCGTGCGCGGCCTGTATCTCGAACATCTCCGCCAAGAGCACCCCGCGCTGCCCGATCCCGAGCTGCGCCGCTACCGCCTGCGCCTCGACGGCACAAGCGTCGAGTGTGAACCGCTCGCCGACGTCGGCCTCGAGCTCCCGCGGATCGACTATGGACGCTGCAATGGCCGGCCATACCGCTACGTGTACGGCGTCGGCCAGCGCGACGGCGCCGACTTCCTCGACCAGCTCGTCAAGGTCGACATCGAGCGCGGCGAGAGCAGCGTCTGGTCCGAGCCCGGCACCTATCCCGGCGAGCCTGTGTTCGTCCCCGAGCCCGACGGCGCAGACGAGGACACCGGCGTGCTGCTCTCGGTTGTCCTGGACGCCGCAGCCCGCAGCTCGTTCCTGCTGGTCCTCAACGCCGGCGACCTGCACGAGCTGGCGCGCGCACGCGTGCCTCACCACATCCCCTTCGGCTTCCACGGCCAATTCGCAACAGAGCTCTAACGCCATGCACGACGCCAGACCCGATCACTCCCCGTCGCCGCCCCCGGCGCGCTCTGAGCACCTGCGCGTCTCCGACACCGAGCGCGAGAACGCCGCTAACAGGCTGCGCGAGCACGCCACCACCGGGCGCCTGAGCATGGACGAGCTCGCCACGCGCCTTGAGACGGCGCTCGCCGCGCACACGCAAGGCGAGCTCGGCGCACTGTTCGAGGACCTGCCAGGACAACCACGTCGCGAGCCGAGCCGCGCCGCACGAGCGAAGGCGCTCGGAGTGCGAATTCACGCGGGCGCCTACCTGTCGGCTTCGCTTGCGATGATCGCGATCTGGGCCGCGACCGGCACGGGGTACTTCTGGCCGATATGGCCGATCCTGGGATGGGGCATCGGCGTCGCCTCTCACGCCACGGCTTGCGGCTTCGATCCACGCCGCGTTCCCCACCAACGCTAAAGCAGTGTGGCCCAGCTACTCGCTGCGTCCTGACGATCCGACGACTGAGAGTCAGCAGAGCCACCCTCGCCGCGCGTCTCCGAAAGCAGCGAGGTCACACGCGGGATGCGGTTGACGAGCGCAGCGTCTGGCGCCGTGGCAGCAAGCCGGGCCCCAGCGCAATGGCGCACTTGATGACGCATCCTTCCTCGGACCTCCGCAGGCCTCCAGTAACGGCCCCCACCCCCCGAGTCGAAGGGGCGGGCCGAGGGGCGCTCTGAATGTGGCGCGCGATGTCGCGACGGCTGAACCGCATACGCTGTCGCCATGCTCACCAAGCGCCCAGAGCGGCACAGCCGAGCGGTGACCTACATGTTGTTGGCGATAGCTGGAGTGCTCGCGCTCGCAATCGGGCTTCTATCGCTCGCGCATCCGTTCGCAGCCTGGTTCCCAGGAGAGTCGCGCCGAAGTGATCTGCCGCCGGTCTTGGGCGTCGGTCTGCTCGTGCTCCCCGCGATGCTCGTTGGCATGGCCGTGTACCGGATTGGGTGGACTCTCGAGCTCGACATTGAGGCATGGCGCGAACGACGACGGAGGCGTCGCAAGCAAGCGGCGAACAAATGAGCGCGGAGAGAACCCCCCTGCGGGGTTCAAGCGCTCAGCCGGCGCGCGTCGAAACTTGGGCAGGACACACAGGCGCCAACGACCCGAATGATCTACCCGTGGCTTGCAACGATGGGCAGAGGTTCGGCGAGGAGGAAGGGTCATTTAGCCGAAGCGATGATCAAGCCGTCGTCGGTGGGTGCTGGAATCTCTCGCATGAGCTGGAAATCACGCAAGGCCACGGCCGCCACGTACAACCTCCAGACGGCGCGGGCGGCACTACCGCCGCTTGCGCGCCGCCCGCCGCCGTGCCGCCCGCGCCGGACACGGCTCCGTCGTGCGTGCGCTCGCGTGGCTGCCGTCCACGAAGCTGAACTGCGCGGCGAACGGAAAGCCGCCGCGGGGGCAGCTGTTGGGGAGCAGGATGCCCGGGGGCTGGTAGGCGAGCGTTCTGCCGGCTAGTTGTTCGTAGTAGGTGACCCCGTTTGGGCCGATCGTGGCCTTCAGGGCTACGATCGCGACATCGGGGGCGCCGGGGAGGCTTCCGATCAATGGGACTTTGATGCTCACCTGCCCGCCGAACGGCGCCGGCGCGGGCAGCAGAGCGCCCGGGAAGACGGCGCTCGTGTTGAGCGGAGCGGTGCCGACGGCGTCGAACAGCAGCGAGATGTGCCCTTCTTCGTCCGGGGCACGCAGGATCGTGATCGGGACGTTCTCGGCGACGACGTCCGCGCCGAGGGAGATCTCGGCGGTGGCGTTACCGAAGCCCATGATCGAGTTCACCGCGCATCCCTCAACGCCGGTTGCTTCCAGGCGGCTCGCCGTGCACGTCCCCAGACCGAGGCCGGAGAGGGCGATCCCGAGGTTGCTCGGGTAGCTCAGGCTGATGGCAGTCAACGCGGGGGGCACCTGCCCGGCGGAAGCATGAATCTGAAAGCCGAAGCCGAGCGTGGTTCGCTGGCCCAGGCGCTCGGGGTGCAGCGCGGCACTCATGCTTGCCGACGGCGCGGCCACGGCCGCGGCGGGCAGGGAGGAGCCGAGCAGGACGGCGCCCAAGAGGATGGTGCGCGCCGCGAAGGTCGTTGCACTCACCTGCGACCGTCAATAACTAAGCGTGCCGGTGGTCTGGATCGTCAGGGCGTAGGTGTTGCGGTTGAATGTGCCGTACAGCCCGGTATGCCCGCGTGCGTGGGCGTAGCGGCCGGTGCCGCCGGTGACGGTGACCGAGCCGGCGAAGCTTTCATACACGCCCGAGCCGTGCGGCGTCGCCGAGCCGTGGCCTTTG
>Ga0307374_10012171_pt1 | contig 12112 bp, 7 predicted proteins | sample OX3MG_FD_202532 | JGI IMG/M metagenome (GOLD analysis project Ga0307374, IMG submission 202532) | Soil microbial communities from Risofladan, Vaasa, Finland - OX-3 | ecosystem: Environmental > Terrestrial > Soil > Coastal area > Acid sulfate soil | place: Finland: Risofladan, Vaasa | collected...
AGCTTCCATCTACGAGACAGGCGAACCAGCCACAGAGCCGCAATCCACGCGGCAGCAAAGCAGATCAGAGACCACGTCGGTGGATTGGGAGTTCGCAACGAAGACGCCGCCAGATTGCCAAACACGTGGATCAACCACGAGATCGCATGCAGCAACAACGCCGTCACGGCTCCGCTCGGCACTGCAAGCGCCGGATGTATGCAGCCCAGCAAAAACGTCACCAGTGCCAGCGGCAGCATAAACGCCAGCAATGGCAGCCCGAACAAATTCGCCGGCAACGCCACCAGCGTGATTCGATGGAAATAGACAGCCATCGGCAGCACCATCGCCAGTTCCACCACTAGGGCCACAATCATGGCCTCAGCGAATCGAAGTCCCCATCGAACAATTCCAAACGGCAATCTCCAACCCCAACGCGGACCAACAATGTATCGCAATCGCTCGACGTACATGCGCAAAAGGACCCGCATTTGAGCCACCTTCGGCGGCAGAAATGGATCCAGTCGCAGTTGTCTCGGCAGCCGAACGCCGCGCAGGTACGGCGCCAGAGTGGATTCAATAAGCGGCATGGCCACGCCTGCAATGGCCAGGACCGCCAGAAACGTCATCTGAAAGCTGGCATCAAACAATGCCGAAGGATTGTGCGCCAGCACACCGACAGAAGCAATCCCAATCGCGTTCAGGGCTGCACGTTCGCGGTACAGGATACGACTGAAGAGATATACGGCGCTTAGCCACAGCGCCCGCTGCACCGGCGGCGCAAAGCCTGTCAGAAACGCGTACGGCAAAGCCAGTGAGATTGCCAGCAGCGTGGCGGGCACTTGGCCAAGTCGCAGTTTGCGTGCCAGCCAGAAAATCAGCCCAATCACAATGGTGATGTGTAGTCCAGATACAACCAGCAGGTGGAAGGATCCGGTGCGTTCGAAAGCGCTTCGCATGGAATGCTGCAAACGCGTTCGGTCGCCAAACAACATGGCACTCAATACGCTGCTGTCCTGCGGCGTCAGGCGCATCCATTGCGGCAGCCAGCGGTAGGAAGCGCTGATCGTCGCAATCCGCTCCAGCCGTGCTCCGGCCCACGTCTGCGCGGCTGTCGCCAGGCAACTCAACGAAGGACGGCCGTAGGTAGACGTCACATGAACGGCGCTGGCATCCGCACTCCCCAGAACCGCGATGCCATGCTGGGCAAGATATGCCGGATAGTTCCATGCACCTGGATCAAGAAAATATTCCGGTTGATGGAAGCGCAACTCAACGTTGAGCCGCTCGCCACAGCGCAGTTGCGGCAAACTTTCTCCCGGCTTGGCATACAGGTTCAGCCGCAGGCCACCTACGACTGGAGTTTGCCAATCGCGATCCGCGTTGAAGTCCTCCACATGATCCATCGACAAGTCAATCTGCTGCGTCTGTTCTGTTTCTGCAGGCCTTCCGAATGGGCTGAGCCGCGTCTCGGTTCGCGCCGAGTGAATCGCTGTCACGGTTCCGCTGACATTGCGCTGCAGGCCGTCGGCAAGCTGCACAAGCGCAGGAGAGGTCGGAGGCGTGGGAGCCACAACCGCGCAGAATTGTCCCGCACAAAACCACAACAGCAGCAAGGGCAGCCACAGCGTGCGCACCGCGATCCGCCCCGCCAGCAACGCCACTCCAGCGGCCAATAATGCGCCCACCAAACTTAGAAGGGGAGGATGCCAGACCCAGCACGCATCAATAATGCCGAGCGAGAATCCTGCGGAGGCCAGCAGCATGGGTGCGCTGCCGAACGACAAGCGTTCTCGTCGAAGTCGATAGCGCGTCGCGCGCAGAGGCGCAAGTTTGTACCCGCTCAACCTTCGTGCGGACCGCGTCGTCTCCGGAAGGGTTGTGCCTGGAACCATGTTGATTCCCGCGAACTCAGCGCTGAACCACCGCGATGGTTTCCATGTGGTACGTTTGCGGAAACATATCGACAAGTTGCAGGCGAAGGAGGCGGTAGCCGGATTGTATCAATGCCGCTAGGTCGCGGCCCAATGTTGCCGGATCGCAGGAGACATAAACGATCCGCCGCGGCCCCAGGTCTGCCAGCATTTTTGCAGCCTCGACGCCCGCGCCGGCGCGTGGAGGATCAAGCAGAATCAGGTCGGGCGCATCCTGCCTCCGTTCGATTGCCTGGCGCAGAAAATTCAGCGTCGACGCCTGCACGTATTCCGCCCGGCTGGCCCGCAAATTGTGGCGCAGGTCCTTGCAGGCGGCTGCACTCGACTCCACCGCAATCACGCCCTGAAAACGCTCCGCCAATGCAACCGAAAACAGGCCCACCCCGGCATAGAGATCCCATGCAAGGCCGCCGCTTTCGTCTCCCGTCACTGCGGCGACAAACTTGTCCAGCAGCGTGGAATTCACCTGAAAAAACGATCCAGCACTCACCGTATATTCTCGACCGGCCACGCGGTACTTCACGCTCTGGCGTCCCCATTGCACTGGGGCTCTCGGCGAACGAGCTTTGCCTTGATCCGTCACCAGCATCTGCGCACCCACCAGATGTGGTATCTCTCTCTGCAGATTCTCGAAAAATACTTCATAGACCTTTTCGCGTTTGCCGTTGTGGGGCCGTGTCCAAATCATGACGAAAAGCTCGGACTGATCGTGGTTCGTGAAAATTTCAATCTCCTGTGCGTCCACCGGAACCATTCCACCCGCCCCAAGTGTCCGCACGACACCGATGCATCGCTCCAACAACGGCGCCGCGATGGGGCAACCCTCAACGGCAGTCATGCGATGCGATTTCGCCTGCCGATAGCCGATCGAAAATTCCGGCCGCGTCTGCAACTGGAGCCGCACTCGATTTCTGTATCGCAGCGGCTCGCCGGCCAGCGTCGCAATCTCCGGCAGATCACGCACCCCAGCCCGCGTGAGACTTTCCCTCAGTATCTCCCGCTTCAGTTCCACCTGGTAGGAATATGCGCCATGTTGCAGTTGGCATCCGCCACACGTCGCGAACCACGGGCACGAGGGCGTCCCGCGGAATTCCGACGCTTCCACAATCTGCCGCGCCTCCCCCACGCAATAGCCACGGTGCTCCTGCGTAATCTCCGCTTCCACGATTTCCCCAGGTAGCGTGAACGGCACAAAAACGCTGAGACCGCCGCGCGCCGCATCGTCCGCGGGTATTCGCGCCAGGCCCTGGCCGCCGTAAATTATTTTTTCAATCGTCAGCTTCATGTGTGGCGCATATAGAAAAGGCTCAGGCGAGGAAGATGGTTCTGTTCGAACAAACATCGCCGCAGAAATTGCTGCTCAATCTGCCGAATCTGTACCGTCTGCAGGCGGCTGCGATAGGGCGCCAGTTCTCTGCTGGATTGCTCGCGCAGCGCCAGCAGATTTTCAGCAGGCGTGAATGCCTGCAACGCGGCAAACACCTGGTCCTCCAACACCAGCAACTGCTGCTCCAGCGATTCCGTCGAGAGCGCGGCCTGACTCTCTATCGATGCGGCGATCGCTTCAAGACGGTGCGAAATTTCCGCGTATGTATCTCGGGCTTTTTCGGGAGTTGTACATCCCCCTACACCCTCCGCATTCTGCCGTATATACGTCGCGATGCGCGAGCTCTCAAAGCCGCTTTCCGCAGCTGTCGGCGGCGACTTGCGAAGCGCGCCGGTCGCAGCTTCGTGCATGTCTTCCACGGCGCGGAGGACTTCCTGCGCGCAATAGGCAAGCCCGTTAATCCGCCGAACACGCCCCTTCGCCTGGCGCGCAGCATACTTTTCAAATGTCGCGTCAATGCCGGCAAGAACGGCTTCCAGCGGAAACCCTGCCTCCTGCCACATTGCAATCAGGGACCAATCCAGCGTCGACAGCATCAACAGCGAGCCACGCCTCCGCTGAAAATGCTCTTCGATCTCCGTGTAGTAGTTGAAATAGTTCTGCAAGGGCGTCGATTAAGCCTTCCGCGCGCTGTTGATTTTTCGCAACCGCGCGCCGGCAACTAGATTACGTTCGTAAATAATCCGCAATCCTTCCAGCGTCAGCGTGTCGTTCACCTCGGAGATGAACCGCGATTCTCCGGCAATCAATCGCGCCAGGCCGCCGGTGGCGACGCATTTCGTTTCTGGCCCAAGTTCCGCGATCATCCGTTCCAGGATGCCGTCCACCAGTCCGATGTGACCGTAGAACAAACCGATCTGCAGATTATCGACGGTGTTGGTACCGATGACCTTTGAGGGTCGTTTGATCTCCACTCGCGGTAGGCGGGCGGCCCTTGCAAACAGAGCTTCCGCGGCAACATTCACTCCGGGAGCGATGGCGCCTCCAAGAAATTCTCCGTGCTTCGAAACAACGTCGAAATTTGTCGCAGTCCCAAAATCCACCACAATGCAGGGTCCTCCGTATTGCTGAAAAGCCCCCACGCAATTGGCGACGCGATCGGCACCCACTTCGCCCGGATTGTCGGTCAAAATTGGAAGCCCGGTTTTGACTCCAGGCTCGATGAATAACGGTTTGTGGTTGAAATATCGTTCAGAAAATTGGCGCAGAATCCAATCAATGGGAGGAACGACCGACGCGATGACGATGCCGCTGATTTCTTTGCTGTCCACGCCTTCGGTTTGCAACAGGTTGCGAATCAAGATGCCGTATTCATCCGCGGTCTGCGCTTGCCGCGTGCTGATCCGCCATGTCGCGCGCAATTCGCCGATGCGCTCCCCTATCATGGGATAGATCGCGATCACGGTATTCGTATTGTTGACGTTCAGCACTAAAAGCATGGTTCTTCAACCTTTCGCCAATCGTTCCCGAACTCCTCCGGACAAAACCCTGCGAACGCCATCATCGGTCTGCACGCGGAGAAATCCCTTTTCATCCAGGCCCGCGGTGACGCCAGTGTACCCCCCGGCCTCATCAACAAACACATGCTTCCCCCGAATCCAACTCGACTTCCTCTCCAGGCGCCCCAGGATTCCCACGCAGGCCGCAGCAAAACTCTCCGGCTGGATCAGAGCATCGATTTCGATCCGCAAGCATTGCAACATCTCAACCAGCAGGTCTTCCCGCGCAATCCCTCGATCGGTCTCGAGGCGCAGCGAGGTCGCTTCACTACTCAGTTCGGCAGGAAACTTTCCCTGGTTCACGTTGATTCCGATTCCGATGACCGCGTAGCGGATGCGAGATGCATCGGCATTCATTTCCATCAGGATTCCACCGACTTTTCGTCCCTTGAACAGCAGATCGTTCGGCCAGCGAATATCTGTAACTAATCCAGTTACATTTTCGATGGCACGCTGCACGGCCAGTCCGGTCGCCAGCGAAAGCCATAGTCCGTCGGCAGCCGCCAACTGCGGGCGCAGCAAAATACTGACATAAATACCGGTATAGGGTTCGGAGTGCCACGTGTGATCGCCGCGTCCTCTGCCTGCAGTCTGCTCCTCCGCAATGTAAACCGAACCATGGGCAACTCCCCTCGCGGCTTCCTGCATGGCATGCGTGTTGGTCGATTGGATGGACGAAAACAGGTGCAAGTGGCCATCAAAGATTGTTCCCGCCAAGGCGTTCTGCAATACGTCGAGATCGAGCATCTCCCCCATACGATCGATCTCTAGAAGATTTCCGCTGTGATCTTCATGCTCAGATCGATGGCCGCAACGGAATGGGTAAGCGCACCCACGGAAATGTAGGTCACTCCGGTCTGCGCGTACTTTCGAACCGTTTCCAGGGTGATGCCGCCGGAGACTTCAATGGGAATGTCGGGCCTCTGTTTGCGCGCGATGCCGACGGCGCGCTTCGCCTCCGCGGGCGTCATATTATCCAGAAGCAAGGAATCGGCCCCGCCTGCCAGCGCGTCGTCGAGTTCCGTCAGTGAGCGCACTTCAATTTGAATTTTCTGCCCCGGCAGCCGCCGTTGCATCGCCAAGGCCAGCACCTTTGTAACGCCACCACCCAGAGAAATGTGGTTGTTCTTGATCAGCACGCCATCGGCGAGATCCATGCGATGATTTTGTCCGCCGCCACAACTGACCGCATACTTATCCAGCAGGCGCAATCCCGGCGCGGTCTTCCGAGTATCCAGAATCACCACCCCGGTACCCGCCACCGCATCCACATACTTGCGTGTTCCGGTGGCAATGCCGCACATCCGCTGCAGCAGGTTGAGCGTCACCCGTTCGCAGGCCAGAATGGTTCGCGCATTTCCGCGAATCACCGCGATCACCTGTCCTTCGCGCACACGCACGCCGTCAAACATCTCGGGATGATGCACAACTTCAAAATGTCTTTTGGAGGCCTGATCCAGTTTGCGAAAGATCTCCAGCACTCGCAAAATCGCTTCCGAGCCAGCCAGGATGCAATCCTGTTTGGCAACCACGACTGCCGAGGCGGACAGCTTGGGGTCGAGCGTCAACTCCGTCGTAGCATCATGCGTCGCATGGTCTTCAATGAGCGCCTGCTCCAGAATCGCCGTGACCCGTTTTGTTTTCCAGTCCATCGCTTATCGGCTCCCAACGGCGTCAAGAGAATCCAGGGCCGCACGCGTTTTTTCAATCAATACGGTCAACTCATTGGCGCGGGTCCGCAGCCCATCAACGACTTTTGTAGGCGCTTTCGCGAGAAACGCTTCATTTTGTAACTGTGACTGTTTCGATTGCATTTCTTTCTCGTACTTGGCCAAGTCTTTGGTCAGACGATCACGTTCGGCAGTAATGTCGCTTTGTTTTTCATAGACAACTGCAACATCAAAGTTATTCGTGCTTCGCTTGCTGGCCGCTTCTGAGATCGAAGGAACTAGCCCAAGCCCAGAAACACGGGCAAGGCGCTGGATGATATCAGCGTTTTGCGTGAAGACTTCTTCATCGCCAGGATTTGGGCATATCTGAATTGGAACCGCAATTCTCTCTTCCACGCCGATATCTTTACGCAATGCTCGCACGGTGACGACAAGATCTTGGAGCAAAGCCATTTTTCGGTGTGTACCAAAACCAAATAATTCGTCAACGAAATTACTCTTTGGGTATGATGTAAGGGCAATCGATTTCGCAGGGCGTTCCTCCTGATACAAAGCGTGCCATATTTCTTCTGTGAGAAACGGCATGAACGGCGAGAGCAGGCGCAGCGATGCTTCAAACACATTCAGCAGAGTCGCCAGCGCCGCCGTGGTGGTCGCTCTGTGCGCGGATTCGCTAAAGTCGAGGCGTATTTTTACAATCTCCAAATACCAGTCGCAAAATTCTCCCCAGAAAAACTGGTAGATGCGATTCGCCGCATCGTCAAAGCGATAATCCGCCAGCGCGTGGTTCACATCGGCTGCGCATTGGCAGAAACGAGAAATGATCCAGCGCTCTTCCAGCGGCGCTTGCTCATTCGACGGCAGCGCCCGACCAACATGCTGCAGGTCAATTACAATTCCCGCCTCTTTCGCGCGCTCCATCTGCATAAAAATGAACCGCGCCGCATTCCAAATCTTGTTGGCGAAGGCACGATAGCCCTCGGTCCGCGCTTCGCTGAAGGCGATGTCCGTCCCCGGCGAAGCCATGGATGCCAGCGTAAACCGCACCGCATCCGTACCGTACTGATGAATAATTTCAATCGGATCGATGACGTTGCCCTTGGTCTTCGACATTTTCTGGCGATCGGCATCGCGAACCAGCGCGTGGATATAGACCTCGCGAAACGGAACCGCTTCCGCCAGCGTGCGCTTCGATCCGTCCGGCATCGGCACGTCGAGCATAAAGTGACAGCCCAGCATAATCATGCGCGCGACCCAGAAAAACAGAATGTCAAAGCCCGTGACCAGCAGTTGCGTGGGATAAAACGCCGCCAAATCCGGCGTCTGCGCCGGCCAGCCAAACACGGTGAACGGCAGCAGGCCAGAAGAGAACCAGGTATCCAGCACGTCCGTTTCCTGCGTCAACTTTTCATTGCCGCAATGCGAGCAAGCCGCGGGCGCCTCACGTGCCACCGTAATTTCGCGGCAATTCGCGCAATGCCACGCTGGAATGCGATGCCCCCACCACAGCTGGCGCGAAATACACCAGTCGTGGATATTGCGCATCCACTCGAAATAGGTCTTCTTGTATTGCTCCGGCGTAAAGTGGATGACGCCTGTCTCCACCGCCTCAATGGCCTTGTCCGCCAACGGCTGAATCTTGATGAACCATTGCGTCGATAGTCGCGGCTCCACCACTGTTTTGCAGCGATCGCACTTGCCGATGGAGTTGACATAGTCCTTCACCGCGACCAATAGGTTCTGCTGTTCCAGATCGGCAAGAATACGCTTGCGCGCTTCATACCGGTCCAGTCCTGCATAAACACCCGCTTCGGCGTTCATGTGCGCAGTCTCGTCCATCACCACGATCGACGGCAATTTATGTCGCTCGGCAATCGCAAAATCGTTGGGATCATGCGCCGGCGTCACCTTCACCGCACCGGTGCCGAACTCCGGATTCGCCCATTCGTCCGGCAGGATCGGAATCTCGCGGCCGGTCAGCGGTAAGCGCAGCTTCTTCCCATGAAGATGCAGATAGCGCGCGTCAGTCGGATTCACAACGACTGCAACATCGCCCAGCATGGTCTCTGGCCGGGTGGTCGCGATGGTAACACTTTCGGTACTATCCACCAGCGGATAGCGGATCTCGTACAGCTTGCCCTGCTGCTCCTCATGCACCACTTCCAGGTCGCTGATGGCGGTCTGGCATCGCGGACACCAATTCACAATATAGGCGCCGCGATAAATGAGTCCCTGTTCGTAGAGGCGGACAAACGCTTCTTTCACCGCGACAGAGAGTCGCTCGTCCATGGTGAAATATTCGCGCGACCAGTCCACGCTCGCGCCCAGACGCTTCATCTGGTCGAGGATGGCGCCGCCGTACTCCTGCTTCCACTCCCAAACCCGCTCGACGAACGCTTCACGGCCCAGCTCCTGCCGCGTTTTTCCTTCTTTCACGACCTGCCGCTCCACCATCATTTGCGTGGCAATGCCGGCATGGTCGGTTCCAGGAACCCATAGGGCCAGTTCGCCGCGCATGCGGTGCCAGCGGGTCAGAATGTCCATTTCCGTCTGGTTGAGCATGTGGCCCATGTGCAGGCGGCCGGTTACATTGGGAGGCGGCAGCAGAAGGGTGAATCTGGGAGGAAGCCCATCGAGCTTTTCCGGAGTCGGAACCTCAAAGAGGCGTTCACGCACCCAATACTCTGCCCATCGATCTTCGATAGCGGTCGGGTCGTAGGCTTTAGGAAGATCACGAGGCATAGTGTCAGGAAGGCCGCGTACTGCATGAGAGGCCAATTTTCACGATAGCACAGCGGCGATTCGGCATCGGGGCGGCCGAAAACTGTGCAGATGGATTTACTTCGGCTGAAACAACAGCTGAGAATATTGGATCAGATTTTTGCGCCAAACCGGCCACTCATGCATTCCGGGAGTTTCAACGAACGTGACCGGAATATTGTTCGAGCGCAGCCATGCAACCAACTGCCGATTCGCGGTGATCAGGGGAGTTTTCCCGACGTACCGATCATTCTTGCCGCAGGCTACCCACAGCAGCCGCAGACGCGCCGCGCTGGTTGCATTCAGCGTCGGGAAATCCTGGGCAAAGTCCTGATTCAATCCGCCCGCGCTGAAGGAGCCGACCCACGCGAAGGTGTCGATGTGGTTCAAACCGGTCAGCAGGCTTTCTGCGCCCCCCATGGACAGCCCCGCAATCGCACGGTCGTCGCGCTTGGTGGAAACCTTGTACATGGACTGTACCTGCGGGATCACTTCCTTGAGCAGCGATTGAGTGAACAGGTCAAAGTTCTTCTTCCGCAACGCTGCACCGTTAAACGACGCGCGCGGTCCCATGACGATTTCCGGCGCGCCATAGCCCAGCGGCATCACAACAATCATCGGCTTGGCTTTGCGTTCGGCAATCAAGTTGTCCAGGATGACATTGGCGCGACCCAGCGCGGTCCATGCGCGTGCATCGTCGGTATAGCCATGCAGCAGATACAACACCGGGTACTTCTGATGGCCGCGAGGATTGTAAGAAGGCGGCGTGTAGACAAAGTAGTCCCGCTGGTCCCCGACAATCGCGGATTTGTAAAAGTGATGATGCACAATCCCGTGCGGAACATCCTGCACATCCCAAAGTTCAGGCTGCGGTCCGCGAACCTCGAAAACATTCGACGGGTTTCGCAGATTTGGATTGACCTTCGCATTGGACTGGTCGAGCGTAGCCACGCCATCGGCGACGAACAGGTAGTCATAGAGGTCCGGCTGCAGCGGTGGAACCGTCAGGCTCCAAACGCCGCGATCGTCCTTCGTCATGGGCTGCCCACCGGCATGTCCATCCATGCTCAGTTCGACCTGATTTGCCCCGGGATCATAAAAATAAAAGGTGACCGAATGATCGACGTGAACTTCGGGAGTTTGCGGCAGTTGTGGAGGTTTCCGGTTGTCGGTGGATTGCTGGGCCTGTGCGCCGAACGGCAAGCTGATTCCCAGCAAAAGAATGCCAAGCCAGCCCGAATGGAATATTGAGACAGGGGATCTCGAACGCCGCAACGCATACCCCTTTCATGTTGCAGAGAAGTGCGATTTGGGCCGACAGGCAGCACCGGCTGCGCGATGCCGCCGCCTATCTGCCAGTTGGACTAAAACGGATTCAGCTTGTGCAGGCCCTTCTTTTTCTTGTGGGTGCTGGAAGATTCTTCCTTGCCCGCAAACCGCGGCTTGGGATTCTTCTTCTTTTTCTTTCCGTTGCTAGCCGTCGTCTGATCAACCGTATTGATCGGCTGGCCCGTGTGGGTAACATCGTTCACCTGATCCGGTGCGGGCGCTGCCTTTTGCACTGCCGGCAGAGGGGTGCTGTTCGGCGGTGCAACGGTCTGTAATCCACCATTGTCCTTGCGTGCCGAAGGCCACTGCGCCGGATTCCCGGTGGTGTCCGTGGCATTTGCCGGTGGGACTGCCGGAGCGCCGTTCCCGCCGACGGCGGGCGCAGTCGCTGGTGGAGCGGATTGTGCGCCAACCGGCGGTTCAACCGCATTCGGCTGCGTTGGCTGGCTCTGATCGGAGTTGTTGATCACGCTTCCGTTCACGCCGTTGTCGCCGGAAATGTCATTCATCTGCAGTCCGTTAGACGCAGGTTGCGTCTCCCCGACCGCGCCAGAGGCATTGGATTCACCGTTGGAGGCAACAGCCGTCTTCAAGATGTTCGATGTGCCGGCAACTGAGGGGGCTGGCTTACCGTCGGGCTTGATCGCCCAGCGAAGATCTTCCATCTCCGCCTTCACAAGTTCCGGAGCGATAATTTGCGGCGGATTGCTCAGACTCGGTTCGCCGACCCGCGCCGCCTGCACCGTGGAGGGACGCGCCGTGATCAGCAGGAACGCCTTGTACTTCAAATTCACAGGCGCGCGACTCTGCTCAATTGCGGCGCTGTTGGCAATCTGTTCCTGCGTCGGCTGCGGCACCGGCATATTCATCGCTTCCAGCCGATCTCGCGCGTCGTCCGCATGGGACGCCAATGGATATTCCACCACGACACGGTCGTAGGCTTGCGCAGCACGGTTCTTGAACAGCTTTTCCAGGCGCTCTTTCGCCGCCGGATCGAGGCGCATGGAAGCAATGTTGCGGGCCTGGGCGGCATACGCATCGCCCACATCCAGCAGCGCTTCGTCCACTCGGCTATAGAGCGGATAGGTATCGATCACGGATTGCAGACGGGCAGTGGAAGCCGCATAGTTCATACGCGTCTGATAGAACGACCCAATGTCGAACTCGTGGTCGCCCAGCACTTCCTGCACTTCGCGCAGCCGTTGCTTCGCCTGCGGAATCAGGCTGGAATCGGGGTATTGCAGAACCATCGCCCGATATTCTTCCTGGGCACGAATCCCATTCGTCGGGTCACGATCCGGCTTTTCCATCTGCTTGTAGTAGATGTCGGCCACCTTCATCTGCGCTTCTGCGGCTTCCGGCTTGTCTGGGAAGAAGGTGATGAAATCCTTATATTCTTCCTCCGCCTGTTGCATCGCGGCGGTGCCGCCCTCTTTGTACCAGGTATCGCCGATCGCGAGCTTGGCGCGCATCTGGTATTCCGAGTCCGGATAAGTATTCAGCAGCGTCTGCAGGTCCAGGCGGGCAATGTCGAACTTGCCCTTCTTCATGGCA
>Ga0307374_10012172_pt1 | contig 12112 bp, 21 predicted proteins | sample OX3MG_FD_202532 | JGI IMG/M metagenome (GOLD analysis project Ga0307374, IMG submission 202532) | Soil microbial communities from Risofladan, Vaasa, Finland - OX-3 | ecosystem: Environmental > Terrestrial > Soil > Coastal area > Acid sulfate soil | place: Finland: Risofladan, Vaasa | collected...
TCACGGTTCCGATTGGATCCCAAATGACGATGCCCGTGGGATTTACCACGCGCAACTGGTAGGTGGTCTTGTGGACGGTACCTCCGACGATCTCAAAGAAGATCTCAACCACCTTGGTGCCGTGGGGGAAAGAGTTCACCTGCTTGGCAGGTACGACGCCGCTGCTCGGCCGCCAGGCATCATAGACTGCCCTGCGATTGGGCGCTGACAGGGCCACCGCCAATCACGGGCACCAGCAGCCCTAACAAGCAGGCGACAAGTATACTGACAACCCTGGCCTTTAGGTGTCCGGACTGCGGTCGGCGAAAGAATTGCATGATTCTGTTTCCTTTCTATTTGCTGGAGCTCCGCGCCGTCGAGGATCCCTGTATCGGGCCTACTGTGACGCCTCCAGCCTGTGGGTTGCCTGTGTTTTCCGTTTACGTGGGGCAGGCTTAGGCGCATGCGCAGGCTCCCCAGGTACGAAGAATACTGGAAGGGTATAAGGCACCCAGTTAGATCGCGCCATGGTGGACCCAAGATATTCACGGAAGTAGGGCCATGTGTTTAAGGGAAGATTGACGTCTTTGAAAGTCTCGAAGATGACCGGGGTCATTGGTAGACGTGAACGATAATCTACTACAAAGCTAGCGTCAAGTTCAAAGAATACCACATCTGGCTCGTTGACAGCATGCAAGCGGACTTTATAGGTATGCAATACCCTTATTGTCCCCTGCCCGTTTGTAAAGCCCGACATTCCTTGAATCAGCACGCTAGCGGCGGCCGGTGCCTCTGGGCCAGACTTGTTCTCTATCCGGGCACTTTGCAAGTACACGGTAGAGATCTCAAGTTGCTGGATGAAAGTCGAATAATCATGAGGTTGGCCTTCAGACACCGCCGGTACCAAGGTCGAATCCCGCTTACTCATTACGCCGCCACCGACGTGCTGGCTCGTTTTTGGTCCCCTAATGACCGCATATCTTCAGACTTCGGGAGACTCGAGCTTAGTAGCGTGTACTTCACGAGTGCTCCTTGAGCAGGCGCCAACGACGCTACCATCTGATCGAGGCGATCGCGCATGTGTCCAAGGTCTGTCTCCAGGCGCGCCTGTACATCCCCCCGAGCCAAGAGATGTGAGACATACCGATTGAGGCTCACGTTCTCGCGTAAAGCACCCTCAACCAGACTTCGGTGCAGCGCACGAGGGACGCGAACGACAAATTTGCCGCTCAACTCTTCCTGAAATGAAGGATCCGGGATCGGATGTCCCAATTCATATTCGGTTTCAATCCAAAGTCGCCGGACGTCCTCGGACATAGGACCGATCTCGTCAGAGGTATCAACTTGCGTCATACACCCAGGGAGATCCGGAAATACAATGACGTAGCCCCCATTCGGATCCGCATGCACCGAGAACGGGTAAGCGCGCGCGAGATATTCTTCCAGCGAAGCGCGCTGTATTACCGCCATATTACCCCTCCTCATTTTCTGCTAGTTGTCCAAGCCCAAGCGCTCGCATATCTCATCGAGATACACCCGTTTCACCTTCTCATCCTTGATAGGGACGGTTATGGTGCGCTCCCCTGGCTTTGTAAATGCACGATGGCTGCCCGTCCCCTTCCTGCAACTCCAACCAAACAATTCGAGCAACTTCTCAACATCGGTGAAGTAAGCTTCGGCCGGACGCGCACGGATCTGATCGATCAGCTTGTCGCGTTCGGTCATTCATGCGTTTCCATTACCTTAATATAGTACTAATAGTGATACTAGAGGTCAACTGGATATTTCTCCTATGTAGCATTATTGACCATTGGGAATGCTGGTACTTCCGATGTCCAGTACATGGCCACACCGTCCCGCCCACCCAAGCGTGGGGGTAGTGGTCAGGCAGCCCGTTCAAGCTGGGGACCATGCACACATCCCAAAGAGGCGTATACTGCGGACACAGCGCTCGTGGATGCGCGACGGAAGAGAGTAGCGGGACCATGCTGGTACCGGAGATGCTGGAACCACGTTTACGCCAAAGCCCCGAGTTTCTTGAGGCGGAACGACAGGGTTGGCTGCCCTGGCTCTTTGTGCAGCACTACCAATACGCCAACGAGGATACCGCTCTGGATCGCGGCACCTTTGAACTCTGGTGGGCCTTTGGCCCGGGGCCGACCCAGGCGGAACTAGATCACATGACCAGCGCCGCCTTGGCGATCATCAAGGAGGTGCTTGGTGATCGGTTGGAGCCAGACAGGTTTAATCGGCGTGAGGATTACATGGAGCGCCCCGAGGTGTCGTTTCCCAGCATCTGGTTCAAGTTCGCGGTGAGGGCGTAGAGCTTTCCGACGAATGCGTGACTGTCCCCGGGCATGGTGGGCGCGGGAGCTTGGGAATTGGTGATCCAAGCCGCCTACCGCCTTGGATCTCGCTGCTGGGCGATCTCATACGCCTCCTCGGCCTTCTCTCCTACCTGCTCGACCATCGCCGCCGGGTAGCCCAGAAGCGCGAACCGTACGGCCTAGGCCGCGATGCTGGCCGCGATATTATCCGGCGTCTTCCCCCGACCATGAGAGCCCTGTTGGGCCGCAAAGAGCCGGTTCCGGTGCGCCTCGTGGGTCAACGGATCGGCGCTCTCACAGTCGAGGGCGCGCCGCATGGCCAGGTTGCCATCGGTCCAGCGTTCACGGATGGGCAGGGGTATTTCGCGGCAGTGGTCTAGCCCTGGTGCGGTGTCCACAGCACCCCCAGCACTTGCGGGTCGGTCCCTGCCTGGGCCAGCGTCTCCGCCGGCAGGTGGATATCGTGCCAATGCCACCACTGATCCGCCGCGTCGGGAATGTCCAATGCCCACCCGGCGCCGGCGTTGAGGATGACCACGTCGGCGAAGGAAAAGCCGTCATCCGACTCCAACCGCACGGCAAGGTCACCCGCGATGTACTCGATTGCCGCGGCGGTGGGCATGGTCAGGCTGTCGCCCAAGAATTCTTCAACGTGGCCCATGTTCATCCTCTATCTACCATGGTACCAGTATACGCTTACACACCGATGGGGCGCCAGTGCTCTGCCAGGTGGGGCCGAGTACTGGCCCGAATGGGTAGTGCCGCGCCCGTTATCTTGGCATATTATCACTCTGTCGCCCTTGCATGAAGGGTTACCAGTATCCGATTCCGCCCGCTGGCGACGCCGATGTGCCGAAAGCAAGGGACGGGACCATGAATGTCACCGACGCGGAAGCAGCCGGGCCATCCTTGGTCGGCGTGTGGATGGTCACCGACACGGGAGCGGGGAACGTGGATCTGGCCGCCTTCACCAAGGATGGTCTCATGATCGACGCCGGGTCGATCCCGTTCAAAGCGCCATCGCCGGGCGACAACACGCCCATCACGATCGGGCTCGGGAGTTGGGCGCCGGCCGCGAATGGAGGCTATGATCTGACCTTCGTTTCGCTTGCGGCGGGCAAAGACGGCGCCCTTCAAGGGACGTTCACGATCAGTGCTCATGCCACGCTCAGCGCGGATGGGGATACCTTTCATGCCCCGTATAAGGCGGCAGCTCGTGCCGACGGGAAGATCGTCTTCACGGAGAAGGGAAGGGTCACGGGCAAGCGGATCAAGGCGGTGATGTGAGCGACCACGGCGTCACTCTGGGAGAACCGGGGTGGGAGACGCATATGACGAGCCGCAAGGGGCGTGGTCCCGGCAGAGCTGCTTCTACCGGGGCTGCTACTGATGCTGATCACAATGGATTTACGCAGGCGTGAACACAATTTCAAAAGGGATTGGTTCTACTGGAAGAACTGATGGCTTGGTGATATCGCCGACGGCACGCTGCCGAGCCAACCGCGCAACAATACCATTGGAATAGGACTGGTTGGGACTGTCGGGGCCTACGCGCAAGAGCGTTTCGACGTCGCGCGCGTAGGGATAGCCTACCGAGGTATAGATGACCGCCGGGTCCGCGTTCGCGGAGGCAGCATCCCACAGCCAGAGTTCCAGATGTTCCCCGGCCGGCAGTACCGGGAGTCTGTTCACCATGAGGCGGACGGAATCCAAAGTACAGGATCCGCAATGGATCAATTGCTTGTCACTGCCGATGCTATCGAAGCGCTTCGTGCTTATCGACGGCATTGTATTGAATCCCCTTCATTGAGCCACTTACAGAACAATTGTGGGCTATGGCTCGCCCTAATGCATGACCGTCGGGTGGACAGCCTGAATCTGCACGAGGCTAGCAAGCCATATGCCGAGTTGGTGTTGATGCGTCAAGAGCAAGGCGAATCCAACGAGAAAGATGATCAGCTTTGCCGTGGCGTCAATAAACTCGTCTTCGCGATGTCGGGCGGCCCGGCTTTGGGAAGCTCGCGACATGATTAGACCCCTCTTTGTACGTACAGCACAGGTAATTCCCGTGCAATGGAGCAACCATAGACCGATTGGAAAATCCGATCTATAAGGGTTTCATCGAACCCCGCGACCGCGCCCACCGGTCAGAGTCCGTGCCTAACGACCTAGTGCTAGTGATGGCCCTGGCCTGCTGGTATGGGGAGCCGTGCTACGTGCCACCGTCTCCAGTCTGATTGGGATTGCGTCGTGGCGAGTGATACGGTCCGCCGCATGACTCGGGAGGTACTCCCGTGAATGCGGTTCACATTTCGGCTCGAGTCGCGCAGCCGATGAACTGTTCCTATTTCTTCGTTGCGTGCTGGCTGAGGTCGCTCCCAGCCGCGGATTTTTCCTTCGCGGTGGCATTCGGATCACGCAGTACGCGGGCTGCTTCACTAGCTACCCGATCGCTTGTCTCCCGTGCCTGTGCAACTGCCTGGCTCAATGCACTGCCCGCGGCAGAACGCTCCTCCCTCGTTGCCTGCGGACTCCGAAGAACCTGTGCTGCTTCACTCGCCACCTTGCTGCTTGTCGCCTTGGGCTTTGTCATGGCTCTTCTCCATACGTGAACAGATGCTGATCCCCGACAAGAGATCAGTCTAATGAAAGTCGATCCGCAAACGTGTAGGGAATCAGATGCTTATGCTCCGTCTCTTTCCATGCCGCCTCCTCATGTGATCTGTTCCGAAGCTGCTTAGCAGTGAAGCTCACGAACGTATCACTCACGTTCCGCAATACAGCCATCTCACGCTCGTCAAACATCGAGGCATCAAAGGAGACGCGGGCCCGGTATTCCATCCCCGTCTGAGGCCCTTCTTGGGTAGAGAACAGTACCTCCTCAGACTCGATAATATCGTCTTGCTCCAGTTCCTCAAGCAACGACTTGTACTTCACAGGCACCGGGCCGTGGTAATGGCGCACATAGGCGGAGCCACTCAGCGACCGCGAGGTACGCTTGTACGCCAAGAAGTCAGAATAGAACAACAACTTATTGAGTTTGGTTTCCGTAGGGACGGAGTTTGGTCGCCCCGGTGGTGGCGTAGTAAAGAACACGACCATGTTTGCGAAGCGGTCTAACTCGAACACCGTGTTACCTCGTTCGATCGGCGCGTACTGGCTTACAGCACCCTCCAATACACGGCGCAAGCTCACTTCGCTCCCCTCGCGCTGTCTCGCACTGATTGCCTCCTCCACTCGGCGTCTGTCAAGTGGAGTAAGCCTATCGCCATGTGTATGGATGTATCGGGACATCTGTGCATCGTCACGAAGCATGGTCAGTAAGTCGCTGTGCACTGAGTCGGGCAGCGCGCCACCTTCATATCGGTGAATGGTCATATCTCCCCAGCCAAGGAGACGAGTGAAAGCCCGCTGGCTAAGCCCGTACGCTTCCCGTAGTTCCCGGATCTGATCGGGATCGAGAACGTTGTACCGCTGGCGATATAGCTGATATGCGTGCGCGAGCGTAGAGGCGTCGAGGGTCTCGTTCTCTATCGTCTGGCCGCAGCAATCACATACCACAACATCTGCTTCTAGCTTGATAGGAGTCCCGCGGACGAGTAGTGTTTCAGGTCGCGTCTCGACATGAAACTGGCATACCGCCTCACATTCCGGGCAGAACTGCTTACTGTTAACCATGCTGCCCCTCCCTATCTTGGTATGGTCATCGATACATATAACGCATGGGCGCTTCGGCTTCATGGAAAGAAATGCATATCAACCAATCGTGCACCTCGCTGGGCACAATCTTCAGTTTGATATAAACGTCAATCGTAGATGTCTCATGAGGGACCACGCGCTTGAAAACATACCCTAGCCCCCGCCTCCCCTCTGGGGGCTCATCACAGTGGCAGAAATCATCCGATGTGATCTCAAGTAGTATCTGTAAGCGCTGCTGATGCGTGAGTCCGTATTGTGCCAGCAGGGCCAGATTCTTATCCCTTGGCAGGAATTTCCGATGGCCCTGACCGATCAACTCCTTCGCCTGTCTTAAGAATGCATCCACGGCAAATCGGGGGACATCGGCCATTGCAACTCATCTTCACTGATTGGATGAAGACAGGTGCGGCAACTTTTCGCCACTTTCCGATACAACCAAGCATCGCCAACGCCCATCGACCTAGATAGTGTATTCTTATGACTACAAAATTGCAATAGGAGAGATAGTAACTCTATATACACTGGTGCTAGAAAGCTCGTGGCGCGGTGGTGCCCCTGGCTTGCGGGACGCCCGCGTTGCATCCATAGTCACTCACAGGCATCATCGGCGAAAGAAAAGCCGCCATCCGATTCCAGTCGTACGGCCAGGTCGCCCGCGACGTACTCGATCGCCACGGCGATGGGCAGGGTCGGAACCATCCGTAAGAATCCTCCGTTCGCCCGGGGATCAGGGTACCCAGGGGGCCGGCTTGCTGGTACGGGCGGATACCGAAGACTATGTGGACCAGCAGCCCGTGCATGCCCCGAGTTAGGTTCAGTACCCCTCCAGCACGCCCAGTTCGTTAAAGGCGGAGATTTCGCCGGAAGTAGTAATGGAAGAGGATCCCCTTGAGTACGCCAAGAGCATCTATGGTGGACGAGTCGTGACGACGGTGCCCGACCATGCGATACGGATTGGCTTCCACTATACGCGCTCGACCAACGCGGCACGGATGCATGAGACGGGAATACGCATTACCAAGGAGTTGAGCAACACAGGCGGCGCGGTCCATGGGGTCAATCGAGATGGAGAGAGCCTTTACACTACAACGGATGGCAACTGGCCGTATCAGCATCCGGAGGAGGATTGGACTCAGTTCAGCGTATGGGTGGATGGTCAGATCTACCGGGGCATGAAGAAGATTCCACCGCCACAGGCCATGGGCTTCGGTAACGTCAAATGGTGGCAAGACGACCCCGAACTTCAGAAGTTTATCACTGAGTGTGACGTGATCATTCGCGACGAAGGCGAGGGGCAGGACATTAAGTTCAACCCCCGTGCTGTGCCGTTCCTTGCCCTTGTGCCGATGAGTGAGCAACGGGCGGATCCGAAGTTCAAGGCGCTTCGCGCGGAGTCAGGGCTGGGCCAGGTACCCAAGCGCGCTACGGCAGACCTGCCTGAGGCGCTCCAGCGCTATTGCCTGGAGACTTTCAAGGCGACCCAGTCGCTCGATAACCAGGTAGCTGATCTGGATCAGATCCTCCCCCAACACTACCCAGGCGTCTCACGCACCACTGTCCTACAGTGGATGAAAGACCGAGGTATCAAGGGGAGCCTCTGATGCTGGGCGACTCATCCCATCCGGCTCCTAGTGCTCCATTCCTCAACGAGAGTGCAGAAAGATGGTAGGCTGGTGGGGAGAGGAGGGCACCACCATGCCAAAGTTGCTGTTTGCCCGCCCGCCGGCCGACGCCACCGAGAACCGGCAGGTGCGGAGACTGGCGAGCAGTCGCCATGCGCCCGGGGACTGGATCCTGCGGGCACGCATGATCGCTCGCAGTTGGGCGGGGGACCGGCCTTGACACCATCGCCGCCGCGCTGGGCTGCCACCCCTAGACGGTGCGCGAGCGGCTGCTTCGCTTCAACGCTGAAGGCGTTGACGGCCTGGGGGACCGCCCGGGCGTGGGGCGCAAGCCGCGGCTGAGCGAAGCGGAGCGGAGTATGGTGATCGCGCTGGCCCGCAGCGAGCCTCCGGGGAAGCTGACCCGCTGGTCGGACGGGAGCCTGGAGGCCGAGCGACCGGAGGAAGAGGCCCAGTGGAGCCCGGATGCCCTGGCCGCGGCGGCCCAGGAGCGCGGCATCCAGGTCGGTCGGAGCCAGGTCCGGCGCATCCTGCGACGGGAGGGGGTGCGCTGGCGGCATACGCGCACCTGGGCCAGCAGCACCGACCCCGAGTTTGCCCCAAAAGGGCCCGGGTCGTCGCGCTCTACACCGACCCGCCACCCGGTGCGACGACCATCTGCGTCGACGAACCCGGGCCGGTGACGCCGAGCACCTACCCGCCCGCCTCGGGGTGGTCGCCCGACGGGCACCGGATCAAGGCACCGCTGGACTATGGCCGTGGCCCGGAGAAGGTCTGGGTGTATGGCGCCCTGCGGCCACGAGACGGACGGGTGCTCACGCTCACCGCGCCTGCGCGCAACACCACTGGCTACCTGCGCCTGCTGGAGGCGATCACCCAGGCCAACCCGACCGGTGCCCTGTGCGTGGTCATGGACAACCTCTCCAGCCACACGAGCGGCCCCGTCCGGGCGTGGCTGGCGGACCTCCCCCGCGTCGAGCAGGTGCCCATCCCGACGGGCGCGTGCTGGCTGAACCTGCAAGAGGGCTGGTGGCGCCTATTCCGCCGCGCGGCATTGGCCGGGCAGAGCTTCGCCGATGCCGAGGAGATCGCGTTGGCTACGGCGACCGCCACGCGCCAGCTCAACCGCCGCGCCAAGCCCTGGATTTGGGGACGACCACCGCCTCCACACCGACATCTGCGCCGCCGTTTCGTCTACCTACTTTGAGGAATTGAGCACTAGCCGACCCATCACCCTGGCGAGACCAGCCAGTACCCGATCTGGGTAGATCCGCTCTTTCCGGCACCCCCTCGGGACTATTATCGCGTACTCCAGCCGGGGCACCACACCGCGCCGCGACCGAGGGGGTCCGGTGACCGATATGGCCTGGGCGAGGTGTAAGATAAGGCACCAGTTTAGGAATTTCCGGACACCTCAGGAAGCTGTGCCATGAGGTGCGGTACCATTAATTACGTAACTGTACCCATCGAACGTCGAGCAGTCCTACTGAGCATCAGCATGCCTGAAACTTGTCATGCGCACCCGTAAGGGGATAGATTGCGCGTTAGAAGAAGGCCGACTGCGGCTTCAGTAGGCGAAAGTAAGGTGGGCAGCGTGGCCAATAGACCTAGCGCTACGGGACCAGGTACCGTCGATCGTCGCATTAACTTCTATAGGGCCTATGTTGGGCAGGAAGATAACGGAAAGCCAATTCCATTTGAGCCCATACCCATCCTCAAAATGATCGATACACTTCCATTCAGCGCTGACGGCACTGGCCGTTATCTGGACGATGCGGATACGAACGGACTTTGTATCTTGTCCGCTTCTGGATACGAATCCCACCCCTGCACTTGCTTCGGGGCCATTCGCCGTATCGCCTTGCCACAAGTGGAATCAAAGGGCAGGCTTACTGAATTAGAGATCAATGATAGGGACGGCTTGGCTGAGGCAATTCACGTGGTCTTCTTCCCCAACAACATTATAGGTGCAGAATATAATCATCACGGCCCGCGCCTGAGCCGCCTCAGCCAATATCTACACGAAAAGGGCGGCCCTGACACGCCAGTTATCCGATTTGACTCCCTTGTACGCCGTGATGTTGCCGAGCAACTGAACCGATTGGAAGATGTGCGACTTTTCGACTTACGCATTCTGCCAGCTTACATCGACGTTGTGCGCCAAGCTGATTCGAGTTTGGCAGCCGCCTTTGATGCGGCGAGGCAGCTTGGAAATCCAAAAAGCCTTGAGATTGTCATCAGGCTGCCCAACTCCGGTCAGGGGGCATTCGGGCGACGTTTACTGGATGCCGCACGTCAGATTATCGGGTCAACTGACAGTGCATCCGCCATGGAGCGTTTCCAAATTACAGGACGGCGAGAAGACACGAGGCGGAGCGAAACGATTGACCTACTGCAAAACCAAATTGTTGCACACAAGCGAGTGATCCGTGCGACACCAAGAGGGCGCGCCCTCCAATCGGAGTCCGTGTATGAGGCGATTGTCAGTGCATACACCGAAAACCATGAAGACATTCAGCAAGCGAGTACATTCCAATGAAGACGATCAAGTTGTTTTGGCAACGCAGATTTCTCGGCATCGAGTTCTGCGTCGCTATTTTGATAACCGGCATATTCGCGTTGGGAGCCTGGATCTGCCAGAGTAGGGGCATATCGGTAGCAGACGCCCTTTTGGGCCAGCAGCGGACCACCGTATACGCTACACTCGCGTCGATATGCGGCTCCCTTTTGGGATTCTCTATTACGGTGACGTTTATCGTGGTTGGTTTTGCAGAGTCGCATCGCCTAGAGGTCGTGCGGAACAGCCAATCCTATCCCATTTTATGGCGGACTCTGGCGGCAAGCGTACGCGCTCTAGGAGGTGCTACGCTCGTCACTATAGGGGCCCTGCTACTGGATCGCGACAATGACCCAAAGGCATGGGTGATGGTCGCCGTAGCTGGCATGATGATTCTCGCCATTTTTCGTGTTTCCCGAACGATTTGGGTACTCGAGCGCGTAATAATGCTCATTACCGGGCCGTCTCGTGGCTATCCCCCCGCCGATGTTGGTGCTATTGGCGTTTCAGGTAATCCGGTTCACTAACTGAGGTAAATGGTAGTAGCGTTTTGCTGGCAGGCACTCCCAACATCTCCCCAGCCTCCAGCGACCCAAGCCACGTCCGCGCCATGATCGGATCGTCCAGATGGCGGCGCGGATTATGGAGGTCCGCAGGGAGAGAAGTACACTTTTCGGGTCACTAGGTTGCTGACCAACACGTACGGGTTGTAGGAGGCGGATACGTCGATCGTCTCGACGCCGCAACGCAGGGGTAGGACCGGTAGATTCACGGCGAAGGCGCCAACCGGGTTGGCAGTGACCGTCTTGACCTTACCTATCGTCATGGGAAAGTATTCGGCGTGCACCTCCACGCTCCTGCCGGGCGTGAAGTGCCAACCCTGAACATGAAGATGCCGCGGGCTGGGAACTACCGCGACGGTGATCGTGGGGACCGGCCCCGCATGGACCGCCGCCGGCGGCAGCGCCGACAGCGCGCAAAATCCCGCTACCGCCAAACCAATGGTGAACCGGGCACAAGAACCGTGCAATCTCTTCATGGCTGCTTGCTCCGTTCGCGCTGGCCACCACGCATGTGGTGCACAACCCAAATCTAGGCGCCAGGTATTGTCGGGCTGTTTCCCGGTTGTGGTCGAATATGAAATGTCTGTAAACGATCTGTAGCACCGCTTACCCAACGCAGAGTCTGTACGGATCGCCTCTGTGAAAGGCTTGAGCGTCGAGAAGTCGGCCCCAGTCCACACCGGGGCCGCCCGCATGTGTCCTACGTCCCTATATGCGTGGCGGTCAGACTCGTGCCCGCGGTACCGAGTCCCGCTCACTTCGCTCGCTCTATCTGTCGTCGGGCCGCGACAAGGGAATCACGATTGACTGGCTGCTCGTGTCCGGCGCCGTGGTAAAGAGCCCATCAGGCGCTCGAGAGAGCCTTCCTCGGTCTCCGAGAAAGGTTCAGCGCAACCGCCGCACACCGATGCGGCCGCCTTTCCTCTACGCGCTGGGAAAGACGGTCATCGGCGGAGCCCGCGCTACGCCCCGCAGGCGCCGGCTTGGCTGCTCAAGGCCAGTTCCGCGCCCTCGCCGGCCAGCCAGGTGCGTGTCCCCTTGGGCAGCGGGGCCAGATCGGCGGCGCTCACCGAGCCGTCTTGCGGGAGGGCCACCAGGCGCGGCTTCAGGGTACGCACCAGCGTGCCGGCATTTATCGGGTCGGACCTATCGGGGAGCACGAGGCTGTCCAGGCAGCGTCCGTCCGTCTGAAGCATGGTCGGATCGCCGTCGACCGCCTGCCGATTGACCACCAGCACCGTTTGGTGCCCCAGATGCAGACGGTAGGCGACCGGCGCGCTGGGGTCGTCAAGGTTCACCGTGTCGGGCGCGAGGACGTCAATCCAGTCACCGGCTCCCAGGTCCAGACGCATGCCTATTCGGGTG
>Ga0307374_10012173_pt1 | contig 12111 bp, 11 predicted proteins | sample OX3MG_FD_202532 | JGI IMG/M metagenome (GOLD analysis project Ga0307374, IMG submission 202532) | Soil microbial communities from Risofladan, Vaasa, Finland - OX-3 | ecosystem: Environmental > Terrestrial > Soil > Coastal area > Acid sulfate soil | place: Finland: Risofladan, Vaasa | collected...
GATTGAGCCCCTTCTCTCGGCACACGTCGGCCAGCCGTCTGTGGCCGTCCCATAAAACGTCGATGCCGTGCTTGTTGAAGACATGGTAAAGCTGAGATCGCGTCGCCCATTCTTTCACCGTCCTTTGTAGGTCGGCGTCCGTCACCGCCTGGGCGCCCTGTCCGCCGCCGGGGGGAGCTTGCCGGCCGCCGTTGCTCGCCGTCGCGTCGCCGACTGCACCGCCGGCACGGCTCGGCAGGGCAACACTTAGGCTCGTTCGCCGCAGTCTTCCAGCAAAGCCCCGCCGCGATTGGGGGCACGTGAAGGGGAGGGGGGCCATTTTCGTATAGGCACCATCTCCGCTGGGGCGGCCCCGGGTACGGACGATTGAATCGAGGTCGAAGGGCCTTCAGCAAGTGCGTTTCGGACCCGCGCCATTCCCATTCGCGCCAGCCAAGCACGACGCCGAGTGAACCGTGGGCCTCGGCGGTAGTCGGCTTGCTCGGGATAAACTGGGCCAACTGCGACCATCTCGAAGGAACACTCCTCATAATTGACACCGGCGCGTTGAAGTTGCTTGCCGAGTGCGTTGCCCTTCGCGTTTGGACTTGGATCGAGATGTTGCCCGATACGCTTGAACGGCGACGACGCACGCGCCGATGAGCTGTCGCCGGTTCGGCCGACATAAACATGACGAGACAGCGGCCCCTTGATCTCCCAAACGTACAGCCAGAAGCCGCGTTTCAAGAGGTGACCGTCAAACGCCATAGAGTACGATTGCAGTATTTTACCGCCTGGATAGTTCATGCTGTTGGATTTTCAGGTTTCACCAGCGTCGCCTTGAGACCGCAGAATCGTGGCCGAGTACGTTCCCATTTGCTCGCAATCAATGCTAGCGAAAAATGTTTCATTTGTCATTTGGGTTCCGGCGCGAAGCGCTTTGCTGCCGTCGCGTGCCGAGGCGCGGCCACCACGACCCGATGGCGATTCGTCATGGGCCGGCATAAGCCCGACGGCAACGACGTTCTTCCGCTGGCTGAGTTCGTGCTCGAACAGATCTCGGTCAAACTGGCGCGTATCGCACGAGGCCGGGCACGCGGTCGAAGTCTGCGTCGTGGCTGGCAAGCTGGCTGACGCCCTCGCTTCGCATCACGGTCACAATCAGGGCGTCGCCGCTGAGCAGTCCTACTTGGCGGCTGATGGTTGTGGCTGCGTCGACCAGGGGAGCGGAGACGGCAACGATCTTGATGCCGAACGTCGCGATCGTCTGCACCGAGCGCTGGAACTGCGTTAGCTTCTGAATCTCGCTCGGATGACGCCGAAATCGACCGGTGATGCCCGTTCCGGTCCAGCCGAAAACCGTCGCCGCTTCCAAAACCATCAAGCGATGCGCTACATCGCTTAAAACATCAGCCGACGTAATGCCGGTCAATTCGCTCCGCGCGATACGGTCGAGCAAGTCCGTGCAGGGCGCGGCCAGGACCGGATGGCGGCTGTAATGGTAGACGAACGTGTTCGCGTCGACGAATATCGACGTGCCCACGGGAATGTCGGCAAACGTCATAGCTCCTCGATTGGATCGAGGGCGATGTGCTCGATGAGCGTGGCATCATTGCAAGGAATTAAACCGGCGGTTGCCCGAACCGGATAACTTGTCGATTCGACGGTGATCCGTACCTGCTCATGCTCTTTTAGCGGCAACGGCTGGGCCGGTTTGAGCACGCCGTTCTCATAGATCGCTTCAACCACCAGGGGTTCCATGCTGGATCTCGCAAATCAGAAATCGTTGTTCGCCATCGGCATTATAACGCGGCATGCAGTCTCGTTCACGATGCCTGGCCGAAAAGATGCGCCCGCGGCGGGCCGACCGAGGAAGAAGTCCGCCGGCAGTGCGAGCGGGACGGCAAGGAATGCAACCCGGTGCCATCAGGAGTTCGACGAAGAAGACGAGGAGGAAGAGGCCGACGAGGGTTCTCACCACGCGCGCAACGCGCTCGCTCTGAGCGACGGCTCGGCTTCACCACGCGCGGCGTTTGCGCGCTGGAACGCCGCGGTTGAACGCGAGCAGCGCTATGAGAAAATCGGCGAGCTCGCCGAGCCCCGGCCGCCGACGTCTACCTGGCGCCTGATTTCGAGGAATAGCCATGAAGCTCTTTCTGATTATCGTCGGCGCTTTGCTCACGGCGTTTATACTGTGTTTGCTGATCCTCGGGCTGTGTCTGCGCTGGCTGACGCGCAACGTCCGCGGCGCCATGAAGCAATTAGGCGGCGTGCTGGAAAAGCGGCGGCCCAACGTCCCACCGCTGCGCATCAAGCTGCGGCGAACGGAGGGACGCGGAACGCCCGATCAACTGACAGAATCTGTCAGTTGGCCAATGGTGGGGGGTTCCCTCCGCGTCTCTCGCCGAGCCGTGCGGGTCAGAAATGGTCGTTTGAGACGGTGCCGCAGCAAAAGCGACACGCGCGTGTCGCTTTTGTTTCGGCGCCGTCACGGACGCTTTGCGCGACACCGATATTCCTCCTACGGATTGGATGCGGCAGCGCGTGCCAATGCGACACGCGTGTCGCATGGCCGCCGAGTAAACGGCTCCCATCTCGCGGAGCGAAAGGGGCATTGGCCGCGCACCTCGTCGCACGCGACAAGCGTGTCGCCTGCGCTCGGGTGAGACAAGGGGCCCCGGCGGTTGCGCGCCGGTGGCTGCAAACTGATGGCTAGCCCGGATTATTCACCGGCCCACACCAACCCGAAGCGCAAGCGAGGATCAGCAACGGACTTAGCTCGCTTGCGCTTCGGGTTGGTGTTCGCGCAGTCTGCGCGCCAAGTTCGGGGGCCGGTGAATCATCCGGGCTAGGCGCTCGTGTACACCTCCGGCAGCCCGGTTGGAGAGACGGATTTGCCTTTCTGTGCCCGCTTCGGCTAGGCTGAGGGAGTCGCTTTTGCGTCTCGGTGTAAGGTGGGAACGGGCCCGGTGGGCTCGAATAACACGACGCCGCTGGCGAATCACTTGTCGGGCGGCGCGATCGAGTAGGTAGGGAGGACAATGCGGTGCATCGGTTCATTCTCGCGTTGGTGCTGGGTCTCGCCTTGGCTCCCCAACCGGCACAAGCCGAATACGCCTGGGTGACGAGCGTCAAGCGGGCCGCATCGGTCGCCGCGGTGAAGGTCGGCCAATGCTGGGACACCTGTACTGAAGCCTGCGGCAAGACCACGCGCCGCTGGGTGCGTCAATCGGTCGCTTACCTGGCGCCCGAAGCGAAATCCCAGGCCGCCGCCCGCTGTGGTCTACGCCTGCCCAGTGACGTCGCGGCAGACGATCGCCTGGTCGTCTTGATTCACGGCCTCGATTCCGGCGCTGACTATTGGCAAGACCTGTCGCCGCTGTTGGAACAGGAGGGGTTCGCCGTCGCGCCGCTGGCGTATCCCAACGATCAGCCGTTGGAGGAGAGCGCCGCCTTGCTCGCCGGCGAAATCGCGCGGCTCCGCGCCGACCGGCCCAACGTCAAGCTCGATATCTTGGCGCACAGCATGGGCGGCATCATCGCTCGCTGCTATCTGGAAGGCGGCGCCTACACGGGCGGAGTGGGGCGGCTGGTGCTGCTGGCGCCGCCCAATCACGGCTCGTGCTATTCGCGGTTCAGCGCGTTAAGCGAAGTGGTCGAGCATTGCCGGCTGTGGCGAACGGAAGACGAATGGTCTTGGACCTGGATCGTCACCGACGGCCTGGGCGAAGCACGTAACGACATTGCGCCCGGTTCCAAGTTTCTCGCGGAGCTTAACGCCAGGCCGCGGCGGTCTGACGTGCGCTATACGATTGTGGCCGGCAACCGAAATTGCGGTTGGCGCTATGCCGCCAACACGCTGCGATGGACGACGGCCTGCGTGCCCGATGGTCGCTGGGGCAAGCCGCTGGGAGACAACTTGCAGCGTTGGGCGGAGACGCTCGAATCGCGCACCGGCACGGGCGACGGTCTGGTGCCCATCGACCATGCCTTGTTGCCGGGCGTCGACGATTTCGTTATCGTGTCGGCCGACCACACCACGATCGCTTGTTCGCGCAACGGGCGTCCGCCGGTCGCCTGGCCGATCATCAAGGACCGCCTTAAGCGATAGACAAGCAGACCATCACGAAGAGCAGAAAAAGGAGTACACCGCCGATGAAGCACGCCGCCGCGTTGTTCGTCATGTTTGCAATCGTCGGCTGTCAGAAGCCGCCAAGCCCCGCTGCGCCAGCCCAAGCGGGCGGCGCCGCCGAGCCAGCGACGCAACTGCCCGATGAAAACGACGCGCAGCCGGCAGACGACCATGCGCAGGCCGACAAAGTAACCGTCGAGATCAAGGATTTCGACGGCATTCAGGAATTGATCGCCAGCAAGCGAGGCAAGGTCGTCGTGATGGATTGCTGGAGCACCTATTGCGGTCCGTGCGTCAAAGAGTTTCCGGGACTCGTCGCGCTCGGCAAAGAGTATGGACCCGACAAGCTGGCCTGCATTTCGTTGAGTTTCAACTTCGAGGGCGGAAAAAAGGAGACGCCTGAAGAGCACAAGGAAGCGGTGCTTGAATTCCTCCAAAGCCAGCAGGCGACGTTCGACAACGTCATCGCCAGCGTGCCGTCGGAGACGCTCTACCAGCAGCTTGGTTTCAAGTCGGCCAGCGTGCCCGCCATATTCGTTTACGACCGAGAAGGAAACATCGCCCGGCAATTCGAAGGCGGGGATGCCAAGTACAGCGACGTCGGCAAGTTGGTGGCCAAGTTGCTTGAGTAGGGCGGAGTGCTTTGCCAGTCGGCCATTAAGGCATGGCTCAAAGAGCATTGTAGGGTGGGACCAGCGAGCTTGCGAGCGCCGGCCCACCGTAATCGACGTCGCCAACGATAGGCCGGCGCTCGCAAGCTCGCTTGCCCCACCTTACGTTGTCGTACGGCGGGTTACATTTCGTTCAGATTCGCTCGCCGCCATCGGTCCAGCGTAGAATGAAAGCGGCAGGCGGGGGCTTGCTGGGCGAAAGCGAGGAACAAGATGTCTCGTGCAATATGGGTACATGGCGGCGTGATGGCCTTGGCGGTGCTGGCCGCCATGATGGGCGGCGAGGTTTACGCTCACGGCGGCGGCCATGGTGGCGGGGGGCACGGCGGTGGCGGGGGGCACGGCGGCGGCGGTCATGGCGGTGGAGGATTCCACGGCGGCGGAGGATTCCATGGTGGAGGATTCCACGGCGGCGGCATGGCTGGCGGTGGTTTCCGGGGAATGCCCGGCGGCGGGTATCGTGGCGGCGGCTTCGGTGGCATGGCGATGCCGCGGGGAGGCGGATTCTACGGTGGTCGCATGGGCGGGGCCACAGCTTTAGGCGGCCGCGGCATGTATGGCGGCTCCGCCATGGGCCGCGGCATGTCGGGCTATGGCGGCCTCTCGCAAGGGAGCTTTGCCGCGCGACACTTTTCAGCAGCCGCGGGCCGCGGCGCGGCGGGCGTCACCAGTGGTTTTCGTGGGGCTGGCATGAATGGCATGCGCGGCGGCCTGGGCGGTGCCGCAGGCGGTACGTTCTTGACGCGCCATGCGATGGGCGGTGGCGGCAATTTTGGCCGCGGCAATATGGCCGTTGCCGGACAATCGCTGGGCCGCAATATCAATTTCAACTCGCTCAGCTACAACCGGTTGTATAACAACTTCGGCGGCGGATTCGGCGGCCGCTATGGTCTTTATGGGCGCGGACTCGGGTATGGACTGGGCGGCTATGGCTTGGGCGGCTATGGACTGGGTCGTTACGGCTATGGCCTGGGCCGCTATGGTCTCGGCTATGGCTTGGGCGGCTACGGTCTCGGCCTCGGATACGGTTTCGGTTTCCCGTTCCTGGGTTACGGCCTGGGCGGGTATGGCCTCGGTCTCGGCTATGGTTTGGGACTGGGCTATGGCCTGGGCGGCTACGGAGGATACGGGTACGGCGGCTATGGAGGCTACGGTGGGTACGGCGGCTATGGATACGGCTATCCGTATTACGGCAGTTACGGCTACGGATACCCGTCCTACGGTTACGGGACGTACGCATCGCAACCTGCGGCGAGCGCCGTGGTGCCGGGGCAATCCGCGGCTGCGACTCCCGCCAGCGGAGATTATGCCGCGCTGGGCGAGCAAGACTTCAAGGCCGCGCGTTACACCGACGCCATTCGCAACTGGCAGCATGCCTTGGTCGACGACCCGCAGAACGGCGGCGCGCTGATGCTCTTGGCCCAGGCGTTGTTCGCTACCGGCCATTTCGACGAGTCGGCGGGCGCGGTGCAGCAGGCCATGCAGATGCTGCCGCAAGACAAGTGGGGCACGGTGGTGGGCAACTACGCCGAGCTTTACCGATCGCCGCAAGACTACACCAACCAGTTGCGAGCGTTGGAAGCCATGCGGAAAGACCACGACTCGCCGGCCGTGCGCTTCCTGCTGGGCTTTCACTACGGCTATCTGGGCTATCCCAAAGAGGCAGTCCGCGAGCTCGACCGCACGTTGCAAATGAACTCGCAGGACCAGGCGGCGCGTGCCTTGCGAGACCTGTTCTCCGGCAAACCGCCGGTCACGGTCCCCTCGGCGGCGGTCACGCCCGGCCGGACGACGTAATCGCTCCGCTTGAAAAACTTACAACTGCGGCCCGATCATCGCAGTGCCCGCCGCCGGTAAATCAACGGTGGCGGGCGATTTTTCGCGGGGACAGGCCGGCCTCGTGGCAATCTCAACCGTCGCGGCATGCCGTTCGCTTCTCCATTGAGACCGCTTTGGAGGCAGCGTAGGACGACAGAGGCATTAGGCGATGGGCGTTAGGCTTTAGGCACGATCTTCTACTAGTGCCCTTACGCCCAACGCCTATTGCCCAACGCCTTCAACGGTGGGCCGGCGCTCGCAAGCTCGCTGGTCCACCCTACGATTTACCAGCTCAAGGAGGTGGCCCCGTGTCAAGTCGACGGACCCAAAGTTGTCGTCTCATGCTGCTAGCGATCGTGCTGCCCGCAATTTTTGCCGTGGACCGCTGCGCCGCGGCCGAGCCGCCTTCTGCGCACGATCAGTCCCACGTGGTGCGGCGGCCGGTCATCGAGACGTCGAGCCGTGAAGAGCAGTACGTTCTCTATGAGCCGGTCACGACCTTTGTGCCGCAGCAAGTCGATCAAGGAGCGTGGGTCGATCAACAGGTGGTTCGGCCCGGGCGGACGAGCATCGAGTTGCGCTGGATGTCGGGCGGCTGGACGGTCGATCCTGCAACCGGCCGTGAATACTGGCAACTGCCGATGCTGCGCCCCGTGCGCGTGCGGCGGCCTGATACAATGGAAGTCGTCCGCGTCTGGAAACCGAACATGGTCACGCTGTCGGTGCCCAAAGTGAATTACCAACCTCGCCTGCACACTCGCCAGGTCCCCGTGCAAACGCTGCGCGTGATCGACGAGCGGCGCGTGCGCCGTTGGCCATGTCCCTGCGGCCCCGCGACGGTCGCGCCGGCCGCGGCTTCCGGGCCAGGGACGCCGCTCGGCGCACCACCGGCGTTTCCGGCTCCGTTGCCGTCGATGCCTCAGCCCAACATCGACCCGCTGGAGAAAGTGCCGGAGCCCGCGACGCTGTCGCCCAGCAAGACCGGCGAACAAAGTGGTCCGGCGCAGTGGCGCGACGCTCAACAGGACCGGGTGGCGTCAGGCAAGCAGGGCGGAAATGGGTCGGTGGACCTGCAACCACGGAACCGAGCAACATGACCGCGGCGGCCGAAAAGCGCGATCATCACTGGGCGCTGTTCACGGCGGGCGTCGTGGTGGCCGTCGTCGGCCTGCTGCTGTGGCTGGCCGCCGGAACGCTGTTCCTGATTTTTTCGGGCCTGCTGCTGGCCGTGTTTCTCAGCGGGCTGACCGACCTGGTGGCACGCTCCACGCGCTTGCGCCGCGGCCTGGCGCTGATCGCCGTTTGCACCGTGTTGCTGGCCGTACTGGGATTGATGGGTTGGTCGATGGCCTCGCGCGTGGCCGAGCAGGCCCAGCAGTTCTCGAAGCAGTTGCCGCACGCCGTCATTCACGTGCGCGAGCAATTGCAAAAGTATCCGTGGGGAAGTTGGGTGGCCGACGAATTCAAAGAGATCCGCACTTCGGCCGAAGACGGGGAGAAGGCGATCTCGCGGGCGGCGGGGGCGGCGTCGGCCGCGGTCGATACCGTCACCGGCATCGTGGTGATTCTCTTTCTGGGCGTGTTCATTTCCTTCGACCCCGATCTCTACAAGCGGTCGCTGGTGCGGCTGGTTCCGCTCGACCGTCGCCCGCGTGCCCGCGAGGTGATCGATCGCGCGGCCGGCGCTCTGTGGCGTTGGACTTTGGGCCGGTTGCTGTCGATGGCGGCGGTGGCCGTGGGCGCGACGATCGGGTTTTGGCTGATCGGCATGCCGCTGGCGTTGATGCTGGGCTTGTTCGCCGGGCTGATGAACTTCATCCCCAACCTTGGCCCGCTGATCTGGCTCGCACCGGCGATGCTCTTGGCGTTCGTGCAAAGTCCGGCCCACGCGCTGTACGTCGGCGTTCTGTTCGGGGTAGTGCAAAGCGCGGAAGGCTACCTGATCACTCCGCTGGTGCAGCAGCGGATGGTCCACCTTTCGCCGGCGATCGCCCTCAGCGTGCAAGTGACGTTCGGCGCCTTGTGGGGTTTTCCGGGCCTGGCCTTGGCCACGCCGCTGGCCGCGATGGCCCTGGTGCTGATCGAGAAGTTGTATATCGAGGACGTGTTGGGTGAGCAGGGCTCTTGTAGTAAGCACAACGAGGGGAAACGGTTCTGACGGTCGGAAAGGATTTGCCGGCGGCCGGAATCGGGTGGCGCGGGTGGTGTGGTGCCGGACTTGCCAGCCACGGCACGGTGTAGTGCTTTCTCTCAGCGCTCCGGCGCGGTATGGCCGATGGCCATTATGAATTTGCCGCCGCCCGGATGGCGGCCGGCCAGCGCACCGCCTCGGCTTACGGTCTTTCACGGATGACAACTTGCCCCCTCTCTGTCCGGCTGGCGTGTCTGACGGCAAGCTGCGCCGCTTTGTTCTCGACGTCCGGCTGCGGTAGCGACTCCCCGCCGCGCGAGGAGGCAACCTGGACAGCCGAGACTCCGCACTGTCCGGCGGCCGGACTGACGGTCTGCCCCGACCCCGATCTCGCGTCGCTCGATCGCGCGGCCTCGCCCACCATGCTGCCCGTCGCCTATCCGGCCGCGGAGCTCGATCGCCCGGCACGGTTGGCCCGGTCCTTTCCGCTCGCCAGCCCTCAAATGCCCTCGGCATCGGCGTTGACGCCGCCGATCGTGACCGAGCTGCCGCCCGCATTGCCGCTGGCCCCCCAGCCGCCCGCCCCAGGCCCGCAGTTGCTGCCGCCGGGCGAGCAACTCGCCCCGCCGGAACGACTGCCCGCCACGGCCAAGCAATCGGCGCCCCAGGCAAGCCTCACTTCGCAGACCGGACAGGCGCGACCGACTGCGACCGCGGGCGCTGCGGATCAACGGATGGGGCCGCCCGCAGCGAGGCCGGTTGCTCCGCGTCGAGCGCCACGTTCGCGGGCGATGCAAGCCGTCAACCAGCAGGCCGAACGCTTGATCCGGCACGGCTATTACCTTGGCCAGCGCGGCGCGCTCTATTCGGCACGGGCCGAGTTTATTCAGGCGTTGCGGACCGTTTCGCAGGCGCTCGACGTGGAATTCGCCACGCGAGAGCACACTCAAGCGCTTTCCGCCGGACTGACCGCCTTGGAAGAAGCCGAGGATTTTGTGCCCGAAGGCTCGCGATTGGAAACCGATCTCGACGTGCCGGGCTTGATCTCCGTCCACCGCACGCCCGCCTGCAAAGCCATCGACGCGGCCGACTTGTTGCCGGTCGTCGTGGTGCAACACTATTACACCTACGCACAGCAGCAGTTGGCCGTCGCCGCGGGCGGCGAAGAAGCGGCGTCGATGGCGCTGTTCGGTCTGGGCAAGACTTACATCACGCTGGCCGTCGAGAAGACGCTGTCGGCCCCGGTGGCGGAGCCGAAAGCGATGGTCTTCCACTGGGCGGCCCTGGCGGCCGATCCGGGCAATTTCCTGGCGGCCAACGAACTGGCGGTGCTCTATGCACGGTGGGGCGACTATGCCACCGCCCGGTCGCTGTTGCAACACAGCATCGCCGTGCTGCCGCATTCGGCCGTGTGGCGCAACCTGGCGGTGGTCCATCAGCGGCTGGGAGAAGCGAAGCTCGCCGAGTTGGCTCAACGCGAGGCCGAGGTCGCCGGCAAACGCGAGGCCAGCGCACCGCCTGACAACCCCCGCGGCATCGTCGCCTCGTCCGACGTCCAATGGCTCGACGCCAAAGAGTTTGCCAGCACCAGCCGCACCGAGGTCGACGCGCAGAAACCCGCCGCGCCCAGTGGGGCCGCGGGCGGCGTGAAAGCGAAGCCCGTGGTGGCGCCGGCCCCGCCGCGGCGTCGTTCGGCCGCCGCCTGGTTCCCCTGGTTACGTTAGAACGCCTTCCGCGAGAGGCTCCGCCGACGATGCAAATAAGGAAGAAAGCCATGATGAAACACGCCATCGTCGCCGTCATCCTCTGCGCCGGCTGCGTCAATTTTGGATTTTGGATTTTGGATTTTGAATTAGGATCAATCCAGCGTTGTCCCAGAGATTCGAGCGCCGGGGCATCGCCGCGGCATAGCGTGTCCACAGAATTCGTCCACCGCGCGGCTCTGCCCCAGCCACCCATCCAAAATCCAAAATCCAAAATCCAAAATGGAATCGAGCTCTGCCAGGCACTCGGTCCGGCCGCCCCGTACGCGATCAAGGGCCTCGACTGCGCTTCGGGCGCCTGCGGCGAGATGGGTTGGGACGCCGCCCGACCGATTCCCTGGCAACGCTATGCCCAGGGCGAATATGTCGGGCACGAACGGTTGCGGCACGTCGATCAATACCGCCTCCGCGTCGACGATGAGATTGAATTCGTCTTTCGGCTGACGCGCATGGAATCGTCGCAGCCCTACCAGCTTACGGTGGGCGACGAGATTCGCGTCGAGTCGCTCAGCGACGCGACTCTGAACCGCGACCTGGTGATCCAACCCGACGGCTACATCACGCTGCCGCTGGTCAACGAGGTGCGCGCCACGCAGCACACGGTGCCTCAGCTTCGGGCCGAAGTCGAGCGGCGGCTCAAGAAGTTCTACAAAGAGCCGGCGATCACGATCACCCCTGTGCGGCTCAACGCGCAACTGGAAGACCTGCGGGCGACGAGCGACGCCCGGTTCGGCTTCGGCGGCCAGTCGCGCCGCGCACGGGTGACACCCGAAGGCACGATCCAATTGCCCGCCCTCGGCAACGTGCCGGTGCAGGGCCTGACGCTGATGGAAGTGCAACGCGAGCTGCACGAACGTCTGGGCCGGCGCTTCGAGGGAATGGAGATCACGCCGGTGCTGGGCGCACGGGCACCGCGCTATATCTACGTCGTCGGCGAAGTACGAACGCCGGGGCGCTATGAGCTGACCGGCCCCACGACCGCGATGCAGGCCATCAGCATGGCGGGCGGTTGGATCTACGGCGGCAACTTGTGGAACACGGTGGTCTTTCGCCGTGGCGACGACTGGCGGCTGTTGGCCACGAAGCTCGACCTGCGCGGTCCGCTGTACGGCAAGCGTCCCTGCCCGGCCGACGAGATTTGGCTCAACGATTCCGACATCGTGCTGGTGCCGAAGAGCCGGATTCTGGTGTACGACAACGTGATCAGCCTGCTCTTTACGCAGGGACTCTGGGGCATCGTTCCCTTCAGCACGGCCACCACCTTCAGCATCACTCGCTTTGGCGCTCTGTAGGGTGAGAGCGAGCGAGCTTGCGAGCGCCGGCCCGCCGACTTTCGACAACTCCAGCAGTCGCAGGGGCCGTTTCTGACCCGCACCGCTCGTCGAGAACGCGGCGGTAACCCCACCATTGGCCAACTGTCGGATTCCGACAGTTGAGCAGGCGTTCCCCGTCCCTCCGGCAAGCCAAGCGAAGATCGTCGCGATCTTAAACACTTGTGAAAAACAGGCGTGGTTCAAAGCAGGGTAACACTTCCCGTTGGAGTTCTGCCAGCACCTCCTGCCGGAAGTACCTGCCGCTGCGTTGGTTACGTCCTGACGCGGCCCACGCAGGGCGGCG
>Ga0307374_10012174_pt1 | contig 12111 bp, 8 predicted proteins | sample OX3MG_FD_202532 | JGI IMG/M metagenome (GOLD analysis project Ga0307374, IMG submission 202532) | Soil microbial communities from Risofladan, Vaasa, Finland - OX-3 | ecosystem: Environmental > Terrestrial > Soil > Coastal area > Acid sulfate soil | place: Finland: Risofladan, Vaasa | collected...
CCCACCCATCAACTGTTGAAATGCTTTCAAAGCTTCCATTGAACGAAAACCATGCATAGCAGGATTTAAAGCTGCAAACGAAGCAATTTTTGACGCGAGAAGGGTTTCCTCGGGGCTAGAGAGTGGTGTACCCAATGCAGCAGCTTGAGCATACTTCTCAAAGTTTCCCGCAAGTTCAGGATGGGCTTTTATGTAATCAATAAGGTCCTGTCCAGCTCCAATAACAGTTCCTGCCTGAAGAACCCTACTACCTTGTGCACCAGAAACCGCTTCACCTTGAGCATTAGTGTAATGTTTGGTTTGAGGGTCGTAAGTAAAGATTTCTTGTTCTCCGTTAGGACCAAGCATAGTGACGTGCTGTGCTTCCAGCCGCTGTTCTTGCATTTCGGGAGCAACTTCTGCGTATGATGGAGCAGGAGTAAATCCATTTAACGGGGTCCCATTTTCATCAGTAAATCCACGCTTCCCACCGGGAACAGTCCAAGCCCAATAGGGCTTACCGTTAAGAACACCTTGAACTTGCTTTGACCCCTGTGCAGGCGGTTTTTGAAATGGAGTTGCGCCGGGAGGTGGCGCTTGATTACCGGGAACGTAAATAACAGAGCCATTGTAATTATATGCTTTCTGGGCGCCCGCAGATGGGGGTCTTTGCACCTCTTGTAATGCTTTCACAGGGTCCATACCACCAGCGACTAATTGCTTGTACATATTCGCTTGTATATCTGAAAGGTTTAATTGAGGATTAAGGTCTTTAGATGCAGCCGCTCTAGCTTGTTCAGTCTGGGCTCTCTTTAATTCAGTCTCTTGTGAGAGTTCTTGTGATTGCTGCTTACGGGCCTGTTGAACTTCATTGTGAACTGGTGTACCGGGAATTTCTGCCATCAACCGAGGGAAACGGGCATCACCATAGGCTTGCAAACCCTGAAGAATCCCCACACCTCCATGTTCGAGAGCACGCAAAATATGTCCACCAATTCCCTGCTTTCCCGGTTGGTCAGAAATCTTGTGCTGTAGTGCGCTTAAACCGGGTACAGGAATCGCAGGAGCATTATTGCCCGGTAGATTCGGTGCTTTAAATGCCCCTAAATCTGTGGGAGTGTATGATTGAATACCGGGAGTCTGTGGACCATTTGAGGTGGGCTGAGTTGGGACTCGATTTAATGGTGCAGTCTCACTCAATACTGAAGGTGCAGCAGGCGGTTGTAGTTGCGTTTGAATCGCGGGAGCAGTAGGTTGAAATTGCTGTGCCTGAGCTGCCGCGTGAGCACGAATATGCGATGCCTGTTGTGAGGGATTCGCGGTGATAGCCGGAGCCTTTGCGGGCTTAGGCTGAATTGCCGGAGCGGGAGCACCATAAGTATCACCTTGGGAAGATATTGCATTACCTTGCGGCAAAGAAGCATCTTGCGAATTACCTGTTAGAGCACGAAGTGCCTCTAGTTGTTCAGGTGAAATCGCCGGAGCGTCTTCTTGAATGTCTGGTGCTAGAATTGATGGCATTACAGTTTCCCCTGTGCGGCTTGTGCTAGTCCACCAGTGATATCACCGAAAATCTGGTTGAATGGACCCCACGCACTTGTATTTGCTGAACTCCATGCGTTAGATGCACCACTCGCAGCATTAATAGAGTTCAAAGCCGCTTGCAAATCTTCGTTACTAAGTCCACTCAGTCCGCTCACACCAGCCTGTTGCTGTGCGGTTTTAAGTTTCTGATTCTCAAGGTTGACATCGAGCGCATTACCACTTTGAGACTTCATTCCCTCACGAGCTGCTTGGTCAATAGCTGCATTCGTTCCAGCGAGGTTTCCAGTACGCGCACCTGCTAATTTAGCCGCTTGAGCTGCCTGACCAACTTGGCCTGAAGCTACTTGGCCACCCACAGTATTCATCTCACCCATTGTTTGAGGATTGAAGCCCTGTGGATTCAACATTTCTTGATTGAAGAAAGGTAGAAGTGTAGATTGCATTGATTGAGACTGTTGTTCAAGCGGAGAGGCCCAACTGCCAGCTAATTTCTGATTGGCAATGTCATTTCCCGCCGCAGCACCCTTGGCAAGTGCGACAGGTCCAGAGTAATCGTAAGAATCCTCACAGAGGACGGCTCCGGTTTCCATATTAAGCGTTAGTGACCTATAAATTTTCATTGAGCTTCTCACGCACCTGTTCCTGATTGATTTCATAACATGGCCAGAGGTTCTTGTGCCAGCCTAACTGTTCCAGTCGCCTACCAAAACTTGGAAATCGTGTGTCGATGAAGACAAGCGCTCGGTCTGATTCGTCTTCCAAAACTGCATTCGCAACTGGAATATGCAGCGCTTTAATGACTTCCATTCGGTATCCGGGCGGTAGCGAACTATCAACTACCATAACCACTTGTGCGCAACGCTCGAAACCTGCCGCCCCCAATATTTCTTTTCCTGACACCACCACATGCAGCCCACGGAGTAGAGCAATATCGCTAACAGGATAATTGTACCCAGTTTTTTCATGGAGGGCCTTGATGTGGAATAAATCAGCTTCCGTAGCGAGTCTTACCTGCAAATTTGAAACTCCTTGTTACCACCTTTAAAGGTCTTAGTAATATTGGTAGGTAGCTAGTCAATATTACTCATTATCTGATTATAAAGAACCGTTTCAACTACTTTTGGGAAAAGATTCCACGGCCTGGTCCAGCAGGATTAAAAATAGAAGGACCCATAGGTTGTAAAGCGGGATTTACGGGTGCGGTTACAGGCTGCTGCTGTCCTTGCTGGGCAGCTACGCGAGATTGAAGGGCCATATTCGCGCCTTCATTGCTGACCCCGTTTTTCTGCCATTGCTGTACGGCGTTCCGGGCGTAGGTATCAGCCGTCGATTCCTTCGGTCCAAACAGCCTGTGCCCGTATTCGTGGGCAAGGGTGGTCATAAAGGTATCGTTCGGAACGCTTTCCAGAGCGCCTTGACGCAAGTATGTAACCTTGCCCGGAAGATTGGAAAATGCCGTCCCGGTATGATGCGGCATTGTTTGTCCGTAGGCTTTAACTGTATCAATCCAATTCTGGTCGGGGAGAACGACATATCGCCAGCCGTCTCCCTGCGGAACCCCAAGCTGCTGAAGTCCCATTGACAGTTTTGCCTGAAGGGCTGGCGATACCTGTTCTCCCTTCGGGGATTGAATATCGTAGGATCGCGGCATTCTAGAACGGCCCTTCGAGCCGGAGATGCAAAGCGTATTGCATCGGCGTCCCTCCGCTGCTCGCATAACTCGCCGTGTCGTAGGTTATCGCCACGCCGGAATGGGCGTAGAACGGAAAGACAAGGGCGGTGTTCGCCGGCCCGATTGTCCCCACGGAGTTGGCCGTCGTGCTGGAGGAGAGGCCTATGGACTTCGCCGCGCCGGAACTACCCTCGGTGAAGGCGATTTGGACGATGGGCAGCGTGCTCGAAGTCGATGCCGCCTGCGTGATGACAATCTCGACGGACACCCGGTAAAACCCATTTGCAGATGGCGTCACAATCGTGGTCGCGCCAATATTAGCTGACTGAGCGGTTAGGTCCACTGCGGTGACGGTAATACCAGTGGAAGGATTCTGCCAGTTAGCTACTGTACTAGATGTGGCAGTCAAGACTTGGCCATTAATTGGTGCTGTGGCCGCTGAGACTACTACGGTACCTGTTGCATCTGTAAGACCTGCTGCGGCTGTAGCTGTAGCTGCATTCCCGGTAGTATTCTGATTGAGGGTGGGAAATGTGGCATTCGCCAAGTTTACACTAGACGGTGTGCCGAGGGCAGGAGTCACTAGAGTTGGGCTTGTTGCAAGTACAACAGCGCCACTTCCAGTAGTTCCATTACTCAGATCACTAGCTGCTAATTGTGAGACTGTAACAACCGCCCCTGATGAGGACTGCTGTAAAACGAAGGAAGTTCCACCTGTTGCAGATAGATTGGCACCTGTACCACCATTAGCAAGGGGCAGGATTCCTGAAATCCCACTAGTGAGTGAAATAACAGGTACATCTGCTGCTACTAGACTGCGAAAGGTAGGAACAGCAGCACTCCCACTAGAAGGACCTGCAAATACCAAATTAGGACTTTCTGTGACTAATGCTAGGGCAAATGTTCCTGTTGAGGTAATAGGGGAACCTGATACACTAAAAATACTAGGTACCGTTAATGCAACACTTGTTACGAAACCACTAGCTGGTAAATCAGCAGCCACGAGTAAGCGATAAGATGGAAATGCTGAACTACCACTGGTTGGACCGCCAAAAAACTCATTCGCAGGTACTACATTATCGTCAGGTGGAACAATCTCTCCCGGATTAATGGGAGTTGCTGTCAATAAATTAATAGTTCCTGAACCCGTAAATTGATAATTGGCGTTCCAAATTGTAGCCCCAACACTGTTGATAATCAACACATTGTAATAAGAGGTTGTATTTCCGAATGAATCCACAATAACATCATTTCCATAAAGTAATTGAGAAAACGAGGCTCCCACAGTCGTTGTCAGTACTCGCGGTACAACTATTCCTGTCCCAGCAATCTTGAAGTCAGGTGAGTTAGCTGAAGATTGCAGCATGAAAGTGGCCGACCCAGAAATCATACTTCCTGTAAGGTCGATTAGATTTCCAGTAATTGTCAATTGGGGAGTGAGTGGCATTAACTTGTCCTCTTAATTTGAGTTCCGTGACCTTGATTACTTTGACCGGGATTACCTGTGCCGCTTCCTTGAGTGGCTAAAAGTGTACCGGATGCACTTCCTTGCACAACAATTGGTCCAGTAACTTTACCATTTGAAGGGCTACCACCATACTGATACTGAGAATAAGCCTTGATGTAATATATACCATTTGGTAGAGTAATAGTATGATTTCGAGAGGGTCCGAGAAAAGCATAACGTGACGAAGTAAAGTTTGGGTTGGTGTCATATTCTACATGATAACTAATTGCGGATTGAATTAGTGAGGGGTCATTTATTGCAATATCAACGAGGCCATTCCCCAAGTGTTTTGCAGAAACACCAGCTATATTGGTTGGAATAACTTCTGTTCCATTGGGGTCATTTGCTAGTCGATTTGCAACAGTTCCTACGCCTGAATTTAGATCATCCAGTGCCTTAGCAACAATATGACCTTCAAGTTTACCTAATGGGGCAGTTTGAATTGCATTTCTTGTTTTAATACGAATTATGGGATTAGACAATTGAGCCTCTTACGGGAGTAAGCCTATCCTGACGACCGGCGAGTACTAAATGGGTCAATTTCACATAAGCATCGGTTTGTCCGGTTAGTGGAGTTGGGGCAATAGTAAACGCACACCGCTCTCCAAGCACGTTCAATCCCCATTCAAGGTCAAAGCCGGGGTCAGTGGAGGCAAGTGTGATAAGCGGAAGGACAGGCGAACCATTAGAAATAGCGTCTACATAGGGCGTCACATTGACCTTCCCAATTCCGGTCGCATGAATCGTGAGGTAGGTGTACAGCTTTCTGTGGCTCGCTAAGAGTGGATTCTGTTCCATATCGTGATTGAAAAGAAAATACGTGGTATATGAGCTGTGGATTTGTCCGTAATCATCATCGGTGTATTTTGAGAAATTGAACGAATAGATTTCCCCGTACGTAGTTCCACTTCCTAGCGCAAGTCCATTCCCTCCCCCAACGACCACAACTTTTGCAAGTCCAGTTGACGTGTTACGGGTACAAAGTGCTCCACAATTTGCTGCGATGTTCCAAGGGCACCATTTCTGTGCTAAATCTGTTGCTAGCATTTTACCGGAATACATTGAGATATGAACCGGGTCAGGGGGATTTTCACTAGCATCTGACAGTCTATAGTTCATTACGAGCACAATACTAGGTGTACTAGCGGTTCCTTGAGGGATTCCAACCATTAATTGGCGATTAACCGGGTCGTTGCAAACCCATATTGTTGTTTGCACACCCCAATTGATATTCCATTGGGAATCGATATATTGAGAAATCTTTGAAGGCATCGTCCGTCCATCAAATGAACGCACACCATATCTTCCGGCCCACCATGCATGGTCTTCAAGGCTGTCAACTGCATTTGGTCCAGAACAACCACAATGGGTAGCAAAACTATTGATTGTCCATCCAGAAGGTTCACTAGAAGCGTTCTGTTCCGATTCGTAAAGGGATTCATTGGTCAGAGTATATAAATACCCGCGAAGTTGAAAGGCTCCAACAATACTTTCGGCTGTGTCAATGCCTATCAAGCCTGTTACGGAGTCATATCCATAAGGATTAAGTACATAGGAAACACGAAATTGGTTATTAAGAACGGGTTGATTCGTCGGAATCATCTCGAATTCATCAACCGTAATGGTTTGATCGGTACTAGAAACAGCAATTTCAAGCACCAGGTCAGATGGAATAGTGGCGGCAAGAGGACCATTAAAGGTGGCTTGTACCCATCCATTGGTTGTTGGAATCGAGGTACCTGCAATCGTTGCAGTTGCGATGCTTCCCAAAGTAGTGGATGTCAGTGTCGCTATGAAATTTCCAGTCGTCAGCGTGGATGCCGCAACAGCCCTCATTCGGAAGATATAGGTTGTGTTAGGGGCAACAATTGGTGCTGCATAAGTATCCTGATAAGCGGATTGAGAAATCTGCGAATTCGTGCCGGACGGCATGACGTATGAGAAGCCCAAATCCTCTTGAGTGGGTGACGCAAGGTATCCGAGGCCATCACCTGAAATCGTCCAACCAAGCGGTTGTTGACCAAGCGGAGAATAAACCGTTTCGGCGTAGGTACCTGTTACCCCTGTAAAAACACTCGTAAGCGTGAGAGCGGTTGAGCTACCGACACTAGCCACCTCATAAAAGGTCCCATTTATCGCAATAGAAGTATTAGCGGGCCAATTGGTATTGAAGGTAGAACCACTAACCCAACTTACGCTAGTACTGTTATTCGTGACAGAAACCGTGCCTGTCGGTGGATTATACCCACCATCGAAGCCCATATTCACGAAATTCTTTATGTTATTTATCTCGCCCCACCAAAACAACCTCTCACCATATTCAATCACGCCCAAACATGGAGCAAGAACAACCTGTGCGAATAAATTATTTCCAGTAATGTCAATTTGAGTGCCACTGGTGAGCTGTGTGTCGGAGAAATCCAACACCGCTTGAGTCGTTGTGTTGTCTCCAATAAGGGTTCCGATTGTGATTGATGGCCCTAGACCACCTGCGGCAGGTAGGAAAGCGGGGTCAATATAATAGAAACTTGAACCCTCAAAAGGTGTAAAATCAATTGCACGCGATGCGGTTCCTGGTGGTCCAATAGGAATATTTGCTGCACTCAAATAAGACAAGCCACTCCCTGCTGAGATTTGAATTGTATTCGCAGGTGCAGTTTCGGCTCCATCCTGAGAAATAAAGTGGACCGTTGCACTACGAATTCCGGGTGTAATTTGTGGAATTAGTTGAATGAGGGGAGCTGCTCCGGGAGTAAACTGAACGTCCGGACCAAGTTGAAACCACTGAATTGAATAACCATTTGTTGAATCGTAGTTTATTCCAATGATTTGAGTAGCATTCCCGTATGTCCCACCAACTGGACTCCATACTTGATAAGCTGTCCCGCTGGTAACCGTAAATGGAATGTTAACTTGTGATTGAAAGGCAAAAGTTGTTGAAGTGGAAGTTGTTGCTAACACCTGTGTGACGGTTTGATAACCAGTAGGGATATAAACTACAGAATCGGTATAAGCGACACTAGTATTTGTTGCAGTAGTAATATTAGAAGCAAGCGTCAATGAGCTGCCATATGCGGCGATAACAGCATACACAACGCTAGCAATGGTAATGGCTGTTCCAACCCAGGTTTGGTCAAATGTTGGTCCTGATACCCATGTTATTGTAGGAGAGCCATTAGTAACTGAGACATCTCCACTCGCACTAAATGTCAAATCAGAAAAATACATGGAAGTACCAACTGCGAGATTCACAAGTTGTGAAGACATGACAACTGTGACTAACCCTGTTGTGTCTCGAATTGCGCTAGTAATTGTCCATGTGGGTCCGTTGAGTTGTAACCCGGTAGAAGCTAGAACAGACGCAAAAAACCCTCTTTGTATACCGGTGGGAAGAGAAGTTCCAACAAAAGCTGTAACAATATTGTTTTGTCGAGCGAGATAATATGCTGAGAGAGTTGCAGTTCCACTTTGTCCAGTGAGGTTCACTTGAACGCTGTAATTTTCATTCAATGTAAATGTGCTACCGCTCACCGCCGCGATTAATCCAGTTGTATTGGCCAAACTCGAATTAGTTCCTGTGATACCCGTTATTGTGACAAGTTGCCCAAGCCAAGTCGAAGAGACTGTTGTGGTACATGTATAAACAAGTGTAGTCCAAATAGTCGTGTAAGACGGGGGTGTATATGAAGAACCTTCTCCATCTATCTGTTGACTTTTTGTACCAGACCCCGGTGTATAGATAATTTGTTTGCCACCACCAACAACACTAGAAACAGATTGAGTACCAGTAACAGGAGCGGTAACTAGACTAAATGATGGAAATGAGACGTTGGAAAACGTAGGAGCTGCTCCGGGTGCATCAATCGTCACCCGTTGAATTGTCCCGGTTCCATTATCATAACGTGGAACGTCAAAGCCCACAAATGGATTGGGAGAGAATGCTGAGAATGCCGTGGGAGAATAGAAGGCATAAAATTGTTTATCAAAAGCGTTGCACGATTTAAAAAATACCCCTGCCGTCACTGTGTCGGTATTGGTGTTGGTATTAGTGACGGGATTGTTCGCCCACATCTTTCCTTTCGCATCTAAGATAGTTGTGAGGTAACCACCTTTTGCTAGAGGGAATTCTGCAACTGAACAAACTGCCGGAGTACCCGTTAATTGAGTTGTGAGTTCACGCGACAAGGCTGGACGTGTCGCTACGTTTCCGGCTTGGAAAAACATATCTTGACACGCAGGAGACGTACCCGGTGGAAGGTCGCTTCCTTCAATGTCTGTTACAAGACCCCCAAAGAGTGAAAGGTCCAAATTGAAACTATCGCTTGGGGTGATAGGCACTAGAACCTCGCTCTCCGACTACCTTGTCGAGTCCTAAAGGGCTGACGCACATAGGTTGCGTAACTTTCCTTTCGTGCGGTGCGGTTGGAAATCATGTTGATGGCGTTGTCTGCATCGGATTGAAGTTGAGCCACAATTGGAGGTGCCGCACCACGATTTTTTGCGACTTCACAAGCCACCAGTTTTGCGAGCGCCGTTTGACAGCGTGGGACTAGAACAAGGCTACTTGTGGATACTAAATCTGGTGCGTAGCATAGATATTTGATTTTTAGGTTATTCGTCTGACTCGCAGCAGGGAGGAAAAGAGTTTCATTTTCATAATCCCACAAACTGAATCGTGGTTGAACAGAACGACTGCTGATTGAGTCGCTAGCTTGTTTCATGGGAACCCATGTTTGACCACCGACAATTTGTTCCCACAATTCAAGGGGCTTCAAAAGGTCCACGGGAAGGTGAACGGTTGGCCAGAAGGTTTGACCGTCAAAGTAATCCGCATATGTCAACTTGACTTGCGTACTCGCAAGGGCATTTGGATTTACTGTCAATCCATACACGTATCCATACTTTGAAAACGTCTCAACACCCGCAGTTATCAAACGGTCTTGCAAATAGCGATACCGCTCATTTAAGAGTGGAAGAGTGTAGGGTTGATTATCCGAGAGAATGCTTCCTGATAAGCCCGCGCTGGACCCGGCATCGTTAATGAAGATTCTAGCGAGTTGAAGGACATATTCAGCCGTGTCGTAAGGAGGTGTGGCTTCATAAAGAGAGAGTAGTAGAAGATTGTAGGTGTCGCTGGCAGTATCGGTAACCGTTGCAGCGTATGAACCAGTAGACAACACACTCTGGTCCTCTACGACAATGTTCGCATAGGTTCCAGTTGAGTTTTGGCGTGACGTAAATCCGCTTCCCACAGTCAGCGTTCCGGGTGTGGCACTCGTACCCACCCCAATTCCCACAAGAAGTTCAGTTGCGTAATTACTGGTAGCATTGCCACTGTTCCATGATGTACCAGAACTAGAAACTTGTTGAATTATGTCGATTGCGTTGACATTCTGGTATTCAACAATGATTCCCTCACAAACAAGACCAGCAGGCGCAACAAAGGTGACCCCATTCGGGCCACTGGTATTGGTTAAGGTCCACCAAACCTGTTGGTAGGTATTGTTGTTGATTAGAACAGGTGCAAGGGCATTCCAAGCGTTGGCAATCGTATCGCTGATAGATGTCACCGGGATAGCAGCCCCACTAGCCACATAGGTATAAGCCACCGCCAACAGGAAATTGCCGTCAGTCACGTCAGAACTGAAGGAAACGGTCCCACCACCGGTAATTAAGCCAATATTGGACTGCACGTAAAAACTCATGAGGATTAAACCGTCCTTATAGTCACTGTTCTGCTGATTATAAAGAACCTTAGGAATAGTGGATTCTGAAGACCTTTAGAGGTGGGACAATAGAGAATGCCGCCCATTGAAGGACGGCTAGTCTCTAATCTAAGCACCACCTTAAAAGGTCCCCTAAGATTGTACCTGTTTCTTAGTACCTTTAATTTTAGTTTGAAGGGAATCAAACTTTTCTTGGTCTATAATCTGTTTACAATTAGAACAAAGAGGAGTTCCGGGTTTACCTGCAAAAGAGCAATATGGGCACTCAACTGTCTCTCGCTTGGGTTTACTCGAACGGGCTACCCACGGATGGTCCTCTTCTTCACCGAGAAACAAGGCACACAGGCGGGGCATTTCAGGAATATAGGCTGTTTTCCCGGCAGAGTGAAGTTGGTCGGCTTGATAGACCTTTTGGCGACACATATCAAGGTGTTTGTTTTCAGCGGCTAACAGAATCTTTTCTTGCTTGTCTTTTGGCAACTCCTCAATAGGCGAGCCTACGGTCATAAAGACGCCGTAGTTTTCCAAGTTATTGTATGGTTCCTGTGGATAGTCCTTAGAGTTCCCTACAATATCTTCTGCTACTTCAATACCCTCAGAAATCATATTCTTAATGAGCCTATCACCACCATCATATTGACGAACGAGATGGGGTTCAACGGTGAATGGAGCACTATATCGAGCATTCTCGGCTCGCTTAGGAATCGTAACTTTGCCATAGGATTGCATTGGCTTCACGTGCTGGAATATGGGACTTACGTTGTAAATGTAAACTCTATCTCCACCACTGGCAAGGAGTGCCCGGTCAGACTTCGTTAGCCCTCTTTGGCCCTTCATATTATTAATATTGGCAAGGTGTCCTGAAACCTTGGTTGTTCCACTTGTACCGAAAAATGTGCCCTGCTTTGCTGATAGTGCCATTTATTGCTCCTGTTGTGAGAACCCTCGTTGGAAGTCCTCTTTTGATTGAAATACCTGCTCACCGAGAGAGAGAAGTTTTTCGAGATAAGCTTGAAACGCAACATTGGGATTGTAGCTTCCTGACGCTCCGATAGTTAAACTTTTATGACTATGCTGATGGTCTTCGTAATTTGCTTCAAACTGTGCATCTTCTTTTGCGGTCTTGAACTTCTCTTCATCTAAGAGAAGCGATTTGATTTCGTAATTTGATTGTCCATGACCGGCATAAACCAGCCTTGCTTGTAAGTCTAGCATTCCAGCATTCAATGGAACGTAACCGGAATCTCCCCGACCAGTGCTGAAAATTGTAACGCATTCATAGTCACCGTAGATAGGAAAGGGACCACAGCCAAGAAATCCTTCATTGGTACCTGTTTGAAAGTCCCACCATTCCGGGGAACCATATGTACTTGCGGGAAGCCATTTCTCAAGTACCCATTTATGTTCATTGACTCCATACTTAGGGACTCGTTTATAAGTGAATTCTTGTGTCGTTTCCCAATAGCCTCCGACTTTATATGGCCTAGATGGTAAATAAACTACCCGAAAGATATTTTCCCCATAAGGATTTTGACCATATTTTCTAAGTATATCAGCACACCAAGATGGTGCCTGCTTGCTACCAGGGAATGTATCATCTCTATGAAACTTTGAATTGGTGGTCATATACCTTGGCAATCCATACTCTAAATTCCTCTCTTTGTTTCTCACACCTATAAAGA
>Ga0307374_10012176_pt1 | contig 12109 bp, 11 predicted proteins | sample OX3MG_FD_202532 | JGI IMG/M metagenome (GOLD analysis project Ga0307374, IMG submission 202532) | Soil microbial communities from Risofladan, Vaasa, Finland - OX-3 | ecosystem: Environmental > Terrestrial > Soil > Coastal area > Acid sulfate soil | place: Finland: Risofladan, Vaasa | collected...
GACACATGGTCCCGAGTCAAAGTTGTCGCGGGGTGATCGTGCGGCCGTTTTCGAGGTTGCCATTAGCAAATACGAACTCCCCGGAATTTCCTTGTAGGGGGCCGCAACATGCTGTGGTAGACTGAATCCGTAGCTATTGCGGGCATCAAAAACCTTCCTCACAGAGAATGGATTCGCCGAATGAAAGTTTTGATGGTTTACCCTGAATTTCCTGACACATTTTGGAGCTTCAAGCACGCACTCCCCTTCCAGGGAAAACGTTCCGCCTACCCACCACTCGGTATGCTGACGGTTGCCGCCATGCTGCCGGCCTCCTGGGAAAAGCGCGCCGTGGATTTGAACGTGCGGCCGCTTAAAGATTCGGAGCTTGCCTGGGCGGACGTGGTCTTTCTGAGCGGCATGATGGTGCAGGGCCCGTCCATGAAAAAGGTGATCGATCGGGCAAAGGAGCGTGGCCTGCCTACGGTTGTGGGCGGACCGATTGCCAGCACGAAAGATCCGAGCATCGCTGACGCGGATCACGTGGTTGAAGGCGAAGCCGAAGAACTGATTTCCATCCTGGCCAAGGACCTTGAGTCGGGCGGCGCCCGCGCGCACTACAAGGCTCCCGCACTGCCGGATCTGACGCAGGTGCCCATGCCGGACCTCAGCCTGGTGGATCTCTGGAAGTATAGCGCCATGGCGGTGCAGTATTCGCGCGGATGCCCCTTCACCTGTGAGTTCTGTGACATTATCGAAATCTATGGCCGCAAGCCCCGCACGAAAACTCCCGCTCAGGTTCTGGCTGAGCTTAGCCAGATTTACGATATGGGATGGCGGGGGCGCCTGTTCCTGGTTGACGACAACTTTATCGGCAACAAAAAGAATGTGAAAGTGCTGCTGCCGGAACTGGTTCGCTGGAACCGGGAGCGCAATTATCCTTTTTCGTTCCTCACAGAAGCTTCGCTGAACCTGGCTGAGGATGAAAGCCTTCTTCAACTCATGCGCGACGCACACTTCAACGGGGTTTTCATGGGAATCGAAACCCCCGTGGCCGAAAGCCTTAAAGAGACCACAAAATTCCAGAACCTGCGCAAGGATCTGCTGGAAAGCGTCAAGCTGGTCCAATCCTACGGAATTGAAGTGATGGCAGGCTTTATCGTGGGCTTTGACAACGATCCTCCGGATGTTTTCGAGCGCCAGATCCAGTTTATTCGAGAAGCCGCAATTCCCATTTCGATGGTTGGGCTGCTCAGCGCTTTGCCCAACACTCAGTTGTGGCGCCGGTTGAAAACCGAAGGACGGCTTCTTAAAGAAAGCCTGGGGAGCAACACGCTGGTTGACATGAATTTTATTCCCAGGATGGACACCCAGGAACTGCTGGATGGCTATCGCAGAATTCTGGAAACGATTTATTTACCCCACGAATACTTCAACCGGGTTCAGGCTTTCCTTTCTCAACTGGGAACGCCAACTCGCACCCCGATCGTTTTCGCGGACATGCTCGCCGTGGTGCGGTCGGTGTGGCGGCAGGGCCTGCGAAGCAACTACCGGAAAGAGTACTGGAAATTTTTGGCACAGACGATGCGACAGCACCGCCAGCACATGGATAAGGCGCTGACGCTGGCCATTATGGGGCATCACTTCTTTGAATTGACCGGAGCAGTCCTGGAAGGCAGAGTGTAAGTAAGGCCGCCGTCCGGGCATGCAGCAGCGTTCGCCCGAAGCCGGGCTTGAAATCTTCAGACCTGCTCCCGCCAGGGAGTAATGATCCTCCGGTAAAGCCGGGGGATCTCCTAACTGAATCAGGTCTCCCCCTTTACGAATCTGTGTGACAGAAGCTGTAGCGGCGGTCGATGACCTCCGGGCTGGATTTTTCAATGCTTCCGGCGCTCCCTTCGTGCCTCAGGGCAGGTTCCGAGCGCTGCACCAGCGCGAAAAAGTTGTTTGCCCCACAGACTCTCTCTACCGGTGAAGAGGGAGATGAACGGTAAAAGTTGAACCCGTACCGGGCTCGCTGCGGCAATCGATCCAGCCACCCATCGCACGGGTGATCGCGTCGGCAATCGCCAGGCCAAGCCCTCCACTCCGTGTCTCTTCCGCTTTCGGCTCCGAAGCGCCGGGTTGTCCAGCCCTGTAGAAGCGCTTAAAAATGTGGGCAAGATGTTCCGAAGGGATTCCAATGCCCTGGTCCTGAAAGCGCGCTTGCAGGGTTCCGTCCTTCTGCTCCATTTCAACCTTGACGGTCGTCTGCGGCGGTGAATACTTGATGGCATTTTCCAGAAAAATCAGGAAGAGTTGCCGCAAGAACGCTTCGTCGCCCAGGTAGGGAAAATCCTCGCGCAAGTCGCGCTGGATGACCATATGCTTTGCCTCTGCCAGCGGCCTGAGCATCGCGCACGATCCTTCCAGAACCTCATTGAGGTAGACGGGCTCGTGGTCCAGCCGAAGCTGCCCGGCATCGGCCATCGCCAGGGTGAAAAGGCCTTCGACGATCCGGCTCAACTGCTTCAACTCACCGTCCATCACGCTCAGAGCTTCCTGGTATTGCTGAGGAGTTCTGGGCTCGGAAAGCAGGAGTTCCGTCTCGCCCTGCAACACCGAAAGCGGGGTGCGCAGCTCATGAGAGGCGTCAGAAACGAACTGGCGCAACTGCCCCAGAGCGGACGCGACCCGCTCAAAAAGTTGATTGAAGGTTTCCGCCAGGCGGCTGAGTTCGTCATGGGGAGTCTTGACCGGCAGCGGGTGCCACAAAACGGGCTGAGGAAATCCGGACACCCGCCCGGCCATATTTTCGGCGTGGCGGGTGAAGGTTGCGATCGGGGTCAAACTCTTGCCGACATACCAAGCCGAAACCCCAGCCGTCAGCAGCAGGCTCAGCGGCAGGATCAGCAGGATGATTCCGCGAAACGTCTCGAGAACGTGGTCGGCCGGGCGGGTCGAAACAGCGACGGCCAGCACCGCCGGCTCCCTGCCAAACTGGAAGGGAATCGCAGCCAGGCGCAGCCGGCCGTGGCCCCTGCCCTCGAGCGTCCCGAAGGCCGTCGTCTGGGCCTTAAACGCGACCGGGCCCAGATCCAACGTTCCGGCCTGCAGATTGCGCGAGCGCTGCAGAGCGTGCCCGGAAGAATCAAACAGCTCAAAGTATTCCCCCGGAAGATTCAGTTCGTCGACGTCCTTCTCGTTGGAAGGATCGGTGAGCAAATCGGCGATGACCGGACGCGCGGCTTCCAGAAGTTGCTGGTCAAGCTGATGGTAGACTTCGCGTGACAGCAGCACATAGAACCCTGCAAAGCAGGCTGCCAGCAGGATGCCAACCACCGCGCAAAACATCAGCATCATGCGGCGACGAAGTGACCAGGCAGGCATCAATCCTCGAGTTGCAGGCAGTAGCCAAGACCGCGGACGGTGTGGATCAGCTTCGCCCCGCAGTCCTGGTCAATCTTCTGCCGAAGGCGGTTGATATAGACTTCGACAAGATTGGTTTCACTGTCAAAATGGCAGTCCCAGACGTGTTCAACAATCTCACTGCGCGTGACGGCATCGGGAGCCCGAAGCATCAGAAACTCCAGCAAGGCAAATTCCCGCGACGTTAAAGGAATGGCGGTTTCACCTCGCCTGGCCCGGCGGCGGTGCCGGTCCAGTTCAAGGTCCGCATAGCGCAGCGTGGCCGCGCTTTTGCCGAATCCGCGCCGGATCAGCGCCCGGACCCGCGCCTCCAGCTCCGCCAGAGCAAAGGGCTTGGCAAGATAATCGTCGGCGCCCGCGTTCAGGCCTTCAACACGTTCCTCGACCAGGCCCCGCGCCGTCAGCATCAGGATCGGAGCCTCAAGGCCCGCCTGCCTCAGGGCCCGGCAAACTTCGATGCCGTCCATGCCCGGCAGCCGGATATCCAGAAGGATGGCGTCGTAAGGCGCGGCGGCGGCCATTTCCAGGCCAACCTCCCCCGTTCCGGCCACGTCCACGGCATAGGCCTTTTCACGCAGCGCACGGGCCACGAAACTTGCGACTTTGCGTTCGTCCTCCACCAGCAGAATGCGCATCGGTATCAACCCAAGGTATTATACGGCTGAGCTGCGGCATTATAAACAGGCTGACAGGGGAGCGGAATAAGGGTGATCGTTGAGCGCTTGACCGCGATCGAAAGCGGCGGCCGAAGGGAGCAGATTACATCAAGATGGCAGAGAACGGAAAGACGAAATGGCGGGAGCGGTGATCTTCTCTAACCCTTCTTAAGTTCCGCGAGAACCTGGCGGCCGACTTCCTTCAACGTTTCAAACACGCCCACACCTTGCACGGCCACCGCCTCAAACATCGGTTCGTCCTTTTTGGAAAGAAAGCCTTTGAGCTCTTCAGCCGGAAGCGCATTTGGAAGGTCTCGCTTGTTGAGCTGCAGCACGTAAGGAATGCTGGCAAAGTCGTACCCATGATCTTTCAGGTTGGTTTGAAGGTTGCCTAAGGCTTCCGTGTTTGCATCCATGCGCTCTCCCTGCGAGTCGGCGACAAAAACCACGCCATCAACACCTCGGAGAATGAGCTTGCGGCTGGCATCGTAGAAAACCTGCCCTGGAACCGTGTAGAGGTGAAATCGAGTTTTGAACCCGCGCACGGTCCCCAATTCCAGCGGGAGGAAGTCAAAGAAAAGAGTACGATCGCTCTCGGTGGCGAGCGAAAGCATCTTGCCCCCGGACTTCGCTGCCGTGCGCTCGAAAATCCACTGCAGATTGGTGGTTTTACCGCCCAGCCCGGCCCCGTAATAGACGATTTTGCAGTTGATCTCACGGGAAGCGAAATTAATGAAGCTCACGTTTGACGATCCTCATGGCCTTAAATTTGTTCATCTATGAGCGGTGAACCGGCTGGGTGATCCTCCACCCCGCTTTGGACTTATCGCCTTCAGCTTGACCATCCAAAGCATGAGACTCCGCTTTACTGATTACCTATCGGCCAAAAGCCCGCAGGACTTGCGAGTTTTTGCGCTTCTGGCTTCCCCATGCAGGCGGGCCGGTCCGCCCCCCTCGCAGAGATGGCGGGCAAGCTGCCCGAATGCGAACGTCGTCCGGTTTGCTCAACTTTGCGCTAGAATGACTCATCGAAATGAGTTGGCTTGAACTGGAGCGCAAACCGGAACCCGAAGTCATGAGCGGCGCAGACGAAGTGTCGGCGTATGCTTCGGCTGCCGGCCAGAAACATCTGGACGCCCTCGATAACACTTTTGTGGAAGAGATGCTTTCGCTCGGGCCGCCCAAAGGTACACCCGCAGGCCTGTTGCTCGATGTGGGGTGCGGGCCGGGCAACATCGTCCTGAAGATTGCGCAACGCTGCTCCAGGCTTTCCATTGTAGGAGTCGACCGTTCTGCGAACATGGTGCAGGCGGCTCGCCGGGCGGCCGCGGAACTTGGTTTGGGAAGCCGCGTGTTCTACTATCAAGGGAATGCGGACCAGATTTCCTTTGCCGACGGTACGTTTGACATGGTCCTGTCGAATTCCGTGTTGCATCATCTTACCAACCCCTCGAAAGCCCTCGAAGAGATGCTTCGCGTGACAAAACCAGACGGCGCGGTTCTGCTTCGCGATTTGCGCCGCCCTTCGCGGCTGGCTTTTCCGTGGCATGCCCGGTGGCATGGACGCCATTATTCTGGCATTATGAAAAGGCTCTTTGAAGATTCCGTTCGCGCCGCATACACGCCGGATGAACTCGCAGACTTGCTGGGCCGCGCCGGAATATCAAAGGCTCACATCTTTTTTCATCGGCGAACCCACATGGGTTTCGTGTACAGAGGGCGGCATTGATGAGAGGCTTATCAGGCAGGCCGGTAACAAAGTCAGCATTCCTCGTGCTCCTGGCTCTCTTGATGCCCGCGCTCCTTGCCGCAAGGCAAAAAAATCCCTCTACCTATCGCATCCCATTGCCCCCGAAACCGGATTTTGCTTCGATCGAGTGGATGATTGGTAATTGGACGGGCCAGATGGGCAAGCACAGTCCCCAGGGTGAAATTCATCTATCGGTTTCTTATGACCTGGAACAACGCGTGATGATTTTCAGAGAGAAACTCTCTCTTGCTGCAACCGAGGAAATCCCGGCCGACGACGAATCCTCCATCGGGATCCTGTCCCGCGGGCCCTCCGGCGATTCGTTTCTCCTTCAGGTTTATTCCAGCACGGGTTTTATCAGCAGTTACCGGGTCACCGTTGTGGGCTCGGAGATCGACTTTACGCCCAATGGCGGTCCGCAGCCTCTTCCCGGCTGGCTGTCACGCCGCATCATTCAACGAAGCGACATCGATGGATTCACTGAAACCGTTCAACTGGCGCCGCCCCTGCGACCGTTTTTCGACTACTACACGGCTGCCTTCATCCGTCAAACCGTAACCAAGAGTTCCAAGGCCGGCCCGCCACCCGATCACAAGGAGCCGTAAAACTTGATCATCGAGTTGCCGGCAGAAACTTTTTGCACGGGAAATACGGCAGCTTTGATTGGGATCTGATTCTATCGAGGATGGTCACAGGAGGTTCGCATGTCTGCCCACACTCGGAAACTCCTCATAGTTGCCGCCATTGTTCTAGGCGTGCTGGCCGTATTGGTTCTGGTTGTGCCCCGGCTGGTGGACGTCAACCGTTACCGTCCCCAGGTTGTAGCAGCCCTTGAACGTGCGACGGGAAAACCGACCCGCATCGGGCATCTCAAACTCACGATCTTCCCTCATCTCGCCATCCAGGTCGATGATTTTGTCATGGAAAATCCCCAGGGATTTCCGGCGGGCGATTTCTTTAAGGCGCGGCGGATTTACGCCCTGCTGGAGGCGCGCCCGCTGTGGAATAGAAAGATCGTCATTCAATCTTTCATCGTGGAAAGCCCCGTCGTTCATCTGCTCAGCGATACCGGGGGCCACTGGAACTTCGAGAACCCTCCCAACCCCGGCGGCGCGGCAAGCGGAGCAGGCTCCGGGCAATCCAGCTTCTCGCTGGGACAGATTTCGAATGTCAAGATCGACCAGGGACAGGCAACGGTGGCCAACCTGCTGGCTTCAGGCCAGGCGGGGCCAACTTATTTTGACGGGCAAGGGCTTTCATGCCGCCTCCAGGACGTCAACCTCAACGCTTTGACTGCGGCAGATTCCTCCCAGTCCTCTAATTCTTCGCGCATCATTCCCGCGGCGGAGAACCATTCCGCGCAGGTCGCGCACGGAACTTTCCACGCCGACTCTCTCCGTTTTGGGACCATCCAGGCGACCGCCGTCAACGCCCGGATACAGGTCTTCTCCAAGCAAGCCTATCTGGACGATCTTGCTCTGAAGCTTGCGGGTGGGTCCGTCAAGGGCAAAGCCGCATCCGATTTTTCCCAGCGGAACCTGCTGTATAGCGCCCAGACGACCTTCCAGAAGGTCGATGTGGCCCAACTGCTCCAGGCATTTCCAAGAGCCAGCGGAAAGATGACAGGGACCATGGAAGGGAGGCTTGACCTCAATGGCGAAGCTCTCCATTCGTCCGATCCGCTGAGCGGGGTCCAGGGAACCGGCCAGGTGATCATCCGGAACGGAAAGCTTCCCAGCCTGCAACTGAACAGGAACCTGATGCTGCTCGTCCAGGTGGCGGGAGTCGGTTCTCCCTCCGGCGACCCCGCAGCCTTTTCTTCCGTCTCCACGGACCTGAATCTTGCTAACCAGCGCCTTGCCAGCCATAACATCAAGATTGTGAGCACCGACCTCAACGCGGAAGCCTCAGGAAACGTTGTCCTGACCGGGTCCTACCCGATGGACTATACGGGCACCGCCTGGGTGCCGGCAAGGCAGACCGGGTTGACCAATCTGGTTGCCGGACTTTCGGGCGCCACGTATGCCAACGGCAAGCTCGCCTTTCCTTTTGGCCTGCGAGGCACGCTCGAAAACCCCATATTCGTTCTCAAGACGGGCAAGGGGTCGCTGCAGGGTCTTTCCGGCACTTCAACGTCCGGCGCCAGCCAGGGCAGCCAACCCACGAACACCATCCAGAACCTGATCAACCTGTTCGGTAGAAAGAAGTCAACTCCTCCCAAGCCATAGAGCCTCAAATCATTCAAGACTGCTGAAAGATTCCCGGCAAAGGCCGGAGCGACTCCCGCCTTCGGTCGGGCGAGCGCGTTCCGGTCAATCTGTGCGATGATAGTTCTTTTGTCCGCGGCAAAAGAGTTTCTGCAACCGCCGAACAACTTATGACCATCGCCAACGCCGTTCTTCTATTCTTCGCTGCGCTTGCAGCCGGCATTCAAAACTCGATTGCCGGAGGCGGAACTTTCTTCTCATTTCCCGCCCTGATCTTTTCCGGCGTACCGGTCATTCCCGCCAACGCCACTTCGACGGTTGCTCTATGGCCGGGAACCGTGGCCAGTTCGGCGGCGTACCGAAGCCGGCTGCCGCGAAGCGCGCGGATTCTGCTTCCACTGTTCCTGGCGAGTATCGCCGGCGGGTTTTTCGGCGCGCATCTGCTGCTTCGCACTCCGCCGCGGACCTTCATGCGCCTGATTCCTTTTCTGTTTCTCGCGGGAACTCTGCTGTTTGCATTCGGGAAGAAGCTGGTCAGAGGCGCCGCGCGCTCGGATCAGCAGGGCAACCCGCCGTGGCTTGTTTTGGCGGGAGTCACTGTGGCCCAGTTCTTCATCGGAGTTTACGGAGGCTTTTTCGGCGGCGGGATTGGAATCCTGATGCTGGCCTCCTTCACCTTTCTGCCGCTCGGCAATATTCACGCCATGAACGGACTGAAAACCCTGCTGGCTTCAGTCATCAACGCCGTCGCCCTCATCACCTTTATCGTGGCGCGAATCGTCTTCTGGCCGCAGGCTCTTCTGATGCTGGTGGGAGCCGCAATTGGCGGTTATGGAGGGGCGCACTTTGCCCAGAAGATCAATCCCGCGCGGGTGCGAATCTTTATCGTTTGCGTCGGATTCGCCATGTCGTTTTATTTCCTCTGGCGCTACCACTGAAGCCCCGCAGAAGCTGGCGCTAACACGCCCTCCCACGCGGGCGGAACGTGCCACCCGCCATTGTTCCAAAGGGGTTGCTGAAAAACCCCTCACGCGGCGTCATCCTGAGCGAAGCGAAGGATCTGCTTTGTTTGTTTTCCAGAAGATACAGCAGATGCTTCGCTGCGCTCAGCATGACGGATGGCCTCTTTTCAGCAGCCCGCTAAATAACCTTCTCGCCGGGCGCAGCTATTCCGCCGGCATCGCCACCGCTCTCCCGGTGCGAATCGACTCCTTCGCTGCATCCAGGATCTCATCTACTTCCACATTCAGGCGGGCGGAGAGCAGTCCCGTAATCGGGCGGTTGTGCTGAATGCAATCCACCAGATAGGCGATAGGGTTCGATCCTATCAATGGCAGCGAGGGGAGCGATTCCGGCCGGCCGTCAGGAGATTCGGCCGAAGCCCGCACTTTAGTCCCGCGATAAAGCAGAGCGCCCGGCAAGGCCAGCAGGCTGCCCTGCGGTCCAAAGACCTGGATACGCTCCATGGTGAAGGGCCAGTCCCAGGAGGGTTCAAGGACGGCTGTGCCATCGGGATATTCCAGCATGATGACGGCGTCATCCTCAACGGCGTTGTGCTGCTGGACCTTAAGCTTCAGCGAGCGGGCAAAAACTTTCGTCGGTCTTCCTTTCAGCCACAAACTCAGCGCTGCGCCGTAACAGCCGAAATCCATCAGCGCTCCGCCGCCGTTCTTGACGGGATCGTAGAGCCACGCCGCGAATTCCTTTGAGGTGCCAATCTCGCGCGGCCCCTGATGCCCGTACTGCGAGACAAGCTGATGAATGGGCCCGATCTTGCCGCCCTTCACCTGCTGGTAAAGCTGCTGGTAGGAAGGCAGCCAGTTGTTGAAATAGTTCACCATCAGCTTGATGTGCGCGGCGTTCGCCAGCTTTTCCATTTCGCGCGCGTCAGCTCCGGTGGTTGCCATGGGCTTTTCCATTTCCACATCGATGTGGCGTTTGGCGCACTCGCGAACGATGGCAAGGTGATGGTCGTTTTCCGTCGTAATGATCACGGCCTGCGGCTTCACCTGATCCAGCATGGTGACATAGTCGGAGTAAAATTTGACGCTGGCCGGCACGAGCGCCTTCGCCTTCCGGACCAGCTCCGGCCGCGGCTCCGCAATGGCCACCAGGTTTGCCTGCGGAACCTGTTTGATGTCCTTCAGAATTCCCCAAACGTGGTCGTGGTTGAGGCCCACAATCGCCAGCCGGACTCTGCCCGAATTTCCCTGAGACATTCCGCGTCCCGGAAACAGCAGCATGAGAAATACAAACGTAAGGAACAGTACTTTACGCATCGGTTTTCCCTCCAGTCGCACCACAATAACTCATTCTTGACACTCTGGCCGCATAGATTGTGATTGAGAGCCCAAGCAAATCTCCGCTGGCATCGCGCAAAAAAGCCGGGTAGAATCCTGCCATTGGCTGCCCGGGGCGCTCCGGTTCAGATAAGGATTCCTGCGCGCCCCCGGTCCTGGGCAAAAGCAAAAGGAGACTCTCCATGGCCGATTCATCTTCCCCGTCAAAATTGTCCATCACGCGGTTGATCCTGGTTCCGGCGGTTATCACGCTGGCCGTCACCTTCCTGAGGCTCGCGGGCGAGCTGATGCGCTGGTCGAGCGTCCTGTTCAGCCGGGCCGAAGGCGGAGGCGGCGCGATCGTTGGCATCAGTTGGCTGCCCATTATCTTCGGCCCCTATTTCGCCGTGAAACTATGGGACAGAGGCCAGAGGCCGTCCGGTTCCGGCAAGACGATTGGCTACGCGCTTCTCGGGTTCTTAATGATGATGGCCGGCGCCACTATTGCGTTCGCCCCTGTCGTCTCTTTTCCGGGACGCGTGGTGGTCGGACTGCTGTTGATCGCAGTCGCTGCCGCCTTGCAGTTTGTGCCCTGGCGGGCGCTGGCCGGGACATTGATCGCGTACGCCTATGCGGCGCGCATTCCCGTCGCCATCGTGATGTTCTTCGCCATGCTGGGCCATTGGGGCACCCATTATGACGCCGCGCCGCCCGAACCCATCCCGTCGGGCTTCTGGCCAAGGTATTTTACGATCGCCCTCGCTCCGCAGCTTGTGATGTGGGTCGCTTACACGATGACGCTGGGCGCGCTTTTCGGAGGAGCTTACGTCGCCATCACCCGCCGCAAAAAGACGGCGCCGGCTCCCAGCAGCCAGCCGGCAGCCGGAGCATAATCATCGAATTATTTGCCCGAAATGCGGGGCGGCAGAGGACAATCATAGCTGGAAATAGGCTAGGACATGTTCCGGTTCGTTTGAGGACCGTTTTAGGTTCGTTTTTTGGGGCTTCGAGTGTTTTCAACAAATTCGGCAGCTTCGTTTTGGGTTCGTTTTGGCGTATTTCCGGTTCGTTTTTAACAGCGACCCTTTGTTTTCAATAACTTCTCCGGTTCGTTTTTGAAAAATTGAAAATTTCCGTCCCACATTTTAAGTTCCAAAACATTCGCCATTCATTTTCAATAACTTACATCGATAATAAAAGTCTGGCCGGACTGTGTATCATCCTGTCCTCTCAGATCCAGCCGGTCTCCGCGCTGGGTGATGTCACTCAAAAGGCTAGCACGGTAGCCATCCCTTGTCAAGCTTTTTCGGCGGGCAAAACCTGCAGCCTGTAGAAACATCCCGCCGGAACGTCTCTGGCGCTGGACGGGCGGAGACGCTCCACCGGGGCGTCTGTACTGGCCACGGAGAAAAAAGCCGCCGGTGAGGACACCGGCGCTACAGAGGCGTTGCGAGACCCGCCGATAAAGGTGTTGCGATGCCAGGGCGGTGGTATAATAAGAGATAGGAACGGGTAAGCGGGAAGGCGAAAGTGTCGCAGAAGAAAAAGTTGTCGGGACTGAAAAATACCGCTTGCGTTCCGGTTTGAACTTCGGTAAGATCACTAATTGCCAGGATGAAGGTGGGAGTTAGAAGAAGGCTTCCTCATCACTTGGGTTATTCAAACGGAGGTCGATACGAAGAAGACTTTCGGGTAGGAATTTGAGGCAAGCCGGGCCCACGCAAGGCAACCATCCCGCCTGTTTCAAATTCCAAACAAAAAACGATTGTTTTAAGGAATGCAAGGAGAGTCGTCTCGTCTGCACTGGACGGCAAGGGTTTCATGTCTCGG
>Ga0307374_10012177_pt1 | contig 12108 bp, 9 predicted proteins | sample OX3MG_FD_202532 | JGI IMG/M metagenome (GOLD analysis project Ga0307374, IMG submission 202532) | Soil microbial communities from Risofladan, Vaasa, Finland - OX-3 | ecosystem: Environmental > Terrestrial > Soil > Coastal area > Acid sulfate soil | place: Finland: Risofladan, Vaasa | collected...
TGAAAAGCCCAGTAAACAGGGCGATAAAGGCCGCCGGTCATGCTCAAGCCGAGGCTCATGGATAGCGTTCATTGATAGAAACCCAACAAAAAGCTGTGGTCTTACGAATTCCTGCACAGAGCCGATTTTCTAAAGCAGAATAACCCCGGCAGGTTGTTTTGGCTTTGTGAAGGCTCGACCGATTGTTTGTCGGCAATGAGCCTTCTCCTCAGTGTTGTTCTGCACGACTAGATCAGCAACCCGGTGGCAACTTGCTCCTTCGAAGGGTTCTTCGCCTATTACTTCCACTTACATGGGGCGTGCATATCGTTCCTGTCGATCGACTCGCTGATCGCCGCTCTTCATATGCCGTTGCGCCCATACCAGCAGCGATACGTTACTGGACGTGCCCGTTTTTTGCCGCAGGTCGCGCATCATCCCGAGGAACGCTAGCAACGCCATGCGCAGCGCGTTGCGGACCTGTTTGTCGGTTTTCCCGGCGACCAGAGCTCGCAGCACGATTGCTTCTTCACTCGTAAGCGTGGGGTCCGGCTGGAAACCTGCAATGCGATTGGTGCCGATCACTTTGGATTCCTTGTTCATGTCTGCCTCCTGCTGGCGCATCGGCGCTGAGTTACTGCCGATCGCCGATAGAGAATGGGATTGCAAATGCATTTCGTTCTTCCCGAGCAGGGGCTCGCAAAACCAACCTCAAGGGTACTGGGGCAGCTTTGTGTGTCTTGCACGCCCGCAGGCGTGTCGCGGAAGGCGTTCGCCGGTGCTGCCGTCCCGGTCACGCGACTCCCATCAAGAGGAAGCGTTCAGGCGGAAGAGTTCACGAAGAGTTCACGGAGACCGTATTGTTGCCAGCCGCCGCCTTGCGGCTGAGTCGCCGATGGTCCCCGCCGCCACGCTCTCGCGTTTTGGCTTTCATCGCGTACAATGCCGCGTCTGCCACGTCGACGAGCGGGTCAACCGTTTCGCCATCTTTCGGATAAACTGCCATGCCGACGCTGACAGAGAGCCTCGGCTCTCTGCCGTCATTCGCGAGGCTGTCGCAAATGCGCCGCCCGACCAGACTGGCCGGCTCCGCACCTGTTTCAGGCAGCACCACCGCAAACTCATCGCCGCCGAAACGCGCCGCGGTATCAATGTCGCGGCTGGAGTTGCCCAAAACATCGGCCAGCCTGCACAGCGCTTGACTGCCAACCACGTGGCCGAAACGATCGTTGATCTGCTTCAGCCCGTCCATGTCAAGGAATAAAATGGCGAACTCACGCGCCGTGCGTTCGGATCGCTTGATTTCGCCGTCAATGATCTTTATGAGATGACGGTAATTGGACAGTCCCGTCAGGGGGTCTTTCGCCGCCTGTTGCCGCAAGTGATCCTCCAACTTGCGCTGCTGGGTCACATCCTCAACGATGATCTCATAACCCTCCGTCTCGCCTTCGTCGCCCACCTCACGTCCGCTGAGCCGCACCTTCAGGGTTGTGCCGTCGTTCCGCTTCCAGTCGACTTCCAGGGGCGCGAAGCCACCCTTCTCACCGGTGTGCCCCAGCAATTGCGTCCGCTTGGCGGGATTACGAAGGATCTCACCCGCATGGATTGATCCCAGGAGCGCCCGTTTGGTGGGATAACCAAGCATAGTCAACAACGCCTGATTCGCATCCAGAAACGTGCCTTCGCTGCTGCAACGGCACATTCCGTAGGTCAGGTTGCCTACCAGGACGCGGTAACGTGCTTCGGAATGGCGCAGCTTTTTCTCCGATTGATCGCGCTCCCGGCGCAGATTGTTCTCGCTGAGCGCTCGGCGAATGGCCACCGGAAGGTGGCCTACGTGATCCATTTCCACGCAATCGGCGGCGCCTTCGGTAATCAGTGCCGCCGCGGTTTCCAGCGGTAGCCCGCCGGCCAGAAAAATCAGCGGGATTCCCCTATTCTTCGAATGCAGAATCTGCAGCGCCTGCGGTCCTTGCCAGTTCGCGGTTGGGTATTCCACCAACACCACGTCATAGGATTTGAATCTCAGACGTTCGGCAAACTGATTCGGAGCCGAAACCACATCTTCGCTGACTTGAAAATGCGCCTTCTCAAGCTCCTGCACGCACTGCTTTACATCCGCTGCGTGGCTATGAACAAACAGAACGCGCAGGGGACGTCGTCGGCTCGCTGGTCCCTTCGAGAGGCGATCCATCGCAGGCTAGCTCCCCCAAACAAGCTAGAGTTAAGCAGGTCAACCATAATTCGACAGTGTGAGACGCGTCCGTCCAAAACGATACAAGTTTCTCCCATGGTTTACCGATAGGACACATAGCGGCCCACGACCAGGCCCAAGGGTTGATTCGTCAGAACCCTAACTGTGGGCCTTCATCAGTGGGAATACTGTCGGCTTTGGGCATTTTGCGGGAACGAATCGAGGCTGCTACCTTCCATGGCGCTCACTCGTTCGTCAGAGAACGCTGGCGTATGGTACTCTTATCCTTAATTCTGGCGCTCTCTTCGCTCACTTTCGGGATCTCTGCGGATGTCCGATACGACCGAACCAATTCCTCGCGCGGTCCGATCCTTGATCCAATCCAGCGCTGCCCTAGCTCCGTCCGCGTGAAGACGCGCGGGAATATATCTGGCTTGTGACGGAAAAGCCCACGAGCTGCGCGCGATTCAGCCAATGCCATGGATGTGGAGTTCGGCGCACAGCGCAAATATCCGCCGCGTAAGGCCCTGAGATTCCGACCGCAGACGACATGGCGGATACCGTAACGTCAACGAGGCAAGGCTGAATCTTTTCTCGATAAGTTTCTGCGTTCAACCAATCCGGCAAATCAGACGGTCGCCACGCTCGCTTTCAAGCTTCTTGTCGGCGCATCGGCGCAGCGGGAAGGGCTGTGTGACACGAGAGATTTGGACAGCGTGACCACAGGTCTTTTCCGGGCGAAAGGTGGTAATGAACGTGCGTCGGTCCTTTTTTTCTGCACAGCGCTTTCGTGATCGGGATCGTCTGCGGAATTGCGAAAGCCAAGGGACCGACGCGAGTCAGCGGAAAAATCGGTTTCCAATCTATACAATCTCCCCGATCCGCTGATGGACCATCCCTTCTCGAATGCCGGTCTCAAGCAGTTTACCGGCGTCCTCGGCCACAACCGGACGGCTGAAGTAATAGCCTTGTCCCTCGCCGCACCCGTGGCGCTGGAGGAAATTGAGTTGCGCGCGGGTTTCCACTCCCTCCGCAATTACCCGCTGCTTCAAGCTCTTGCCGATGTTAATCATAGCGCTGACGATGGTCGCATCTCCCGGATCGGCCGTGATCTCCTGCACGAAAGATTGGTGGAGCTTCAGTGCGTCCACGGGAAAACGCCGTAGATAGGTAAAGCTGGAATAGCCCGTGCCGAAATCGTCGATTGCGAGCTGCACTCCCATGACTTTCAACGCACTCAGCGTCCCCACAGTGGACTCTGCGTCCTGCATGAGCACGCTCTCGGTCAGTTCCAACTCCAGGTTCGGGGGTTCGACGCCCGTGGCAATCAGGACGGCGCGAACTCCCGACAGAAAATCCTTGTCGCTGAACTCGGCCGCGGACACGTTTACAGCTACCGGTACAATCCCAAGCCCCGAATCGCTCCACGCCCGAGCCTGTCTGCACGCTTCCAGGAGCACCCATCGGCCTATAGGCAAAATTAACCCGCACTCCTCCGCGATGGATATGAACTGCGCCGGATATACGATTCCTCGCTGCGGGTGAACCCAACGGATCAGCGCTTCCATCCCCGTGATTTGCCCTGTCTGAAGATTGCATTTGGGCTGGTAATGCAGCAGAAACTCCTTCCGCCCCAGCGCGTAGCGCAAATCCCCTTCAAGCAATTGGCGCTCGGCAAGCCGCGCGTGCATGTCCCGCCGGAAGAACTGATAATTGTTCCGGCCGAGCTGTTTGGCTTCGTACATCGCGGTGTCCGCTTTATTCATCAAGCTTTCCGCGTCCGGCCCGTCGCTGGGGTAGGTACTCACGCCGATACTCACGTTGATATCAAGGCTCCGATTGTCGATCAGGTGCGGCGCCGCTAAGGCCCGGAGGATTTTTCGCGCGCTGAACGCAGCATCTTCCGCATGCTCGACCTGGGAGAGAAGTATCACGAATTCATCGCCTCCCAGGCGACTCACCGTGTCCGTCCGGCGGATACAAGCCACCAGTCGTCCGGCGACCGACTGCAGCAGTTTGTCACCGACACCGTGGCCCAGCGAGTCATTGATCTTCTTAAAGTGATCGAGATCGACAAACATCAGCGCAAGTTGTCTCCCCTGGCGCACCGCCAGTGAAATCGCCTGCGTCAGCCGGTCGTTGAACAACATCCTGTTTGGGAGATCAGTCAAGAAATCATGTTGGGCCAAATGGGACATTTCAATCGATCTGGCGCGGGCTTCGCTCACGTCATGGAAAGCCACGACCGCTCCGGTCACGCTCCCATCGCGGCCATGGATGGGCGCCACTCTATTTTCAATTCCGAATTCGAAGCCGTCCCGTCGCACCAGAATACAGTTTGCGGTTACACCCGCGGTCTTATCTTGCTGGATTACGATTTCCACGCCATTGCGCGCTACTCCACCACTAACTCCATCGATGATTCGGAGCACGTCCGCAATGGGACGCCCCAGTGCTTCCTCCCGGGGCCATCCAGTCATTTTTTCGGCGATCCGATTCAGGTACGTGACGTTGCCGCGTGTATCCGTGCGCAGCACGGCCTCTCCAATCAAATCAAGCGTCACGTTGGCGAATTCATTTTCCACCGCCATTGCTTCCGCCGCGCGGCGGTTTATCATTGAGCGCACGGCCCGCCTTAACCGGTAACCGTCGGCTTGATTCTTAAGCAGGTAGTCTTGGGCGCCGAGGTGTACCGCTTGCCTGGCCATTTCTTCGGTGTCGGCGCCGCTCAGGATTAAAATTGGGACACGCGGCGCGGCCTGAAAAATCCGTTCAAACGTCTCGAGGCCATGACTGTCGGATAGTGTCAGGTCAAGCACCACCGCCGCAACCCCTCCGTTACGCAACCGCTCGATCCCACTCGAGAATTCGGTAACCCACTCCACAGGGAACCGTTTGTCCGTTGCCGAACCCAATGCGTCTAAAATGTTCGCCGCATCGTCTGCCTGCGACTCGATTAGCAGAACGCACTCATGGCTGTCTTTTGCGCTCGCTTCTTTCGCGGTTTTAAGTCCCGGGCTTGGCATACGGTTTCACCAAAGACGAGCTACGTGCCTTGGGCCATCTTGGCGGCGTTTGCGGCCATGAAGCGCAGCATCTGCTGCTTCAATTGCGCGTCCACTTCGTCCGCGATGGTCACAACGTTGGGAAGCAGCGTGCTGAATTCCAGATGCTTCGCATTGCTGTGCAGCGTCGTAAAAATAGTCACCTGCAACAGCCGCGACTCCTCGACGACCATCGCCACCGTGTAGCCTTGCTTACGCCGCAAATCCCCGTGGACGCCTGCGGCCTTCGAAATCGGGGCTTTGTTCCCCGCGTCCAGACGCAAGCGCGCAATGACATCGTGCAACAGGTGAGGAAGATGGCCCGTGCGCTCTTCAAAGTTCAGCGGGATGCAGGTTAGGTCTGACTCCTTGTCGACCCGGTCAAGCCAATCCGCAATCACAGATTGGATTTCTCGCTCAAGAATGTCCGCCACGTTTTCAATCGAGACAGCACCGCCGCTCCCGTTGGTGCCCTTCGCAGACTTTACAGGTTCGATCATTGCACCCTCCCTTGCTCACCACTCTGGTTCATCAGTACGCGTCACTATGGATTTCTGTAACCAATGTCGCACTCAGACAGTCTGCAAAACTGTTCTAAAGGAGTCACTCAACCATCTATTAGAGTTCGCTGGTGTCCTAAGAATAAACGGGGCGTTCATCTAATTTCCCGATCTGCCGAGGGCGTGTCACGCCTCCGGCGGCGTTGGGACCAGCAGGGCCCCTGCCTTGGCGAAACTCACAGAAAGAAAGTAAGCGTCGTCCGAGGACCGTCGTAAAGCAAGCGTCATGCGGCGACCGTCTTGCCTAGAGAGCGGAGTTGACCTAGGCAGCCTGACTGGATTGTTCAGACCGTGCTACGAAATTCCAGGGCAGCAGTTCCTCGATACGGTTGACGGGGTGATCGGCGATTCGCGAGAGCACCTCGCGCAGATAGCTTTCAGGATCCAGGCCATTCAATTTCGCTGTGCCAACCAAACTGTAAATCGCAGCGGCTCGTTCACCCCCTGTATCTGACCCAGCGAATAAGTAGTTCTTCCGACCCAGAGCCACCGCGCGCAATGCGCGTTCTGCGGCGTTATTGTCAATCTCCAGTCGACCATCATCGCAGTAGCGCACGAGAGCATCCCAGCGTCCGAGTGCGTAGCGAACGGCCACGGCTGTATCGGATTTCCTCGAGAGCTTCCCCAGCGTCTCTTCCAGCCATTGTTTCAGTGAGTCGAGCAATGGCTGGCTCCGCAGGTTACGAACTTCCCGGCGTTGCTCCGGCAACCGCCCTCGAATCTCTTTCTCGATCACGTACAGCTCCGCGATCCGTTTGAGTGCTTCGGTCCCTACGGGAGATTTGTGCGCCACCACGAGATCATAAAATTTTCTGCGCACATGGGCCATGCAACCTGCTTCCCGAACGCGCCCGGTCTCGTAAACCGAATTGTAGCCAGCGTAGGCATCAGCCTGCAGCGTGCCGGTGAACGTGCTGAGGTGCGCCTTGGGGTGCTCCCCCTTGCGATCGGGACTATAGGCGAACCACGCCGCTGGTGGTGCATGGTCTCCCGCCGGCCGATCGTCTCGCACATACGTCCACAGCCGCCCGATTTTCGTCTTGCCGTTACCAGGCTCGAGCACCGGAACCGGTGTGTCATCCCCGTGCAGCTTTTCCGCGGACATTACGTAACGATGGAGCGTTTCGACCAGCGGCTCAAGCAGCTGGCTCGCACCACCTACCCAGGAGGCCATCGTCGCACGATCCAGCTCCACACCTTCGCGTGCATAAATCTCTTCCTGCCGATACAGCGGCAAGTGATCGCAATATTTCGAGACCAGCACGTGCGCCAACAGGCCTGGCCCAGCCATGCCCCGCGCGATCGGGCGGCTCGGCGCTTCTGCCTGCACGATCTTGTCGCAACGCGCGCAGGCCAGTTTCACCCGAACCTGACGGACCACTTTAAAATGTCCCGGCACATACTCCAGCATTTCCGACACATCTTCACCGAGAAGCTTCAGTTTGCCAGTACAGTCCGGACAGATTTCCTGCTTGGGCAGAATCTTTCGTTCTTCCCGCGGCAAGTGAGCGGGCAGTGCTCGTCGCGATCGCTTTACGGCTGTCGGCGCAGTAGCCTCGACCGTCGCTGCGGAAGCCTCTTGCTCGTCGCGCTTGGTCTCGAGCTCGTCGAGCCTCAGCTCCAGTTGTTCGATCTGTCGCTCGAGCTTCTCCGATTTCCGTCCGAACTGCATGCGGCGGAGTTTCGCGATCAGCAGTTTTAACTGTTCGATCTCACTATTGCGACAAGCGAGTTGCTCGTCCTTCGCGAGAAGCTCTTCATGTTGGGAGAGGATCAGTGCCTTCAGCGCGATGGAATCCAGCGTTTCGAGATCGGGAAGTTCCACGTGCTCGCTCATTGCGCGCAGTATGCCAGAACTTTTTTCGTGTGCAAGAAAAATACGAATGAAAAAATGAAAATCTGAAACAAAATTGCACTGCTGGAAACTTTAGCCGCTCACACCGCAATCTGCGGCGCGGTACGCACCGGATGACGCCAGTCGATTCCTTCCAGTAGCATCGAGAGCTGCGCCGTCGTCAGCGAAACCGTTCCACTGGTCGCTTGCGGCCAGATGAATCGCCCACGCTCGAGACGTTTCGCGAACAGACACAGCCCGTCGCCATCGAACCATAACATCTTTATGAGATCGCCACGGCGTCCACGAAACAAGAAGACATGACCTGAGAATGGGTTCTCCTGCAACACCGTTTGCACCATCCCGCTCAGTCCCGTGAAACCGCGCCGCAGATCCGTCACTCCCGCGGCGATCCAAATCTGCGTTCCTGCCGGCAGTCCGATCATTGCAGACACTCGATGGCCGTGCGCAACGTCAGCAAGTCCACTCTACCGGTGATCTGAAGTTCTCCTTTGGGGAGCTTGATCTCCAGTGTTCCCAAGGGCGCTCGCGGAATCACATCCTGTACCTTTGCTCGTTCGACCGACCGCTCGTCGGAAACCTTCACGGGAAGGAGGCTTGCTCCCGCGCCATTCTTCAAACGTCCTTCCCGATAGTCCTTTCGCCATTTGAAAACCAGGTTGGGGTTCAATGCATACTGTTGCGCGACCCGTGACACCGACGCGCCGGGCGCCAACGTTTCAAGCACGATCCTTTGTTTCTCGTCGACAGGCCAGCGCCGGTGCTTTATTCCTTGCCCAGAAGTGTCCACTTCTCGCCTCGTGGACACTAAAAAAGTGTCCACCAAGGCCATCATCTCTACCTTGCCCTACCTTGTCGAGACGGCCTTCGGATGACGCTTACCAATTTCCAATATCCCAAGAAGAATTTGTTTAGACGGAGCCCATGCTCCGCCTTATTGCGGAGTCTCCTAAGGTTTGGGGAGCCGATTGAAGCGCGAAGGGGCGGCTGAAAAAGCAGACGGCCCGCCTTGCGGCGGGCCGTCAAGGGAGAAAAGCCCCGGGGCCAATGCGCGGATGGCCCAGAAACCTTCCTACAAGCGGGAGTCTAAGAGAGCTTGATAATTGAAGTCAAGCAGTAAGCATATTCAAGGGCAAGGAAAATAAGAGGTTATGTGGCGGGACGCGCAGGCGCGCGAACGCCCGGAGATCGTTCCGCTAATATAAGTCTTTTGCTTTGATGGGCTTGCTCGATAAGCCCAGTTGAATGATTTCGAGGTCCTCGGGCCGGTCGAAAACCTGTCCCGGCCATCGCCGCTTAATCAGCAGCCGAAGCGCCGCAAAAATCAGCCCGCCGAGCAGCGTAAACCCGCAAATCTCGCCCGCGCCCACGATAGTGCCCACAATCATCGTACCCATCGACGGTTCCTGGGGCCTGTGGAAGATTGGCGCGTCCCAGATCACGGCCATGCCGGGGCGTATCTGATCGAGTAGAGCGTCGGCGGAGGATTTCGAGGGCGCGTCCGCGAGCACGGACAACATGGTGCCGTCACGGCGCGCGTAAATAGTTGGCTTGCCCGCCGCACGCGGACCCTTGTCGCCGAGATCCACTTCGCGCGACAGTTTCTGAAGCTGTAACGCGGCGATCTGCGGCGTGGGGAAGTCGGCGATGACCAGCGTGGCAGCGTGATGATCGAGCCGGTACTGCGCCTCTTCCGCTTCCGCGCCCAGCGAAAAGCCGAGCCAGTCGCCCTTCGCCAGCGGCAGAAAATGCTGCAGCGCGATGGGGCCAAGAATGTAATGGTCGGAGCGCGGGACCAGGCCATCGGCCGGCAGGCGCTGCGGCAGCATAGGGTAGCCGCCAAACTGCGCATGGCCTCCGGCCTGTGCGACGATCATTTCGAGTTCGCCGTGGAAGCGCGCGACGTTTTGGCCGGTGAATTCGAGCAGAAGGTTTCCCGTCAGCGCGAGCGCGCGATTGCGCGACATCGCCGAGTGCTTGGTGAGCTTTGCCGGGGCCATATCCGGCGCGCGCAAAAATGAATACGCGCCGTAGGCTCCGGTGGGATCCTCGAACGTGTACACAGTTACGCGGAACGAATCTCCGCCGCGCGAATACGCCCGCTGCTCCGCGGATTTCGCTTCATATTCCTTCAGGACGGAGGCGTTGGCACCGGCGACAGCGGCGAGACCTGCAGGCGCCGCCCGCTTCACCGCGGACGAATGCCAATTCGAGACGGATCTCGGCAGAATGCCTTGCGCGAACACGGCCGGAGCCGCGAACAGCAGCATGGAAAGCGAAAATCGGAGTGTCCCGCGCATGATCCTGATTATACGACGAAACTTATCTTTGCGCGCGTGAGGTGCCCGCGGACGTGGACTGGCGGTCGGAGACAAGAGTCGGCTTGTGCCGGTCGTAATTGAGGCTGTTCAAGCTGGATAGGTAAGTTTCGACGCCGCGAAAAATTCCTTCGGCGATGCGCTCGCGGCGCGCGGGTTCTTCGAGCAGGCGCGCGTCCCGCGGATTGCTGAGAAAGGAAATCTCACACAGCACGGAGGGCATGTTCGCGCCGATCAAAACCACGAAAGGCGCTTTTTTCACGCCGCGATTGCGCTCCGCGGTGCTGACCTGGCGCAACTGGCCCGTCAGGGAACTCTGAATATCGATGGCCAGTTGGCGCGATTCTTCAATCTTGTCGTTGCGCGCGATTTTCTTGATCAAGCCCTGCAACTGGTTAATCGACGCATTCGACAGCGCGTTTTCGCGCGACGCGGTTTCCAGCGCTTCGGGCGACGTGGTGAAATTCAAATAGTACGTTTCGACGCCGCGCACGGCCGGGTCGTGGCTGGAATTCGCGTGAATGGAAATAAACAGGTCCGCGTGGGCCTGGTTGGCAATCGCGGTGCGCTCCTCGAGCGGTACGAAGACGTCCGTCTTGCGCGTGTAGATCACTTTTGCGCCGGGCAAATTTCGCTTGATCAGCCGGCCGAGGCGCAGCGCCACGTCGAGGCAAACGTTTTTCTCGAGCACGCCGTCCGGGCCGATGGTGCCTGTGTCGTATCCGCCGTGGCCCGGGTCAATCACGATGCGCCTGATTTTCAGGCCAAGCGCGCGAGTCAGCGAGCGACTCCCATTGAACATGGGCTGGGCCGCGACCAGCGGTACGGCGGCGAGCGCGCCTTCGCCGCGATCCGCGTATCCCGTGGCCGGACCGCGAGGATTCGGCACGGCGGCACGCGAGCGAGGAGCAGCGGGCCGCACTTCGACTGTTTCCGTTGGCGCCGTGGACGGGGCCGCGGGCGGCGCCGGTTGATCTCCCGCGAGCCTGCCGCTGCCAAGTTCCGGCTGCGTTTTTTTGTCGCTGGCCATGGTTATGCCGCCGCGCACATCAATCACCAGGCGGTACGGATCCGGCAGCAGGAACGCGGAATATCCCTTGATGCTCTCCACGTCGAGCACCAAACGCACGACGCCGGTCTTGTTTTGCGCCACGCGCACGCTTTTCAAAAAGCCGTTCTGCACGGGAAGCTCTTTATCGGTCAGCGAGCGGCCCAGGTGCGCTTTGTAGAGATCGAAATAAATGCGGTCGGGATGATTGATGCGCGCGGACTCGTATTTCACGTTGCCGCTCAGATCCACAACCACGCGCGTGTAGTCATCCGCGTTCCATGTGCGAATCGAGGTGACGCTCGAGCCGTCCGCGGAGAGCGCGTCGCTGCTTCGCGATATAGCGACATCCGGCGGCGCGGCGGAGCCGTCGTCGTTGGCAACTTTTCGCGCGGCGGGCGTGTCCGTGTCGGTTGTTACGGTACCGTTTGTTGTGGCGTCCGCCCTGGCGTTCGCTGGCGGAGAGTTAAGGTCGCGCAATTCGTTTCGCGCATCCGCGACTTGCGCGCCGCGCGGAAAGCGGTGCAGATACAACGTGAACGCGCGCTTCGCTTCGGCTGTCTCGTGAAGATCGTTCTTTTCTATGCTGGCGATTTCAAAGAGAGTGTCCGCGCGGTATTCGTTCGTCGGATACTGCGACAGCAGAAATTTATAGGTGACCAGCGACGATTGGTAATACTGCGGATCGAACGCGTCGCCCATGTCGTGATAGAGCTGCCCGACGGCTTGCAGCGCGAGAGTGGTTTGCGGCGCGGACGCCGTCAGCAAATAAACTTCGCGGTACGCCGCGACGACTTTTTTATATTCGGAGAGGGTTCGGCTGCCGGCGGGCTCGGCGTCGAGAGCGGCGCGCAATTTCTCCGCGTTCGCGAACTGCACTCTGGCCTGTTCATGCTTCGACATCTGCGCCCGGGCAGGCCGCGCGCACAGCAGCGCCAGCGCCACAGCGCATGCCGTCAGAAGCCACACAGAAAAATTTTTACCCGGAATTCGCCGGCTTTGGGTCATTCGTTTGTGAAAATGATCCGGCCGTGCGGACCCGTGACTTCGCGGATCGGAAAATGATGGAACTCGCCTGTCGGCGAGTGCCCTGGGCCGGAATGGAAGTAG
>Ga0307374_10012178_pt1 | contig 12107 bp, 11 predicted proteins | sample OX3MG_FD_202532 | JGI IMG/M metagenome (GOLD analysis project Ga0307374, IMG submission 202532) | Soil microbial communities from Risofladan, Vaasa, Finland - OX-3 | ecosystem: Environmental > Terrestrial > Soil > Coastal area > Acid sulfate soil | place: Finland: Risofladan, Vaasa | collected...
TGTTCTGGTGGAATCATATTCCCCTGGGACAGCTTTTTACGCAAACCCTGGATGAAAAACACTGGGTTGTTCAGGTAGCTGCTGCGATCAGACCGGCCATCCTTGAATATGATCAATCATCCATCCATTCCAATAAGATCCTGGCCGCCTGGGAAAAAGGGGACTATCCGGCGTTCGTTCAGGGCATGACCGAACTGTTCTCCGGATTTGCCCAGGGCGGACCGGGTGCTTCCGAAGTTTCCGTAGTGATCTGTACCAGGAACCAGTCCGCTGCCCTGGAAGGTTGTTTGGAAGCCTTGCAGCATCAGCAGGACCCCCCTTTGGAAATACTCGTGGTGGATAATGCCCCGGTGGATGACAGCACCCGGCAGCTGGTGACAAAATTCCCGGGGGTGATATATTGCCTGGAGCCCCGGGCAGGACTGGACATTGCCCGGAATACCGGTGTCCGGAAGTCCAGGGGAAGGATCATTGCATACACGGATGACGATACCCGCCCTCATCCTGACTGGACCAGGGCCCTGGCCGGTGCATTCGCCCGCAAGCGCATCATGGGGGTGACCGGATTGGTCCTGGCCGCCCGGCTGGACACCGAAGCCCAGCTTATCTTTGAAACCAACTGGAGCTTTAACAGGGGATTCCTTCCCATGGTCTATGACCGGCATTACTTTAATGCGTACCGGGACAGCGCGGTTCCGGTATGGGAAATTGGGGCGGGGGCGAATATGGCTTTGCGCAGGGAGATATTCCATATTGTTGGTTATTTTGATGAAAGGCTGGATGTCGGAGCGGCAGGATGCAGCGGGGATTCGGAGTACTGGTACCGGATATTGGCGGAGGGTTATGAGATAGATTATGAACCCAGGGCAGTCGTCTTCCATGATCACCGCAGGGAAATGCAGGACCTGCGCAGACAGATATTCCGGTATATGCGGGGATTCACCACGGCATTGTTCATCCAAAATGAAAAGTACCATCACCGGGGGAACCTGCATCATTTATACCGCCATCTGCCCCTGCATTACCTGCGCATGCTTGCCCTTGGGGTACGACACCGGTTCAATGGACGCTATAGCACAATTTGGCAGGAAATCGGGGGTTGCCTTTCCGGGATCCGCTATTACCGCGAACACCGGCAAAAAGCACCCATCACTGAAATGCATCCAGGATGAAAGATTTCCAGCCGATCAGCGGGACACCCCTGATCTCCGTCATCATCCCCTGTTTCAACCAGGCGAAATACCTGGAAGCAGCTGTGGGCAGCATACGCGGCCAGCACTATGATCATACGGAGATCATCCTGGTGGATGATGGATCCACAGACCATACTCCGCAAGTGGCCAGCCACCTGGGACTGAAATCAATCCGTCAGGATAACCTGGGCCTGGCAGCAGCCCGCAATACCGGGATCAGACTAGCCAGGGGAGCCCTGCTGGTATTCCTGGATGCCGATGATCTGTTGTATCCCAATGCCCTGGTGGATAACCTGAATTTTTTCCAGGAACATCCGGATTGCGCTTTCGTATCCGGCAGCCATACCCGGATAGACAGCGAAGGGAATATCCTCTTCACCAAAAAGGATCCTCCAGTTTCGGGAAAACATTTCCTGAACCTGCTGCGGGGTAATTATATCGGCATGCATGCTGCCGTGATGTACCGCAGGGAAATATTTGAGTTTGCCCACTTTGATGAATCCCTTCTTGCAGCGGAAGATTATGATCTTTACCTGCGGATAACCAGGACATTCCCGGTGGCGGAGCATACCCAGGTGATCGCTGCTTACCGGATACATGACCAAAACATGTCCGCAGATCCGGTGTTCATGCTCCATCATGTACAGCGCGTATTGAAGCGGGTCCGCCCCTTATTGCTTACCGGGGAAGAACGGATCGCCTGGAAACAGGGGAAGCGGAACTGGGGGCAATATTATGCGGAAATAGCCTACCGGCACCTGACCAGTGCAGGACGGATTACCGGTATCCGGGGAGTAGCCGGGAACCTGCTGCAGGTGGCCCGCCATTCACCAGTCCTGCTGGTCAGGCACGGGATGGGCAAGCTGGGGAGACAGGGGAGGTCTGCCCTGCGGGGGGCTGTCCCGGGATTTTTGCTGCAATCCTTGTATCGCAGGGGATATTTCCGATACCGCAATCCGGCACCAGGACATGTGTTGTTGGGAGACCTTAACCGGCTTTCCCCCTTCAGCAGGGATTTTGGATTTGACCGGGGAGGACCGGTAGACCGGTATTATATAGATCGGTTTCTGGACCAATCCAGAAATTGGATAACCGGAAGGGTCCTCGAAGCGGGGGACCGCCATTATACCACCCTTTATGGGGGAAACAGGGTCAGGGTCAGTGACGTGCTGCATGTGGAACCGGGAAATAAGGAGGCCACTATTTTAGCCGACCTGAGCTCAGCCCCGCAGATACCTGCAAATAGCTATGACTGCATCATCCTGACCCAAACCCTGCACCTGATCTATGATTTCCGCAGTGCCATCGGCACCTGCCACCGTATCCTCAGACCTGGTGGATCGCTCCTGCTGACCGTTCCAGGGATCAGTAACCTGTCCCATGGGGGATGGAGGGAACAATGGCTATATACATTCACGGATAAATCGATGCAACGCGTCTTTACAGACATGTTCCCCGGCGGTGAAATAGAAGTGTCTACCTGGGGGAATGTGCTGACTGCCACGGCATTTCTGTATGGCATGGGCATCGGGGAGCTGGATGAATCTTCCCTGGCAACCACTGATCCGGATTACCAGTTGATCATTACCGTCAAAGCCATAAAATCCACCGGGAATGCTTCCTGATCTCCATAAATTGTCCAGGATACTGTCCAGGTGGAGAAAGCCTCCGGGATTGATCCTGTTGTATCACCGGGTGGCGCAGCCGGCTGCTGATCCATGGAGACTTTCGGTAAGTCCTGCCCATTTTGTAGAACAGATGCAGGTGCTGGCATCCAGGTTCAATCCAGTGCCTTTGGGGGCGTTTTCCGACCAGGACTCATGGGGAAATCGGAGGAGGGTAGCCATCAGTTTTGATGATGGCTACTCGGATAATTTTCTTGAGGGAAGACCTGTTTTGATCCGGCTTGGTATACCGGCCACCTTTTTCATTTGCTCAGGGGTCCTGACAGGGGGCCGGGAATTCTGGTGGGATGAACTTTACCGCCTTATCCTGGATGGTGGCCAACTTCCGGGAACCTTAAAATTCCAGTGCGCCGACCATCAGGTTTTCCACTGGGATTTGCCGGTGGAAAAAAAGGCCGGCGGATTCAGCGGGAACAGCTGGATAGCCGGGAATGTTCCTCCTTCTGCCCGGCATGCCTTATACTATGCCCTTTGGCAATTCCTTCAGCCCCTGGGGGATGAGGATCAACAACAGGTTTTACAGCAGCTGGCGGAACTGATGGGAGCCAGCAGAACGCCCAGGGAGGAATATTTACCGATGACACCCGGACAGCTCCGCGAACTGGCTGCGATGCCTTTGTTCGAGATCGGAGCCCATACGGTAACCCATCCCATGCTGGGACTGCGGACGGCGCAGGTCCAGCAGATGGAGATACGGGATAATTTGCATGACCTGGAAATGCTGACCGGCAGAAAGGTCCGGGGGATGGCCTATCCTTACGGACATTTCAATACCGAAACCCTGAAGATAGCCAGGGACTGCGGCCTGCAATGGGCCTGTACCACCCAGCAGGGCACAGTAGGCCCGGACACACCGGTATTTACTTTGCCGAGGTTCAGCGTGCATGACTGGAGCGGGGAGGAGTTTGCCACCAGGTTAAGGGCATTTTTCCATAAACCGGTTTTATATGGAGCATAAGGGACTTGTTTCTGTTATCCTGCCCTTTTTGAATGAACAGGAGTTTCTTGGGGAAGCAGTGGACAGCGTGATCGCCCAGGATTACCGGGAATGGGAACTTTTGCTGGTTGATGATGGTTCCTCCGATGACAGCACATCCCTGGCCCGTCAATATGCGGACAGGTACCCGGATAGGATCCGGTACCTTGAACACGAGGGTCATGCCAACAAAGGGCTCAGTGCCAGTCGTAACCTTGGGCTGACCGGATGCCGAGGGGAATTCATTGCATTGATTGATGCGGATGATAAATGGAAATCCCAAAAACTGTCTCATCAGGTAGACCTGATGAACAGGTACCCTGAAGCAGGTATGACCTGCGGTCCCTCCCTGTACTGGCATAGCTGGACGACCAGTTCGAGTACAGATATCATCATACCTGTTGGAGTACCGGGGGATAAACTGTATTTTCCCCCCATGCTAGCCCTGAAATTATATCCGCTGGGTAAGGGAGCAGCCCCCTGTCCCTGCTCCCTCTTGTTGAGGAGGGGAATGCCGGATCAATACGGGAGATTTGAAGAGGAGGGATTCCGGGGAATTTATCAGATGTATGAGGATCAACCTTTCCTGGCAAAAGTTTATCTCCATGTTCCCGTTTTTGTCTCCGGTGTATGCCAGGACCTGTACCGGCAGCGTCCTGCTTCCCTGGTAGCCGGGGTGCACCGGAGTGGAAACTATCCTCAGGTCAGGCGCCATTATCTGGAATGGTTTGGCCAATATCTGCTGGAGAACAATATCCGGAACCGGGCCATCCGCAGGGCATTGCGCAGGGCCATGCTGCCCATGCGCTTTCCCCTGCTTGACCAGATCCTGAAATTTGCATACTTCCTGCGAAAAAAGGCCAGGAGCATCAAAAAAAAAGGAATTTTCCGAACTAATCATCGCTAATGACCAAATCCGGGGATATTGCAGTTACCGTGCTTATGCCGGTGTATAACGCCGAACAATTTTTGGCGGAGGCCATGGAAAGCATCTTGTTCCAGACCTTCACGGATTTTGAATTCCTGATCATCGATGACGGGTCTACGGATATCAGCGTGCCGATTGTGCGTTCCTATAACGATCCCCGGATCCGGCTGGTACGCAATGATACCAATCTCGGGATCAGTCCTACCCTGAACAGGGGAATTGCCCTGGCCAGAAGCCCGCTGATAGCCAGGATGGATGCAGATGATATCAGTCATCCCCAGCGGCTGGAAAAGCAATACCGGTATATGGTGGACAATCCGGATTGTGCATTGCTGTCCACCTGGGTGCGGGTAGTCGACGCAGACCGGGTCCTGATCCGGGAAGAGAAATTCTATGCCCGGTACCTGTACTATAACCTCACCTTTGAATGCTGCATTTATCATCCAACCGTAATGTTGCGCCGGGAAGCTGTTAATGCTGTAGGTGGGTACCGGATGAGTTATTCTGAAGACTTTGACCTGTTCTGGCAATTATCCCTTCATTACCGGATCCATGGGCTCGATGAACCGTTGCTGGACTACCGCATCACTTCATACAGTACCCATAACGTGCTTAAAAAAAAGGAATACGAGGAAGCTCATCGGGAAAATATGATCCGGCATATCCGGTATTATATTGGCAAGGAGGAACCCATAGAAGATAAATTCCTGGAGGCATTCCGTTATGAGCTGGACGGACTGCTGAAAGAGAATAGCTTGCGGAGCCTGACCTCCTGCATTCGGATGCTGGACCGGATAAACCAGGAGATCCTAAAACAGGAAAATGTGAACCGGGACCCGCAGAACCTGGCATATATCTCCAGGTTCAAGCGGGATTATTTGCTAACCATCCTGGCCAATAAGCTTATTTTCCCCAGGGCAATCCTGCTGCTTTTGGTGACGGGTTCCGGGAGATTGCTTTTTAACCAGCTCAAAAAACGGGTATTTGCTTTAGGTACCCCCTTAAATCCTTAGGGATTAACCCCGGATAAAATAGATTGGAAATACCAGATTATTTTTACCCTGTGACTGAACGCATTCCCCAAATTCCACCGGTCATTCTCCCCGTGTCTGACCATATTCCCAGGCCATTCTGGTCCGTGATGATCCCGACCTATAATTCCACATCATACCTCAGGGAAGCTTTGGAAAGCGTTTTGATGCAGGATCCAGGACCGGCCCACATGCAGATCGAAGTGGTCGATGACCATAGCCTTCCGGAAGATCCCCGAAAACTGGTGGAGGAACTCGGAGGCAGCAGGATCAGCTATTTCCGGCAACCGGAGAACCGGGGAAGCCTGAGGAACTTTGAAACCTGCCTGGGTCGGGCAAGGGGACGATGGGTGCACCTGCTGCATGGGGATGACCGGGTAAGGAATGGGTTTTATTCCAATATGGAAGGACTGATCGCTGCTTATCCCGAAGCCGGTGCAGCCTGCTGCCGGTTTGCTTATATTGATTCCGGCGGCAAAACTAAGTTTGACAGTGATCCGGAGCAGCCGGGTCCCGGACTGCTGGATCACTGGCTGTCCAGGCTAGGGGAGAGACAGCGGCAGCAGGTAGCAGCCACCGTGGTCCGCAGGGATGTGTATGAATACCTGGGAGGTTTTTATGGAGTGGATTACGGGGAGGACTGGCTGATGTGGATGCGGGTCGCCTCGCGGTACCCTGTCGCTTACTGTCCAGAAATATTAGCGGATTACCGGATACATCCCCGGAGCATTTCCGGCCGGAGTTTCCGGACCGGACAGAATATGCGGGACCTGAACTGGGTGATGCAAACGGTTTCCCCGTATTTTGCCGATGGCGAAGGCATACACGTTCAGCATAAAGCCAGGCGGTTTTATGCCCATTATGCGGTCAGGACCGCAAACAGCCTCTGGGTTGATCTGAAGGACAGCAAGGCGGCAAAGATCCAGATCCGGGAAGCGCTAAAGATGCATTGGGATCCGGCATTATGCTGGGAAATCGGTATTATTTATCTGAAAATGGGTCTTCACTATGGCTGAATCGGGCATTTCCGTGGTCATTTGCTGCCATAACAGTGCAGAACGCCTTCCGCCAACCCTGGCTCATATCGCAGCCCAGCAACTGGAAAGTAACCTGGGATGGGAAGTGGTGATCGTGGATAATGCCTGTCTGGATAATACCGCTGCATCCGCAGTCCAGTGTTGGCAAAAGCTGGCCACGTCAATTCCGTTACGGGTGGTCAGTGAACCCCGGCTGGGCCTGAGCTATGCCAGGGAAAAAGGGTTTGCTTCTGCAAAATATCCCTTAATCGCTTTTTCCGATGATGATAACTGGCTGCAGCCCGACTATCTGCAGGTTGCCTGCAACCTGATGAATAGATACCCGCAGATCGGGATCCTGGGTGGATGCGGGGAACCTGTTTTTGAATTGGAGCCACCGGACTGGCTGAAAGGCATGCGGCTTTTTGCCGTGGGCCCGCAGGCCGAATCTTCGGGTAAAGTATCTGCAAATATCGTTTACGGAGCCGGTTTTGTATTTAGAAAATCTGCATATCAGCGGCTCAGGCAGGCTGGGTTTGCCAGCCTGCTGCCCGACAGGATGGCTAAAAATCTCAGTTCGGGCGGAGATTATGAGCTTTGCTATGTCACGGCCATGGCGGGTTATGAAATCTGGTACGAGGAAAAAATGAGATTCAAGCATTATTTCCCCGCAGAAAGGCTGACCTGGGAATATTACATCAAATACATAGAGGAAAGTTTGCGGTGCTTTGAAGTGATAGAACCCTGTAAAATCCTGGCATCCGGGCCCGGGGCAATGAAGAAAGGGTATTTCTCCCTGCGGCTGATCTGGAATTTCCTGTATTTTTTCCGTAAATACATGACGATAAGTCTGCGAAGGCTGGCCAATGATCCAAAATCATCCAAAGGAAGGATCGACCGGATGAATGCCCGGATATACCGGATCATGGGGACCAATTATTTCCGGGATTACCGCCGGCTCATGGATAACTATCATACCTGCCTGGCATTAAAGAAACGGTTGAATGGCCCGGATCAACTCCCGGAGTAAAGCGCATGGGATAGCCCTGGTTAAACACCGGCTACTTTAACCCACCAGGGAGATCTTGAGCATATTGGTAGGCACATGGGCATTCACTGGAATACTCCCGGTATTCACCACCACATCTCCCTTGTTGATAAATCCCCTTTCCCGCAGAATGCTGATCTGGTCATAGATAATTTCATCCGCGCTTTCTTCTTCCGCATAATAGAAAGCACGGACCCCCCAGCTCAGGCTGAGCTGATTGACCAGGCTCTTCATCTTGGTGAAGATATACAGGGGGGCCTTGGGACGGTAACTGGATAACATGAACCCGGTATATCCGCTCTGGGTCATGCCGATGAGGGCATCTGCACTGACATCCTCTGCAATGCGGCAGGCATTGTAACATAAAGCATCGGAAAGAAAACTGGGGGAATGCTTCTGGGGAGTGAGGTTGCGGTTGTAAATGATGTCCTCCTTTTCCACCTCCTCGATGATCTTTTTCATGGTCTCCACCACAAGTACCGGAAATTTTCCGGTAGCGGTCTCCCCACTTAACATCACCGCATCTGCTCCTTCAAGCACGGCATTGGCCACATCGGTGATCTCGCTACGGTTCGGTTTTACCCGGTCCATCATGCTTTCCATCATCTGGGTAGCCACAATCACCGGTTTGGCGCGGTGAATGCATTTGCGGATGATATTTTTCTGGATCATGGGCACCTGCTCTATGGGAAGCTCAACGCCCAGGTCACCCCGGGCGATCATGATGCCGTCGGATTCCCAGATGATTTCCTTCAGGTTGGTCAGCGCTTCAGGCTTTTCGATCTTGGCAATGATTTTGATCTTGCTGGATTTTTCATTCAGCCTGCTTCTCAGCTGTGCCAGGTCACGGACATTTCGGACAAAGGAAAGGGCCACCCAATCCAGATTCTGCTGGATGACAAACTCCAGGTCTTCCAGGTCCTTCTCGGTCAGGCAGGGAAGGGAGATTTTGGTATCCGGGAGGTTTACCCCTTTGTTGGAAGAAAGGATACCACCGATAACTACTTCCACCAGCACATTATTTGCAGGGGTGATTTCCCTGACCATCACTTCGATTTTGCCGTCATCGATGAGTATTTTGTTGCCCACCCTGACATCCTTGTGAAAATCTGGGTAGGAGATATATATCTTCTCCTTGGTCCCCAGGCATTTTTCATTGGTGAAAGTGAGGATATCCCCGGCTTCGATCGGCAGCGCATTGTCCTGGATTTCCCCGACCCGGAGCTTTGGCCCCTGGAGATCCCCAAGCAGGGCTACGTTGTATGGCTGTGTTTTATTGATCTTTCTGACGGAATTGATTACATCCAGCTTATCCTGATGACTGCCATGGGAGAAATTGAGCCGGAATACATTGACGCCGGCCACCACGAGGGCCAGCAGCTGTTCAAAGCTGCTGCAGGCTGGGCCTACTGTGGCGACAATCTTGGTTTTATGGGTGGAATGCTCCTTGGACGCCTCATGGTCCATGGTCTTATCATAGTATTTGGACAGATCCTTCATAATTTTCCGGTTCGGAAACCCTGGGTCTAGCCCAGGGAGGGGAACCACACCCTTTTTAAAAGATTTAAACTGTAAAATCCCTGCTGACTTCCTACAAAATGTCCACTGGTTAAACTCACCCGATAATCATGCACCTTGCCTGGGCTACTCCCGGCATATTTGCCACCCGCCATATCTGTAATATCCATGGAGCATCATCCCCTATTTCCGGTCAAAACCCCTGGTGGACTGAATCTCTTCATCAGCTGGACAGGATTTTAATGATCCTGAACCATTCATCATCAATCTTTCCGGGAGCCTTCACCGCTTTTTCAAATGGAGTAAAGTGGAGCTCGTTATTGACAATGCCAACCATGCAGTTTTGCTTGCCTTCGATCAGCGCTTCCACCGCCGCGAATCCCAGACGGCTGGCGATCAGCCTGTCCAGGCAGGTCGGGGAACCGCCGCGCTGTATATGGCCTAAAATACAGACCCGGACATCCAAACCGGGAACCTGTTCCTTGATGACTTTGGCCATTTCAGTGGCCCCTGCCCCGGTGGCGCCTTCAGCCACCACGATCAGGTTCACCAGTTTTTTCCTTTTTTCATTGGCCCGGAGGGAAGCAATGATTTCCTCAATTTGGGTGGGCCTTTCAGGAACAAGCACGTTCTCAGCCCCTGTTGCAATGCCGCTGTGCAGGGCAATATAGCCGGCATCCCGACCCATCACTTCAATGATAAATAACCGGTCATGGGCATCCGCAGTATCCCTGATCTTGTCAATGGCACTGACGGCAGTATTGACTGCTGTATCGAATCCGATGGTAAAGTCCGTCCCTGAGATATCTTTGTCAATGGTACCCGGTAATCCCACACAGGGCATATTAAACTCCTGGCTGAACTGCAGGGCTCCCTTAAATGACCCGTCTCCCCCGATGACCACCAGGCCTTCTATTCCCATTTTCAGGAGATGCTCATAGGCTTTTTTCCGGCCTTCATATTCAAAAAACTCCAGGCATCTGGCAGTCTTCAGGATTGTACCTCCGCGCTGAATGATGTTGGCTACGGATTTGGATTCCAGTTTAACGATCTCCCCGGCGATCAATCCTTTATAGCCGTACATCACCCCGGAGACATTCAGCTGTTTGTATATCCCGCATCTCACCACCGCCCGGATCGCTGCATTCATTCCCGGGGCATCCCCGCCTGAAGTGAGCACAGCAATGTGGGTTACTTTAGCCATATCCCGGTTGAAAATATATTTCGCCAAAAAGCGCACAAAGTTACTATTTTGGGCATAGAATCATAAAAAATTATTTCATTGTATTAGACAAATCGAATCAAATGAACCTATTTATTATATCGCATAAAAAATTGAATGGATGAAGACCAGGCAGCGTCCCAAAAAATTTATTGTGAGGGGGAGAATGATGTAGAAGTCATATCATTGAGCCGGAAAAGTTTTCCAATAGGGGTAAAAAACCAATATATGCAGGATTTTCAGGAAGATTTTATCTGGTGAACCCCGGAATGAAAAAACCTGAACGGTGCAGCAGGTGAATGTTTACCCTTTATTGAAATTTAAAAGGGATACTTGAGAAATGTCATAAAGTAATTTCAATTAAATTACGACCGGCCAAATGGCCGCATACCGGGATCAAATATGAAAATTCTGATCACAGGATCCAATGGCCTGCTCGGCCAGCACCTGGTTAAATTATTAAGGAGCAATCCGGGAAATGAGGTGATTGCTACAGCCAGGGGTGCCAACAGGTTGAATGATGAACAAGGGTATATCTATGTTCCCATGGATATTTGCCAGGCTAACCAGGTGGAAAAGGTGTTGGAAAAATGGCGTCCCGGGGCCATTATACACACTGCAGCCATGACCCAGGTGGATGATTGCGAAAGGCAACCGGAAAAATGCCATGATGTCAATGTTCTGGGTACCAAAAATCTGCTGACCTGGACAAAAAGGGCCGATGCTTTTTTATTGTTGCTATCCACCGATTTTATATTCGATGGCAGAAATGGCCCTTACCGGGAGGAGGATCCCCCCCAACCGATCAGTCATTACGGACAAAGTAAACTGGATGCGGAATACCTGGTGAGGACTCATCTTCAGCAATGGGCGATTGCCCGTACAGTACTGGTTTATGGTATGGCGGAAGACATGAGCAGGTCCAATATCATTTTGTGGGTGAAGGGGGAACTGGAACAGGGTCATCCCATACGGGTGGTGGATGACCAATGGCGCACCCCCACCCTGGTACAGGACCTGGCCATGGGTTGCAGCCTGATCACGGCCAGGCGTGCCCGGGGGGTGTTTAATATTTCCGGGAAGGACATGCTTACTCCATATGGGATGGCCATCAAAACCGCTGATTTTTTCGGGCTGGACAAAAGCCTGATCCAAAAAGCAGATGCTTCCTCTTTCTCACAACCAGCCAGGCGTCCCCCCAGGACCGGATTCATCCTGGATAAGGCCATACAGCTGCTGGGTTATGATCCGCATAGTTTTGATGAAGGGCTTCGTATACTGGCAGCAGACCTGAAAAAAAACCCTCACTGAATCTCCGGGGTAATATTTACCGATCAGATTTAATAAATGGGGCAGGGAGAGCCCCCTGGAATAAGGGGAAAATTCGTAGCCTGCAAAACGGGGTATTCCTTATCGCATATTGCCAGCAACCAGCCGCTTATCCGTCAATTCATCAATAGCATATTTACGCTTCTCTGAAGGATATTAAA